>JAABUY010001944.1_pt1 | contig 25887 bp, 36 predicted proteins | sample 5560271 | NCBI WGS metagenome assembly JAABUY01 (sample SAMN10711886, study PRJNA513374) | rock metagenome | isolation source: Antarctica rocks | place: Antarctica: Victoria Land, University Valley | reverse complement strand
CGCACGCCACTGGCACGGGCGCACGCCCGGCACGGCCGCGCAGGGTGAGACGAAGAGGCGGCGGTCAGAGACACGCGCTTGCTTGCGGGCGCGCCTGGGCAGGCCAGCAGGACGAGCAGCGCGTCCTCGCGCAGCCGTGGCAGCGCCTGCAGCGCGCGCCAGGCGCAGTCGGGGCTGCGCCAGCCGGCCGCGCCGGCGGCCGCCGCGAGCGCGTCCGGCTCGCCGCCCACGTCCAGCAGGCCGCCGGCGCGCAGCGCCGCGCAGCCGCCGCCCGCCAGCAGCACGGGGAACGCGCCGGCCTCCAGCATCTGCGCGCAAGGTATAGGGTAATGTAGGGTAGGGTAGGGAAAGGTAGGGTATAGGCTTAGAGTGCGCCCAGCAACAGGCGCGTGGAACGCGCTGGCATCCAGCATCTACGCGTGCGCCGCTCCGAATTGGTTAGGATAGGGTTAGGGTATATCATAGGGTTAAAGTGCACCCGCCAGCTAGGCTACTTAGCGCAAGAAACACGCCGCCTTCAGCATCTGCGCGCGCGCCGCCCTGCACGTGCGTTTAAGCCCGCGCCCGCCAGCTAGGGCTGCACAGTTGGGCGGCCCCAGCGCGTGAAGGACACCAAGCACATTATCAGGCAATGCGAGGCGGTGCGCTGTCCCGGGCCCGGTGGCACGCCTGCCAAGCCCCGGAGCAGGGCTCCCGTCCCACGTGCCCGCCCTTGCTGCGGGGGCCGTGCAAGCTCGCACGGCCGCTGGCGCTGACAGCGCCATGCCCGCAAGCTGTGTTCACAGCATGTCATGCTTACCAGACTAGTCAGTCTGAGTGCCATGCAGGTCGGATGCGCCCCCGCAACTCGCACCCTCAGCGCGTGCTTCACTGCGCCGCCCAGTAAAGGCGCGCCCAGGTGCGCGCCTGGCCGATGCGCGCGCTCACAGGCTGCAGCTCGGCCTGCAGGAGCGGCATGGCGTCCGGGAACGTGCGCACGTAGGCGCGCACGCCCTCCAGGTCCGGGGGGTCCTGTGCCTCCCCGCTGCGGCGCATCTGCAGCCCCGCCATACAACCTCATGAGGCCGCTCACGCTCGGCGGGTGCAGGCTGCCATGATGTTCTAGCTATAGTGCACGGCCGTCAGGAGGCGCTGCTCGGCCTTTCAGCAACAAGGGTGACGCACGCATGACGGGCAGGCGACCCCACAACTTGCGAAGGGCATGCAGGATGACAGCTGGACTTTGCGTGATGAACTGCATGATGAATCGCATGATGAACGCGACATGTCTTTTCTACATGTCTGTGCAGAGCCCCGCAGGCAAGCGGAGTGGGCGCGAAGGACATGTTGTCGTTCATAGTGCAAAGTCCAGCTGACGAGTCCAGCTGCCAAGTCCAGCTGCAAAGTAGAGAGGGCGCGCCGCAGCCAGGCCGTGCGCGAGCGTGTACAGCTGCAGGATGAGCGGCGCGGGCAGGCGCGGCGCGAGCAGGTGCAGGCGCGCCGCGTTAGCGACCAGCTCCAGCGCGCCCGCCAGCAGGTCGGGCGCGCGGTCGGGGCAGGCCGGCAGCAGGCCCGCCTCGCAGCGCGCCAGCAGGCGCAGTAGGCGCGCCTTGAACTCAGCCAGGTCCTGCGGCGCGGCGCCACGGGGCACGCTCATGCGGGGCCGCGGGCGGCGCGCCGCCGGGGGCGCCGGCGGGGGGCGCGCGCGGCCTGGCGCGGTGGGTACCTGCAGCAGGCCGTACAGGGGCTCCAGTTCGGCGGCGATGCGCGCTGCCTCGCGCCACAGCACCTCGGAGCCGAGCCTGTCCACCTGCGAGCGGCCGGACGCTGGCCAGCCGGAAAGACAGGCGGCAATACACCAGCGAAACCGGCCAGTAGCTGGACCTGTTGTGGCAGAGCATACCTTCTCGAGGTTGATGGTGAGCGGGTGCAGCGGAAAGGAGTGTAATAGTTTCTTGGCGAGCTGCGCACGCATGCATTCCAAGATGTTATAACAAGATGCCCGCCAGCGGCGCCCACTTTGGGCGTCACGTTGCTCACGACCGTCAGTGATCGGGTGCAGTAGCGGCGCGAGTGTTCCGGAGCTGTGCCGCACAGTTCGGAGCGCACCTCATGGTAGGTTGTGACAAACATGGCAGCTGTTGGGGCTGTGACAGGCGAGAGGCCCTCGTGCGCCAGTGTGTATGCCCTGTCAAGTAGCGCAGCAGATGCACGCAGAAGCTGTTCCTGCTGCTCTTCCATCGCAGCGTGCTGCTCCCAGGCGGGCCACTGCAAAGCACCAGGGGGCTGTCGCAGCCGCAGCTGCAGCCCCTCGTGGAGCGCAAACGGTCTCTGAGATCAGACGGGGCTGGCAGAGACCTGCCTTGTACGCCAAGTTAGGCTCACGTTCAGTGCAGGCAGGGGAGGCATAAGTATGCAGTCAGAGCGGCCTGATGTAAGACAAGCAGGCGTATGCAGCCGTCTGCCCTCGTTCCTGCGCTGCTCACAGTGTTGTGCAGGCTTGCGCTCACGTTTGCAACCGAGTCCAGCAACAGCTCTGTCGCACCTGTGCATACTGTGGTCACGACAGAGTGCCTCGCGCAGTTCGAGTGGCAGGTCATCGGGCTCGCATACAGGTGCGTGTGTCGTTTCTTGAAACGTCGTGTTGGTGCAGCGGACAAGCCTTAGTGCAGCTGAGCAACTCCGGTGGTTCCCCGGCAAGCCAACTCCAACTGTGTTGCGGTGTCTGCAGCTGGCGGCGAGCGGGGCAGCCTGGGCCACTCACACGCCTGCTGGCATGCGCGCCCGCCGCCCTGGAAGCGGGCTATCGAGCGACGGACGTAGTGGCCACATGGATAGCGCCCGACCTGCGTGGCAACAACATGCTCGGCGACGACTATGGCCACTACAACCGGCCAGGGGCTCTGGCGCACTGGCTCCAGGCGCGTCCGCCTGCCCGCTTCCCTCCTGCCCTTCCCCGCCACCTTGTCTGCCGCCTGTGTTTATCTATGTAGTAGCACAGTTCTGACGCTCTTGGCATCCCTGACAACACTGTTGAGTGGGCAACGGGGCCCGTCAGTGAGGAAGCGGAGCACCGTGCAGGCTGCCCAGCCACCAGAGCCATACATCCTGGTCTTGGACGCAGACATGCTGTTCCGAAGGCCAGTGACGCCGGCCCTCCTCGGCGTGCTGCCAGGCGTGCGCCCGGCCCTCTGGGTCGCCGTCCCCACACCCAACACGGCAGAGCGGTTCAGGACTATCCGTGCAGACACATACAGGGCAGTGTACCGCGCCTGCCGTTGCGCTTCCGCTCGCGCTTGCAGCTGCGTCAATGCATGCGCCTTCTCGTGCGTCGCTGCAGGGCCACGTCGCTCTATGTGCACAACGCATGCACCTCTTTAATGCCCCACCTGCTCGCCTGAGCGTACGGCAGGCCTCGGCTGCTGCGGCTGAGGCGGCCGCTGCGTGCGCCGCGCGACCAAGCCAGCTGCACGTGCGCAGGCATGCCAGCGGCCGCGTTCAGCGGCGACCTCAAAGGCGTGGACAGCCGGCTGGCTGACCGCCACATCCCCGGCGCGCCGAAGCGCAACGACACGCTGGCCGGGCCGCGCATGCGCCGCGCCGACCTGGTGCGCCCGCAGGGACCCCCCCTGCGCGAGGCACGCGAGCCAGGCCGACGGCGTCTGTTCGCCTCAGCTGGCGCCGCCGCCGCCGTCACAAGATCGCCGTGCCTGCGCAGCGCACGTGGCGCAGGTCGCAGCGACGGGGCACTTGCAGGCCATCCGGCGCGTGTCTGAGCGTGGCTGCGGGGGTCAGCTGGCGTGCCGGGCGGCCAGGTGGGCGGCTTCGTGCTGGCGGCCACGGGGGATCTGGCGCGCCTGGCGCCGCAGTGGCTGCTGGCCACGCTCGACGTGCGCGCGAACCCTGAGGCTGCGCGCCTGGCGGGCGACGGCAGCGGCCGGCCTGGGCAGCGCGCCATGTGCGCAGCCGCCCTGGCTGCCGTGCTGGAGCGCAAATGCTCGCTGCGCGCCCCTGTAGCCTTCTGGTCGGCATGCGCCGAGACGTAAAATTTAGCGGTTCTGTTGCGTGGACCTCAGCAGCAGCAGTCAGCGAGTGAAGCTGAGCCTTGAAGCGCGCTGGTGACCTTGCATGCCATGGACGCTGACGTGCAGGCGGCGGCAGGCCCGCAGGCGCCCCGCCGGTATGTCTGCGACCGCGGCGCTGCAATCACAGGCCGCACGGCGCTCGCCGCCAGGCTGCGCAGGCCGCCCGCGCAGGGCGGCGCACTGATGCTGCGTGCCGGCACGGCTGGGGTGCAGGGCTGCGGAGGCCCTTGGGTACACGTATGCGGCCGCGGCGGCCGGCCTCCGCCACAAAGCAGACTTCCAGTCCCTGGCCGTGCCGGGCAACCTGGTTGCAGGCGCGCGTGCCAGTCTCACCTGACGCATTTCGTACTGGGATTCATCCAAACATCAGCCTCGCTGCCGCAGCCATGCATGCCTGCACACACGCCAGCTGCCTGGGGCGCTCTCCCAGGCTCTTGCGCACAGGAGCACGCCTGCCCGCGCGTGCGGCGTGTGAAACAGGCGCGCCGCGGCAGGGGACCCGGCGCTCCTGCACTACCCAAAGTGGTGGCAGGCCGGCAGCACCAGCTTCTGGTTCTGGAAGTCGTGGTACAGCCGCTTCGACGCGTTTGCGTGCCCGCCCTGGGACCTGTCGCGGCCGCACCCGCGCGCCGGCCTGGTCGCGCGCCCCGTCCAGCTGTACGACCTAGCCTCGCAGGCGCGCCGGCGCCTCTGCTGGAGCGCGAGCCTGCCGTGCCGGCCTGCCCTGCAGCAGGGGCGTCGAGAGCGTGTGTCAAGGCGCTGCTCTGGCACCGCACCAGGCAGGTTAGCTGCTGCGGAGCGGGAGCGATGACAGCGCGCGCATGCAGAGCTCGCCTGGTTGGTTGCATGGTTTGCATGGGTCAAGCAGGTTGCCGTGCGTTCATGGTGTGTGGCCAGGTGAGACGGCTGGCAAGACTGGCAGGCCGCAGCGCATGATGGCGTCAGTTTGAGCTTGGGGAAGAATGGCAGGGCTACGAGCGGCAGCGCGAAGTGCTGGCGCTGGAGCCGGCGGTGCGGCTGAACGCGGCGCTCTGCGAGCGCCACCGCCGCCACTGCCCGCCCTCCGCGCAGCTGGCGCGCGAGTGCGCGCAGGCGCGCTGCGGCGGGCCCGTCCCTGCCTAGTCCTTCTGCTTCTACCACTGCGATTGAGCACGGTAGTGTGTGCGGTCCTGCTCGGGAGGCTATGTTGAGCGGCGAAGAAATGATTAGCCAAGTTTCTAGGCTGCGTCCAAACAGCGTGCATCACACAGATGCGCCCGGGCAGCCGGCCAACCTGCAACGGACAGGGGCGGCATACATGGCGTGCAGCTGGGGGCCTAGCATTGGCGCCGGGTTTGTCCGCCACACAGCGCGCGCGAGCGGCGTGCTGCTGGGCCACATGCCCGTGATGATACACGGCCGCGGCGGGGCCTGAGCAGGCTGCGCAGCGCGGACCGGACCTGGACACTGGGGCCACTGGGGGTCGCTGGCCTCCTGGTTGCATCTGTGGGTGCAGCAAGGCCGGCGGTCCGGGACATGCGAGCACGCTGAGGCGCCGCAGCGGCTGGGTGCGCGCGGCGTGCAAGCATGCCGCACGCGCGCTGAAGGCGGATTAACCCTACCCTCTTCCTATCCTGTGCAGGCGGAGCGGCTAGAGGCGGACCTGGACGCCGAGTTGGAGACGCTGGAGGCGGAGCTCAGGGACACGCCCTGCGAGGACACGCACGTGCGCCCCCGCGCCCCCCGGGGGGGCTGCGTCCAGGCTGGGGTCTGTGGGGCAAGACGGCGGTGGCCACCATGCGCGCCGCATCATAAAGGGTGCTGCTCTGGCTGGGCTAGCCGCTTAGGGCTCGCTGAGGCTCTGGCGCCGCTGCGAGGCGCAGGCGATGTGCGAGGAGTGGGCGGCGGTGGGCGAGTGCACGCAGAATCCCGGCTTTATGCGGTACGGCTGCCGCGCTGCATGCGCGCTGTGCGCGGTGCCGCGCGCGGCCACGCCGGGCCGCGCCGGCGTGCCCTGGCCGCGCCCGCCGCCCGCCCCGCCGCGCCCGCTGGTGGCCGGCGGCGAGCCCGTCAGGGCCGTGGACAGTGGCCGGGGCTGGGTCACTCTGGGGGGCGGCGAGTCCGGCCCAGAGCGGGCGGTGCAGGCGCGTGCCACCAGCGCTCTTTGCCGCATGGCATGCCTGGTGAAGGGCAGACGTGTGTGCATTCAGGATCTGTTCCTGCCGGCTCAGGCATGTAACTTCGCCCCAAAACTTATGCAGCGTTGCAATCCGCTGCAGGACTCTGTCGACATCCAGCTGCTCTGTGGTGGGCTCTGCATGCCTGCCTTTCACTTCATCTTGGCAAGTTGCTGAGGGCGCTGCTTTCACAATCAGTGTCATTTTCAATTCCAGTTCACGAACCTCTGAGTCTCTCATGGCGGTGTGGCAGGGTCAGAAGCAGGGCAGCCCCGCGCAATGCACCCCGCTTGCAGTCCTGGCATCGGCGGTCACCAGTGTCGCTGATGCGGCGCTCTGGCTCGGTACGTGTCATTGGCCCCACGGACTGAAGCATGCCACCTGGGATCACGTGCATGATCTGTGTCACTACATGTGCATCATTTGTGCCACTATCATTGCGTTTGCCGCTGTGCATCGCCCTGCCCTGTTGTTCTCGTCTTGACCATGAAACCTCAGGTTCGACTCAGCTGCTGGCCACTGACACCATGTGTGCGGGGTTGCCAGCTGCTCTGGCGCTGGGAGCACGAATAGCGCAGCAGCACTTGCTGGCTACAACAGCCGGGGCAGTCGTGCTGAGCAGACCGTGATGAGATACAGAGCTTTATATGTATTTAATGTGTGTAGAGAGGGACAGCGAACGAACTACGACATGCGACCTGGCACCTTTGCCATACCTGCTTCAGCTGCTTTGGTTTATTCATTTCAGCTGCAGCTGCTTCAGCTGTTGTTTGTGCCTATATCTGTGCCAGCTGTGTCAGACCAGCCGTGTCGACTACACATACACCTAAAATTCTATGGACGAGTAAGTCGAGGCGAGCCAGATGCCTGCTCCCTTACATATCTTGCAGTGCTGCGGTGCAGCACCTGCATGGAATACTAGCCTCTGGCCATGCCACTAAATATTCAACAACAAGTCAACTCACACTGTGCTAGTCATCCCAACACTGGCTTTGCTTCGTTGACCAGTCTTCGCCGTTGGCGAACGTGCGGCCTATGTCACCTTGGGTGTCAGCGCGCTATCCAGCATACAAGCGCTTGCTATACGCCATCAGCACCCTCGTTTCACCCTACACGGCGCCACCTAGAACACCACAGAAACTGCACTGGCGGACTCAGCCATGCTGTTGAAAGAATGGGCTCCCAGCTCGACAGTGCCAGCTCGGGCCTGAGCGGAGCGCTGCGCGCACTGTGCTACGCCGTGCGGTGCCGGAGCAGACGCTAACCTACAGCTGCCAAAAAGCAAAGGCAGCGTCCCAGCAATAAGCATGTTCAGTTGGGAGCTCAAAAGTCAGGGGCTCCCAACACCCAGAAACAGGGGGCCCGCAGGGTCCCCAGCACGACCAAGCAACTGCTTGCAGGCGCTCGTTGGCGCCTGTCACGCCTGTGCAGTTCTGCGATGGCCAGCCCACGCGCCCATGCACGAGCCTCAATCTGTTGCTAAGCGGCAGCCGCCAGAACTGAATAATAGCAGGGACTACACAGAGCCTAACGCTTGCATGGCCCTACTTTCATGGTGGACCAGCCTGCACCAGCCTGCGCCTGGCACAGGCGCTGAGCAAAACCACATCCCGCTCACCCCGCCAGCGCATGCATGCAGCTCAGAGTCCGCAAAAGTCGCATGCGCAGCCGGCCTCACGCCTACCCGTGCAGCAGGGTCAGAAGAGGTGCCAGCGCCCTGCAGCTCTGCAAGCGCCTGGCGCAAGCGGGCACGGTCCGCGCAGGCACACGCGCGCCTAGCGCGCCTGCACCACATGGCCGGCCACCACGTGCAGCGGGATGTGCGCTGGCGCAGAGCCCGCGCGCCCCAGGCCGGCCGCGCCCTTGGACGCGAAATGCCCGCGCGCGGGCGACAGCAGGTTGCGCGACGCATTCTGCCGCATCAGCAAAGGCGGCGGCGGCGGCCGTCGCCGCGACGCCGCGCTCCCCCGCGCGTCAGGCTCGGGGCCAGGCTTGCTGACGTGGCTGGCTGCAAAGGCAGGCCGGGCTGTGGCACCCTGTGCAGCCGCCGCCTCGCTCGCAACGCGCGCGTCTGCGCCTGACGCGGCGGCGGGCGCAGCTGCTGGCGCAGCCGCCGCACGGCGCTGCGCATCCTCGCGCGCGCGAGCTACTACGTCCGCAGCAACCTGCACCGCAAACCACCAGCTTCGCAACGAGCGCCGGCGGATATGGGAGGAGCGGCGCAGTCACCCCATGCCCGTTCCAGCACTGACTGAATGCCACCCAAATGCTATGTGTTTGTGGCTTCCACATTTGCAACATGGCAAGCAAGCACTGCTTTCAAACCCACTCGCCTGCTTGTCAAAACAGCCAACAGGTGCACCAGCAAGAAGGCCACAGCTCTTGTCTGCAAGCGCGGCGCCGCACCTGGTGCCACTGTGCCAGCGTGTGCGCTCGCGACGCTCGCCTGTACGCGAGAAAGTGCATGCGCAGTAGCGCCCAGCGCGCATCGGTCCGCCGCCGCGCTGCCTCAGCCCGGACCGCCGCGCCCATGCGCGTGAGCGCGACAGGCGGCCCTGCAGCAGTAGCACGCGCAGCCTCGCCGAGCTGCAGCACGACGGCTGTGAGGTCGCCGTGCACGTCGCCGCGCCGCCGGCGCACCACCTGGCAGCGCAGGCACAGCAAGTGATGAGCGGCGTATGTCTAGCTGTCAAAAATGCTTGAAACATTCTCACTTGTATTAAACAGCCGTCGTTTGAGGCCAGACATGCCTGCCGCAACTTTGTCGCGGCACGAACGGAGAGCACGGGTCACACTTTCGACCGACACATGCGGGACAGCACTGGCACGCAGTGCCATGGTGCACGCCGGCCTTGCACAGCCCACACCACTCACAGTCACACGCCCGGCAGGGCAAACATGCCCAGGAGGGACACCGGGTGCGGGCGCACGCCTGGCGGCCGCGGAACTTGTAATTGCTGCGGTCGCCCGCCCACAGGCTGGCCAGGTGCGACACGGAGCGCAGGCTGCGCATGCGCGGGTCCGCCAGCCGCCCGGCGCGCGCGGCGACCGCGTGCAGCGCCGTGTTCACCAGGTGCCCGGCCGCGCCGCCGGCCGCGCGCAGCGCGCCCGCCGCGCCGCACGCCGCCCAGTGCTGCAGCCGCAGCAGCGCCTTGTGTGCCGGCAGCTCGCGCCTGCAACGCAACGCACAGCCGTGCGTTGTAGCAAAGAACCTAGAGCAGGGTCCTGTCACTGGGCTGGCCAGCAGCAAAAGCACATGCTATCACAGCTCCTGGCCAGGCCTGCATGAGTTGAAACCAAGGTGCAATACAAGCACGTGCACATTGTAAGACTCGTGCATAGAGTTCCTCCACCAAGACCCCAACATATTTCGTTCTGAAATTTAAACACATAACGACACTCAAGACACGCACAATAGACAACGTGGTCGCGCACCATACACCCTGTGACGCAACGATCACGGTGTCGACGTCCGCGGACAGCGGCACGCTGGCGACTGTGACGCGCGCGGCGCAGTCCGCCGCCGCGCGCCCCAGCTCTGGCAGCGCCTCCGCGGGCTCCGCGCTGCCGCGGCCCACCTCGGCGACGACGGCCGCAGGTGCGCCAGGCGCCGCCCGCCCGGCCACCACGCAGCACCCATGGTTGGCCACCCTGCAGCAGAGCACGCACCAGTCAGGAGGGCACGCGTCGGTCAGGCAAGAGCCGAAGGCACACACTGTGAAGCACACACTGACCGCCAAAGAGCACGAACGCACAGGCGGGGGCAGGAAAGGCACGCCACGCACAGGTGCAGGACGCGCGAGCGCTGGTCCAGGTACGCCGCGGCCACGAGGACGCCCTCCAGCACCGGCCCGTTGAAGGGGTGCAGGTTGCGGTATGCCCTGTTCAGCGCAACGAGCGCCGCCGGCAACGCCGCGTCCACGGCGCCCAGCCCGGCCACCTGCTCGAGCACCTCGCGGTGCAGGTTGCGCTGCAGGTACCGGCCGTTCGGCTGCGAGTCAAGCCCGAACGTTAGCACCGCTGCGAAGAGGTGCGCAGCGTCCGCCTGTCACGCGCACACGCACGCACTTTCAGCCCCAACGCCTCGTGCGCATGCGCAGGGACTTTCACCCCCACGCCCACGCCAGCCAAAGTAGTTTAACTGGTATCAACTCATATCGCCAACACTCACACTGCTATGCAGGACACGGGGGGGGTTGCAATTTGCACCTAGGGACTCCGGCTAACACCTGGCGACACGCCTTTCGCAACAAAGCACACCTCAAGGACGTGCGCGTCGCCGCACGGGTCCAGCGCGGCGTATCCAGCGCTGCTAAAGGCAACAGGGTCGCCTGGTGTCGCCAGCCGCCCAGAAACCACATTGTGCAATTCCTGCTCGGCCGGCGCGCCAAGCCGCGCGCTGCTCCTCAACACAGAGCTGCGCAGCAACAGGATCACAAGGTCAGTTACGCAGTCCTCGTTGAAAAGTACCAGGCAGCAGGCCACTGTGACATAACACATGAGCAACCGATTACTAACGAGCAAGAAACACGCGCCGCGCACACCTGCCGGCCACAGAGCTGTCGCTGCTGAGAGAGCTGCAGTCTGTATTGCTGGAACCGCTCAGACGCTGCAGGCGCTTCCTACTGAGGCTGCGCAGTATGTCCATGCGCAATGCGGCCTGTTGTAAGCAAAGACCAGTCCTACAAACGTCACTGGGGCCAGCACTTCGGAGCAATCCAAGGGCAGTTTGACCAAAAAAGTTATAACAACGTTTCTTACGAGAGCTCGACGAAGCGCTGGCCACATGTGCAGGCCCTGCACTGCAGGGCCTGGAGGGCTAATCGGTGTGCTAATCGCCAACTTGGCAAGAGCCTAAAGCTCTTCACTTATCTTTTGCATTCGGGTCCCGCCAAGGCTCAGAAGCTGACAGGTTCGTGAATAAGCGACCCGCTGCATTGCTGGGCACTGTTCATATGAGATGATTTTTTCGCTTTTGTCTTGACATGAAGGCGGTGCAGTCTGCTGCTCACATACACGTTGCTTGCCCTTGAGGTGCCCGCACACTGCAGCGTGCGTGACTTGAAATTGTTGCATGTCCTGCTGCCTCATCAAGCGGGGCCCCCTCTGAGGGGCAGAGCGGAGCGCAGAGCCATGCGGGCGCCCACGCTGCTGCCGCAGCCGCAGCTGGCGGGCACCGCGCTGCGCCTGCCGGCGCGCGGCCCGGCCGGCCGGCCGCGCGCGCCGCGCTGCGTGACCACCGCCAAAGTGCGCAAGGTCAACACGTACGACGACTCCTGGAAGAAGGCGCGGCAATGGGACAGGCCATATACGTAAGCGCGGCCGCTGGCTGGCAGCGGCGTTTGTGCTGCACGCTAAGTGCGCGGCGCACGGGCGGGGCTGGTGCAGGCCGCTCGACAGAGCGCGCGCTGCGTGTGCTGCCGCGGTCCCGCGCGCCCGCAGCGGCCAGGGCGGCGCCCGCAGGCCCGGCTGGCCACCGACGTCATGCTCACCAAGGGGCGTGACTGGTCGACACCACACGAGTGCCCGGTCGATACCACACGTGTGCCTCAGGCTGAGCCAGCCAGCGCCACGGGCGCGGCGGGGCTCGTCGGGCACTGGCTTGATATTGAGGACAGGCGCGCCTGGGCGCGGCAGGGCTGGTCGGGCACGGGCTACTTTGTGGAGGACAAGGAGAGCCTGGGCGCCAACCCGCTGCGTCTGCTGCAACAGAAGAAGCTGCTGAGCGCGGTGGAGAAGGCTGGGCTACTGTCGCGCGCCGAAAAGGCCGGGCTCACGCTGTCGCGGGTGCGCCCTACTTACGTAGCCAAAACCCTATGTCGCGAAGAAGGCCAGGCTGCTCTCGCCCGCCAAGAAGGCCGGGCTCATGCGGTCGCGGGTGCGCCCTACCCTGCACCGTAAAAACCCTGTGCCCTGCTGCTTTGATGGCCGGGAGCTGTGTGCGGACCGGGCCATGGTCAGGGGCCCACGTCATGATCTAATGCAGCGCAGCGGCCAGCTGCATACGCGCATGGCAGGGCGCTGCGGTCATTGTGCTGCGGTCACTGTGTCACGCACTGCGGCCCGCAGCCCCGAGCTTGAGCAGGGCATTTGCGTCACTGCTGGCGCACGGCCCGCCTGGATGTCATGGACGACTGAGCGTCGCGCATGCTTTGAGGCACGCCGCTTGGCAATGCCGCTGACGGCTGCTCTGGGGGCGCCGCCGGCCAGATCGAGAAGCTGGGCCTGCTGACCAAGGCGGAGAAGTTTGGGCTGCTGAGCACGCTGGAACGGCTGCTGACGTCCGACCCGGCTGCGGTCTCCTCGCTCTCCATCCCCGCCCTGGTCACCTCGCTGGGTGCGGCGTGTTGGGTAGGCGTAGGGTTGCCTGCCCCGGGGCAGGCAACCCAATGGCATGCAGCTGCTGCCCATGCATGCTGCTGTATGTCTCGAGTTTGGAGTAGCCTGTCTGTACAGTGCCTTGAGAGCCGCGCACTGCTCTGTGCTCGCAGGGCGTTTCAGTGTTTGGCAACACAGTCTGACCTTCTGCAGGAGCGTTCATCCTCATCCCGGACGACAACCTGCTCCTGGCGGCGGCAAAGTACGGCGTCACGGCGCTCAGCGGCGGCGTCGGGCTGACCTTTTTCGTGGCGGGCTTCCTTGTAGCCGCGCTGCAGGAGGAGATGTAAATGCGCATGAGGGGCGCAGCAAGCTACCGTGTCAGTGATTTAGCCCGCACTGTGCGCGCATGCGTGCCTGTCAGGAAGCTCTGTCTGCTTGAATTTTTACCAGGATGTGGGCTATGTCCTAAAGCATTCGGGGGTAGCTGGGGAGGTGTGGCGCAGAAGTGCATGGGAGCAGTGATGCTCGCGCTTCCTGGAGCGAACAGGGCAGACCGTGCCCTCTCTGGCTGCGCTGGGGCTCCTGCATGAGTGCGGCAGAGGTCGGGCGCACCTGGGAGTGTTCTGTGGAAGCGTGAGCACTTTCAGAGCTGGCAAGCGGTGATGTATTTTGGTGCTGAGTGCAGCACAGCGGCCTTGTCTAGCACATCCGGCGCGAGTGCGTGTTGCCTGTCAGCCATGGACTGGTACTGCACACGAAAAGTGCTGCCTAAAGTAACCAGGCATGTTGAGAAGGGTCGATGTCAGGCCGTAAAAGGGAGTTGACTGCAATGAGGGGCACACATGCATGGCGGCCGTGGCGTGACATCAACATTGGTGGTCAACTGAAAACGCAAGGCAGACCGCGGCACGATGCCAGCGATGCCAGAACCCCTCAGCGAACCCCTCAGCGTCAGAAGAAGGGCATGTTATCGTTGGGGTTGATGGTCATGGGGTCGCCCTTCCAGTCCAGGATGACTTGCGGGGCCGCCGCGTCCGACACGCTCTGCTGCGCCTGGCCCGCTTCCAGCAGGCCAGGCTGCGGCAGCACCACGCCCTGCGCGGCCAGCTGCTCGGCCTGACCCTGACAACTCCAACACAGAGAGTGCTGCTTGTTGCTGCCTGCTACTTGGCGCACATGTCACACAGATCAGGCATTTGACAGAGAGTGACAGGTGCTCTTTCCCCAGGACATGCAAGCAAGATACCCAGGAGAATTGCACGCACTGCTGATGCAGACGGGCACCCGCAGCACCCGTGTTCTGACAGGCGCAAGCAAGCCCGCCGGGGAGGCCACCGCCTGCAGGTAGCCCCCCGCGCCTCACAATGACTCACAGGGGCGCCCACCCTGTATTGCGCGGGGGCCTCCTGCGCGGGCTCGCTGCGGCCGGCCGCGCCGGCGCCGTCGGCGCCGCTCGCGCCGGCCGGTGCCTCCACCGGCACGGTGCGGTAGACCTCCCAGCGCGGCGACCCATCTATGACCAGGGTCTGCATGCATCGAGCCAGGATCAGTGTCTTGTCATCGGGCGGCAGAGTGCCACAACACAATACCTACCTGCACGGTGCGGTAGACCTCCCAGCGCGGCAACCCGTTTTTGACCAGGGTCTGCATGCGCCGCATGCATCGAGCCAGGGTGCACTGTCTTGCCAGTGGATGGGTAGACCTTGCAGCGCGGCGACCCGTTTATGACCAGGGTCTGCATGCACCGAGCGAGGGTGCACTGTCTTGTCAGTGGGTGGGTGGGCTGCGGAGTGGCACAGCACAAATCCTACCTGGCATTGAGAACAGCTAGGTGGTCAGGCTGTGCCTTGAAGCTGAAAATCAAATATCTTTGGAGGTGATCTGAAGAGAAAGGGGCCTAAAGCGTGGGTGCACCTGCGCGCGCTGGCTCCAGGCGCGGTGCGCATCCGGTGGCACGGCCGCCCAGAACTGCTCCAGCTCCGCCAGGCTGTCAAACTCTACCTCGAGCTGCACGCTGACCCTGCAAGCTCAGGCGCGGCAGGTCTGCTGCGGGCGCCGGCCGGGGTGGCGGCAGCACTGCAGAGTGGGGAGTCACGGCTTGGGGTAGTGCACTTCCTGAGAAGTCGCCAAGCAACACTCGAAACGCACGCTGGAGGGGCCCTTGCCTCCAGGCGCGACTCTGGCACGCCAATAGCGCCGCTCAGAATCTGGGAGTTGTGCTCTGCCAGACCCGCCCGGCTGCCAATGTCCCGCACCCAGTCCTGCAGCAGCGCCGCAGCGTCCAGCTTGACGCCATACCTGCCGGCAGGCCTTCGCATGTTGATAGCTTCCAGCCTCCGCACCGTCAACAGCTGAAAAGCCAGTACATAGAACAGAACCAAGCAGCAACACACCTGATATCAATGCACCAGCGTGCCTTTATTGAGCACGTTGTAGAACACTTGCACCGCCTCGCTGCGTGCCGAGTGGCACGCAGCAGATGCTGTGATGAGGTCGCCTTGCGACAAGTACGTAACAGACAACCTCTGTGGACCATTGGTGCGCGCATTGATCAGGTGGACCTCTCCAAGGCCGGCTGAGCCCATCATGCTTTGGCCATGTGCGCACGTGCACAACCTGGTAGGGTCTCAATTCTACCAATGCCAGTGTGGGCGGCAGAAAGTCTGCCAGTATCCAGGCAGGATTCTGCCCGGCCGGCAGAAGGCTTCTGCCCGCATGCAGACGGAGTTTTCGCTAGCAACGAAGTTCTGCCTTTTGCCAGGCAGCATTCCGAATGAAGTTGTGCCTGGCGGGCAGAAGGCTTCTGCCCAGACCCAAAACGTTCTGCCGCCCACACTGAATGCCAGATGGATGAGATGGATGGACGAATGGATGCGCTCCATTCGTCCGTTGCAATTCGCCTTCAGGAGTTTATCAGTGGCCTTGTCTGGTAGTTTTGAGGTATTTTGCACAAAGTGAAGTGCCATCTGCTTCTCCGCACTTGAAGCGAGTGTGTACGTTTCGAACGTGTTCCAGTGCTTAGCAGCAGTTGAGGCTAGCCAGGTCATGACGCGCCTCATCTTGATGTCTGCTTCACAGTGATTGGAGCGGTCAGTAGACCTCTGCAACACCCCGCTCCCCGTTGCTCACCTCTGCGCTCCTGCGCTGCCAACCAACTGTGGCAAGGCACTGTGGTGGGGTTGTGACGTGCCCAAGCTGCACACATGCTGCCCTGCAGCAGCTGGTCTGTGCGTGCCGCCGCACTGCCAGTGCACGGCGGCCACAGCCGCATACCCCCGCACGCGGTGGCGATGGGGGCAGGCAGTGTCTTCCAGCTCGCTGACACTTGGCCGCTGCCGAGCGGGCCGTTCCCGGAGGAGTGCGCCAGGCTGTTCACCATTAGCAGCGGAGCAGCGCGGTGCACGCTGACCCCGGAGGTTGCTGAGAGGTACGGAGGTGCGCCGGCCTTCCAGAGTGCCTGATATCCCACCATATGGTATGGGTGTGGACAAGGTCTGGAAGCGCACTCGACCCACGCCGAGACACCACAGGCGGCTGCAGGCCGCCGCGCGGCAGCGTGCAAGCAGCACAGTGCGAGGGCTGCCTCCAGCCGGCTGTTTGCAGCCGCCGCCATCCCGGCATGCCGCGCGGCAGGCGCGCTGGGCGAGCAGCGCGTGGTCAGCGTCACCGACAACTTCCTCGGCATGCAGGCCTGGTACAACGAGGCGCGCGCGTCCAAGCCGCAGACGTTCGCGGGTGACGCGCCGCGCGACCCCACCGCCGCCGCCGGCGCCTGCGACTTCTGCCGCTGGCGCGAGATGACCGCGCGCGACGCCTGGGGCAGGCCCGCCCCCGCAGCAGCGCTCAGGACAGGGAGCTCTCGCAGCCTGCCCGGGCGGGCAGCGCAAGCGCGCCTTGCAGACCTGCACGCGCTGGCGGCGGGCGCCGCGGCGCCTGGCCAGCATGCTGCGCAGCGGCGCATGTGCTGCAGCATGCCCCATTTCACCGAGCGGCTGGGCGCATGCCCCTGCTTGCGTCCAGTGCGGTGGCAGCCCAGCGCGCTTGCCCAGGACGCTCCGCCTACCAGCACACTTTGCGAGCGGGGGGCACTAGCTCATGGCGGCAAGCGCAGTGGCCCTGCCTGCACCTCCGTCGGCGCCCTGTGCAAACCCTGGGCAGGCCTGGCGCTGTGCAGGGTGGAGAACGAGCATGCCGTGACCGCGAGCAACCTTTTCAAGTACTGCGCGCCCGCGCACGGCCTGGTGCTCTTCAGGCGCCACGACCCGCTCGCCTTCACAGCGCCCGAGCTGCGCGGCGCGCTCGCCGCCGCCGCTGAGTGGCTGCGCCTGGTATGCTTGTGACTTGCCGGGCACACTTTGCACACAGCCATGCCGTTTCCTTATTGTCATAAACGGCCAGGCGAGTATGACGCAAAGGGTGAGCCTCAAAAGCTGGCTTGCTTCAGCTTTTTCATTTTGGCTGTGCAGACCGGGGCAGTAAGGTTCCTGCTGCTCGTCCCTTGTCAGGCACAATGCGATCCCAACCCCATCCGCGCTTGGCTAGACGATTACAGCAGAGGCAGCACGCCGGCCGCAGCATTGGTGGGCGCCTGAGCCTGTGGTCTGGAACGAAGCATCCGATGCTTGGGGCGCGCCAGCATCCGTGCGCAAGGGACCGGCGCAGCATGAGAACCTTGGCACAGCGCGCGCGCCCCGGCAGGCAGGCGACGCACACCCCGGCGCCCGGCACCCGCTGCTGCTGTGGAACTGCCTGCCGCGGGCGGGCGCGAGCCAGTTCCACGGCCACATGCAGGTCGCGCTCAGCGCCGTGCGCGCCCGAGCGGGAGCCGCTCACCCCAGCGCCCCGTGTGCACAGCAGGCATACGCCGCATGTGCAAAGCGTTGCTGAGCTGCGCTGTGTGTTGGCGGGGCGGACCATGGAGCAGCATTCTCCGGCTTTCCATGGTGCGAAACCTGCAACTTTAGGCGCATTTTGCTGGGCAGGTCTCCTGTCTCGGGCATGGACAAGAGTGGCTGGATGCAGTGTGCCTGCACGGTCTGCGAATGGCGGCACGCCTCCCTCGCCTCACCAAGCCGTCGCAGCGACGCGCACAGGAGGCCTTCCCGGCGCAACGCGCGCTGGACGCGGCCGCGGAGCGATACGCGGATGAGGCTGGGGCAAGCGGCGGCTACTTTGTTGGCGCGCGGCGGGCGCACGCGGCGGCGGGCCTGCTGCGCCGGCACGGGCCGCCGGGCCGCGGGCGCGCGCCTCGGGCGCTGCTCGTGCTCGGCTGCTGAATGGAAGCATGTAAGTGAGAATGCGCATGCGCACATGCCTTCTGCGGCCGCTCTGCCAAGCGCGCCGCTTATTCAACCTGCCCTGCTGCCGTGCATGGCACAGAGCGGTGTTGTAAACCCTGTGTGAATTTCCCGCCAGGCGCCGCGCTGCGCCTCAGTGCAGCCGGGCCGAGGCGCCCGCGCCGCGCCGCCGCCGCAGGGCGTGGTGCTACGCGGCGCTCGCGCCCGCCAAGGACGCGGAGCTGGTCCTGCACGGCCGCAGCCTGGCCTGCCCCGCGCTGGCGGCGCTGCTGTTCGCCGCGCTGCGCGCGCTCATCGGCGGCCTCGGCGTGACCGCCTTCAACGCAGCCGCGCTAAACCTGCGCGCGGACGGCGGCCCTGCCGATGCCCGCTCACCCGTCGTCGTCAGGCGCGCCTGCTCATGTGACCTGTGCGCAGCGGGCCGGCAGCTGACACCTGTGAAGCGCACCGCAGCCGCTGTGCGCTTGCTAAACTTGTTGAGTGCGCAAGCGCATGGGTGGCCTGCCATGGATTCTGAGGACCCGTGATGTCCGAGCCCCGTTGCAACCGGCTGCATAAGGCTTGCTGCATGGAGCCAAACCGCTGATTGCGGTGCACGATCATCTGGGTGCAGCGTACACAGTGCCGTAGCAGCCTGCGCGCTCCATGCCTCGACCGCGCGGCCACATGCAGCCCAATCGGGGCTGCTGAGTGGAGACGCGCGCGGTCGGCGGGCAGGCTGGCGGCGCGCGGGCGGGCGGGCAGCGCCGCGAGCGATTTTGGCGCGCTGGAGGTCTTTGCAGGCGCGTCGATCGCGCACACGGACCCCTTCGCGGTGTGCCGCGCGCTGGACGAGCGGCTGGCCGCCCTAGGGGACGCCGGCGCTCTTGAAGCGATGGATGCACTGGATGCTTGGTGAACCTCGCGTGTTGACAGGGGCCTTCCTAGACTGCTTTTGGTCGCTCAGTGGCGACTTGACAAGCGCTGCCTCGCCAGCCATGCATGCAGAGCTCGGGCACGGCGACCTGGTGCTGCTGCTCCCCCTGCGTGGCCCTGCGGCGGCAGGCGCGCAGGCGCTCTGCGGCTCTACAAGCTGCACCGCGTTACACCGCACAGCGACACCTCTGTCTCTTCACACCAACAAGTGCTGCTGCAAACGCAACATCGCAGCTCGGAGCGTGGCAAAGGCGGTGTGCTGACAATCGGATGATGGCGCAGACACCCGACCCCACCTTCCGAGCAGAGCCCCGGCTCTTGAAGCGGCGCCCGCCCCTGCCCCAGCCTGCTGGCAAGATCAGGGCGCCGCGGAGCAGACACGCCGCGGCCTGCTGCCGACGCGGGCGCGGACCGCGCGCGCGCAGCCCTAGCGCAGCCCTAGCACAGCCCCAGCTCTGCACGGCCAGCCTCTTGAGGTGGTCGGCGAACACTGCGAGCGGCACGCCGTTGGCCATGCGGGCGTAGCCCTGGCGCCGCCCCGGCGCGGCCCCGCCCTAGCTCTGCACGGCCAGCTTCTTGAGGTGGTCGGTGAACACGGCGAGCGAGACGTCGTCAGTCATGATGACCTCGCTGGCTGCGCCCGCGTATGCGGCGCCGGCCGCGCTGTTGTACGTGCTGCTCGGGTTGAGCTTGGCCAGCAGGAAGCGCGCCTGCGGCCCCGCGCGGCCGCGCGCGTCAGCGCGCGCGCGGCGCACGGTCGGTCGCCGCGCCTGCCTCAGCATCCGCGGCGCTTGCGCTCTTTGACGTGTGCGCGCGCAGGAAATACGTGGCAGAGAAAACGACCGGAGCCGGGGCGGGCGCGCCTGCGACCCGTTCTGGTCGCAGTCCACGAGGCGCGGCACAGGGAAGCGCTGGCGCAGGATTTCCGCCGCGTCCGCCTTGGGGCTCTGCGCGGCGGCACGGGTAAAGGGTATAAGGTAAGGATATGTGACAGGCGCGGCCAGCCCGCCACTCTGCTGCGCCCTCAATGCCAGGCCGCGACACGTTCTCGGACCCCGCCATGACAGGCCCTGGCCTCCCACACCATGGCGCCCCCCGTGCAGCAGCGCTCGCCCCCGCGCGCGAGCCAGGCGCCCCTCGCCGGCGCTGCAGCGCAGCAACGCGCCTGGACGCCGCCGCAAGAAGTGCATGGCAGCAAGCGAATGCTGGCTGTGCAGGGGACCGAGCAGGCTGCGCCCGCGGGCGCCAGCGGAAGGCAAGAATCAGCAACCAAATGGTTGCCTTTTGCAGCAACATGACGCTGGGCGACCGGGGCGGGCCGCCGCGCGCCTCGAGCAGCTGCTTCAGCGCGACCTGCTCCGGCAGCAGGTGGTACTCCGCCTTGCGCCAGGCGGCGATCGTGGTGCCGTGGAAGACCACGACGTAGAAGTACGAGTCCAGCAGCAGCACGCGGTCCGGCTGGATGGAGCCCACGTCCAGCAGCACCTGCGCGCATACAGGGTATATGTGTAGGGTTGGGTTTAGGCCGCGCGCTGGGCCGGGCGCGCTTGGCTGGCGCGTTCGCGCGTGCGGGTGGGGGCCCTCGACGCCGCACGTACTGATGTATGCGTAGGGCGCCGAAAGCACTAGCCCACGGCCCCCCGGTGCTGGCATCCCCGCCCTGCCTGCCCGCACCTGCTCTCCTGCACAATGAGCGCTCCGCAGCGCTGGGCGCGGGCGGCACGCTGGGCATGCTTGGGTCTAGGCTTCTGACCCGTGCTCACCCAATACCGCGCCCATGGCACCTCGCACGCGAGGGTCACGCGCTCAGTCTGCACGCGGGCGGCATGGAGCAGGGTCCGGGGGCAGGGATGTGGCGGGCGCGCAGGCTGCGGCGGCGCGTTCAAACTGAAGCAATAGGCAACAGGACCCCGGGTGCAGGAACGGCGCGCACGGGCTGCGGCGGCGCGTCCAGGCTGTAGGCTAGCAGCGTCGGCTGCAGCATCACCAGCGCGTCCGGCACCGTCTCGCGGTTCAGCACCAGGCGGCAGTACGCGGTCTCGTCCGGGCTATTGCCGAACACCTGCGCGGCGCGCGCCCCGCGGCGCCGTTGGCGGCCCACAAGCCGCCCGAGGATGCGCCGCGTGTTTGTCCTGCTGTGGCCGGCGGCGTGCGCTGTGGGCGGGCAGGGTGCTGGCGTGCCTGCCACCAGGTCTCTGGCTCATGGCGCCAGGGGTGCAAACGTGGGCACTCACAGGAGCACTGCATCAAACTTAGGATGCACATGCGAGGCGCAGATTTGCTGCTGTGCAAAAGCAGGCACGAGCGCGCGTCTCGAGAGCGGCCCTGTGTATAGGGCGAAGCGTTAGGCGGCGCCGCGCGCGCGCGCGCCTGCACGAACTGCGAGCGCCGCAGGTTGAACATGAACTGCGGGTAGTAGCTCATGTTGGGCGTCAGCTGAAACGTGGCCGGGTCGTCCTTGCGGTAGTCGCCAAAGCGGCTGGCCAGGCGGATGAGCGTGCGGTCCAGCCAGCGCGTCGCGTCAAAGTCGTCCTCGGTCTCCATCTTGTGCGTGGCCAGGCGCGCGATGACGACCGCGGCGGCCTCCTGGTCGAAGCCCGCGACCAGCTCGTCCGCATTGTTGCCGTCCACCCACCTGCGCAGCCCGGCCGCGCCCGCCCTGGCTGCGCCGCCGCCTCACAACCTGTCCCTATAATCTTGCATGACCTGGCTGTGCTGCCGCCTCCCACCTGCGCGCCGCTCCTAGAGCAGCTTAAGGGCTAGGCAAACCCTGACCGTACCCCCAGTCGAACGCACGCGACGGGGCATGCCTGCGTGTGAACGTGGTGACGCGCACGCGGCTGGTGCCGTTGGCGTGCAGGAAGGCCGTCTTGAGCTGCACGTAGAACTGCTGCAGGCCCTGGTCGCCCATCGCGTTCTGCGCCGCCGCGTCCTTGGCCTGCGCCACCACCTCGAAAAACACCGCCAGCGTCGTCGCGGCGTCCTGCGCGCGCGCCGGGATAGGGTTAGGGTTAAGCTCGCACTCAGCGCCGCCAGCCGCCCTGGCCGGCCGCCCGGCGCAGTAGCGGCTTACGCGGCCCACCGGCGCGCTCCTGATTGGCTCTAGCGCTCGGCGCGGAGCGCCGCCGGACGAGCACGCGTACGCCGTGCGCCGCTCTTGCATGTCGCCGCATGTGAGCTGGCTTGGCGCAGGCTCGCAATGCGCTGAGCAGGCCTCCTGACTCAGCATGAATGTGCTGGCGGGCGGGCCTGCCAGCGAGCGAAGCGAGCAGGCGCAGCGCGCTCTGCTGCGTCCGCGGCTGTCGCTCTACGAGGAGGGATGCTGCCCGGAAAGCCGGGAAGGAGGGGAGGGGGCGGTGAGCGGGGGCCACCAGGCCGGCGAGGCGCCAGAGCGTGGTCCCGCCCATGCCGACCGCCTGCTCCGCCACGGCGGCGCCCTTCTTCTCCATGGGCGCGGCCGGCCCCAGCAGGCCGGCCACCTTGACGCCGCGCGAGGGGATGACCTGCATACGTTGGGTAGGTTTAGGGTGAGAATCTGCCAGCGCCGGGCCGTCGGTGCCGGGCCCGACGCGCTGCGGCTGGAGGGACAGGCGTGCTCCGCGCAGCTGGGCCCAGCGCCCACAGGCCTCAAGGCACGAGGGTGAAGGATGGCTGACAGCGACGCAGTCCGCGCTCAGGTGATGCGCAGCCCGCAGGCGCCAGATCGAAGACAGGACCCGCCGCCCGGCGCGCGCCCACAGCCCCCGCCCTGGCCCCCCGGCGGCGCGGGCGCGCAGCAAAGGGGGGCGGGCGCGCAGCGGGGGGGGACCTCGAACGTCGCGTTGGACGCGACCGCCAGGTACCCCTCCTCGGCCTCCAGCGCGAACACGCGCTTGAAGCTCTCCTTGAAGACCGGGTTGAGGAAGGTGTCGGTCTGCACCACCATGCCGCCCGTCGCCTCCACCACCGGCTTCATCTCGGCCAGGCCCACCTGCGCACCGGCAACCCTACCCCTATGACGGCAGGTCAGCCCGCGCCGGGCGCGGCCGCTGCGGCCGGCGCTGCCCCTCCAGGTCGGAGCTCGTGCCGCCGGCGCCTCCTCCGCTAAGCTGAGCTGCGCCGAGAGCAGCCGCTGGCTGGCGCCGGTGGAGGGCCGCGGTGCGCGCGAACACGGCAGGCCAGCGACCCAGAGCCCGCGCATGCGCCTCTGGTGCGGGGCAAGCCGAGAGGCGTGGCTGCCTCGGCCGCTGCGCCGCCCGCCACGCGCACCGACGCCGCGCCCGCCCCCGCTTGCCCACCGGCGGCACCACCACGCAGCGCGGGGCATTCAGGCGCCCCCTCCGCCGCTGCGCAGCGCGGCGCCAGCTGCGGCCGCCGCGCGAGCGAGCCCGGGGCCGCGCCGCGGGGCGGGGCGCGCGACTGGTGGCCTCCAGCAGACCCGGGTCAGGATTGGGGCTAGGGTGGCGCGCCTGGTCGAGCGCGCAGGCGAACACGTCCAGCGCGTGGCCCTGCCGCACCAGCTGCTCTGCCAGGCCGTCGTAAAAGCGCCGCGCGCGCTTGTAGTGCGGCGCGCTGTCCTTCACCAGGTCCTGCAACCCCAGACACAGGCGCCGCTCTGAGCTGAGCTAAGAGGCGTCGCTCTAAGCAGTCTCGCTCTCCAGCCACGCCGCAGGGGCCGCGCCGGCTCGCCGTCGTCGCTGGATGAGCTGCGCAAAGGTCAGTTCAGCCGGAATCATGCGCTTGACATCTCTGCGGCGCGCGGGGCTACCACATGTGGATGCACTAGCACGCAAGGGGCCAGCGTCAGGGACCGAGGCAGTGCGCCGACGGGGCGCTGCTGTGCGCCGCCGGGCGCGGGCGGCACAGCAGCGAGCGGCCTGGCGGGCGGTGCGGCCGGCGGCGCACCTTGTGCGAGCGGATGGGCTCGCTGAGCTCCTTATCTACCACCTTGCCGCCGCCCTCCGTTGACGGCCCGCCCACGAACAGCAGCAGCCGCGCCGCGCAGTGCAGCGCGCCCAGGCAGCCGCCCGTCATGCCGGCCGCCACCTGCGACAGGGTAGGATTCAGGTACCCACCGGGCGTAAGCGCGTCAGGCGTCCTCAGCTGGACACCGCCAGGGTTATACCACGTTTCCCAGGCCGCCTCGACTGCAGGCCGGCAGCAGACGGGCCAGCCTAAGCAACAGCCCCGCGTCCCCGGCGGCCGGCCCGCGTCGTCTGCACTGCAGCGCCAGAGCAGCGGCAGCGCTTCGCAGGCTGGGGCCGCCCATCGCAGCGCAGCTCATCATGCTGACTGCCACGCAGCGGCAAATGCGCGCAACGCCAGTGGGGTTGTGAGCGCCCCCCGCACGCAATGCGCGGTGCGGCCCCCGTCAAGCAGCCCCGCGCGGTCCATGTGCGGCCGCGGGGGCGCCGCGCCTGCAGCGCGGTGCCGGTGCAGCGGCTGGGCCGGTGCTCCGCGAGCGTGGGGAATGCGTCGCGCTGCAGCTCGTCCAGCACGCCGCTGATCACGAACTCGCACTCGTGCAGCGGCAGCACGAAGCGCGTGCCGGGCGGCTGCGGCGGCGGCGGCGCGCCGCCGCCCGGCGGCCCCGGCGCCGCCTTGCGCGGCGCCGCCTTGGCGCCGAGCCCCAGCTGGTCCTGCACCTGCTGCGCCGTATACTCCCGCGAGCCCTGCCGGGGCGCGCCTAGGGCTTAGGGTCAACCCCTCAAACCCTCACAGCCGAGCACGGCGAGTGGTTTACGTCCCGCACGCGCCACGCACGCCGCACCCGCGCGAGGCGAGCGGGCCAGCACCCCGCAGGAAATGCGGAGGGGGCCGCCTCGGCCGCAGGCCGGAGGCAGGCTCCGCGATCACGCAGTGCAGGGGGGGAGCGCGCGGCAGCGCGAGCGGGCGGGCAAGGTGTGGTGTGGGCGGGCAAGGTATGGCATGCAGGCTTAGGTTTAGGTTAGGGAGAATGCGGCGGGCCAGAGCGGGCGCGCCGCGCGCCTGGAAAACGTACGACTTTGCGCACTCGGTGAAGCCCAGCTCGTGCACGTGCACATGCGTCCCGTACGTCACCAGGCCCACCTGCGCGCCGCGCGCCCAGCGCGCCTCACCCCGCGCGCGCGCCCAACGCGCCCTGCACCCTGGATGACTCTGCCCCATGCTGCGCCCCCGCTCTTCGGGCAGGCTTCCTCCACCGCCCAAGCTGGCAATGTTGGCGTCTCCGGCTGCCCTGTACTGGCACTTGGCGGCCTCTCTGGCGCTCGGCCTGCCTCCCATGCTGCGGCCCCGCTCTTCAGGCAGGCTTCCTTCCACAGCCCACAGCCTGGATTTGGAGGCAGGCTTTCCAGACCATAGCCTCCTGGGTCTGTCTTGGGGAGGAAGTCAACATACGCACGGCCAAGTGCGGTCCCACTCTCCAAGGTCTCCGCCGCCTTGGCTTAGCTCCGCTACCACGGTGTCACGGATGACAGCAGGGCCACCCGTGACAGCAGGGCCACCCCTGACAACGTGGTAGCGAAGCCAAAACGGCAGGGACCTAGGGGATTGGCGCTGCATTTGGCCGTGCGAATGATTACGCGCTCTCCAAGACGGCCCCAGGAGGCTATGCACTTGGCAAGTCTGCCACTGACCCCAGGCTATGGGCTGGGGAAGGAAGCCTGCCTGAAGGAACAGCGCGAGGCACCCTGACCAGGGCAGACGCTAGCGCTCACACGGCCAGGCCGCCAGCTGCAGGCTCCCGCGCTGTGCCGGCTGCCGCCAGGGCATGTGGCCCGGCAGCGTGCCGCGACCGCGTCACCCATGGTGAGCGCTTGCACAACAACGCACAGCGCAGCGGCCGTCGCCAGGCCCGAGCGCGCGCGCCGGCCCGTCCGCCAGCGCGCCCGCCTGCGCACGTGCAGCGCCGGCACATCCAGAGCAAAGCGCGCCGGCCGCGCCGGCCGACCGGGCGGGGGCGCGCCTGCGCGTATTCGGGCATGCTGGACAGCGCCTGCGCCAGCGCCTGCCGGCACGCGGCCAGCTCGTCCTCCGGGATGCACGTGTCGACCACAAAAACGTACGCCGGCGGCGCGACCGGGCGCTTGGGCGGCACCAGGTACTCAATGGTCGAGAAGTCCGGGTAGAGCTCCGCAGGCACGTTCTGCGGCGCGCGGTGCAAGTTGGGTTCAG
>JAABUY010001942.1_pt1 | contig 25905 bp, 37 predicted proteins | sample 5560271 | NCBI WGS metagenome assembly JAABUY01 (sample SAMN10711886, study PRJNA513374) | rock metagenome | isolation source: Antarctica rocks | place: Antarctica: Victoria Land, University Valley | reverse complement strand
CGCACGCCACTGGCACGGGCGCACGCCCGGCACGGCCGCGCAGGGTGAGACGAAGAGGCGGCGGTCAGAGACACGCGCTTGCTTGCGGGCGCGCCTGGGCAGGCCAGCAGGACGAGCAGCGCGTCCTGGCGCAGCCGTGGCAGCGCCTGCAGCGCGCGCCAGGCGCAGTCGGGGCTGCGCCAGCCGGCCGTGCCGGCGGCCGCCGCGAGCGCGTCCGGCTCGCCGCCCACGTCCAGCAGGCCGCCGGCGCACAGCGCCGCGCAGCCGCCGCCCGCCAGCAGCACAGGGAACGCGCCGGCCTCCAGCATCTGCGCGCAAGGAATAGGGTAGTGTAGGGTAGGGTAGGGACAGGTAGGGTATAGGCTTAGAGTGCGCCCAGCAACTAGCGCGTGGAACGCGCTGGCCTCCAGCATCTACGCGTACGCCGCTCCGAATGGGTTAGGGAAGGGTTAGGGTATATTTTAGGGTTAAAGTGCACCCGCCAGCTAGGCTACTTAGCGCAAGAAACACGCCGCCTCCAGCATCTGCGCGCGCGCCGCCCCGCACGTGCGTTTAAGCCCGCGCCCGCCAGCTAGGGCTGCACAGTTGGGCGGCCCCAGCGCGTGAAGGACACCAAGCAAATTATCAGGCAATGCGAGGCGGTGCGCTGTCCCGGGCCCGGCGGCACGCCTGCCAAGCCCCGGAGCAGGGCTCCGGCCCACGTGCCCGCCCTTGCTGCGGGGGCCGTGCAAGCTCGCACGGCCGCTGGCGCTGACAGCGCCATGCCCGCAAGCTGTGTTTACAGCATGTCATGCTTACCAGACTAGTCAGTGAGTGCCATGCAGGTCGGGTGCGCCCCCGCAACTCGCACCCTCAGCGCGTTCTTCACTGCGCCGCCCAGTAAAGGCGCGCCCAGGTGCGCACCTGGCCGATGCGCGCGCTTACAGGCTGCAGCTCGGCCTGCAGGAGCGGCATGGCGTCCGGGAATGTGCGCACGTAGGCGCGCACGCCCTCCAGGTCCGGGGGGTCCTGTGCCTCCCTGCTGCGGCGCATCTGCAGCCCCGCCATACAACTTCATGAGGCCGCTGATGCTCGGAGGGTGCAGGCTGCCATGATGTACAAGCTATTGTGCACGGCCGTCAGGAGGCTCTGCTCGGCCTTTCAGCAACAAGGGTGACGCAGGCAAGACGGGCAGGCGACCCCACAACTTGCGAAGTGCATGCCGGATGACAGCTGGACTTTGCGTGATGAATTGCATGATGAATCGCATGATGAACGCGACATGTCTGTGCAGAGCCCCGCAGTCAAGCGGAGTGGGCGCAAGGGACATGTTGTCGTACATAGTGCAAAGTCCAGCTGCCGAGTCTAGCTGCCAAGTCCAGCTGCAACGTAGAGAGGGCGCGCCGCGGCCAGGCCGTGCGCGAGCGTGTACAGCTGCAGGATGAGCTGCGCGGGCAAACGCGGCGCGAGCAGGTGCAGGCGCGCCGCGTTACCGACCAGCTCCAGCGCGCCCGCCAGCAGGTCGGGCGCGCGATCGGGGCAGGCCGGCAGCAGGCCCGCCTCGCAGCGCGCCAGCAGGCACAGCACGCGCGCCTTGAACTCAGCCAGGTCCTGCGGCGCGGCGCCGCGGGACGCGCTCATGCGGGGCCGCGGGCGGCGCGCCGCCGGGGTTGCCGGCGGGGGCCGCGCGCGGCGCAGCGCGGTGGGTACCTGCAGCAGGCCGTACAGGGGCTCCAGTTCGGCGGTGATGCGCGCGGCCTCGCGCCACAGCACCTCGGAGCCGAGCCTGTCCACCTGCGAGCGGCCGGACGCTGGCCAGCCGCAAAGACAGGCGGCAATACACCAGCGAAACGGGCCGGAAGCTGGACCTGTTGTGGCAGAGCATACCTTCTCGAGGTTGACGGTGAGCGGGTGCAGCGGGAAGGAGTGTAATAGTTTCTTGGCGAGCTGCGCACGCATGCAGTTCCAAGATGTTATAACAAGATGCCCACCAGCGGCGCCCACTTTGGACCGTCAGTGGTCGGGTGCAGTGGCAGCGCAAGTGTTCTGGAGCCGTGCCGCACAGTTCGGAGCGCACCTCATGGTAGGTTGTGACAAACATGGCAGCTGTTGGTGCGGTGACGGGCGACAGGCCCTCGTGCGCCAGTGTGTATGCCCTGTCAAGCAGCGCAGCAGAAGCACACAGAAGCTGCTCCTGCTGCTCTTCCATTGCACTGTGCTGCTCTTCCATTGCAGCGTGCTGCTCCCAGGTGGGCCACTGCAAAGCACCAGCGGACTGTAGCAGCCGCAGCTGTAGCCCCTCGTGGAGCGCAAACGGTCTCTGAGATCAGACGGGGCTGGCAGAGACCTGGGCCTCGTGCGCCAAGTTAGGCTCACGTTCAGTGCAGGCAGGGGGAGGCATAAGGTGCATGTCAGAGCGGCCTGATGTAGAAAAGCACAAGGCGTATGCAGCCGTCTGCTCTCGTTCCTGCGCTGCTCACAGTGTTGTGCAGGCTTGCGCTCACGTTTGCAACAGAGTCCAGCAACAGCTCTGTCGCACCTGTGCATACCGTGGTCACGACAGAGTGCCTTGCGCAGTTCGAGTGGCAGGTCATCGGGCTCGCATACAGGTGCGTGTGTCGTTTCTTGAAATGCGTCGTGTTGGTGCAGCGGACAAGCCTCAGTGCAGCTGAGCAACTCCGGTGGTTCCCCGGCAAACCAACTCCAACTGTGTTGCGGTGTCTGCAGCTGGCGGCGAGCGGGGCAGCCTGGGCCACTCACACGCCTGCTGGCATGCGCGCCCGCCGCCCTGGAAGCGGGCTACCGAGCGACGGACGTAGTGGCCACATGGATAGCGCCCGACCTGCGCGGCAACAACCTGCTCGGCGACGACTATGGCCACTACAACCGGCCAGGGGCTCTGGCGCACTGGCTCCAGGCGCGTCCGCCTGCCCGCCTCCCTCCTGCCCTTCCCCGCCACCCTGCTTGCCGCCTGTGTTTGTTTGTGTTGTAGCACAGTTCTGACGCTCTTGGCATCCCTGACAACACTGTTGAGTGGGCAACGGGGCCCGTCAGTGAAGAAGCTGAGCACCGTGCAGGCTGCCCAGCCACTGGAGCCATACATCCTGGTCGTGGACGCAGACATGCTGTTCCGCAGGCCGGTGACGCCGGCCCTCCTCGGCGCGCTGCCAGGCGCGCGCCCGGCCCTCTGGGTCGCCGTCCCCACCCCCAACAGGGCAGAGCGATTCAGGACTGTCCGTGCAGGCACCTGCAGAGCAGTGTGCCATGCCTGCCGTTGCGCTCCCGCTCGCGCTTGCAGCTGCGCCAACCCATGTGCGTTGCTGCAGGGCCATGTCGCTGTGTGTGCACAACGTGTGCTCCTCTTTCGATTGACCAGCTCGCCTGAGCGTGCAGCAGGGCTCAGCTGCAGGAGGCGCCTGCTGTGTGCGCCATGCGACCAGCCGGCCGCGCGCGCGCAGGCATGCCAGCGGCCGCGTTCAGCGGCGACCTCAGGATCGTGGACAGCAGGCTGGCTGACCGCCACATCCCCGGCGCGCCGAAGCGCAATGACACGCTGGCCGGGCCGCGGATGCGCCGCGCCGACCTGGTGCGCTGGCAGGAACCCCCCATGTGAGCGACACGCGAGCCAGGCTGATTTCGCCTGTCCCCTCAGCTGGCACCGCCGCCGCCTTTGCAAATAGCCGGTGCCTGCGCAGCGCGTGCAATGTGGTTTGCGGCGACGGGGCACCTGCAAGCCATCCGGCGCCTCTCTGAGCGTGGCTGCGGATGTCGGATGTCAGCCGGCGCGGCTGGCGGCCAGGTGGGCGGGTTCGTGCTGGCGGCCACAGGGGACCTGGCGCGCCTGGCGCCGCAGTGGCTGCTGGCCACGCTCAACGTGCGCGCGAACCCTGAGGCTGCGCGCCTGGCGGGCGACGGCAGCGGCCGGCCCGGGCAGCGCGCCATGTGCGCTGCCGCCCTGGCTGCCGCGTTGGAGCGCGGATGCGTGATGCGCGGCCCTGTAGCCTTCTGGCATTCGCCAAGACGTGAAGTGAAAAGCCAAGACGTGAACTTGCAGCTGAACTTGCAGCTGCTATGCCGCGTGGACCCCAACAGCAGCAGTCAGCAAGCAAAACCCGAGCCCCGCAGCGCGCTGGTTACCTTGCATGCATGGACGCTGAATGTGCTCAGCGGCTGGCCCGTAGACGCCCAGCCGTTATAAGCACTGTGGCGCTCCACGCACAGGCCGCCAGGGCGCTTGCCACCAGGCTGTGCGGGCGTTTTTGGCGAAGGGCTGCGCCCTGAACCTAACCATATGCCATCACGGCTGGGGTGCAGGGCCGCGGAGGCGATCGGGTACACGTACGCGGCCGCGGCGGCCGGCCTCCGCCACAAAGCGGACTTCGAGTCCCTGGCCGTGCCGGGCAACCTGGTGGCAGGCGCGCTCAACAGCCTCACCTTTCAATAACCTGACAGAGACCCTGCCAAAACCCTTTCATCAACCTCGCTACCGCAGCCATGCCTGCGAAATGGCCAGCTGCCCCTGTGCTTTTACCCCAAATTTGATGGCGCAGGAGCAGGCCTGCCAGCGCGTGCGGTGTGAAAGGCTGGCACGCTGCGGCAGGGGACCCGGCGCTCCTGCACTACCCAAAGTGGTGGCAGGCCGGCAGCACCGGCTTCTGGTTCTGGAAGTCGTGGTACAGCCGCTTCGACGCGTTTGCGTGCCCGCCCTGGGACCTGTCGCGGCCGCACCCGCGCGCCGGCCTGGTCGCGCGCCCCGTCCAGCTGTACGACCTAGCCTCGCAGGCGCGCCGGCGCCTCTGCTGGAGCGCGAGCCTGCCGTGCCGGCCTGCCCTGCAGCAGGGGCGTCGAGAGCGTGTGTCAAGGCGCTGCTCTGGCACCGCACCAGGCAGGTTAGCTGCTGCGGAGCGGGAGCGATGACAGCGCGCGCATGCAGAGCTCGCCTGGTTGGTTGCATGGTTTGCATGGGTCAAGCAGGTTGCCGTGCGTTCATGGTGTGTGGCCAGGTGAGACGGCTGGCAAGACTGGCAGGCCGCAGCGCATGATGGCGTCAGTTTGAGCTTGGGGAAGAATGGCAGGGCTACGAGCGGCAGCGCGAAGTGCTGGCGCTGGAGCCGGCGGTGCGGCTGAACGCGGCGCTCTGCGAGCGCCACCGCCGCCACTGCCCGCCCTCCGCGCAGCTGGCGCGCGAGTGCGCGCAGGCGCGCTGCGGCGGGCCCGTCCCTGCCTAGTCCTTCTGCTTCTACCACTGCGATTGAGCACGGTAGTGTGTGCGGTCCTGCTCGGGAGGCTATGTTGAGCGGCGAAGAAATGATTAGCCAAGTTTCTAGGCTGCGTCCAAACAGCGTGCATCACACAGATGCGCCCGGGCAGCCGGCCAACCTGCAACGGACAGGGGCGGCATACATGGCGTGCAGCTGGGGGCCTAGCATTGGCGCCGGGTTTGTCCGCCACACAGCGCGCGCGAGCGGCGTGCTGCTGGGCCACATGCCCGTGATGATACACGGCCGCGGCGGGGCCTGAGCAGGCTGCGCAGCGCGGACCGGACCTGGACACTGGGGCCACTGGGGGTCGCTGGCCTCCTGGTTGCATCTGTGGGTGCAGCAAGGCCGGCGGTCCGGGACATGCGAGCACGCTGAGGCGCCGCAGCGGCTGGGTGCGCGCGGCGTGCAAGCATGCCGCACGCGCGCTGAAGGCGGATTAACCCTACCCTCTTCCTATCCTGTGCAGGCGGAGCGGCTAGAGGCGGACCTGGACGCCGAGTTGGAGACGCTGGAGGCGGAGCTCAGGGACACGCCCTGCGAGGACACGCACGTGCGCCCCCGCGCCCCCCGGGGGGGCTGCGTCCAGGCTGGGGTCTGTGGGGCAAGACGGCGGTGGCCACCATGCGCGCCGCATCATAAAGGGTGCTGCTCTGGCTGGGCTAGCCGCTTAGGGCTCGCTGAGGCTCTGGCGCCGCTGCGAGGCGCAGGCGATGTGCGAGGAGTGGGCGGCGGTGGGCGAGTGCACGCAGAATCCCGGCTTTATGCGGTACGGCTGCCGCGCCGCATGCGCGCTGTGCGCGGTGCCGCGCGCGGCCACGCCGGGCCGCGCCGGCGTGCCCTGGCCGCGCCCGCCGCCCGGCCCGCCGCGCCCGCTGGTGGCCGGCGGCGAGCCCGTCAGGGCCGTTGACAGCGGCCAGGGCTGGGTCACCCTGGGGGGCGGTGAGTCCGCGCCGGAGCGGGCAGTACAGGCGCGTTCCGCCAGCGCCCTCCTCGGCATGCCGTACCTTGTCACGGGCAGACGTGTGTGCGCACGGGTTCCCGCTGACTAAGGCATGCAAGATCGCCCCTCATGCAGCGTCGCAAGACGCTGTAAGACTTTGTTGACATCTATTGGGCTCTGCATGCCTGCCTTTCACCTTGCCTTGGCAAGTTGCTGAGGGCGATGCCCTCACAAGACAGTCTCTTCTGTCATTTTCACTCCGTGAGCAAGGCTAAGTCTCTCATGGCGGTGTGGCAGGGCCAGAAGCAGGACAGCCCCGCGCAGTGCACCCCGCTTGCAGTCATGGCGTCGGCAGTCACCAACGTCACCGATGCAGCGCTCTGGCTTGGTGCGTTGCATTGGCCCCCGGGCAAAGAGGTCGAAGCATGCCGCCTGGCATCATGTGCACCACATGTGCCACTAATATAAAGCATTTGCTGTGTCATTCTTGTCTCGTCTTGTCCATGACACCTCACACTTGAGTCAGCTGCTGGCCACTGACACCAGCTGTGCGGGGGTGCCAGCTGCTCTGGTGATGGGAGCACGCATAGCGCAACAGCATTATCTGGCTGCAACAGCCGGGGCAGGTGTGCTGAGCAGGCCATGATGGGATTTCGAGATTTGTATAATTGGTAAGCATGCGTGTAGATGGTCCCCATGCGACTGAACGGTGCCGCTTCAACGTAGCACCTTGTAGCGGCTTCAGCTGCCAGCTGCTTCTGTTTGTGTCTTTTAGCTGTAGCTGCTTCAGCTATCTTTGTGCCTGTATCTGTGCCAGACTGTGTCAGATACACATGAGCTAGGATTCAATCAACATATATAAGCCGAGACGAGCCAGATGCCTGCTCCCTTACAAATTCTTGCAGTGCTGCGGTGCAGCATCAACTGCAAAAATTACTAGACTCTCGCAATGCCAAGAGATATTCAACACCAAGCCCCTCACTCTGTGCTAATCATCCCAACAGGGCTTCGCCTCGTTAGCCAGTCTTCGCCGATGCCGCACGTGCGGCCTATGTCACCTTGCATGTCAGCGCACTATCCAGCATACAAACGCTTGCTACACACCGTCAACGCTCTCGTTCTACCCTACACCGCGTCACCTAGAACGCGACAGAATACTGTACTGGCAGACTCGGCCATGCTCTTAAAGAATAGGCTCCCAGCTTATCAGTGCCTGCTCAGGATTGAGCGGGGCGCTGCATGCACTGTGCTACGCCGTGCGGTGCTGGAGCAGATACTACCCTACAGCTGCCAAAAAGCAAAGGCAGCGTCCCAGCAATGAGGATGTTGAGGTAGGATCTCAACAGTCAGGGGCTCCCAACACCCAGAAACAGGGGGCCCGCAGGGTCCCCAGCACGACCAGGCAACTGCTTGCAGGCGCTCGTTGGCGCCTGTCACGCCTATGCAGTACTGCGATGGCCAGCCCATGCGCCCATGCACGAGCCTCACTCTTTTTGCTTGGCGGCGGCAACGCCAGAGCTGAATAATAGCGAGGACTAAACAGAGCCTAACGCTTACATGGCCCCACCTTCAGGGTGGAACAGTATGCACCAACCTGCGCCTGGCACAGGCGCTCAGCAAAACCACATCCCGCTCACACCGCCAGCGCATGCATGCAGCCCAAAGTCCGCAAAAGTCGCATGCGCAGCCGGACTCGAGCCTACCCGCGCGGCACGGTACCAAGAGGTGCCAGCACCCCGCAGCTCTGCAATCGTCTCGCGCAAGCGGGCACGGTCTGCGCGGGCACATGCGCGCCTAGCGCGCGTGCACCACATGACCGGCCACCACGTGCAGCGGGATGTGCGCTGGCGCAGACCCCGCACGTCCCAGGCCGGCCGCGCCCTTGGGCGCAGCGTGCCCCCGCGCGGGCGACAGCAGGTTGCGCGACGCATTCTGCCGCACCAGCAGCGGCGGCGGCGGCGGCCGCCGCCGCGACGCCGCGCTCGTCCGCGCTTCAGGCTCAGGGCCAGGCTTGCTGACGTGGCTGGCTGCGGAGGCAGGCCGAGCTGTGGCATCCTGTGCAGCCGCCGCCTCGCTCGCAACGCGCGCGTCTGCGCCTGATGCGGCGGCGGGCGCATCTGCTGGCGCAGCCGCCGCACGGCGCTGCGCATCCTCGTGCGCGCGAGCGACCGCATCCGCAGCAACCTGCACCGCAGACCACCAGGTTCACGACGAGCGCCGGCGGATGGGAGGAGCGGCGCAGTCACCCCATGCCCGTTCCAGCACTGACTGAATGCCAACCAAAATGCTATGTGTTTGTGGCTTCCACATTTGCAGCATGGCAAGCTTGCACTGCTTTCAGGCCCACTCAACTGCTTGTCAAAACAGCCAACAGGTGCACCAGCAAGAAGCCACAGCTCTTGTCTGCAAGCGCGGCGCCGCACCTGGTGCCACTGTGCCAGCGTGTGCGCTCGCGACGCTCGCCTGTACGCAAGAAAGTGCATGCGCAGCAGCGCCCAGCGCGCATCGGTCCGCCGCCGCGCTGCCTCAGCCCGGACCGCCGCGCCCATGCGCGTGAGCGCGACAGGCGGCCCTGCAGCAGTAGCACGCGCGGCCTCGCCGAGCTGCAGCACGACGGCTGTGAGGTCGCCGTGCACGTCGCCGCGCCGCCGGCGCACCACCTGGCAGCACAGGCACAGCAAGTGATGAGCGGCAAATGTCTAGCTGTCAAAAATGCTTAAACACTTTCTCATTTGTATTAAACAGCCGTCGTTTGAGGCCACTCATGCCTGACGCAACTTTGTCATGGCACAGACGGAGAGCACGGGTCATAATTTTGACCGGCATATGCGGGACAGCACTGGTACGCAGTGCCATGGTGCACGCCGGTCTTGTACAACCCACACCACTCACAGTCACACACCCAGCAGAGCAACATACCCAGAAGGGACACCAGGTGCGGCCACACACCTGGCGGCCGCGGAACTTGTAACTGCTGCGGTCGCCCGCCCACAGGCTGGCCAGGTGCGACACGGAGCGCAGGCTGCGCATGCGCGGGTCCGCCAGCCGCCCGGCGCGCGCGGCGACCGCATGCAGCGCCATGTTGACCAGGTGCCCGGCCGCGCCGCCCGCCGGGCGCAGCGCGCCCGCCGCGCCGCACGCCGCCCAGTGCTGCAGCCGCAGCAGCGCCTTGTGTGCCGGCAGCTCGCGCCTGCAACGCAAGGCACAGCCGTGGGTCTTAGCATATAACCTAGAGCAGGGTCCTGTCACTGGGCTGACCAGCAGCAAAGCACATGCTATCACAGCTCCTGGCCAGGCCTGCATGAGTTGATACATCAAGATGCAATACATGCACGTGCACGTTGTAAGACTCGTGCATAGAGTTCCTCCACCAAGACCCTAACATATTTCGTTCTGAGATTTAAACACATAACGACACTCGAGACACACACAATCAACGACGTGGTCGCGCACCATACACCCTGTGACGCAACAATCACGGTGTCGACGTCCGCAGACAGCGGCACGCTGGCGACTGTGACGCGCGCGGCGCGGTCCGCCGCCGCGCGCCCCAGCTCTGGCAGCGCCTCCGCGAGCTCCGCGCTGCCGCGGCCCACCTCGGCGACGACGGCCGCAGGTGCGCCAGGCGCCGCCCGCCCGGCCACCACGCGGCACCCATGGTTGGCCACCCTGCAGCAGAGCACGCACCAGTCAGGAGGGCACGCGTCGGTCAGGCAAGAGCCGAAGGCACACACTCTGAAGCACACACTCACCGCCAAAGAGCACGGACGCACAGGCGGGGGCAGGAAAGGCAGGCCGCGCACAGGTGCAGGACGCGCGAGCGCTGGTCCAGGTACGCCGCGGCCACGAGGACGCCCTCCAGCACCGGCCCGTTGAAGGGGTGCAGGTTGCGGTACGCCCTGTTCAGCGCGGCGAGCGCCGCCGGCAGCGCCGCGTCCACGGCGCCCAGCCCGGCCACCTGCTCGGCCACCTCGCGGTGCAGGTTGCGCTGCAGGTACCGGCCGTTCGGCTGCGAATCGAGCCCGAACGTCAGCACCGCTGCGAAGAGGTGCGCAGCGTCCGCCTGTCGCGCGCACACGCACGCACTTTTAGCCCCAACGCCTCGTGCGCATGCGCAGGGACTTTCACCCCCCACGCCAGCCAAAGTACTTCAACTGCTATCAATTCATATCGCCAACACTCACAGTGCTATGCAGGACACAGGGGGGTTGCAATTTGCACCTAGGGACTCTGGCTAACACCTGGCGACACGCCTTTCGCAACAAAGCACACCTCAAGGATGTGCGCGTCGCCGCACGGGTCCAGCGCGGCGTATCCAGCGCTGCTAAAGGCAACAGGGTCGCCTGGTGTCGCCAGCCGCCCAGAAACCACATTGTGCAATTCCTGCTCGGCCGGCGCGCCAAGCCGCGCGCTGCTCCTCAACACAGAGCTGCGCAGCAACAGGATCACAAGGTCAGTTACGCAGTCCTCGTTGAAAAGTACCAGGCAGCAGGCCACTGTGACATAACACATGAGCAACCGATTACTAACGAGCAAGAAACACGCGCCGCGCACACCTGCCGGCCACAGAGCTGTCGCTGCTGAGAGAGCTGCAGTCTGTATTGCTGGAACCGCTCAGACGCTGCAGGCGCTTCCTACTGAGGCTGCGCAGTATGTCCATGCGCAATGCGGCCTATTGCAAGCAAAGACCAGTCCTACAAACGTCAGTGGGGCCAGCACTTCGGAGCAATCCAAGGGCAGTTCGACCAAAAAAATTATAACAACGTTTCTTACGAGAGCTCGACGAAGCGCTGGCCACATAACCGGCCTTGAATGTGCAGGGCCTGTAGGGCTAGGTGTGCTAATCGCCAAGAGCCTAATTAAGCGCGATAGCTCTTCTCCTATCTTTTGCATCCTGCTCATCGGGTCCCGCAACGCAGCTCCCGCCAAGGCTCAGAAGCTGACAGGTTCGTGAATAGCGACCCCTGCATTGCTGGGCACTGTTCATATGAGATGATTACTTTCGCTTTTGTCTTGACATGAAAGCGGTGCAGTCTGCTGCTCACGGACACGTTGCTTGCTGTTGAGATGCCTGCACGCTGCAGCGTGCGTGACTTATCTCATTGCATGTCCTGCTGCCTCATCAAGCGGGGTCTCCTCTGAGGGGCAGAGCGGAGCGCAGAGCCATGCGGGCGCCCACGCTGCTGCCGCAGCCGCAGCTGGCGGGCACCGCGCTGCGCCTGCCGGCGCGCGGCCCGGCCGGCCGGCCGCGCGCGCCGCGCTGCGTGACCACCGCCAAAGTGCGCAAGGTCAACACATACGACGACTCCTGGAAGAAGGCGCGGCAATAGGACAGGCCATATACATAAGCGCGGCCGCTGGTTGGCAGCGGCGTTTGTGCTGCACGCTGCGTCTGCGGCGCACGCGCGGGGCTGGTGCAGGCCGCTCGAAAGAGCGCGCGGTGCGTGTGCTGCCGCGGCCCCGCGCGCCCGCAGCGGCCAGGGCGGCGCCCGCAGGCCCGGCTGGCCACCGACGTCACGCTCAACAAGGGGCGTGACTGGTCGACACCGCACGAGTGCCTGGTCGATACCACACAAGTTTCTCAGGCTGAGCCAGCCAGCGCCACGGGCGCGGCGGGGCTGGTCGGGCACTGGCTTAACACTGAGGACAGGCGCGCCTGGGCGCGGCAGGGCTGGTCGGGCACGGGCTACTTTGTGGAGGACAAGGAGAGCCTGGGCGCCAACCCGCTGCGCCTGCTGCAGCAGAAGAAGCTGCTGAGCGCGGTGGAGAAGGCCGGGCTGCTGTCGCGCGCCGAAAAGGCCGGGCTCACGCTGTCGCGGGTGCGCCCTGCCCTACCCCGCCCAACCCTATGCCTCAGCCTTCTCCGCGCGCGCCAAGAAGGCCAGCCTCGCGCTGTTGCGGGTGTGCCCCAAACCTACACCGCCCAACCCTACACCATGGACAAGGCAGGGCTGCTGTCGCGCGCCGAGGAGGCCGGGCTCACGCTGTCGCGGGTGCGCCCTACTGTACACAGCCAAAAAGAAGGCTAAGAAGGCCAGGCTGCTCTCGCGCGCCGAGAAGGCCGGGCTCGCGCGGTCGCGGGTGCGCCCTACCCTACACATAAATACCCTGTGCCGTGCTGCTTTGAAGGCCGGGGGTTGCGTGCGGACCGGGCCATGGTCAGGGGCCCACGTCATGATCTAATGCAGCGCAGCGGCCAGCTGCATACGCGCATGGCAGGGCGCTGCGGTCACTGTGCTGCGGTCACTGTGTCACGCACTGCGGCCCGCAGCCCCGAGCTTGAGCAGGGCGTTTACGTCACTGCTGGCGCACGGTCCGCCTGGATAACCGCCTGGATGTCGCGGACGACTGAGCCTCGCGCATGCTTTGACGCACGCCGCTTGGCAATGCCGCTGACGGCTGCTCTGGGGGCGCCGCCGGCCAGATCGAGAAGCTGGGCCTGCTGACCAAGGCGGAGAAGTTTGGGCTGCTGAGCACGCTGGAGCGGCTGCTGACGTCCGACCCGGCCGCGGTCTCCTCGCTCTCCATTCCCGCCCTGGTCACCTCGCTGGGTGCGGCCTGTTGGGTAGGCTTAGGGTTGCCTGCCTCCGCAAGGGCATACAGCTGCCGCCCAATGCGCGCTGCTGTATGTCTCAAGTTTGGAGTAGCATGTACAGTGCCGTTTGTCCAGTGCTGTCTGTACAGTTCTTGAGGTCCGCACACTGCTCTGTGCTAGCAGGGCGTCTCAGTGTTTGGCGACACAGTCTGACCCTCTGCAGGAGGGTTCATCCTCATCCCGGACGACAACCTGCTGCTGGCGGTGGCAAAGTACGGCGTCACGGCACTCAGCGGCGGCGTCGGGCTGACCTTTTTCGTGGCGGGCTTCCTTGTAGCCGCGCTGCAGGAGGAGATGTGAATGCGCCTGAGGGGCGCACAGCAAGCTACCGTTTGAGTGATTTAGCCCGCACTGTGTGCGCATGCGTGCCTGTCAGGAAGCTCTGTTTGCTTGAGTTTTCACGAGGATGTGGGCTATGAGTTTTCACAAGGATGTGGGCTATGTCCTAAAGCATTCGGGGGTAGCTGTGGAGGTGTGGCGCAGAACTGCATGGGAGCAGTGATGCCCGCGCTTGGTGGAGCGAGCAGGGCAGGCCGTGCCCTCTCTGGCTGCGCTGGGGCTCCTGCATGAGTGCGGCTGAGGTCGGGCGCACCTGGGAGTGTTCTAAGGAAGGTGAGCGCTTTCAGAGCTGGCAGGCGGTGATGCATTTTGGTGCTGAGTGCAGCACAGCGGCCTAGTCTAGCACATCCGGCGCAAGTGCGTGTTGCCTGTCAGCCATGGACTGGTACTGCACACGAAAAGTGCTGCCCAAGTAACCAGGCATGTTGAGAAGGGTCGATGTCAGGCCGTAAAAGGGAGTTGACTGCTATGAGAGGCACACATGCATGGCGGTCATGCGTGACATTGACATTGGTGGTCAACTGAAAACGCAAGGCAGACTGCGGCACGATGCCAGCTATGCCAGAACCCCTCAGCGTCAGAAGAAGGGCATGTTATCGTTGGGGTTGATGGTCATGGGGTCGCCCTTCCAGTCCAGAATGACTTGCGGGGCCGCCGCGTCCGACACGCTCTGCTGCGCCTGGCCCGCTTCCAGCAGGCCAGGCTGCGGCAGCACCACGCCCTGCGCGGCCAGCTGCTCGGCCTGACCCTGACAACTCCAACACAGAGAGTGCACCTTGTTGCTGCCTGCCACATGGCGCACATGTCACACAGATCAGGCGTTTGACAGAGAGTGACAGGTGCTCTTTCCCCAGGACATGCAAGCAAGATACCCAGGATTATTGCATGCACTGCTGATGCAGGCGGGCACCCGCAGCACCCGCGTCCTGATAGGCGCAAGCAAGCCCGCCGGGGAGGCCACCGCCTGCAGCTAGCCCCCCGCGCCACAATGACTCACAGGGGCGCCCACCCTGTATTGCGCAGGGGCCTCCTGCGCGGGCTCGCTGCGGCCGGCCGCGCCGGCGCCGTCGGCACCGCTCGCGCCGGCCGGCGCCTCCACCGGCACGGTGCGGTAGACCTCCCAGCGCGGCGACCCATCTATGACCAGGGTCTGCGTGCATCGAGCCAGGATCAGTGTCTTGTCATTGGGCTGCGGAGTGCCACAACACAATACCTACCTGCACGGTGCGGTAGACCTCCCAGCGCGGCGACCCGTCAATGACCAGGGGTTGCATGCGCCGCATGCATCGAGCCAGGGTGCACTGTCTTGTCGGTGGATGGATAGACCTTGCAGCGCGGCGACCCTTTATGACCAGGGTCTGCATGCACCGAGCGAAGGTGCACTGTCTTGTCAGTGGGTGGGTGGGCTGCGGAGTGGCACAGCACAAATCCTACCTAGGCGCTAGCATTGAGAACAGCTAGGTGGCCAGGCTGTGCCTTAAAGCTGACACTCAAATATCTTTGGAGGTAAACTGAAGAGAAAGGGGCCTGAAGCGTGGGTGCACCTGCGCGCGCTGGCTCCAGGCGCGGTGCGCATCCGGCGGCACGGCCGCCCAGAATTGCTCCAGCTCCGCCAGGCTGTCAAACTCTACCTCGAGCTGCACGCCGACCCTGCAAGCTCAGGCGCGGCGGGTCTGCTGCGGGCGCCGGCCGGGGTGACGGCAGCAGTGCAGAGTGGGGAGTCATGGCTTGGGGTGATGCACTTTCTGAGAAGTCGCCAAGCAACACTCGAAACGCACGCTGGTAGGGGCCCTTGCCTCCAGGCGCGACTCTGGCACGCCAATAGCGCCGCTCAGAATCTGGGAGTTGTGCTCTGCCAGACCCGCCCGGCTGCCAATGTCCCGCACCCAGTCCTGCAGCAGCGCCGCAGCGTCCAGCTTGACGCCATACCTGCCGTCAGGCCTTCGCATGTTGATAGCTTCAAGCCTCCGCACTGTCAACAGCTGAAGAGCCAGTGCATAGAACAGAACCAAGCAGCAACACACCTGATATCAATGCACCAGCGTGCCTTTATCGAGCACGTTGTAGAATACTTGCATCGCCTCGCTGCGTGCCGAGTGGCGTGCAGATGCTGTGGTGAGGTCGCCTTGCGACAAGTACGTAACAGACAGCCTCTGTGTATCATTGGTGCGCGGATTGATCAGGTGTACATCTCCAAGGCCGGCTGAGCCCATCATGCTTTGGTCATGGAGTGCGCACGTGCACAACCTGATAGGGTCTCAACTCTCTTGCTGCCAATGCCAGATGGATGAGATGGAGGGACGAATGGATGCGCTCCATTCCTCCGCTGCAGTTAGCCTTCAGGAATTTATCAGTGTCCTTGTCTGGTAGTTTTGAGGTATGTCGCACAAAGTGAAGTGCCATCTGCTTCTCCGCACTTGAAGCGAGTGTGTACGTTTCGAACGTGTTCCAGTGCTTAGCAGCCAGTGAAATGAGGCTAGCCAGGTCATGACGCACCTCATCTTGATGTCTGCTTCAGAGTGATTAGAGCGGTCAGTAGACCTCTGCAACACCCGGCTCCCCGTTGCTCACCTCTGCGCTCCTGCGCTGCCAACCAACTGTGGCAAGGCACTGTGGTGGGGTTGTGACGTGCCCAAGCTGCACACATGCTGCCCTGCAGCAGCTGGTCTGTGCGTGCCGCCGCACTGCCAGTGCACGGCGGCCACAGCCGCATACCCCCGCACGCGGTGGCGATGGGGGCAGGCAGTGTCTTCCAGCTCGCTGACACTTGGCCGCTGCCGAGCGGGCCGTTCCCGGAGGAGTGCGCCAGGCTGTTCACCATTAGCAGCGGAGCAGCGCGGTGCACGCTGACCCCGGAGGTTGCTGAGAGGTACGGAGGTGCGCCGGCCTTCCAGAGTGCCTGATATCCCACCATATGGTATGGGTGTGGACAAGGTCTGGAAGCGCACTCGACCCACGCCGAGACACCACAGGCGGCTGCAGGCCGCCGCGCGGCAGCGTGCAAGCAGCACAGTGCGAGCGCTGCCTCCAGCTGGCTGTTCGCAGCCGCCGCCATCCCGGCATGCCGCGCGGCAGGCGCGCTGGGCGAGCAGCGCGTGGTCAGCGTCACCGACAACTTCCTCGGCATGAAGGCCTGGTACAACGAGGTGCGCGCGTCCAAGCCGCAGACGTTCGCGGGCGACGCGCCGCGCGACCCCACCGCCGCCGCCGGCGCCTGCGACTTCTGCCGCTGGCGTGAGATGACCGCGCGCGACGTCTGGGGCAGGCCCGCCCCCGCAGCAGCGCTCAGGGCAGGGAGCTCTCGCAGCCTGCTCGCGCGGGCAGCGCGCGTGCGCCTTGTAGCCCTGCACGCGCTGGTGACGAGCGCCGCGGCGCCTGGCCAGCATGCTGCGCAGCGGCGCATGTGCTGCAGCATGCCCCGTGTCACCGAGCGTCTGGGCGCATGCACCCCTGCTTGCGTCCGGTGTGGTGGCAGCCCAGCGCGTTCGCCCAGGACGCGCCCCCTGCCAGCACACTTTGCGCGCGGGGGGCGCTAGCTCATGGCGGCAAGCGCTGCGGCCCTGCCTGCACCTCCGTCGGCGCCCTGTGCAAACCCTGGGCAGGCCTGGCGCTGTGCAGGGTGGAGAACGAGCATGCCGTGACCGCGAGCAACCTGTTCAAGTACTGCGCGCCCGCGCACGGCCTGGTGCTCTTCAGGCGCCACGACCCGCTCGCCTTCACAGCGCCCGAGCTGCGCGGCGCGCTCGCCGCCGCCGCTGAGTGGCTGCGCCTGGTATGCTTGTGACTTGCCGGGCACACTTTGCATACAGCCACGCCGTTTCCTTGTTGTCATAAACGGCCAGGCGAGTATGACGCAAAGGGTGAGCCTCAAGAGCAGGCTTGCTTCAGCTTTTTCATTTTGGCTGTGCAGACCGGGGCATTAAGGTTACTGCTGCTCGTCCCTTGTCAGGCACAATGAGCTTCCAACCCCATCCGCGCTCGGCTAGACGATCACAGCAGAGGCAGCACGCCGACCGCTGCATTGGTGGGCGCCTGAGCCTGTGGTCTGGAACGAAGCATCCGGTGCTTGGGGCACGCCAGCATCCGTGCACATGAGACCGGCGCAGCATGGAAGCCTTGGCAGCACACGCGCGCCCCGGCAGGCAGGCGACGCACACCCAGGCGCCAGGCACCCGCTGCTGCTGTGGAACTGCCTGCCGCGGGCGGGCGCGAGCCAGTTGCACGGCCACATGCAGGTCGCGCTCAGCGCCGTGCGCGCCCGAGCGGGAGCCGCTCACCCCAGCGCCCCCGTGTGCACGGCAGGCATACGCCGCGTGTGCAAAGCGTTGCTGAGCAGCGCTGTGTGTTGGCGGGGCGGACCATGGAGCAGCATTCTCCGGCTTTCCATGGTGCGAAACCTGCAACTTGAGGCGCATTGTGCTGGGCAGGAGGTCTCCTGTCTCGGGCATGGACAAGAGTGGCTGGATGCAGTGTGCCTGCACGGTCTGCGAATGGTGGCACGCCTCCCTCGCCCCACCAAGCCGTCGCAGCGACGCGCACAGGAGGCCTTCCCGGCGCAGCGCGCGCTGGACGCGGCCGCGGAGCGATACGCGGCTGAGGCTGGGGCAAGCGGCGGCTACTTTGTTGGCGCGCGGCGGGCGCACGCGGCGGCGGGCCTGCTGCGCCGGCACGGGCCGCCGGGGCGCGGGCGCGCGCCTCGGGGGCTGCTCATGCTCGGCTGCCGAATGGAAGCATGTAAGTGAGAAAGCGCGTGCGCACATGCCTTCTGCGGCCGCTCTGCTAAGCGCGCCGCTTATCCAATCTGCCCTGCTGCCGTGCATGGCACAGAGCGGTGTTGTAAACCCTGTGTAAAGTCCCCGCCAGGCGCCGCGCAGCGCCTCCGTGCAGCCGGGCCGAGGCGTCCGCGCCGCGCCGCCGCTGCAGGGCGTGGTGCTACGCGGCGCTTGCGCCCGCCAAGGACGCGGAGCTGGTCCTGCACGGCCGCAGCCTGGCCTGCCCCGCGCTGGCGGCGCTGCTGTTCGCCGCGCTGCGCGCGCTCATCGGCGGCCTTGGCGTGACCGCCTTCAACGCGGCCGCGCTGAACCTGCGCGCGGACGGCGGCCCTGCCGACGCCCGCTCACCCGTCGTCGTCAGGCGCGCCTGCTCATGTGACCTGTGCGCAGCGGGCCGGCAGCTGCCACCTGTGAAGCGCACCGCAGCCGCTGTGCGCTCGCTAAACTTGTTGAGTGCGCAAGCGCACGGGTGGCCTGCCATGGTTTTCTGAGGACCCGTGGTGTCTGAGCCCCATTGCAACCGGCTGCGTAAGGCTTGCTGCATGGAGCCAAACCGCTGATCGCGGTTGCATGCCCATCCGGGTGCAGCGCACACACTGCCGTAGCAGCCTGCGCGCTCCATGCCTCGACCGCGCGGCCACATGCAGCCCGGCCGGGGCTGCTGAGTGGAGACGCGCGCGGTCGGCGGGCAGGCTGGCGGCGCGCGGGCGGGCGGGCAGCGCCGCGAGCGATTTTGGCGCGCTGGAGGTCTTTGCGGGCGCGTCGATCGCGCACACGGACCCCTTCGCGGTGTGCCGCGCGCTGGACGAAGGTGAACCTCGCGTGTTGGCAGGGGCCTTCCTAGACTGCTGTTGGTCGCTCAGTGGCGACATGACAAGCGCTGCCTCGCCAGCCATGCATGCAGAGCTCGGACACGGCGACCTCGTGCTGCTGCCCCCCCTGCATGGCCCTGCGGCGGCAGGCGTGCAGGCGCTCTGGCGCTTTAAGATGCACCGCGTTACACCGCACAGCGACACCTCTGTCTCTTCACACCGACAAGCGCTGCTGCAAAAGCAACATCGCAGCTCGGAGCATAGCAAAGGCCGTGTGCTGGCAATCAGATGATGGCGCAGACACCCAAACCCTGCTTCCGAGCAGAGCCCCAGCTCTCGAAGCGGCGCCCGCCCCTGCCCCAGCCTGCTGACAAGGTCAGGGCGCCGCGGAGCAGACACGCCGCGGCCTGCTGCCGGCGCGGGCGCGGGCCGCGCGCGCGCAGCCCGAGCGCAGCCCTATCGCAGCCCCAGCTCTGCACGGCCAGCCTCTTGAGGTGGTCGGTGAACACGGCGAGCGACCCGCCGTCGGTCATGCCGGCGCAGCCCTAGCGCGGCCCAGCCCTAGCACAACCCTAGCTCTGCACGGCCAGCTTCTTGAGGTGGTCGGTGAACACGGCGAGCGAGACGTCGTCGGTCATGATGACCTCGCTGGCCGCGCCCGCGTACGCGGCGCCGGCCGCGCTGTTGTACGTGCTGCTCGGGTTGAGCTTGGCCAGCAGGAAGCGCGCCTGCCGCCCGCGCGGCCGCGCGCATTAGCTCGCGCGCGGCGCACGGTCGATCGCCGCGCCTGCCTTGGCATCCGCGGCACTTGCCCTCTTTGGTGTGTGCGCACGCAGGGAAAACAAGGCCGGTAAAACGAGCGGAGCCGGGGCGGGCGCGCCTGCGAGCCGTTCTGGTCGCAGTCCACAAGGCGCGGCACGGGGAAGCGCTGGCGCAGGATTTCCGCCGCGTCCGCCTTGGGGCTCTGCGCGGCGGCACGGGTTAGAATATAGGGTATACGTTTATTGACAGGCGCTCGCTCGGCCCGCCCGCCACTGTGCTGCACTCCAGATGCCAGGCCGCGACACGCTCCTCAAACCCCCACCATGACAGGCCCTGGCCCCGAACGCCCCGCACGCCGTGGCGCACGCCGCGCGGCGGCGCATGCCCCCCCGCGCCGGCCAGGCGCAGGCGCCCCCGCCAGGTCGGCAGAGCAGCAATGCGCCCGAACGTCGGCGCGGACGCCGGCACGAGGACTACCTAGCAGCAACTGAGTGCTGGCACGCGCGGGGGTTTGGGCCGGCTGCGCTCGTGGCCGCCGCCGGCTAGCCGGGCAGGGCCGCCGCGCGCCTCAAGCAGCTGCTTCAGCGCGACCTGCTCCGGCAGCAGGTGGTACTCGGCCTTGCGCCAGGCCGCGATCGTGGTGCCGTGGAACACCACCACGTAGAAGTACGAGTCCAGCAGCAGCACGCGGTCCGGCTGGATAGAGCCCACGTCCAGCAGCACCTGCTCGCGCATAGGGTTTAGGGTCAGGCCGCGCACTCTTGACCAGGCGCGCTGCGCCGGCGCGCTCGCGCGCGCGTGCGAGGGGCGTCGACATAGCCCACAGGTACATTTTTTGGGGGGAGAACGCATAAAGGGCGGCGCGGGGCGGGGTCTAGGGCCGGGGCGGCGCGCACGGGCTGCGGCGGCGCGTCCAGGCTGTACGCCAGCAGCGTCGGCTGCAGCATCACCAGCGCGTCCGGCACCGTCTCGCGGTTCAGCACCAGGCGGCAGTACGCGGTCTCGTCCGGGCTATTGCCAAACACCTGCGCGGCGCGCGCCCGGCGCGCCGTCGGCGGCCCGCACGCGCGGGGTCGCGCTGCGCATTTGCCCCGCTGTGGGCGGCAGCGTGCGCTGTGTAAGCGTAGGGTGCTGGCGTGCCTGCCGATTTGTCCAGGGCCCATAAAAATAGGGAGCATGAGCACTACGAGGCATGTTAAAGGCGCGGAGGGGCTGCTACCCCGCAACAACCGCATGCGCACGGCTCCAGCTGCCTCAAGAGTAGGGCGCGGCCGCAAGCAGGGCCGCGCGCAAGGCAGGGCTGCGCGCACGCGCGCGCCTGCACGAACTGCGAGCGCCGCAGGTTGAACATGAACTGCGGGTAGTAGCTCATGTTGGGCGTCAGCTGGAACGTGGCCGGGTCGTCCTTGCGGTAGTCGCCGAAGCGGCTGGCCAGGCGGATGAGCGTGCGGTCCAGCCAGCGCGTCGCGTCAAAGTCGTCCTCGGTCTCCATCTTGTGCGTGGCCAAGCGCGCGATAACGACCGCGGCGGCCTCCTGGTCGAAGCCCGCCACCAGCTCGTCCGCGTTGTTGCCGTCCACCCACCTGCGCAGCCCGGCCGCGCCCGCCCTGGCTGCGCCGCCGCCTCACAACCTGTCCCTATAATCTTGCATGACCTGGCTGTGCTGCCGCCTCCCACCTGCGCGCCGCTCCTAGAGCAGCTTAAAGGCTAGGCCAACCCTGACCCTACCCCCAGTCGCGCGCACGCGACGGGGCGCGCCTGCGCGTGAACGTGGTGACGCGCACGCGGCTGGTGCCGTTGGCATGCAGGAAGGCCGTCTTGAGCTGCACGTAGAACTGCTGCAGGCCCTGGTCACCCATCGCGTTCTGCGCCGCCGCGTCCTTGGCCTGCGCCACCACCTCGAAGAACACCGCCAGCGTCGTGGCGGCGTCCTGCGCGCATGTTGCATATGGGGTAGGGTTAGACTTGAGCCACACTCAGCACCGCCAGCCGCCACGGCTGGCCGCCTGGCGCCGCGGCAGCTGCGGCAGCCCGCTGGCGCGCTCCGGGTCGGCTCCTGCGGTCGGCGCGGAGCGCCGTTGAACGAGCGTGCGTGTGCCGTGCGCCGCCTTCTCGCGTCGCCGCACGTGAGCTGGCCCGGCGCGGGCTCAGACCGCGCTGAGCGAGCGGGCTGCCCCTGTGCCCGTCGGCACGCCGCACGACATAGCATGCACGCGTCGACAGGCGGGCCTGCCAGCGAGTGAAGCGGGCGCGGCGCGCTCCGCTGTGTCTGCGGCTGCCGCATCGCGAATGGGGGCCTCGAGGAGGCCGGGGAGGAGGGCGAGCGGGCGGCAATAGGGGGCACCAGGCCGGCGAGGCGCCAGAGCGTGGTGCCGCCCATGCCGACCGCCTGCTCCGCCACGGCGGCGCCCTTCTTCTCCATGGGCGCGGCCGGCCCCAGCAGGCCCGCCACCTTGACGCCGCGGGAGGGTATGACCTGCGCGCATCAGGTTAGGGTTAAGGTCAGGGGCCGCTGGCGCCGGGCGGCCGGCGCCGGGCTGTCGGCGCCGGGCTCGACGTGCTGCGGTCAGAGAGACGGGCGCGCTCCGCTTGCCAGGCCTGGCGCCCGCCGACTCACAGCACAAGGGCGCGGGACGGCTGGCAGCGACGCAGTCTGCGCTCCGGCTCGCGCGGCCGGCAGGCGCCGCGAAGCATGGTGGCCCGCCGACCGACGCGCGTCGGCGGCCTCTGCCCTGCCGCCCCGGCGGCGCGGTCGCGCAGCGAAGCGGGGGGGGGGGTGTGGGGGAGGGGCGCGCGGGGGCGGGGGGCACCTCGAACGTCGCGTTGGACGCGACCGCCAGGTACCCCTCCTCAGCCTCCAGCGCGAACACGCGCTTGAAGCTCTCCTTGAAGACCGGGTTCAGAAACGTGTCGGTCTGCACCACCATGCCGCCCGTCGCCTCCACCACCGGCTTCATCTCGGCCAGGCCCACCTGCGCGCCGCGCGGTTAGGGTTAAGGTAGAATCAGCCCGCTCGGGCGCGCCCGGCGCGATATTGGCCAGGCTCACCTGCGCGCCGCGCGGCCGCGCCGCGGCAGGTCAGCCCGCATTGGGCACGCCCGTCGCGCCCGGCGGGGCTGGCGCTGCCCCTCCAGTCTGATGGGACCCCCCGCCATCGGCGCCTCGTCCCCAGGCCGTGCCGCGCTGGGGGCGGCCACTGGCTGGCTGAAGGCTGCGTGCGCGATTACGACAGGCAAGCGAGCTAGAGCCCACGCGTGCGCCTTTCGTAAGGGGCAAGCTGAGAGGCGTGGCGCCTCGGCCGCCGCGCCGCCCGCCACACACGGAGACGCCACACCCGCCTCCGACCCCCTTTGCCCGCCGGCGGCATCGCCACGCAGCGCGGCGCATACGGGCACCCCTTCCGCCGCTGCGCAGCGCGCGGCCGTCCGCGGCCGCCGCGTGAGCAGGCGTGCGGCCGCGCCGCAGGCCAGCGCGCGCGACTGGTGGCCTCCAGCAGACCAGGTGCAGGGTTAGGGCATGGGCGGCGCGCCTGGTCCAGCGCGCAGGCGAACACGTCCAGCGCATGGCCCTGCCGCACCAGCTGCTCTGCCAGGCCGTCGTAGAAGCGCCGCGCGCGCTTGTAGTGCGGCGCGCTGTCCTTCGCCAGGTCCTGCAACCCTAGGCAGGCGTTACTCTGAGCTGAGCTGAGGGGCGCCGCTCTGAGCAGCGTCGCCCTCCGGGCTGGCCACAGGGACCGCGCCAGCTCACGGACATCGCCACATCAGCAGCACAGAGATCGGGACAGCCTGATCGCGCGCTTGACGTCTCTGCGGCGCATTGCGCTCTCACATGTGGCTGCAAGGGGCCAGCGTCGAGGACCCAGGCAGTGCGCCACTGGGGCTCGGCTGTGCGCAGCCAGACAGCGCGGGCGGCACGGCGGCATGCGGCCCTGCGGGCGGCGCGGCCGGCGGCGCGCCTTGTGCGAGCGGATGGGCTCGCTGAGCTCCTTATCTACTACCTTGCCGCCGCCCTCTGTCGACGGCCCGCCCACGAACAGGAGCAGCCGCGCCGCGCAGTGCAGCGCGCCCAGGCAGCCGCCCGTCATGCCGGCCGCCACCTGCGACAGGGTAGGTTTCAGGTACCCACCACCGGACGTGAGCGCGCCGGGCGCTTTAAGCTTGACCGCCAGGGTTCTACCACGTTTCCCAGGCCGCCTCGATTGCAGGCCAGCAGCAGACGGGCCAGCCTAAGCAACAGCCCCGCGTCCCCGGCGGCCGGCCCGCGTCGTCTGCACTGCAGCGCCAGAGCAGCGGCAGGCGCTTCGCAGGCTGGGGCCGCGCATCGCAGCGCAGCTCAACGCTGACTGCCACGCAGCGGCAAATGCGCGCTAACCCAAGGGGGGTTGTGAGCGCCCCCCGCGCGCGGTGCGCGGCGCGCCCCCCCGTCGAGCAGCCCCGCGCGGTCCGCTCGCGGCCGCGGGGGCGCCGCGCCTGCAGCGCGGTGCCGGTGCAGCGGCTGGGCCGGTGCTCCGCGAGCGTGGGGAACGCGTCGCGCTGCAGCTCGTCCAGCACGCCGCTGATCACGAACTCGCACTCGTGCAGCGGCAGCACGAAGCGCGTGCCGGGCGGCTGCGGCGGCGGCGGCGCGCCGCCGCTCGGCGGCCCCGGCGCCGGCTTGCGCGGCGCCGCCTTGGCGCCGAGCCCCAGCTGGTCCTGCACCTGCTGCGCCGTGTACTCCCGCGAGCCCTGCCGGGGCGCGCCGAGGGCTTAGGGTCAAACCTCAAACCTCACAGCGGAGCACGAGCGAGCGGGTTTCGTCCCGGGCGCGCGCCACGCACGCCGCACCCGCGCGAGGCGAGCGGGCCAGCAATCCGCAAGAACAGCGGAGGGGGGCGCCTCTGCTGCAGGCCGGAGGCAGGCTCCGCGGTCACGCAGTGCAGGGGGAGAGCGCGCGGCAGGGCGAGCGGGCGGGCAGGGTGTGGTGCGTGCAGGGATCAGGGTTAGGGTAGGGAGAATGCGGCGGGCCAGAGCGGGCGCGCCGCGCGCCTGGAACACGTACGACTTTGCGCACTCGGTGAAGCCCAGCTCGTGCACGTGCACATGCGTCCCGTACGTCACCAGGCCCACCTGCGCCGCGCGCACCCGGCGCCTCTGTCCCCGCGCGCGCGCGCGCCCTGCACCTTGCACGGCACTTCCCCACGCTGTCAATTCGCTCTTCGGGCCGGCTTCCTCCACCGCCCAAGCTGGCAATGTTGGCGTCTCCGGCTGCCCTGTACTGGCACTTGGCGGCCTCTCTGGCGCTCGGCCTGCCTCCCATGCTGCGGCCCCGCTCTTCAGGCAGGCTTCCTTCCACAGCCCATAGCCTGGATTCGGAGGCAGGCTTTCCAGACCATAGCCTCCTGGGTCTGTCTTGGGGAGGAAGTCAACATACGCACGGCCAAGTGCAGTCCCACTCTCCAAGGTCTCCGCCGCCTTGGCTTAGCTCCGCTACCACGTTGTCACGGATGACAGCAGGGCCACCCGTGACAGCAGGGCCACCCCTGACAACGTGATAGCGGAGCGAAGCCAAAACGGCAGGGAACTAGGGGATTGGCGCTGCATCTGGCCGTGCGAACGCTTACGTGCTCCCCAAGACGGCCCCAGGAGGCTATGCACTTGGCAAGTCTGCCACTGACCCCAGGCTATGGGCTGGGGAAGGAAGCCTGCCTGGAGGAGCAGCGCGAGGCACCCTGACCAGGGCAGATGCTCGCGCTCACACGGCCAGGCCGCCAGCTGCAGGCTCCCGCGCTGTGCCGGCTGCCGCCAGGGCATGTGGCCCGGCAGCGTGCCGCGACCGCGTCACCCATGGTGAGCGCTTGCACAGCAACGCACAGCGCAGCTGCCGTCGCCAGGCCCGAGCGCGCGCGCCGGTCCGTCCGCCAGCGCGCCCGCCCGCGCACGTGCAGCGCTGGCACATCCAGAGCAAAGCGCGCCGGCCGCGCCGGCCGACCGGGCGGGGGCGCGCCTGCGCGTACTCAGGCATGCTGGCCAGCGCCTGCGCCAGCGCCTGCCGGCACGCGGCCAGCTCGTCCTCCGGGATGCACGTGTCGACCACGAACACGTACGCCGGCGGCGCGACCGGGCGCTTGGGCGGCACCAGGTACTCAATGGTCGAGAAGTCCGGGTAGAGCTCCGCAGGCACGTTCTGCGGCGCGCGGCGCAAGTTGGGTTCAGGGTATGGGGAGGGTTAGGGTACAGGTACAGGCGGGCGGCCGCGGCTGGCGCGCCAACCGGCCGCTCCGTGCGCGCGCTCCGCAGGGCGCCCGGCGCGCCGGACGCGGACGGGCGGGCGCGGGTGGCGCACGTGCGGGCAGGTTTGCAGGCGCGCGGGGCGCGGCGGCGCGGCGGCGGGGCCCCGCGGCGCGGCGCGGCGCGCACCGTCTCCGACACGCCGTGGTAGTGCGGCGGGAACTGGTTGCGCGTGTGGC
>JAABUY010001941.1_pt1 | contig 25918 bp, 12 predicted proteins | sample 5560271 | NCBI WGS metagenome assembly JAABUY01 (sample SAMN10711886, study PRJNA513374) | rock metagenome | isolation source: Antarctica rocks | place: Antarctica: Victoria Land, University Valley | reverse complement strand
CCACGCCGGCGGAGCGCCTGCGGGGCGGGACTAAGGTTTTCCATTTGGGTTTTTCCTTTGCAAAGGCGCTTCGCCCTCATAGACCTAGATAGGGACTGAATAGGGAGTTAATAGAACAAATAATAAAAATTAAGTTCTATATTAAGTATTATTGCAATTACTTTCACTATTACTCTTACTGTATAACTTATATCTAAACAGTGAAAGACATTTAAGAGTTTTTAAACATTTCATTACAATGATGCTGCAGAAGCTCAACAAAGAAGATTATTAATAGTTTAAGATATATTGATTAATAATATTTCTGAATATTATGAGTAAAACTTTAAAGTTTATGATAGCATGCAGAATAAGCTATATGACAGAGATTTATTGACTACTATTTAAAATGCTATTAAAAGATCAAAAGATTGTATTTACAGAGCAGACAATTTACATACTGCTGAAGCAGATTTATGAAGTATGAAAGTTAAATACATTAATTACATCACTATTAATGCTGAATATCTCAGAAATCTTTGACAATATCTTTTACAAAAGACTATTTTACAATCTTTAAAAATGTTATCTATCACTAAAGATAATAAACTGAATAAAAGACTTTCTGAGAAAAAGAACATTAATAATAAAGCTGTTAAAATATAAATTAAAGAGCTTTGCTATTTATATAAACATATTTTAAAATTTATCATTATTATTTATTCTATATCTGTTCTATAATGTTAACATACTAAATCTAGTCAATGATTCACAGCTTTGAGTCACAGCAGTAAATTGAATTGATGATGTAAACATTATAATAACAGAAAAGTTAACAGAGAAAACTGTGCAGCTTTATACACAGTGTACAGTTAAACAAAGCAATAAGTTTAAAAATATATCTTTATCTTTATCTTAATTAAGTATAAACTCATTTACTTTACAAACTGTCTTATAAAACATAACACAACAGCAAAGCTAATTTTAAACATATATACAGTACAGACATCATCAATATGCAGAGTGCTGAGAATTATTTTAAATTTACATTTAAAATGAAATGTATATATATAACATATTCAAACTTAAGTCACAACAAATCTTAAAGATTTAATGATGTTGACAGACTTTATATAAAGCTTTAAGCTTAAGAATCTATAAAAAATCTATATAACAATGATGTTGCTACAGATTCTGTACTGCTGCTCAGTTTAATATAGCTTAAACAGTAAGTACAGAATAATTATATAATAAAGATAGATTTTTTAGAAACTGACAGTTATACAGTGATGTGTAGAAATCATTATAGTAAAGATCTTTTACACAACAATAGAATTAGCACTGAATGTAAAACTCTTTCTTTTTTTAATGAAACAGCAGCTAAAAAAAATACTGAAAAAGTTTATACTCTATATTGTCACTATATTAATTTACATTTTAATAAAGAAAATTAAATCTAACTTTACTAAGAAGCTTTGCTGAAAGAGCTTGTTGAAATGTTTATAGCTTCATTATAAAATATAAATATAACTTTTATTAAAAGTTATTCTGAAATTCAGAGTGCTTTACATTGTATTGTTATGATAAAATAATTTAATTATTTATATAAATGACAATGCAGAGAAAGCAGTTCATAGATATGACATTAATAAGTTATGTTGAAATTAAAGAGTACTAAATATCTACATAGATGACAATGATATTGAAGATTAAATAAATACAGTAATAATGACATTAGAAAGAGATCTGAAATGTATAATGTATATAAGTATAAATAAGACATTTACAGTGTATATGACAGAGCTATAGAGTCTGATTATGATGATGAGTATAGTAAATGTAATAAAAATAGTGAAATTGAAGCTTTAAACAGTGAATATATACATAGATAATTAAGAAGTGATTTAATTATCTATGTATTTAAGTATATAGTCAGATTAGTATTTACTAAACTGATCATCAGACTTTTTTAAAGCTGATTTTTTGCTTATTTTGCATGTCTTGTTAGCTGTGAACAATCATAGTGACAGAAACTTTAAGAATTTAAACAAAACTTTAGCTGTGTGCATTAAGCTTGAAAGCAATTTTATTTTTATGATTTTAGGCTCATTTTGTAGAGAATTGTGAGGAGTTTCTAATGATGTAAAAATTACCAAAATTACTCAACAAACAATGAAAATTACACAATATTACAAGTTAAGTCAAGTCTCAATGTTAAGCTCAACAGATCAAATTAAGTTTTGAAAGTTAAGTTTGACTTGACTTAATGATCACTTTAGTATTTACTGCAGTGCATAGTGAAGAAAGTGAATGATTTGTGAAGTTAAAAGATTTAAATATGAATTTGATGAATATTAGTGCACATAGAGATATAAGAAAATGAAGAAATAGATAAAGTGATTAAGATAGTGATTTAGAATAGAGATTTACACATTGAGAAAGAATAAATTATAAAGATTTAACATTTAATAATTATTTATAAGATAAGACTTTGTCAGCAGATAGCAAAGAAATGAGTTAATGAATGAAAGAATGAAACAGTGAGATAAATTATATTTAACATGAAGTAACAGTTAAATAGAAGAGTTTTAAATAAATACATAGAACTTTATTGATTTATAAGCTTTCTTATTATTCAATTATGTATTGAGAAGATCAACATGACTTATTATCTTCACATTATAGACTGAATGAACTCTTCACAATGTCTGTATGATCTGAGCATTCAGACTGTTCATTATGTGCTTGTGAAATGTCTGCAAACTCAGAATTTAAGAAAGAAACTATTAGGCTGAGTGTAGAGTTGAGTTGAGTTCAAAAAGGCCACCTATAACTCTGTAAAAACCTGACCTGACCTGTGGATCAGGTTATTACTAACTCTATGTGCACTAGGCCAAATTGGGACATTAGGGCATCATTCTTTAGGGCTAAATCATGTGATTATAAATTACATAAAATCATAACATTAGCCCTAACCCTTACGAATAATACATCGCAAAATTGAACTTTGTAATCTATTTTTCGCGTTCCTTTCGCGGGCACTAATGTCATATATGAAATCTAAAACCCGCGCACCCAGCCTAGAAACTATTAAGATGAATCAATGACATAAAGAAGATTCTATGAGATTCAGCATTAGTTAAAGTGATCACTATACTTATGTTATGAAGCAATCTTCTGAGACAATTTCAGACTGTAAAAGAGACATCAGAAGATCTGATATTCTTAGATGCAGTCTGAAATAGAAAATTCAACAATTACATACTTCAGACTGCAGAAAAGACAATTAATTGTTTATAACAACATTTATCTCTCTCTGACAATGACTGAAGGATGACATTAGCATTAAATCACAGAAAGAGAAGACTAGCAAAGCATCAGAAATCATAGAAAGCATGAAGAATTAGAGAGAATATGAAGAATATAGTCAGATTTAGTGTAGTTTAGTGGAGTCTGGGGAGCGACAGTGAGGTTGGGCAGGGGTTAGGATCAGTATGCGCTAGTCACTTGTAGTTATGCAGTGTATGGCAGCCTAGGCAGCCTCAGTCACCTATGAATCAATCAATCAATCATCAATCAATCAATCAAGCTCTGGGGAGCATCAACCTTGAGCTACCTACTACCCGCCAAGAGGCAGTCTTAAGTATCCTACCGTCGAGGAGAGCCAAGAACTTCAATCAACATATAACCCACTGGCTATCCACCGCGAGCGCAAAGCGGAGTATGACGAGTAGGAGGTGTCCACTAGTAGATAGGGAACCCATGCTAGCTAGTGCTACCCTTGCTGTCACCCTCACTGTCCCCCTCACTGTCAGGCAATGAGGGCAGTGAGGCTTAGAAGACTGAGGACAATGATGTGGTTAGGGACAACAGTGTGGATGGTGATGTTAGAGACAATAATGAGATGGCAGCAATCAGGTCAGCAGTGCTTTCTATTTCTCCGCAGCTAGCATGGGTTCCCTACCTACTCCTACTAGTGGACGCCTCCAATCTAACCAGGAAACACCAACATTATTATCTAGGTGTAGAGCAGGAAAAGTGACTGTCCCATGTTGACTGCCCCGACTCATTTCGGCGCATGAGCATAGGGCTGCAGACGAGCTCTTTCTTCCTTTCATCCTTTCTCAGGCAGGAGTCTATATCTTCGATGTAGATGATGGCGAACGTTACCAAGGTTGGCATCCTCGTAGTCATTCTGATAGTCATCCTCAGAGGAAAGATCTAGGCTTATCCCGACTCGTCGGATTAGGCGTTGCTTCGATCGCGGACAAGTGGCAACAAGTCTACCGAAGAATCTGCAAAAATTCCACTCATCTCTGCTACTGGTCTGAGCATTCTTTCGACAGGCTCAGAACCAGTGATAGAGTGAGTTTCTGACTCCAATCGCTGTGGGATCCTTACTGAAAGCGCTGTTAGCATTGTCCTTGTCCATGGCCTGAATGGCAACTCCAAGAAGACCTGGACAAATTCAGATACAGGCTTCTTCTGGCCATGGGAGCTTAGCCAGATCATCACGAATGCTCGCGTTATGCTCTTTGGTTATGACACGGATATATCTTCGACAAACGGGACGAATCGAATTCGCATTCGAGGCCTTGCACAGTCCTTACTCCTAGGATTGATCAATAACAGATGGGAAGAAGTGGTACGATCCCGTGTGTACCTCTGATCTTAGCTCTGCACGTACACTCAATTAGGACCTAGGAAGTTCATCGACCTCTTCTCTTCATTGCACACGGCCTAGGCGGCCTTCTTATCAAACAGGTTAGTTGTATGGGTCCGCTGACAAGGATTACCAAATTGATACAATCCGCAAGGCGCTTCTTATCACCTCACGTGATGAAGGTAACGGTCGCGGCGATATCTACAGCTCGACCTTGAGCGTTATGTTCTTCGGTACGCCAAATGCAGGGAGCACTATGGACAAGAAAAAGAGGATCCAGATCCTCAAGCCGATTGGCAAAGTCGCTTTCATTGAGGTGCCTCCAAAGATTGAAGATGCCTTGACATCGCATTCCGACGAACTACTCGATCTCGCTGATGACTTCCGTCGAATCGATATTTGCAAGTCATCTAGATTGCTTATTTACAGCTTTTTCGAAGCACATGATACGCCGTACTTGGGAGAACGGGTACATCCTGTCCTGTTTATGACCATTGTGGTGGATAGACTTGAATGCTAACATTTTCATCTACACGCGAAGGTAGTCGACGAATTCTCCTCCAGAGTTGCGGCGTCCGAGGAGGACTGTGCTCCTATACAAGCCGACCACCAGCAAATGGTTAAATTCGCCAATGCCAACGACAGCGACTTCAAGAACATCCTAGGAATTGTAACGAGGCTGCAAAAGCTTGCTGTGTCAAGGGCCCAGGGTGCGTAGAAATTTGTCAGCGGCAAGAACGCACTGCAGGAGCACGCAGAAATTCGTTGACGTTGTAGCAAAGGATTAAGCAATTTGGATAGAAATGTCATTGAAGCTCTTCGAAATCCTCTACTGGTTGATGCTCCAACAGACATTTTGGCTTGATCAGGTCCGCTAAATCAAGCCGGTCTGACCAACTTCAACGCCTGGGAGTCATCAAGCTATACACCAGTGAATTCTAACCTTGAAGATGTAGTGCACTATTCGAGGAGGATCTCTGATGGTTTGTTGTGCAGCCAGCCGAGTGCAGTCTTTGATTCAATTATTGCAATGGCCCCCTACAATGCAGGGTATCGTATCTTGCTGGTCGTCAGGAGATTCTTCACAAGATTGATGCCTGATTCGACTCTGCCGCAAGACTTAAATCATCAACACCGTGCACCATGGCTTTGATTGGGATGGGTAGGGCTATCTAAATTTCGTTGCATATCGAAGCGAAACTGACAAAGGCGTTGCAGGGGGGATTGGCAAGTCACATATCGCGCTTGAGTATTGCCGTTTGGCGTTTTCCCGGTCGCAGAATCCTTTCAAGGTCATCTTCTGGGTGAACGCACCTTCAAAGGATACCACAGTGTCCATCCTTGGGAAGATTGCAAGCACACTCGCCCCCAAACATGAACTTCATTCCGAGGACGAAAAGGTGACATTCGTCAAAAGTAACCTCAAGAATTCCCCCCAGCCATACCTCCTCAGATTTGATAATTGCGACGATCCGGCCTTTGAGGACATTTTAGAGTACATGCCCTCGCATGGACCAGGAGCTTTACTTTTCACGAGCAGGCTTGTGGAGCTGGCAGGTGCAGTGGAGTCATTCATCGACATACCGCTGATGTCCAATGGTGAAGCTATGGATATCTTTTCTGCTCGCCTTGGTCGAGGCTCAACGTTCAGCTCTGACTCTAAAGTCGAGGCTGAGAAAGTGATTGAACTGCTCGGCCATTTGCCGCTTGCGATCGATCAAGGGGCTGCTTACATGAAGGCGGGAAGATTCAATCACTCGATGTCATTTGGCACATTCATTGAGCGTTATCGAAACGAAAAGAAAACCATCATGGCTCATGTTCCCCGGTTCTGGAAGTACAAAACGATTACCGACGAAAAGGCACAACAGCAATCACTTAGTGTTTTCACGACATGGGAATTATCTCTCCGCAATCTCGGACTGGATGAATCCGATCATAAGAGCAAACAACATTTTCTGACTCTCGCGGCGTTTCTCGACCACACTAGAATTTCCCGAGTGCTTTTCAAGGCGCACGCCAGATATTTGTCGCACTGTGAAGCGTGCCAGGAACATGCCTGGATGCAAATCTTTGAGAAGGCAGGTAAATTCAATAATCTCGCTTTCAGAGATGTTGTGGTTGAGCTGAGCAATCTATCACTTGTTCACAGTTTAGTTGAGGAGAGAACCAATTCGTTCTACTTCAGAATTCATTCACTTGTGAGGGATTGGATCAAGTTCCGGATTGAGTTTGTTGATCAGCAATCTTTTGCTTGTGAGGCAGCCCGGACTGTGGACAATCTTCTAACCGCCTATCGGGGGAAAATGCCCGGCGACTTTGACATTCTGAAGATGATAATAGAAGACTCCAAGCTTCTCCCAGACCACAATTCACTCGGCTTCCTAATTCACGATATGATCTCGGAGTCCGTCTCTCATGTCAATGCATGTATGAAGAGCACCGAAGAGTTCAGCATCGACAAAAGGAAGCTTCTTGATATAGAATGCCGCTTTGCCGCTTTCTACTACTTGAGTGGCCGTCATGATCAGGCTTCTACCCTTTACGAACAGTTTTTGAAGCTGGACAAGGAGATTTATGGCCTTGAAGATATTGAAACACTGGAAACTGCACTGGCAACTGCTAGTGTGATATCAACGATACACGTGGCTCAAAATAGATTCTTTGAGGCAAAAAAAGCTCTTGAAGATCTTGTCAAATTCATGGACAGGAAGGAGGTGCAGACTTTATATCTACCATGTACTTCAAACATAATCTTGCCTGGCTTTACATTGAGCTTGAAGATGGTGCCGCAGCCGATGCTACTTTGACATCTCTAGTTCAAAGTGTTTCCAAATTGACGGACAGTGCTGAATATTCCCTCTTGGGTGTGATGACGGCAGCACTTTTGTTGAGACGTGCTCGACGTTGTGAAGCGGAGAATCTTTTGACAACTCTTGTCCAGCGCTTGGGTAAGAATTCTCATGAGGCGGAACTTTCGGACGATTTGGTAATATTGCTCTCTGCTCTCGGTGAGGTGCTTCTACAACAAAATGAGTTGAAGCAGGGAGAAAAGATATTCCAACGGATCTTTGGGTATCTAATGCGAGAACTTGGCCCTAACCATCCAAGGGTCTTATCAACCAGATACAGAGGATTTGCTCAGCTCTACATGTTGCAAAGTCGCTGGGCAGACGCAGCTGCAGAGATAGAGCCTCTCTACAACTACATCACTGCAGTCGGAGGCACTGCAGCCGGAGGACACCTTTATGAATACAGATTGGAGGCTGCTTTTTCTCTTGCCCAGTGTTGGCTTCAAGCTAGTACAGCCGATGTTGAGCGTGGTGCGAAGGTTCTTGACACCATCATTAGCGAGCGCATGAAAAGATATGGTGCTTTGGACGAGAAAGTCCTCAATGACGAGAGACGAACAGCCGCGTTGTACTACAATCTCAAGCTATACGACAGAGCCCGAGTTCTATATGAGTCAATACTCTCGAAACGACAGCAGCTCCACAAGCCCGACCATGTCACATATCTTCAAGCTGAGGAGGATTTGGCGAATTGTTATTATGGCGGGATTCTGAGCAATGGTGACGCTGGAACTGTTCGAGCAGTTGAGCTATATGAATCGGTGCTTCATAGATTAGAGAAGCAGAAGGGATCAAATGATACATTGATCATGAAAATAAGGCAGACGCTTGAGTTGTTGCATTCCCACCGGAAGAATTATGAGGAAGCTCTGCGTTTGCATAAGATCCAGCTCGAGTCGAATGAATCCTTATACGGCCTCTCGAGTTCTCAGGCATGGGAAAGTCGGCTTATAATCGCTGGTTACTATCGCTCATTGGAGAAATACGAAGATGCGAAGGAACAGTACCAAAAGGTTGTCGACTGGCGAACACAGAGATAAGGTCCAGAAGACGAGCAGACTTTCGCAGCCCTAGTTAAGCTCTCTCATACTTGCTACAAAATGGGCGATCAAGTGGTCGCCGAAGGGTTGTATAAGCGTATACTAACATGGAGGACCAAGAGGTACGGATCTGAAGACGACAAAGTGATCATGGTGGTAGAATGGCTTGCCCTCCACCAAAGGAAAGTAGGGAAGTATACCGAGGCGGCTGAGTATTTTTCTCGAGTTCTAGCTTGGAAAGGTTCTCACTACGGCATCGAAGATGAGGAGACTCGGCTCATCGCCGTCGGCCTCGCACATACTTTTTATCTCGCCGACCGCTTTCCTGAAGCGCAGCCGCTATACAATCAGGAGCTTGATTGCAGAACGAAGAAGTTTGGCCCACGACATGAAAAGACGATATTAGCCATGGATTGGCGTGCCCATAACAAAGAGAACAATGGTCAGCTTTCTGAGGCTAGAGACATGTACGAAACCATTCTAGCTTTGAAGACGGAGATTCTTGGCCCTAATGACGGCAACACTCTGACCTCCCTTCAAGACCTGGCGGAAACAAACTTGAAACTAGGGGACTTCCGGAAAGCGAAAGAAGGCTTCTCATTACTACTGGAAAAGAGAACTGCGGAATTTGGCAGTGAGGATGAATCATCCATCACTGCTCTAATCTCGCTAGCTAGGACCGAGATCCAACTCCAGAACTGGTCTGTTGCCCGCGAAATGTTCTTGCGTGTGCTAGCTTGGACGAAGACCAATCAGAGCGATCAAGTCGAGGAGATCCTCAGCGCGGCCTCAGAGGCTTCCGGGAGAGGATGCCGAAGCTGACATTCGAGCACTTTTCGAGTGGAGGAAGCGGGAGTACGGATTCAGCAACTTTGCTATCCTCAGGTCCGCGTGGAATCTTGGAAAGTGTATGTTTTTGTGCGGGAGATACCACGAGTCTGCCGCTTTGTTTGAGAAACTTCTGGAGGGCAAGGAGCTTTTGCCGGAGACTTACCTTGTTGGTCAGGTTTCGAAGGCCGTTGACTATCTCGCCAAGTGCAAGGAATTGTTGATAGTTACGATCCGTGAGACTTGTAGATTCATTTTATGCAAATTCGGTCTTAGTCATTGTCACTTTCTGGAAGCATTGTTTTTGTCTCGTACCTTTCTCCTTCCCGGCAACCACCTCCGCCCCTCCCATCGAAACCTCCTCACTGTCGGACATATCACGGGGTCCAAGGCACAAATATATGTCGTTTTGGATGAGGAATTCTGGATCAAAGAGAGTGCAACAGTATCTTCAGCAGTCCTAGTGTCTCTGACTGTGCAGCGGCCTTCGCTATGGTGTCACAAGAGGACAATCGGCAAGATGCCACTTATCATCAATCAATCCACGAACATTCCTCACCTTTCTAATGAACTCCTGCCTCAAAGCTTCAGAATCTGGTTCCTGAAGTAGCCGCATATATCCAACGATGGATCTGGCTCCATGAGCTCAATGTGCTTAACGAGCTAGGACAATGTGCTGTCATGGTCTTGATGATGATCCTCATTGAGGACAGCTGTTTCGGCTTCATTGCCGGTGACCTCCCTGTTGGCACATCAGACATTTTCATGTGTGGTCAAGTCAGAGCAGTCAGTAGGTTGATAAACAACTACTGCGTAGCAGATCCACCGCAGGGCAAGAAAGGGGGTGGAATCAGTGAGCAGGTAAGCCTTCAGATATGGAAAATTGTCATAGATGTGGTCACTATGGTGGACACGGCTTGATCCTGTTGATAGGTCATAACCTCAACCTCGCTGTTATTTTGCCTGGGCCGGGCTAGTATGCCCAGTATATCTCCACTGTCTATGGATTCAGGTGGCAAAGCATGGTCCCTTCAGGGCACCACTTAGAAGCTTTCCCTGGCGCAAGAAGGTACTGGGACGGCTTGTCTTTGATGCTTATTATGAGGATGAACGGAAGATAGTGGATACCCACGAGAGGGACGACTCTGGAGATAGCAAAGTGAAGCATTAGGGGCACAGTTTACCGCAAAAGTGAATTCCATATTTTCAACAACGCTTGAAGCCGTTGAGTTCATGAATTCTTTCTCTACCCGCCTGACTGGGACTGTTGTTTGAAGGATTGCGGAAAACATAAATATGATGATGTTATAAATCTCCCAAGCTCTTCTCTTATAGAGACAGCTTTAGACAGAAACAAGGATGATCATAAACAGTAGCATGTGGAAATACCTAGATCTACTGTAGGTAGTAGCCGGTACCTTACAGGCCTCATATGGCACGCGACAACAGCATTATGACAGTCATACACCCATAGTTTTTATGAATTTGTGTACCTTTTAATCCTCTATTGTAACCAAAGTTTTTGAAACACTGATTTCATGTGAAGATGTCTTGAAATTCAAGACATCTTGAGATGACAATGGTATTGATAATAATGCTGTAATATTACTGAATTTCAATGTTTTGAATTACAGTAAATTACAAAATCTAAATTACATTACAGCACACAGTATTCAGTATTCAGTATTATTTTCACACATTCACACAGTCAGTATTTTCACACACAGTATTCAGTTCAGTATTCAGTTCAGTATTCAGTTCAGTATTTAGTTCAGTATTTAGTTCAGTATTCAGTTCAGTATTCAGTTCAAGGTTCAGTGAGAAAGATCATTTGTAAGATAATAGTAAAAGTATGAAAAGTGTAAGATTTTCTCTGTATGTGTGTATGCACTCACTTAGGACTCAGAACTAATTATTTTGAATTTTATAATTTATTACAGTTTGAAATTTAAAATCATTCTAAAACTGTAATATATTCACAACAGTATTGATAAGTAAAATGACACAGAAATATAACTGTAATATTACATTTTGTGATATATTACTGTATTTTAAATAAAGCTGACTCTTGTAAATTACAGCATTGATATCAGGACAGTCATAAGATGATAATATATCAATAGTATTATAAAAACTAAAGTGACCATTAAGTCAGGTCAGGCCCAGATTTTAGAACCTGACTTAACTCACTGGGCCTAACTTTGAAACCTGACCCAACTCATAATATTAGGTAATTTTCATTGTTTCTCATGTAATTTTGATAATTTTTACATCATTGAAAAGCCCTCACAATTCTCTACAAAATGAGCCTAAAATTGCAAAAAACAAATCACTTTCAAGCTCAATGCACACAACTGAAGTTTTGTTCAAATTCTTGAAGTTTCTGTCACTATGGTTGCTCATGGCTAACAAGGCATGCAAAATAAGTGAAAAACCAGCTTTGAAAAAACCTGATGGCCACTCTAATAAAAACAGTCAACTTACTAGATTAAAATCTTACTACTATCATATTACAGAATTACACTGTCATGATATCATTATGTACTCATATTAAATCATAGCTGAATTTCTTACACAATAATTGATAAATAAAGTACTATATAGACAGTCTTTGCATACAAATCTTTTAAGTTTCTTAGTTATTAATCTTAATCAATACAAGATCTTAACATTAAAACTTCATTGAATAGCTATTGTAATGCAGTGTCTCACATTGTTACATATTTTACTCATCAGTCTCTTATAAATAAGAAACTTGTAAGTTCACAATTCTAATAACTTTATCTTTTTAAAGAGTGACAATTCATTACATTGTAATATGCAGACTAAAAGTCAGCAAAATGAAGCAGAGTTATTCTTTAACTATATTAAGATTTAAAAAGTTTTTAAAAAATAAGAATCTGCAGAGATTCAGGTTGCTATTCAGACTGTAAAGAAGAAGAATTGATATTTAAATGAATAGATTTATTTAATTGAAATTAAGCAGATCAATAATGAGAAAAGATGATGATTCATGAAAATTAATTGTAAATTGTAAGCATTTAATATGTATAATGAGATTGATGAACTTCTGAAAGATAAAGATTCTTAAATCTTATTTAACAAAAAATTACATATCAAATCTTCTTATGTTCTCATCAGCTCTTTAAGTTCAACAAAATGACATGCATTTAAAGTTATGTATACACTTTCAGCAAAATGAATGCAATGACTAAAGAACTTATTCATATATAATGAGAAGTTCATCTGTGAACATACTGAATTGATATATAATGCTGTAATAATATTTCACTTAATCTTTAAAAACTTCTTTAATAACTATGATAAAATTCTCTTTATTATGCAGTTCTTAGCAGAAGAATCTTAAGATGCATAATTTTGTTATATTAATGAGAACAAACTTCTAAATAATAAATCATAAATATTCTTTTTAGAGTTTCTATTTAATCTCATTGAAGACTTAGTGAACTGTAAGCTTAGCACAGTACAGAAATATTTAAAAATTATGTAGAAATCTATTTAATTAGTTTAAGCTTTTATAACATATCTTAACATGCTGAAAGATTAGCTCTTAAGTTACATAAAGAAACAGAGAATAAGTTATTTCTTTATGAAACTTTAATTGAAGATTTAAGTGACTTTAATTAACTATTAAGATCTTTTAAAAATAAAAGAAAGTCTGATAACTCTGACTGCTAAACTAAAAGTTAATTAATGATTTGCAGATAATTGTATAATTTAAAGTCACATTATTAAGAAAATCTATGAGCACTGTTCACATTCTTTCACTCAGACAGCAAAATCACAGCAGAATAATCATCTTAACTCTGAGACTGCAAAATTAAGTCATTATAATAATGTAAATAAATTCTGTTTTGAGACTGATGTCAAGAAGAATGACTGCTATAACTGTGAAAGACTAAGTCATTTTGTAAAGAACTGTAGAAGTTCTCTGAAAAATCTTAATTACATTAAGATTAATGCAGTCAAGACAAAAAAAGACAGAGTCTTGTTAACTGTGCTTTAGTGATGAAAATTAGATCAGAGATCATAAAGAAATTTAGCATTATAAAAAAAAATTAAGTTTAAATTAAATTTAATTGAGTCTCTGTCAGTGTACTGTTGAACACTGCAGCAGAGATTAATATAATGTTTTAGTAATATGCTGTTGCTCATTAATTAACACAAGTTGATGTGAAACTCTCAAGATCAGAGCTTCTAAAAAAACAATATATTTACTGTTATGATGCATATTTAATGAAGTATAAACTCATCAACAATTGAAGATAAGAGCAAACTGAAGAGTAATTATTTTATATCTTAAATAAGAATGAATTTGAACTCATCTTTGATCTCTTAGATCTGAAATGACAATGTATTTATATCAATTATAACTTATATATATGATGCTATAAGATAAAACAAATATCTTTAATTATTGATGAGTCTGAGATGTTTATCAACAATATTCAAAATTAACTTGCTATTTATGCATTGTTAATGATGTCTGAGACAGACTCATTGACAACTGCTATATATGTTGTTGATGATATGTTAATGCTATCTTAACAATACAACAAATATGTAAATGTGTTCTCTGAAGAGAATGTTGACAAGTTATTATCTCATTAAGATCATGATTATGTCATAAAGATAAAGAAACATAAATTACTCTATGATTCACTCTACAATCTGTCAAAAACAGAGCTATAAGTGCTTAAAGAATATTTAAATGATATCTTAATGAAAAAATAAATATGACATTTCATTTACTCTGTAGAAGCATCAGTTCTGTTTATTTTAAAAAATGAAGAAAGCTTATGTCTATATGTTGACTACAGAGATCTCAACAAGATTATTATCAAAAATTGTCATTCTTTGTTGCTGATTAATGAGACACTTAATTGTTTAAGTGAAGTTAAGATGTTCATTAAACTAAATCTTAAGAATGCTTATCACTGCATCAGAATTAAGAAAGACAATGAGTAAAAAACTGTGTTTTGCACATGCTATAATCATTTTAAGTACATAATTATGTCATTTAAACTGATTAATGCTTCAGCAACTTTTCAAGTCTATATCAATTGAGCATTAACTGAGTTAATTAATGTCTTTTATGTAATATATTTAAATAATATTCTGATCTATTTCAGCTTTCTAGAAGAACATCAAAGTCATGTAAAATAAATTCTAAAGTGACTTCAACAATTTAAACTGTATATAAATTTAAAGAAGTGCACTTTTCATACTACATAGATAGAATTTCTTAAGTTCATTATCTTCATTACTGATGTTTTGATGAATCAACAATGAGTTGAAATCATAAAGAAATGATTAATATTTAAAAGTTACTGTGAAATACAAATATTTCTAGAGTTTGCAAACTTTTATTGTTGCTTTATACAGAGATATTCTAAGGTCACTGCTTCTTTAACTGATTTATTAAAAGGCAGCAAGAACAGCAAGAAGATAGATGTCTTTAAGTGATTATAAATGATAGTATAAATGTTTTGTAAACTTTACAATGTCTTTATATAGACATCTATTCTAACACACTTTAACTTAAAGCTAAAAGCTCAGATTAAAGTGACTGTTAAGTTGAGTCAGGCTCAGATTTTAGGACCTTACCTGACTCATTGAGCTTAACTTTGAAACCTGACTCAACTCATAATATAAGGTAATTTTCATTGTTTCTCATGTAATTTTGATAACTTTTACATCATTGAAAAGTCCTCACAATTCTCTACAAAATGAGCCTAAAATCACAAAAAACAGATTACTTTCAAGCTTAATGCACACAACTGAAGTTTTATTCAAATTCTTGAAGTTCCTGTCACTATGATTGCTCATGGCTAACAAGACATGCAAAATAAGCAAAAAACCAGCTTTGAAAAAACCTGATGGTCACTCTAGGCTCAGATTGAAACTGATGCCTTAATAGTTAAACTGATGAATATTTACTTACAGCTTTAAACAAATGCTCAATGACACTCTGTTATCTTCTGATTAAGAAAGTTAAATCTGACTAAAATACACTATAAAACTCATAATTATTGAAAGAGAATGAATACTCATGCTATATTATGCTGTTTAGTGAAATCTCTAAATTATGTTGTCTATGAGCATATCTTGATTAAGAGAGTTACAGAAGAAGTAAAAAGAACATTAACTGCAGTTAATGTAAATAGAGTCTTTATTTAACTTCTGACATTAATTTTATTCTGCTTCATAGAAGCAGCTAGAACATTGCTTCTCAACAATAATTAAGAATTGTTGACAATTATAAAGACATTTAAACATTAATGACACTATCTTGAAAATAGTTGTTATCTCATTGAGATACTCATGAATCATAATAATCTATAAGAATTTATGAATGTAAAATCATTAAATAAAAGACAAGCATGCTGAGTTATGAGGCTAGCTGCTTATGATTTTATAATTATACATTGATCAGAGAAAACAAACTTCACTAATGTGTTGTTAAGATGTTCTGACTACAAAGTTAAGAAGAATATAAATAGATTATTATTAACATTGCAACAAAAGCTGATCACACTATCTTAAGAGTTAAACTAAGCATTATTGCTTTAATTAATCAGATCAATACTTAAAGCTTAGATCTGCAAATTATGCTAATTGTTTTATTAAAAGAATATTGATTAAGTACTTAGACTGAAGATTATGACTGTTAAGAACAAGTTAATAAAAGATTTAGAAAGTTTTTATTTGAAAATGAATCAGAGAATGATGATTATATGTCTAGTTTATTTATATATAATGTAGCAGAAAAGCTGCTTAACTTTGTTGCTGAAATTACTGATTGCAAACAGTTTATTTTATGTGTGTTGATTCAGAAAGTGATTGACAACAAAATGATATATAATGAGAAATAATTATTCTTTCTTAAACTTATTTATTTCTTGCAGAACACTAATGTTCTAACAGTAAAGATGCAATAAAACTTGAAATTACAGAATAATTATAATTATCAAGACATTAATGACAGTCTGTAAATGTTTAATTTCACTGAACTACTTTGTCACAAAAACAAGATATACATATTATCTGACAAAGTTATTAAAAATGAACTTATAAAGCTGCATCATGATGATGTTCTAGTAGAACATTATGAAGTAGACAGAATAATTAATTTATTGTTTAGAAAGTATTATTGAGTCAATATAATGAATAATGTTTAAGAATATGTTACTTTATGTACTGTATGCTTAAGAATTCAAGTATTAAGACATTGTTCATATAATAAATTACAGTTGTTGTCACTATTTACTTAATTATGAAAGAAGATAACAATGAACATAATCACTGACTTGCTGCCTAACAGATGAGAAACTAATGTTTATGACTTCATATTGATAATTATAAATTATCTCACAAAGATAGCTTGATATATCTCTGTCATTAAAAAACTTACTGTGATTAAGTTAACTGATATATATATTGAACAGATCATATGTTGCTATGAAGAATTTAAAGATATTATCTCAGACTGAGAGTCAATCTTTATCAGTACATATTGATTTAAATTTTATTATCAACTTTAAATGAAACAAAGATTAAGCACTGTCTTTTATTCATAAACTGATGATTAAACTGAAAGACAGAATCAAACTTTAGAACATTATTTACATTGTTATTATTGTGAAAAACAAGATAATTAAATGTTCTTTCTGTTAATGACAAAGTTTGTGTATGCAAACAGAAAACATATAATGACTGATTAAACACTGTTTAAGATATTAATGAACTATTACTTAAGAATTGCTCAATATGTTGAGAACAATGTCTATAAAGAAGAGATGTCAGCAGTGAAAGATTGAGTGCAGCAAATAAAGAAAATCTGTGTTACAATAATAAAGTGATGACAAGTCACTGTGAAAGTGTAAGTCAAGTATTTTGACAAAAATTATGTTCTAAAAAGCTACAATATTGATGATCTAATGCTATTGTTCATCAAGAACTTGAAGCAATACAGATTAAGTAAAAAACTGTTGCATAAATTTATTGAGTCTTTTTGAATTATTGATCTTATTAATAAATAAGCATATTGACTGACTCTGTTTACTTATTATAGAATTCATAATGTATTCTATATTTTATATTTAAAGTCTTATAAATGCTGTCTAAATAATAATTCTTTGTCAGAACTGTTCTTTCTGAATCTCATAAATGATGAGAAAGAATATAAGATCAAAGAGATCTTGAGCAAGAGATAAAAAAAAAAACAGTTATAATATGAAGTTAAGTGAGTAGAATATTTAACAGAATATAATGAGTGACTTTAAGTAGAGAATATGAGAGATGTAAAAGTGTTGTGACAAGAATATGATGTAAGAAAAGAGAGAAAGTGTAAGTATAAATGAAGTTTAAGAAATTAAAAACTTCTATTAAAAATATTCTACATAATATCATCTAAAAGAAGCAAAGTCAAAACACAATCAACACATCAACAAAATATTATTAAATCACTTTGTCATCTTTGTATCTGTGTTGCTATCAAGAATAAAAGACAAGAACAGTGACTACTTATTGATGTTATAGTTATTGTTGAAGTGATTAAGCTGCAGTGTTGAGTTATAAAAGCTTTTTATGATGTTGTCATTTAACTGAAGAGAGAAAAGCTCACACTTGAAGTGAAGTAAACAACATGATGATGACAGTAAAGTGTAAGAAAATTAAAAGAATGAATTATAAAATGAAAAATATTCAACATAAATATCTACATTACAGTGATTGCTTACTGCTCTTAAATCATGAGCAACAACAGATTATGAATCTCTGCAGACTTATAATGACTGTTGTGACACTCTGCAACACAAATAATATAGATGATGACATGCTTAATAAATGATTAGAGTGACTGTCAGGCTTTTTCAAAGCTGATTTTTTGCTTATTTTGCATGCCTTGTTAGCTGTGAACAACCATAGTGACAGGAACTTTAAGAATTTGAACAAAACTTCAGCTGTGTGCATTAAGCTTGAAAGCAATCTGATTTTTATGATTTTAGGCTCAGTTTGTAGAGAATTGTGAGGGGTTTCTAATGATGTAAAAATTACCAAAATTACTCGACAAACAATGAAAATTACACAATATTACAAGTCAGGTCAGGCCTCAATGTTGAGCTTAACAGGTCAGGTCAAGTTTTGAAAGTTGGGCCTGACCTGACCTGATGGCTACTCTATAAATGATGTCTATATACAATTAAGACAATACTGAAGTTAAGATTGATGAACATCATTAACTGTTATGATGATGACATGATTGACAAGTATGTGCAAGTTATTAACTCAACAGTTAAAGAATGCAGAAATCTATTATCATTAATGCATTACAAGATGACAAGAAATTTTCTGTTAAACTGAGTTACATAACTTTTAAAATGTCTTACAATAGTTGTAATTTTAATTCTTAACAATGTTGCATCAGCTAATGTTGTCACTGATATGCTTGAAACAGCAGAGACAACAGAGAGAATTTAATTTGTTATTAATGTAATGATTATGATGTGATATTGAGATGATGTCAGTGTGAATAAATAAGAAAGTAAAGAAATTGTTGAGAGTACAATATTATGAAGTGACAACATTTTTAAGAATTGAGGCAAAAATAAAATTGAGATGCAATGTGTATGATGATGCTACTGCAAAAAAGAAATGTTGTGTATGATGTAGAGCAGAAAGATATTTATTAATTACAGTTTTAAGCTCAGCACTCTTCTGAGTAATGAGTTTCTTACAGACTGATTATACTCTAAAAGTGATGTTCTATAATGTTAATGATGCAGTGATGATCATTAAGCAAGCATTTTCAATTAAATTTATCAACAATGACTTATCTGCAGCTTGAGAAAGTGAAAATAAGATGCAAAAAGACAGCATTTTGTTGTTAAAAAGATTGAGTAAATATAACTATATCTATATATAACAGTAAGATCTTTACTGCTGTCTTTTCTGCACAATAATATTATTTAAAGCATGCATCTTATCATCATTGTGTAAACATTTTGTCAGTAAGTTTGTCTTAAAATATTTATGTTACTTATACACAGTATTCTTCTTTGTCTTGTTCTGTTTCTGTGTTTTATTTCAGCAGAGCAAGTATGTCAATAATGTTATTTATAATATTTATTGTATTCTTGACTGACTTAACTCTTGCAGACTTGATCTTTAAGATTGATTTTGATGAGTTTATTAATTTATTAATGTTTAAGATAGTGTTAATGAATAATGTTTAATGATAAAAATAATAAGAATCTAAAGATTTCTCATTGTGTTTCTTTGTACTTATATGAGCACATTTCTTAGACTGCAATATTGTTAAAACATATTGATGTCTTAAATGCTATATGTACAGAAATTGCTGACAATTTTACTGAATTCTTAATGAGAAATGTAATAGAGAAAACATCTCTTTTATTCTTCTTAATAATTATAATGTTGCTGTTGTTACACTGTTGCTATTGTGCTGTTTACAAAGTGTTACAAGAGAGAAATGCTGTTCAAAGACATGAAGTTGCTATGACTTTGATATATTAAGATGTTGAAGATGAAACAAATGTAAGTTATATATGAGAAAGAGTTTCTTATATATTGTGACTAAACAAAGAGATCACTGATCTAACTGATTCAGAAACAAAGAAAAGTTGATTTTGCTTACATTTTGCATGTTATTTATTATTGAACAAAGCTGAATCACTGTTTATTTAAATGTGACAAACTTGAAGTATTGCACAAGATCATCAGTCTAGTTAAGATAGACCACAAGTGAAATACATAAGAATGTTAAGTGAATTATTGCTTACATCTTGCTAACTTAATTTCACAGAATCACAATGTATCTATAATATCAGCAATATGTTAATGCACTGAAGAATCAGCACATAGAAGAAGAGACAATTGTTATAATATCATTATGCATTCATACTAAATTATAACTGAACTTCTTACACAATAATTGATAAGCAAAGTACTATATAGACAGTCTTTACATACAAATCTTTTAAGTTTCTTAGTTGTTAATCTTCATCAATACAAAATCTTAACATCAGAACTTCATTAAATAGCTATTGTAATGCAGTGTCTCACATTATTACATATCTTACTCATTAGTCTCTTATAGATAAGAGACTTGTGAGTTCACATACACACTCATAGAAGATCTATAATGTTTTAGTTATTTAGTTAAGTTAGTCATTTAAGTAAGTCACTCATTTAGTTAAAACATCAACATTAACATTATTATCAATTTTATCATTATTATACATTCACAATAATCTCAGACAAATCAATTAAGTCAATTTCTGATATTTTCATGCAATATAGTCTTGCTTTAGCTGATTTAAACAATGATTTGTCAATTTTTCTTTAAAAGATTGTTTAAATCTATAATTTATTTTAATTTATTTTATAAGCTCATCAGAATAAAAGACAATCAATAAAGATCTTTTAAATAGATTGTTAATAGCTGTCAGTGCATAAGAAGAATGCTTTAATTTAATAAATTGATATTATAATAATTTAAGAATGATCTTTATAAATTAAACAGCTAAAAATAATGATAAAGCATTTAATGACAGTTAAAGATGATCTGAATTCTTTAAAACAGCATTGATATAAGAATTTTTTACATTGACATTTAGAATTTAAGATATGATATAGCTGAAATTTTAATTAAAATTGAAAGAATGCTGAGAATCATGAAATTATTTAAAAATAATTTGATTTATACAACTTTACATGAATGAAGCATGATATTTTGAAGTCAGACATATACAATATGAATGAGAAAAGATTTATAATGAATATTATAGATAGCTTTAAAGTTTTAATATAATACACAGAAGCATAAGCTTTCAGTATTTATGTTGATAATTAAAACTGAATATTTTTTATTGAATATATATTATTTAATGACATTACTCTTTCTCTTTACTTTATCTTTAAGAATAAGCAGATTCAGCAAGCATAATTAAACTTTATTAAAAATGATTAAACTGTTCTATAAATCAGTGACAATGACTGAACTATAAATGCAATAAAACTTCAGTGATTTAAGATCTTTAATTTATACATTAAAACTTAAACTTAAGACACTCATTAATTATTAATACTGAATAAATATAAAAGTTATATCTTTAATGACTTGATTCAATACTGCTATAATTACAGCATTGTAACTTTATATCTTTCTTTACATTTAATACATTTGCTGCAGTCACTGAATGTTGAAGTCTTTAAGTCATTAAGTAAGATTTATAAAAAATGTATTTATCTTTACTTATGTTATGAAACTGTCAATATTAACAAGCTAAACTTTCTCTATTATTATTAAAAAGCTAAATTAACAGCAATCATGATTTACAACATTCTGAATATATAATGAGATACAGATCTTATTTTATTTAATTTTTCTGTCATTATTTTGAGACTATCTTGATCAAAGACTTCACTTTATATATTTTTTACAAATTTCAATGAAGTTTAAGTCAACATTACTGTCACATTTAATACAGCAATCTGAATTAATCAGTTTGTGAATGAGATTTTAGCAGATATGACATCATCATTGCATATATGTGTCTTAGATTTAAAAGACACAGCTCTGACAGCTGTGATAAATAGAACAGTTTTACAGTGAATTAATTAAAAATTGCTTGACAAGCAGAAGCAATAGTGAAAGAAGTAGTCATAAAAGAATGTTAAAAATGTTTAAGTTCTTATTGTCAACAAGAATAGAGCTTTGATACAGAAGACAGAGAATAAAGTGAAGAAATTGATTAATAAAACAGTTAAATATCATGCATTAAGGAGCAAAGTTGAGTTTGTGAAGCTTATTTGAAAGAAAATGTCAATGGATGATTCAGTTTTCATGTAATTAGTTTAGGGTGAAGGTAATATCAATAATTCAAGATGTTTTGACATGGATTAATTAAGTGACAGCGAGGTGGCTTGACTGGGTGGCTGGCTCGACTAGGTGGCGATTACATTAAGGTAGGCTGTCTGGCAATGATCTACGGAGTACCGGAAAGACTTCCGTCACCAACAAACTCCAGCATGGGTGCTCGCCCTGCCCATTGCAATTGCCCATCTGCATTTTTCAGAGTCGCATGGAGGTCCTCAGTAATCCTTCGGCGGGGCCTACTATGAAATAGTCACAAATGTCACGATGTTTCCTGCACAGGACCCTCAGCGGCAGCCCTCCAGCCGCCGTGTCCCGTGTGAAAACTAGTCGATGGGGCCTAGCAGATTTTTGCGGTACAGCTTACCGTGCAGCACCTACGATCTAAGCTGATCGCTGTTCATTGCAGGTTTTCTCACTGTCTCTAACGAGCATTTACCGAGACTTAAGTTGAGCGCGTGCGCCAGCCATTGCACATGCTCTAGAGTCAAAACTCCACGCAGTCGTGGTGCTGCTCATCGCTACTCCCAGGTCGTTAGGTCAACAGCATGCTCAGACACTCTCAGAATTTGCAGTAGAAGCAGGGGCTTGGTTGGCTATGGGGATCACCAGCGGAGACAGTTCCACAATTACTTCGTCACACACCTACCGTCTTCATCCCTCCATCCCGACTCTCGAAGTCCGCACCATAAGCTCCCTCGATCATCCTCCACACCACACACGCCAGGTTCGGGACCGTCCCCAGCAGCGCCTCCACCTATGGGTGGTTCGGCTCGCGAGATGACGGTTGTACGAATACCGCTGCGGAGCGCGAAGCATCATTTCGGAGTTTCACTTTCGAGGGGTATGAGGCCCTACAACGAGGACACATATCAAGCTGGGGTTGTCGAGATCCCCGCATTCGCAAAGAGGTCGCCAATGTCGTTGACCAAGGGCGCACAGTCTGGGGTGGGCACGTCTGCGGAGAGCGCGAGTGGAGACCCGCAGGTTTTCTACTTCGGGGTATTCGATGGACATGGCGGCAATGAGTGCAGCGATTTCTTGAGGGAGGAGCTGCATACTTATATTGAGGATGCGGCTAGGCAATTCGGACTTCCGTCTAGCTTGAAGAAGGAAGGACTTGAATCGAGTGGTCGTGATCAGCGCATGGTCACAGACCACGATAAATCATCGGACTCTACGGACGCTTCTGCTACACAGCGGACGTCCAAGAAGGCAAAGCCAGAGGAACTGGAGCGGTCCCTGGTTCTGAAGTGGAAGGACGTGGTCGGTGGGTACTTCAGGAGGTTCAAGCCGGAATACTTCTCTGTTGGCAGCGGGATGCAGCGCCAAGCTTCAGAGGACGAGGAAACCAACCCGAGACCAGTTACGCGTAGGGATATAAAAGGCCGTGGAGGAGCGGCGATAGAGACTGTCATGACCTATGCTTTCCTGAAAGCAGATCTAGATTTCGTATCGGCGCAAGCTGCGAAGAAGGACGAAGACGTTGTACAAGCTGAGAGGCCGCTGAATGAGGGCGATATACTCGGCAAGCCAAACTGGCTGAAAGGGCAGATCGGCGGCCCTAGAAGATTCAAGGGAGGTAGTACTTGTAGCGTTGCGCTGATTTCTACGCCAAGCCTTAGCCCTTTCTGGCATCCCGCGTCGCCCTCAACTCTGCTCACGTCTCACGTTGGCGATACGCGAATTTTGCTCTGTTCTACTGCGTCTGGCCAAGCGATCCCACTGACCACCAATCATCATCCGTCGTCACCTGTTGAGGGCAATCGGCTGCGGAAGTATGCAGCCAGCTTTGTCACCGATTCCTTTGGCGAAGAGCGCATGAGCGGGTTGGCAAACACCAGGGCGTTCGGGGACATGCAATCGAAACGGCTGGGAGTGTCCGCAGAGCCTGAGATCAAACGAGTAGAACTTGGTCCTTCTCAGTATTCCTTTCTTGTTCTCGTCTCTGACGGGGTCAGCGGGACCCTGAATGATCAAGAGATTGTGGACATTGTCAAAGAGGCCCGAACGCCGGAACAAGGAGCTAAGGACGTGGTGAGCTTTGCTACGGAGGTGACCAAAGAGGGAGACAATTCCACGTGCTTAGTGGTCAGGCTGGGTGGCTGGGAGAGAAGATCGGAAGGCGGCGTTGGCTCTATGGGCACCAAAGAGTCACGGGACTGGAGAAGGCAGGATGCGACGGATCCCAGAAGCCGGCGGACATGACCGTAATGCTCCAGGTTTGTAAGGGATTACAAAAGCTTTGGCTCCCCCTAGCAGCAACAACATAACCTGACTGGGCTTCGGGTTAAACCTATTGCTCCAGCTCTAAAGCGTGGAAACATTGCTCACTGACAGCGACAGCTCCATCAGACCTTACAATGGACTTTAAGATGGAAATGCGCTCCCGCCAGTTAGCGAGGGAGAAGGTCATGCAGGAGCTTCTAATCGACCGCGACTGCATGGTCGACAGAATCAAGAGCCACAGATGGGGCAATCGCTTCTATAGGGACATCACGAAAGAAGCCGATAGCGATGGACCTCCGCCGACGAAAGATCCAGAGCTGTGGACCTGGCCGCGCGTAGAGTCAGGCGTCGAAGACCATACAGATGATTTGGCAAAGTCCCTCTGTGATCTCGACGACGACTGGTCAGGCATCGTCAAAATGGTCTTCCTGATGCTAGATTGCTATCACGGCGCGCACGGATACATATCCATCACTCCCGACACAATCAACACAGATCCACGGCACGTCGTGCGTACTGCGGCCATGCATAACAAAGGGCTGGGATATGTTCTGTTACTCACCCTCGACCGGGACGGCCTCGCTGTACTGCAAAAGCAACTCCGCTCTCGGTGGCTGACGGACCTCCTGACAGGGATCCGCACGACTGCGTTGCTGTTGGACCCTACGGGTGAACATCGCAACGCCGATGTTCTGTTTCAAAGCGAATCGGTGTCAGATCCTCTCGGCCAGATTCTTGCTATCATCGATCGGATGTTGGGCTCTTTGGACGGGTGGACTCGCGAAACGTTGAGGCATGAGACTTTCTGCTTCGAAGGTCGCGTGCTCAGTACCGAAGCGGTCACGGAAATCGAGCGTTTGCTGAGTTGGTTGTGTAGGTGTTTGGGTCAGAGCCGGAGGGAGGAGTGGGTGGATGAGGAGATGCAGAAGGCTGCTGGTCACTTGATCGTTGTGAGGGCGGCGTGAGGCTGGTTTACGATAGATAATCTTGCGAATAGAGGATGGCATCAGTACTTGATGGTAGTTCTGTTCATGTTGGTCTACTCAGTCTGCTGTCTTGCTGGTTGCACGCTACATGCTGTGCTTAATCAGACCACACAACCCTCCGGATACACTAGGTAAGGTGCCCCTACCTTAGGTCCTTACCTTAAAGATTGTAGGGACACATCGGAGTATTTATCAGCGAATGACAACGGCGATCTACAAGGTATTATTGCTTACTCGGTGCAGAAACTTGGTGTAATTTACACGTATATTTCTGAGAAGGACGGAGTACGCGAAGCTACAGCGGATCCTACAAAGTTGGCTCCAGCACTCACACAACTTTTTTTTTGAAACTTCTTCAAAATCAAGCTCAAACAACAGCATTTTGATGTTAAAATCACAACTAAACACTTATTTCTATAAAT
>JAABUY010001940.1_pt1 | contig 25919 bp, 22 predicted proteins | sample 5560271 | NCBI WGS metagenome assembly JAABUY01 (sample SAMN10711886, study PRJNA513374) | rock metagenome | isolation source: Antarctica rocks | place: Antarctica: Victoria Land, University Valley | reverse complement strand
CCGTTCTGGTCGAAGGCGGACCCGTGGCACGGGCAATGAAACCCAGGCCCGATGTAGGAGACTGGGCATCCCTGGTGGGTGCAGGCGGCATTGAACGCCAGGAAAATATCTTTCGCCGGGTGTAACAGGTAGGCGGTGGCTCCGTCGGGTGTGGTGAATTGTTTGGACGATCCGATGGGCACACTGGCGGCGGCGGCGATCACCGTCCCGGCGCCGGTCGGCGCTGGCCCGGCCGAGGCCGCTGGAACTCCCGGCGCCGGCGGCGGCGGCGGTTGGTGCGGGCCGCGGCTGGCAGCCACGCGCGCAGGGCGCCGGGACAGCGAGAACACGCTGCCCGCGGTGACGCCCACCGCCGTCATCGCGGCGGCGATCAGACCGCCCCGCAGTACCGTGCGGCGCTGGACCTCGGCCTCTCCGGTCCTCTGTTCGTCCGGAGAGTCGCCGGTCTGCAGACCCGTCTTGTGACGCACGGCCGAGCGCAGCCGCGCCGTCAGCGAGTAGACGCCCGCGTCGCCGGCGATCAGCAGCGGCGTCCAGGCGAAGGCAAATCCGATGTCCGCACCGTAGTAGTACGGCCGGGTCGTCCAGCTCACCGTCAGGAAGAAGCTGAGGGCGAGCACGAACCCGCCGAGCGCGGCCAGCCGGGTGAACAGTCCCAGCAGGACACCAAGCCCGACCGCAGCCTCACCGAAAGCAATCGCCAGCCCGGTGACGGTCGAATAGTGCGCACTGAACGACACCAGAGACCCGATCGGGGACGTCACGGCCGCGGCCGCCATTTGTGCGTGCACGCCCAGCGGGGAGGCGTTGTCCAGGTAGTTTTGATCAAAAAGTTTGGAAAGGCCGGCGTAGACGAAGGTGACACCCAAAAACGCGCGCAGCGGCAGCAGCGCCCAGCCCGCCGACTGCGGCGAGGAACCGCTACGAAACCGGCCCCACAAGCTACTCAGCAGGGCGCGGCCACCGGAGGTGCTCGAAGGCGAAGACGATGACACGGGGAACGACCTTTCGTTGCGGGATCCCGGACGCCAGGTAACGGTGTCTTCATCGGGCCGAGGATGGGCGGCGGGTGCTGTCACCGGCACTCGCGTACCGAACAACAGCTGTGTCTTTCGCAGGGGAACTACGGCGGAATCCCCGGGATGGTGGCCTGGCAGACCTGGCGCATGACCGGGGATTCCGCAGCTCAGCTAGGACCGTTTTGGGGGTCCCTAGTCGGTCATACCTTGGGTGAAGCGGTCAGCAGGCCCAGGCACATTTCGTCGCTGGTGCCATCGCCCCACACCACGTATCGCGGTGGGAGCTGGCGCAGTACCGGCAGCTTTTGGCGCAGGGTTGCGTCGTGTGTACAGGTGACCCGCACTGTGTCCCCCGGTTTGATGTTGACAGGGGTGGGCAACGGTGTGACCCGCTGATCGTCGAAGTTGAAATTCGGGACGTCGAGCAGAGTTTGGGCCTTCGCGGTACCGGGGTTGAGCTCGATCTTGATCGAGCGTCCCAGCAGGTGCATATGCCCCATCGCGGCGTACACCGTCATGGGTTGCTCTACCGGTATGTCGCAGTGCTGGGTGTTGCCTGGCACCGGTACGCCGTGGCTGCAGTCACTGACCAACTGGCCCTCCGTGGCGCCCGTACCCGCACCGAAGCGTTTGGTCACGTCCGCGATAGCTGCCGCGCGGCTGCACAGCGGACCGGACTCACCGGGCGGGCAAGGCAGCTCCGTCGGGGCCTGCAGGTTCACCGTATCCAAAGCCCTGGTGGCTGAAGTGCCTTCAGTCAGTCGCAACCGAACGCCGGATCGGTCCGGTCCGGCCGAACGGCCGCCCGTGGCGAGCAGGTTGTAGTGGATCTGCAGGACCAGCAGACCGCCCGGCCGCAGGGGGAATCCGACGTTTTGCTTGAGGATGGTCTCTGTGCCATGGGGGGTCCAGGTGTCGATCCAGGTCGGTGACGGGGTGGTGTCCAAGGGGGCGCCGCCGAAGCAGGTCCAGCCCTGGCCAGGGGTTGCGGCGTCCTGCGCCCGGGCCGCTGCCGCCGGTTGGCCGGGCGCGACCGAGAAGACGATGGCGTGGTGCACGATCGGTACGTTCTGCGGCTGGAACTGGGTTCCGGTCACGTACGCCGGTTTGGTCAGGTGTGGATCGATGATCAGGCAGCGGTACTCGTCCGTGCCACCTGGCGGGGCGACCGGTGTGTAGGACTGCGGCACGGTCAGGTTGAGGAACCGCTCACCGGCCCGCAATGGTTGCGCCGCCGCGGCCGCGGCTGCCGGGCTCGTGGGCATCACCGAGGGGCTGGCCTGCGCGGCTGCCGGGCTCGCAGCAGCGGTCGCCGTCGGATTCACCGAGTTCGATCCACAGGCGGAAAACAGCATCGTTGCCGCCAGTGCCCCCCCTGCCAAAGCATACATCTGAAGCAGTGAACTTTTACGTTTCATTGTTGGTCTCCTTTACTTCTCGGATTTTGATTCCCCCGACGTTGCGTGACGTCGGAGGTCTGATTTCTGCGAACGGGGAGCCGCCGATCGATCAGCAAGACCCGCTCGAGTGCGCAAATGCTCGGACGTAGGAAAGACAGCTGCAATCTGGGTGGTGCTAGTGAGTGGATCATGCTGACAAGTTAGAGGAACGAACCTTTCCGAATGCTTACAGCACACCTGATTTCGCTGTGAGAACACCCGTTGTTGTGCCCGGCCGGGAGCGATCGGGTCGATACGCCGCTTTTCGGGTGATTTCCTGTGCAATGGGGTAGTCGATGAATACGCCGAGACCGTCGATGACCGGTCCGTACCCGACCTTTGGCGGCAGGAACCGGTCGGTGGAGCCCCGGGTAGCTGGTCGGCAGCTCGTCCTGTTAGGCGCCCATTACGTGCACCGACACAAGACGCACGACTCGAAGTAGCCGAAGGTTGCCATGAAGACGCAGCGACGCAAATCCTTGCTTCAGCAACGGATGCCGCGTTCAAAGCCATCCCGGGGAGATCGGCAAAAAGTCATGTTCTTTGGCCCGGTCCCCTGGCGCCTAAGCGCCCCTAGCGCCTTCTGGGGCGGGCTCGACGCAGGAATGAAGGCGCGGACCGGCTCGAAACCCTCTGCCGTCTTATGCTCGTCCGATGCCAGCGATGCCCGCAGACGCAACCTGCATCTGCATCCGCGTTTCATTGCCCGGCAGCCCTATGGCCTTGTTTCATTCGTGTGCCGGGATGACGGGCGCGCGGTACTCACTGAAAGCGGCGGCGGCTCAGCCATGCATCGGGTATCTGACGTGCCGGCGCGGTGCCGCACCCTGAAATACCGATCGGACTGCCCCGATCATCACCGATCGTTGGCGCAGGCGAAGCCGAGTTCTACCGAATCGGTTCTACCCGCTCAATTACATCCGCCGGCATTTCGGTATTGACTCGGTGTTGACCGGAAAACTTTTCGCAGCCGCGCCCAATGGCGGCGAGGCGCCCGGTTTTGGACGATCGGCCCCGCTCAGGACGACGTCGCTTCGTCACTGGCCAGGGTCACGGTCACGGTCACGGTCGTGCCTACGCCGATCGTGGAGTCGACGCACTTCAAATCCTTGGAGCACGCCAAACAATTCTGCACCGAATTCTTCTACCAATACAATTACATCCATCGGCAATCAGGCATCGGGTGGCACACCCCCGCCTCCGTCCACTTCGGCACCGCCGATGCCATCGACGACGCCCGCCGCACGACCCTCACCGCAGCCTTCCACGCCAACCCGGCGCGGTTCCCCACCCACCGACCCGGCCCGACAAGGCCTGGATCAACCAACCCCAACCAGCCCTACCCGAATAAACTCAACACCCGTGTCCCGCTTGACTTGACAGATAGCGGCCGGAGACCGACATTTTTCTTGGCCGGGTCCGCTTCAACCCCCGGCGGACAATACTGCCCCGGGTCCTGGACATTTCGATCATGAAGCCGTCGTCCTGACCCCACCCCGACCGCCGCCCGGTCAGCTCACGACAGACCGGCCCACGCATTCCAAGCGCCCTGGACCCACGCCGCCATCGAACGAGGGTTATGTCAAGTGGTGGCCTAAAGCCGTTGCATTCGACAGGTTTTCCGTCGACGGCAATAATCATCAGAGCTATACTCTTGGGGCAAGAGCTCGGGGCAAGAGCCCGCCGCCGATTTCGAGCGGGACAACTGCGAGCAGACGGATGTCAGCGGTCACGTAGTTCCCCGCTCCAGCGGCACATGCACGAAACCAAATTTTGGTAATCGAACCTGGATGTGTTCAGTTATGGGGTGTGGCGGCGTTTCAGCTAGCTGCGGTGCCTGCGCTCGTAGCCCGGATGGAATCTGCAACCGAACGATCCGATCCTGATCGATGAGGTTCGTCACTTGCAGGTGCATGACTGCTTCGTCGTCACCCTGTCTGAGTTGTACATCAGTGTTGGAATCGGCATCAAAATTGAGCAACTGGCCTTCGAGGTAGGTTGGCGCCGTGTCCGGCTCGTATCGATCCAGCGCGGTGATCTCGTTGAGTTGGAGGCCCACGCGCGCCATGCGGCCGAAGCGCGCCGCGGCGGGCGCGTCGAACGCGGAGGTGAGTTCGAATCGGTAGCTGAAGTGCGCTTCGCCGCCTTGGGCCGGTGGGGTGTTGCAGGGCCAGAAATTGTTCATCACATAGGAGAACAGGTGAGCGGTGCTTGGCACGAAGTCGGTCGGCCACCGCCCCCGGATCATGTCACCCGCGGTGAACAGCGGTGCGTCCAGCGACGTCCAGACGAATCCGCCCTCGGTGGTGTCAACTGCGATCGTGTTTGTGATAGCGCCCCATTCGTTCGACGAGCCGGCAGCGTGGTCCCGCGCCGGGTCAACCCAGCCGAGTTGCCGGTCGTAGCGAATGACGGGCGACATCCCGGCGAACGGGAAAGCGATGTAGATCGCTTCCATGTCCAGGACTGGTTGTTTGAGGAATGAGACGTTTAGGTCGCACACACTTGAATCGTCTCGCAACAGTAGCTCGAGATTGACAGCGTTGACGCCGACGCCACCGCCGATCCATCTGAGCCGCACACCGTCGAACGTTTCCTTGATTCCGACAAATGTCAGGTCGGGCGATTCCTCGATCAGCGTGATGGGGGCGCCTGAGGTGGGCCGGAAATTCTCGATGTGCTCTATTCGTGTTCGATGATGGTGATGGTTTGCCTCGAAGTTCGTCATGGATTGGGTGTCAGCTGGACGCAACCGGTATTTCGCGGTGCGGACGATCTGTCCGAGGCCCAACCGCGTCGTTTGGTCCAGCATTTCACGCCCTGAATGACGGTGCCGCATGCTTTGCGGCAATCTGGTCTCCGAATTCAGGTCAATTGTCCACGCCTTTGTCTTGATGCGGTCACCTTCACCGGATTGGCGGTACTCCGATTGTTCGACCGCCACTAGGGGCGCGTTGTTGGTCCCGGTTTGTCCGCCCGGAACGGTGTCGAGCATTGCGGTGAGCGGAAAGAAGCGGTAGGAGTGAGCCGGAACCTCTCGCAGGGCGATCCGGCATCGTCGCATGCCGTTGCAGCTTCTCAGGGTTTCGACCTCGAGAACCTTTGTTCCGTCCGTGAGGTCGGTGCCCTCCATCAGATCGAACTCGCCTTCGAGGTCGCCGGCCCAGGCATGGGGGTTGTAGGCCAGGTATCCGGGGCCCGTCGCGCCGATGATCTCGGCCAGTTGCGCCGCATGGCGTCGGCCCTCGTCGAGGGCGACTCGCGCCGCGTCCTGGATGGATCTGTTTTTCCAGGCGAACTGGTCGTCGACTGAGGAGGAGTGGGGGTGCGACGTCGCCCGAGCCCAGGTGAGAGTGTGCTCGGCGGCGATCGCCAGCGCTGCCCAGGCCCGGTCCAGTTCGGTTCGGTTCGTTCGATACCTGGCTTGCCGGGCACAGACGCCCGCTCCGAGGGTCTCGGTGACCGGTAGGAGCGACTGAGTGCGTCGGTAGGTGCCGAATGCTGCGGCTGCGGCTCCGACTCCGTCCTCCCAGAATGCGCCGGACTCGCCCCGCCAGACCGGGAGCCGGTCGGCCAGCGGCGCCACCGCGGTGAGATACTCGTCGAAGGTGGAGATGCGCAGGCGGGGATGGGCGAACACTGCGTTCCATCGCCGCACGAAACTGGTGTCGCCGTCGCCGATGTCTTCGTTGTCCGCGTGGGTTCCTATTACCGCGAGGTCGTTCGGGAGGTAGTCCGCTCGGTCGTAGCGGGAGAGCAGGCGGCACAGTCCGTCCGTACCGGCGCTCACCGATTGAGGATCGCCGGCGATGAATCGAAGCTGCGAATAGTGATCGGCGAAGTGAGCGAGGACTTCGCTTCCGTCCGGAGCCTGCCACCGAACCGGTGATTTCAGGTGAATCTCGTCGCTGGTGTCGGTGGCTGCCCTGCCGTGATTCGACATTCCCACAAAACCGCCGATACCTCGTTTCTTCAGCACTGCGGGAATACTGCTGGTGTAGGTGGGAACGTCAGTGAGGTTCGCGTAGCGCATGTTAGTCCTGGCGGACGGTGGGAGCGTCAGCGCAAACTCCGTGGAGCGGTAGATCTCCTCGAGACTAACAATGCCGGTCAGAAAGTTGCTGTGAAAGCCGTTGATACCCAGCCGGCCGGCGCGGATGGCGGCCTTCAGTCGCTGGATCTGAGTCGATGATCTTGTTCGGGTATACTCCTGTGCGATGATGCTGCCGTCGACGCTGAACTTGAACTCGGGGTCGTCATCGAACAGATCGAGCGCCCGGTCGATGTTTCGGCAGTGAAGTTCAAGCACCTTGCCCTGGGTGTCGGTGAAGCCCAGATCCAGGTGCACATGGGGAATCAGATGCAGATCCCACTGACGGCACGGTGCAATCATCGTGACCGGTCCGAGGGCGATACCGCCGGCAGTCACCTGCGCCGGCGCGGCGTCGGTGAACTCGGCTACCGCATGGCGCCAACGGAACATGCCGAAGTCGCGGCCCGCCGGCGGGGCGGGCACGTCGACGGGTTCTCCGCCCCAGTGCAGAGTCAAATCGGTGGGGACGGCGTCGCCGGCGGACCAGGAGATGTCAATGTCGATGAGTTCGCTGACAGCGCCTTCGGTTTGGATGAATAAGGGTGTGGGACGAATGACCGCACTCGGCGGCGGCGAATCCGATTCGGACGTGACCAGCGCGACCGACGACCAGCGGAGGTAAGAACCGAACCAGGAGCCGTACATTCCCCGCGGAGCAGGAAGTTCCTCGTTCGGTCGATAGCGGATATCGTGGCCGACCTTCGAGTGTTCACCCAGCGCCGACCCCTCGTCCAGAACTGTGGTGATGCTGAACGTGTGCTTTCCCGCGTTCATCCATCGGCTGGGCAACGGAATGTGCAAGCGGCCGGAGCCGGCGATCGGCCCGGGCTGTCCTGTCTCTGAACGGTCGGACCGTTCCACGACCGGATGGAAGATACCTCGATATTTCCCGTCGACACTGATTTCAAGGTCGGGGCACGGGCCGCGTTCGGAGGAGAAGTGGAGTTCGAGCCGCAACAACGCGTCAGCGGCCAGCGTGAATGATGCTTCTACCCGATGGGCGATGAACCCGCCGTCACTGTCGAAGGGGCCTGGCTGGATGGCGGGCCATGGGTCGGACGCCGCGTCGTCAAGACTCACCCTCGCTGTCGGCACACCGTCGCTCCGGTCCCATTCCACCGTCGTATCTGTAGCGGCAATGCACCAGCGGAGGGTACTCATCTACCTGCTTTCGTTCGGAAGCTGTTCATGGTTTCGCCGCCGGGCTCGGCGGCGGGGCGGTTGACCCCCGAGTGACCAGGACGGCCATCGCTGCCTCGTGGTTAGTTGTCCTACCTCGCTTGAGCAATTCGATCACTGCCCGGGCAGCAAGTTCGCCGATCGCCTGGATGTCGTGGCTCATCGCCGAAAGCTTGGGTTTCGACAGGTGGCAAAGAATGGAATCGTCCCAGGTCAGGACGGATAGCATCTCGGGAACATTCACTCCCAGCTCGCTGGCTGCCTGCAGTCCGCCCAGGGCCATGAGATCGTCGTCGTAGATGATAGCGGTCGGCGGATCTTCCATATCCAGAGCACTTCTGGTCGCGCGATCGCCATCTTCTTCCGAATAATTCGACTCTATTTCCACCACCGCAACGCCCAATTCTAGGGCCATACCGGTCAGCGTTTCCGCGCGGATTTGACTGTGCGCATAGGAACCTGGCCCGCTGACGTGGCAAATGCGCCGATGCCCGAGTGCGGTCAGGTGGCGCACCGCGTTCCTCATTGCGCCGGCATCATCGGTCCAGACGGCAGGGTAGCCCCCAGCCGTCTGAGGATCACCCACGATCACCGCCTGAAGCCCTAACGATCGCAGCAGAGGAACCCGCCGATCTGACCGGGTCAAGTCGACCAGCAACACGGCCACTACCGACCCCTGCTTCACCCATCGACTGTAGGTTTCATCTTCCTCCTGCGCGGAGGACACGACCTGCAGCAGCAGACCGAGGCCGGCCGGACCCAGGGTGCCGTCAAGACCGGCGATCAGCTCATGGTAGAAGGGTTCGGCTCCAAGGATCTGGGCTGGCCGCACGAGGATCAGCCCGATCGTAGGGTCCACCCCGGTCTGCTGCATCATGTGCTCTTTCCATGGTTCTCAGGTGAGGGTCGGCGGTCGCCGCGGTCCCCGTTACAGCCCTTTAGTGACGGCTGTACTGGGTCACTGCCGCATCGCTGTCGGGATGGGCGGCCTCGCCGCGAAATCCTTCCACCGACAATCCGGACACATCGATGGCTTCGATGGCATGAGAGAAGTTGTCGGGCCGGCTGCCCCAGACGACCTCGCAGTTTCGAAGTGTCACATCGCTTGCGGTGTCGATGTGGAAGCCGCTGGTCCGCTGCTGGTAGATCTGCTCGCCGCTCTCGAAGGGGCGTCGATCGTATTCGCCGCCGGGCCATGATGACCACCGGTCCAATTCAATCCGCACGTTGTCCAAAACGACCCCATCGATCTTGTCCTGCGAGCTCGCGGAGATGAAGACGCCGTTCTCCGATCGAGCCAAGATGTTTCGGAAACGCACATTGCAGATCCGGCCGACCTTGTCGTGCCAAGGAAAAGCCGATACGTAGATCGGTTCACCGTGGCCCCACCAATCGTCGGAAAAGTGCCTCGTCTCGACGATGCAGTCGCTGAACAAGATGTTCTCGAAGTTGCCCTCCTGCCCCAGATTGACCGACAGTCCGCGGTGGGAGGAGCGAATGATGCAGTTCGAGACGACGACATTTCGGATGTCGGCGACAGCGTCCACACCGACCACGATGGCGCTGGAGGTGGACCGGAGCGTGCAATTTGTGATGACGATGTCTTCGGTCGGACCGTATTCCGGGAACTCTTCGCAGGTCTTCAGCGAGATTGCATCGTCTCCGCTGGAGATCTCGCAGTCGCTGATGCGAACCTGGCGGCATCGGTCCAGATCGATGCCGTCCGCGTTGGGGTATTTCAGGTCGGTGTCGACTCGGATTCCGGTAATGAGAGCTCGCTTCACCCCGGTGAGACGAACGCACCACAACCCTGCGTCGGTGAAGGTCGTGTCTCGGAGTGTCACGTCCTCACAGTGGATAAGGAACACCGTGAACGGTCGCGCATTGGGGCATCGGTAGATGTAGCCGGTGTCAGACTCGATGAAGTGCCTGCCGCCGCCACGGACAGTACCGTGGCCGGTGATGGAAATGTTGTGTGCGTCCCGGGCACCGATGAGGATGTAGGCGGCTTCGCTGTCATCGCGGACCTCACCGCTCGAGAGCGCAGATACCTTGAACCGTTCGGTGTAGTCCTCCGGCCGCTCGCTTCCATCGAGAATCGCGCCGGTTTCCAGGTGCAGGTCGACGTTGTCCTTCAAGCTGATCGAGCCGATTTTGAATGTCCTGCCACTAGGTATGAGGACGCGTCCGCCACCTGCCGAGGTGCACGCGTCGATCGCGGATTGAATTGCCGCGGCGTCGTTGGCCAGGCCGTCGCCGACCGCGCCGAAGTCGAGAATGTTGAAGGTCGTCATGCGCTGCTTCCCGCGAGTTGTGGGTCGGTCGACGTTACTTGTGCGTGGATGAGGCTGTTCACACTCTGCAGAACCGGTGAATCTAGGAGCAGGGCCGGGTCGAAGTCCGCGTCCGAGGTGACCATGAACTCCGCGGTCTCACCGGGTAGAAGCGTGACCAGTTGGTTGTCGATGGTTGCTGCCGGGTCGAGCCGGTCGACGTTGATCACCATGTCCTTCACGAAAGCTTTCGCGACGACCTGAACCCGGTATGTGCCGGAGCGGCGAACACAGTTACTGGTGATGGCCAGCGGCGGGAGGGCAAGGTCGACGTCTTCGACGAAATACCAGAACGCGCGCTGAGCGTTTTCGCTCCTGGCGATGATGAATTCTTTCGTCGGATCATCGGCGGCCGTCAACTCCTGGATAAGAACTAGCGACTGGTTGCTGCGCGGCGCCACCGCGATGGTGATCTCGCATCCGGCGCGCCGGGTGCCGTTCAGGTTCAGCCGCTCGACAACGATGGTTTCCACCCACTGGTGGTCGCTGTCGTTACTGGCGATCAGTGACAGGCCCTCGGCCCGCGGTTGGAACGTGAGCAGGCGTGCCGCATTGACCGCCCTGAGGGCGAACCAGAGAGGCTTGCGCCTTCTATCGCCGTCCACGGCCGCCCAGCTCGTTACCGGCCAGCAGTCGTTGAGCTGCCAGAGGATCGTGCCGGCGGTGCGCGGTGAATGCGATCGGAAGTGTTCGATGCCGTAGGTGATGGCGCGGGCCTGGTTGAGCTGCGTTGCGAAATGCCAGTCGTCGAAGTTCCCTGGCTTCGGCAGGTGCCGGGCGAGTCCCCAGGCCAGTTTGCCGTTTCCGTCGTCTGCTTTCTGATGAGCGAGCATCCCCGTTGAATCGGCAGCCAGTGGAATGTCATGGATGCTCCGCTCGATGGTCGAATAGTTCGGTGGGCCCTGGAATCCGAACTCGGCCACGAAACGTGGAATCGCGTCTCGGTAGGTGCTGTAGTCCTGTCGGTTCCAGACCTCCCAACTGTGCACACTGCCGTCTGCGGGATTGCGCGGATTTGTGTAGTCGTTCGGCGAGAACGGGCTCGACGGCAGATAAGGGCGGGTACCGTCGACCTCATCAAGTACCCGGGGCAGCAGATCGTCGTAGTAACCGCGTCCCCAGTCGACACCCTCCCCGAGCAGGTCCTTCCAGCCCCACTCGTAGTACCCCTCGATGTTTTCGTTACTTCCGTTCCAGAAGATGAGCGACGGGTGGTTGGCAAGTCGCGCCACATTCTCCCGAGCTTCGGCCTCCACCTCGTCCCACAGCTCGGAAGCTTCTGAATACGCTGCGCAGGCAAAGGGGAAGTCCTGCCAGATCATGATCCCTTCGCGGTTGCAAAGGTCGTACAGGACATCGCTTTCATAGATGCCGCCGCCCCAGATGCGCAAGAGGTTGAAGTCCGCGTCGACGGCATCGCGGACACCGGCAGCGTAGCTCTGGGCGGTCAGCCGGGGAAGGAAGCAGTCGTCGGGAATCCAGTTCGCACCCTTGATCCACACATACTGCCCGTTCACCACGAATTGGAAACTGGTGCCGAATTCGTCGCGCTCGTTGCGCAGCTCCACGGTCCGGAAACCGATGGTCTTCGACCAGTCGTCCAGGACGCCGGTGGAGTCCTTCACTGCGACCTGCAGCTGGTAGAGCGACTGGTCGCCGTAGCCTCGGGGCCACCATAACTCAGCCTGGGGCACATCTATCTCAATTTCCGGGCTCGATTCACCGGTCGTAACCGAATTGACGAACTGCTCACCGTCGGGGCCGGTGAGCGTCGCCGAGATCGAGATCTCACTCGGTGAGGTGCGCTCCAGAACAGTCCGAACCAGAACGTGACCGGTGCCGTCGGCCTTCACGATCACTGCCGGAACGACCGAGGCAATGCGTGCCGTGGACCAGGCGTGCAGGTAGATGGGTTTCCAGATACCCGCTGTGACCAGCGTCGGCCCCCAGTCCCAACCGAAATTGCTGGCCATTTTGCGCACCGAATTGTACGGCAACTTGTTTCCGACGTAGGGCCGGGCACCTATGCGCGACTCAGCTTCGCTGGCGAAGTTCAGCGCCGATGAGAAAGAGACGCACAGGCGGTTGTCACCGTCGGCGAGACGGTCACGAAGGTCGAACCGGTAGGAGCGGTGCTGATTTCGCGTCCGACCCAGTTCGGCCCCGTTGAGGCTGAGGGTCGCAACGGTGTCCAAGCCCTCGGCCACCAGATCGATCCGCTCATGTCCCCTCCCGGGGGCGGTGAAGACGGTCTCGTAGTCGAAGTCGGATTCAGCGATCCAGGCAACGTCCTGCTCGTTCGTGTCCAGGTACGGGTCCGGGATGTGACCGGCCGCCATCAGGTCGGTGTGGACCGTGCCGGGGACCGTCGCCGGGATGGTCGTCGGGATGCCCTCAGGGATGGGGCCGCCGGTGGGCCGCAGCGTCCACCGTTCGGAAAGGTCAACTTGGGTCATGAATCGCTCCTTGGTGGTGTGTTTTCGGCCTGCATGGCCGGATGCGACGATGTCCGGTGCACGGCTTCGGCTTGCGCGTAGCGGGAAGACACCGAGGTGAATCGCTCATGTCGGGACGGTTCTGGCGCCGCGGCGGCCAGCAGTTTCGTGAAGTCGGCCTGCGGACGCAGTATTACGTCGTCGGCCGGGCCCCGCTCCACCACCTCTCCGCGGTACATCACGAGAATCTCGTCGGAGAAGTGCCGAGCGGTTGCCAGGTCGTGCGTGATGTAGAGAACGCACAGGTTCTCTTCCCGCTGGAGGCGGGCGAGCAAATTCAGAACACCCAGTCGAATGGAAACGTCGAGCATCGAGACGGGCTCGTCCGCGATGAGGATCCTCGGCCCAGGTGCGAGGGCGCGTGCGATGGCGACCCGTTGACGCTGGCCCCCGGAAAGCTCGTGGGGGCGGCGATCGACGAAATCGGCGGCAGGTTCGAGGTTGACCCGTTGGAGCAGTTCGACCACCTTGGCGCGGACCTGCTCGCGGCCCTTGGCTTTGCCATGCAATTGCAACGGACGGGCCAAATGATGCTCGATGGTGTGGAACGGGTTCAGAGACGCGAACGGATCCTGGAAAATCATCTGCACGTCGTCGCGATATTCTCGCAGAGCCCGCCCGTGCCGGCCGAACGATTTCCCGTCCAACAGGATGTCTCCGGCCGTGGGCGACTCCAACTGGGCGATGATGCGTGCCACCGTCGACTTTCCGCTACCGCTCTGCCCGACCAGAGCGACAGTTCGACCGGGGTCGAGGGTGAAACTCACGTGCTTGACGGCCTCCAAGGCCACAGATCGCAAACCGGAGCGGAGCCGGAACGTCTTCGACAGGTCCTTCACCTCAAGTCCGGCCACGTCAGCTCACCCCGGCTTCGAGCGCCGCACCGGTACGGATGAAGTCGCCCCGCTTTCCGGTCAGGCTCGGAAAGGACCCGAGCAACGTGCGCGTGTACGGGTGGTTCGCGGCGAAAAACATGTCCTCTGCAGTTGCTACCTCCAAGACCTTCCCGCCCTTCATGATCGCGATTCGGTCGCTGATCTCCAGCAGCATCGGCAGGTCGTGCGTGATGAAGATGACGGCGAAGCCGAGCTCGCGGCGCAGCCGCAGGATCTCCTGCAGAATGTCTCGCTGGACGACCACGTCGAGCGCTGTCGTCGGTTCGTCCATGATCATCAGTTGCGGATCGAGGGCGAGCGCCATGGCGATCATGACCCGCTGGCGCATCCCCCCGGACAGTTCGTGCGCGAAGCTGCTCAGTCGAGCGGGGTCCACCCCCACCAGTTCGAGAAGGTGTTCGCAACGATCGTGTCGCTCCTTTTTGGACATGCTGGGACGGTGGGTTTTGAACACGTCGGCGAGCTGCGATTCGATGGAGATCACCGGGTTGAGCGAGTTCATCGAACCCTGGAAGACCATCGACACCTTTTCCCAGCGGTATGCGCGCAGGCTCTTGCCGGCTAGAGCCAGTACGTCGACGTCCGATCCCGATTTGTCGTGAAAGATGACCCGACCGCTGCTGATTCGTGCCGGCGGCTTGAGAAGTTGGTTGATTCCGTAGGCGAAGGTCGATTTCCCGCAGCCGCTTTCTCCCGCCAATCCGACGAACTCACCCCGCTCGACGACGAGGCTGACATCGTCGACGGCACGAACGGTCGTTTCCGCCAGGTAGTCGACGCGGAGATTAGTCACCGTCAGCACTGCGGTCTGCGTCGTGGCGGGCGGCGTCATCGGTTGCGGGTTCATGATGGTGTGCTCATAGCGGTCTTCCCTTTTCTGACATGCGATGTGCGAAGTCGGGGGTTGATCACTTCGTCGATGCTGAAGTTGATGAGAGCCAGGCCACAGCCGAAGACCGCGATCATCAGGCCCGGTGGTACGAACCACCACCAACCGCCCAGCAGCAGGGCCTGCCCGTTCTGAGCGTTCGCCAGCATGGTGCCCCACGTCAGGGATCCGGTGGAGCCGATCCCGATGAAGGACAGGCCCGCCTCTCCCAGAATTGCGAAGATGATTGAGAAGACGAACCCGGATGACATCACGGGCAGGAGGTTTGGAAGGATCTCGACGCATACGACCCGCCAGGTTTTCTCGCCGGCGACCCGCACGGCGAGCACGTAATCCCGATTTCGCAATGACAGGGTTTGGCTGCGTAGCACACGCGCACCGGCCGCCCATCCGGTGAACGTCAGGACAAAGGCGACCAGGAACACGCTTTTGTGTTGCACGTAGCTGCCGATGACAATCATGAGCGGTAGTCCGGGGATGATGAGCATGACATTGCTGATCAGCGAGAAGGCCTCGTCGAGGAATCCGCCGACATACGGGCCGACGATCCCGAAAAATGCGGACAACACGAGCACGCCGAAGCCAACCAAGAGGCCGACCAGGAGCGACCCGCGCGTTCCGTACGCGAGTTGGGCGAGCACATCCTGCCCAGTTTGTGTTGTGCCCAGTAGGTGGCCGCCACCGGGGCCGGTCAGTCCGATGTCGTTGACCGCCGTGGGATTTTGGACTATGAGCGGACCGATGATCCCAAACAGCACGATCAGCACGACGATGGCCACGCCGACGATGAACTTTGGAGTGAGAAGCCGCTGGAACTTGTGTCTGCGCTGCGGGTCGGCGCCGACGGCGCCCAAGGTAGCCGCGTCGATCAGAATTTCAGACATCGGCTTTGGTCAGCCTCTCCCTCGGGTCCTCGGGTCGATGAATCCGTAGAACACGTCGACGACGAGGTTGGCGGCCAGAACCGCCATCGTGATCACCAGGAACAGTCCTTGCATCAGGGCGTAGTCGTTGTTGGAGACCGCGTCGAGCAAAGCGTTGCCGATGCCGGGATATGAAAACACTTTTTCAGCCACGATCGAACCGCTGACAACGAAGCCGAGTGAGATGGCGAAGCCGGTCACGGACGGCAGCACGGCATTGCGGGCCGCGTAGGTCAGCATCACCCGCATCGGGCTGAGCCCCTTCGCCTCCGCTGTGGTGACGTAGTCTTCCGAAAGCGTCGACACCATCATGTTCCGCATCCCCAGCAGCCAGCCGCCGACCGAGCTGATCACAATGGTCAACGCGGGCAGGATGCCGAAGTACAACACGCTGCTGATGAACCCTCCAGTGAAGCCGGGGGTCACGGAGTTCACGTCGTAACCTCCGTTCAACGGGAACCACCCCGCCACCGATCCGAAGAAGTACAGCAGGATCAGTGCCAACCAAAAGTAAGGCACGGCCTGCAACAGAGTCGTCGCCGGGATGAGTGAGTCCACCCAGGTGCCGCGTCGCCAGCCCGCGAAGGTTCCAAGGCCGACCCCCAGCAAAGCGGCGACCACGGTGGAAAGGCCCACCAGGCCAATTGTCCACGGAATCGCCTGACCGATCACGTTCACCACCGGGGTGGGAAAGTACGTGACGGAGATGCCGAACCTTCCGTGCACCAACCCGTTGAGGTAATCGAAGTACTGCTGCCACAGCGGTTCGCTGGAGTTACCGCCAAATAGCGCCTCGAGCGCTTTGCGCAGGCCGGGCGCGACGGGGCCCTGTTGCGACAGCTTACCGATCAGCGTGTCGACCGGGTTTCCCGGTAACAGCCTGGGAATCACGAAGTTCAGCGACACCGCCGCCCAGAGAGCGATGAGGTAAAACCCGATCTTTCTCAGAAGGTGCATTACGGTCCCATCTGATATTCAGCGTAGTCGGATTGCTACTTCGTCGTCATGTGCAGCAGCACCTGCTCGTTGTCTGGGGCGTTCCCGGGATTGGGTATCGCGTACAAGTTGTCCTTAGTCGGAAAGCCGGCGACGCGCGCGCTGTTGAACTCGACGAAATTCCGGTTGTCCACCACAGGTATGTAAGGCAGATCCTTGACGATCGCGTCCTGGATGATGGCATACGCCTTTGCCTTAACTGAAAGATCCTGCGTTGCTCCAGCATTCGCGATCGCTGCGTCGACGGCCTTGTTCGAGAACCGAACAACGTTTCCGAACGGGTTGATCGATGTTCCAACGGGTCCGGTGTTCTCCGAGCCGAAGTACTTGTCATAGATGTAATAGGGGTCCGCGGTCGGTCCCTGGAAGATGCCGTTGATCTGCAACTGGAACTTACCCAGCGCAGCTGCGCTGTTGTTCTCCTGGTTTGCCACCTGCTGCACATTGATCTCTATGCCAGCCGCTTTGAGTTGCTCGGCCATCGTCTGGAGCGCTGAGATGTAGTCGGTGTATCCGCTGGTCACAAGGACATTCATCGACAATCGTCGACCGGCCTTGGCGAAGATGCCATCAGCACCTTTCGTCCATCCGGCGCCGGTGAGCAGCGAGTCCGCCTTCGGCACGTCGGCGGACAGCGGCTCTGTCCCCTTGTCGGTTGCCGCAATGAATTGATCGTCGCGGCCCGGAACGAGGAACGTCGCGGAAATCGGGACAGCCAAACCGTAGTAAGCGAGCTTGTTGACCTGGTCGCGGTTGATCGCTGCGGCTATGGCTTGACGCACTACAGGATCGGTTTGTGGTCCGGTGCAGCCCAGCGCCGCTGAGGAGCACGTGTTCAGCACGACCTGCTGATTCCCGAAGACCGTGTAGGCAAGGTTCGGTTTGCTACCAATCACTTTCGTGACATTCGGGATGAAGATGCCCGCCCAATCCAGCTGTCCGGCCAGCAGTTTGTTGGTCGCCGCTTCATTGCCCGAAAGTGAGTACATCCGCAGCCCGCCGACTCGTACGGAGCTAGCCTCACGGAATTTTGCATTCGCCTTCAAGAGGTAGGACTGGGAGTTGAAGTCGCTGAGCGCCATCGGGCCGGTTCCCACTGGGTTTTCATTCACATCGGTCGCCGGGTTCGCTTTACTCTTCCAGACATGCTCCGGAACGATGTACGTCTGGCCCAATATCGTCGCCGCCGACGTATACGAGGGCTTGTCGAACGCGAGGGTGACGTGCGTGGCATCCGTCGCCTTTGCCGTCGGGGTATTACCGCTGGTGTTCAGGGCCTTGGTGTTTCGGATCAAGTTCATCGTGAACGCGACGTCCGAGGCACTGAAAGGTTTGCCGTCGCTCCAGGTGACCCCAGGCTTCGTGGTGACCGTGAGGATGGTGCCGGTGGCGTTCCATGCGTAGCTGACTCCTAGAACCGGCACCGGCTTCGTTCCCAGTGGTGCCAGCCCGTTGAAGAAGAACAACGGTTCGTAGATCAGCCCTTGAACTTCAGAAAGGACAGTCGGCGAAAGCGGGTTGAAGTTCTTCACGAACGAGCCGCTCGCTCCGGTGTAGACGGCCAGCGTCGGACCTCCGCCGGACGCCTGACCCCCACCGGACACCCGACCCCCACCCGCGGCGGAGCTGCTTGTTGCGGCGGGGCTGCCACTCGAACTGCATCCGGTCAAGGCCAGAGCAGTGATGGCCACCCCGGCCAGAACTCCGTTGAACGTTCGTCTGCTTGAGATCATCGTTGACCCGTTTCCAGTCGTGTCTTCGTCACTGCAGGACTCCTGGAGCCTCGCGCCGGCGGTCCTAAAATCAGGCGTGCATGGGCTGGGCCCAGCCTTTAGTTGGTTAACTAAGTGACGAACCGAGTATGATTGGCCACGTTGCCGACTGTCAAGGGAAGCGCAGTCGGCATCTTCATCGAGTGTGATGGTGGGCCCCGGACCGCAGTGCCGCCCGGGAGACACTCAGATGCTTGACACCCCGGGGAACGGCATGACATGACACACGAACGGGCCCGCAGAACCGGCTCGTCACCAGTTGACCAACTCCGAATCTCGGCGCAGACTCCGCAGCCAAGGGCTACCGGTCAAGCAGATCCAGTGTGCGGACCCGCGCATCACACCGGTGGCCGCACAGAGCTTCGGTGCGGCCAAGTAACAATAACAATCCATCAGCCACGGACGAGTCGTTACGGGGGTCGCACCGACATGACGCCCGCGCACGCCCACAGCGCCGTCGTCGCAGGTCGCCCCGGACGCGCCCTAGCAACGCCAAGCCCGCACGCGTCATCCGAACGGACCGCCGCACAGGAGGGAAGCACTCAATGAGTCTCGTGGGGCACAATCTTCCGCCCGCCAGTTACGGGAGACTACTGGACATCATCCGATCGGCTGGCCCATTGAGCCGCGTGGAAATCGCGCAAAGGGCAGAGTTGACCCAAGCCTCCGTGTCGATAATCGTTCGGACACTGCTCAATGACGGACTCATCCGTGAGGCCGGAAAAGCGCAGTCTACCGGTGGCAAACGAAGAATACTTCTCGAAGTTGTGCCCAACGCTCGTTATGCGGTAGGAATACACCTTTCGGACGACTCAATAGTATTCGTCGTCACTAACATGGTCGGTGGAATGATCGGCCGATGCCGCAGGCCGGGCCCCGGGAATATGCATCCTAGTTTGGTGACCGGACGAATAGTTGACGAGATCGACCAACTCTTGAAGTCGCTCGGTATACGCCGAGATGCCGTCGTTGGCATCGGCATCGTGGCCGCCGGTCCTCTGGACTACGCGGGCGGCATCATCGTCGGCTCGCCGGCGATGCGCCACTGGGACACGTTTCCACTTCGCGATGAACTCTCGAGCCGCACCGGCCTCCCGGTCGCCGTGGACAACGATGCAACGGCCGCTGCGATTGGCGAGTTCTGGGGCGGCCGCGTCGACGCTCCCCTCTCGTTCGCCTGCCTGTACATGGGGATCGGTATCGGCTCGGGCATTGTCATGAACGGCGTCCCGTTCCGAGGTTCGGCTTCTAACGCCGGCGAGATAGGTCACGTTTCACTGGATGTTTTCGGAGAAAGTTGCTACTGCGGAAACAGGGGTTGTCTGGAAATGTACGCCGGACCGGCCGCCGTGATTAAACAAGCGCGACAAATGGGAAGCGCCCCCCAAGATATAAAAGTCACCGACACTACGAAGGCTTTCGACCACGTCGCCCGATTGGCAGTCAATTCTGACCAAGTTGCACTGAAATGCATCCGCCAATCTGCCGATTACATCGCTGACGGTGCGATTACCCTCGCAAACATGACAGACCTCGACCTCATCGTGCTCGGCGGCTCCGGTTTCGCGATCGCGGGGGTGATCTACATTGAGGCTATCCGACCGGCACTGGCCGAGCGGTCCTTCGCCCGGCGAGCGCATGCGACACAGGTGCGCCTTTCGTCCAACCCCCGAGATGCGGCGGCGCTGGGAGCATCCGCACTCGTTCTGCAACAAGCGCTCGCCCCGCGTCCCTGAGCCTCGATCCACCGCGGCGTCTGTAGTCGATCTTGAAATCTGAGGTTGATCTTGGTTTTGGCGCTGGTCGGTGTGCGTGCGTGGCGTAGCCGCCGATCTCGGTATCGGTGGTGTCCGGGTGGGGCCGGTCGGTGCCTGGTGGAGGCGATCGGGCGGATAGGGAGTCAGGCAGCTTTGGGTGGTGCGTTGACCGCGTTGAGCATGCTGGTGAAGGAACGTTCCCGCCGGGAGTGGGCGGGTAGGTGCAAGCTGAATTCTCTAGCGGAGAAGGAGATCCGAGCGGGTACGTTGATGATCTGGTAGCGGATCGTGGCGGTGCGGGCCCGACCGAGGGCCCCGCCGGCGAGCACCCCGACGGCTCGGGTGAGGTTGTAGGCCATCACCGCGCAGGCCAGCCATGCGCCATTGGCGTTCATCCGGCCTGACGGAAAATGTTTCAGGGCCGAGCCTTTCAAATCGGCGATGACCTGCTCGACGATGGCGTGGTCCCGGTGTTGGGCTTCGGCGGTCAACGTCGATGCGGTGGAACCGGTACACGGTTAACAGTTCCCCTCAGCCCTGCGGTCCGGCTTTCGGGTACCCGTTTCACCCGACGCACGATCAACCTCGCGGTGACCTGGTGGTCTTGGCGGCGGAGGTGAACGCCGTGTAGGTCGTCTCGGCGACCTGCGCGTCGCCAGATCCACCGCTGCTGCTCTTGATCGAAGATCGCGTTGCCGGTACTTGATCGACACCCACCGGGCTTCATCGATGTTGGCGATCGCTTTGCAGATCGCCGGGTCCATTCGGGCGGTGACTTCAGAACTGGGCGCCGGCGGTGCGGATCGCGCCGATCACCTTGTGGTTGTAGAACGCGGAATCAAGGCGGCACCGGATGACCGCGCTCGCCCCGGTGCGACGGGCCGCGGCGATCGCATCGGCCAGGAACTTCCCGGCCCCCCGGGCGCTGGACACCGGTCCGTTGCGGAGCCGATGGGCCACGATGATCGGGGCGGTCACGGCGGTGGAGGCCATGGCCAGCAACGCATTCAACCCTTTCACTTTGTTGTAGCCGTAGCCGACGCCTTCCTTCAAATACCCATAGGTTTCCCGCATCGTGTCATCTACATCCAGCCACGTCACCGCATTAGGCTCCGGCGATTCGCCGGAGCAATGTCACCATCGCGGCCAGGGTGGCCAGCAGCGCGGCAGCGACCGCGCCGAGTTGCCGGACATGCCCGAAGGTGAACGCCCGCAGGAACGTGCCTAGTGGTCCGTCTGTGAATGGTCTGGTTGAGGGTTGCCCGTCCTCGGCGGGCTTTGACGATGATGTCCTGGGCGGCGGCTTTCCAGATGAACGGTTTCGGGTTTTCGTTCCAGTGGGCAGCCCAGGTGGTTTCGCGGTGCTCAGGTCGGCGACGCTGTTGAAGGTGCCGCGGCGGAGTCGTTTGTCGGTGAGTTCTTTGAACCAGCGTTCGATGAGGTTGAGCCAGGAGCTGGAGGTGGGCGTGAAGTGAAGGTGCCATCGGCGGCGATCTTTGTGGGCCAACCACTTCGTGATCTCCGGGGTGGAGTGGGCGGACAGGTTGTCCAGGACGACGTGGACGCCCAGGCCGCGAGGGACGCTGGCGTCGATTTGTTTGAAGAATCGCAGGACGACTTCTGCTCAGTGACTCTGGAGCTCCTCCCGAGCGACGCGACGGGCAATATCCTCGACGTCAGCTTGGGATAGGACAGCCGGGGCTTGTTGCATGGCCTGACGTAGCAAGCGACGGACCAGGGCGGAAGTTGGGATTCCTTCGCCTCTAGCTCGCTGGCGCAACTGCTCATCGAGGCCGCTGTCGATACGCAGGTGCATTGGCACGTCCAGCGTATTTGTCTTCTCTACCGCCTCAGCTTCGCCGGCCTCGGCCTCTTCTACGGCGACCTCAGCGCTGATCGTCTCGTGCCGCGCGCGCCGATCCGCGCGGGCCGTATCGGTGGTCTCAGGCATCAGCGGTTCCCCTTCCTTACAGATAGTGCCGCAGGTCAACACCGCGGGTTTTCCAGGCCGTCACGCCGGAGAAATCCTCCGGGTCAATGATCACGGTCAGGACGAACTCAGCGCCTGTTGAATAGCCGATCAACCGTGTGTAGGCCGCTCTGCTCTTCGGGTCGGGGTCGCGGACCACGCGTCCGGGGTCGCTGGCGGCTTCCAGCGTCCACTCCGGCTCGATGTCCGTTGCGCCCGGATAGCGAGTCGATCTGCTTCGGATGTGTGCGGCGTCCTCCTCATCCCACCAGAGCGTGTCCGACACTCCCTAACTGTAGCGCATTGCGCTACCGCTCCCAGTTCAAGTGTCGGTTGAGGATCCCGTTGCAGTGACGGTCGCTGACAGGATCGCCGCCATCGGCGTTCGGCCTGCGGGACGCGCTGCTCCTGTGGAATCGACCGGGCATGTTGCGGTGCAGACTTCGGTGTATCGCCGATCCGATTTACGTCATACGATATTTGCATGGTGAGCGAAGAGCAGATTCAAAGTTGGGCGGACGAGGCCGAGGCCGGGTACGACGTCCAGGAGTTGAAACGTCGCGGGCGTGGTCGTCCGGGGCGTGGGGCGGAGCCGATGCAGGTTGTGGCTGTCCGCCTGACGGCGGAGGAGGTAGCTGCGCTGGATGAGGTAGCCGAGCGGGAGCACCTGTCACGTTCGGAGGCGATCCGGCGGGCTCTGGCCGACTTCGCTGCGTGAAGGTTCACCGCAGCGCGCTCAAACACGGGGTGTCGAGCGAGGACGCGGTGCAGGCCGCCGACTGGTCGCAGTGGATCGAGCCTCTCGAGGACGACGACTGGCCGCATGGTGAGCTGCGGCTCGGCTTCGACACGCAAGTACGGCTGCTCGAGACCGTCGTGCTGATTTTTGAGAGCGGTGAGGAACTGGTGATCCACGCCATGCCAGCGCGCAAGCAGTTCTTGGAACTCCTGCCCTGAGGCCTGCGGCGGCCGTGCCGCCTCACGCCACTGCCGCGAGTCGCTGTGAATCGCCGATCGCGGATCGCTGACCGGTTCGGTGCGGCATCCTTGATCCATGTGCGAAGAAGACGCATCTCCTCATGTTCCAAAGTCTCCGGCGCCACGACTGGCGGGAGCCGGACAGGTGCCGAAGTGAGTGAAGTCGATCCGGCGCCCATCGATTTCGATCGTGCCGCGGATTGGGTGCGGGACTCTCTGGCTCAGGGGTCCGAGCTCTCGATACGGGTCGCGCGACGCCTCTCGGACCTGTCACAGGCCATCGTTATCGGGCCGACGCTTGACGAAAGTCAAGCGCTCGATGGCCAGGGGCAGGGAATCTCGCAGGTCGATGCAGATGTGGCGCTCGATCGAGTCGTCGATGCCCTGGCACTGACGGGAGCGAAGACGCTGGTGGTCGAGGACGACCTCGCGCGCCGCGGCGATCCAGGCCTGCAAGGCCAGGTCGCTTTCGTCGGCGGTCGCGTGCTCCGCTGGACAGATCTGAGCCGGGCAAAGGCGTCCCGTCTGCTGCGAACTGGGGCGTCTGGCTATCCGCTGAATGCGTTCGTTTGTCGTCCAGACGCGGTCTCGCTGTCACTCACGCCCGAGCGTGAGTTCAGCGAGGCGGACACAGCGGCCTTTGCCCATTCTGTCTGTGCCGTCATCATGTGAATCGCCGAATTAACTGGTTCTGGCTCAAGTTTCGTGATGCTGGCGGCTGGTTGATCGCGTCGAGGATCGACACCCGGTTCGTGCGGTAGGCCGGGTGCACGGTGACGGTGCCAGGGACCATCACATCTGACGCCGCGGCCGCGGCGTGAGGAGAACGTGCAGCGACTGGCCGCACGAGCACAACTCGGCCGGCTTCACGAAACTTGGGCCAGAACCACTTACCGTGCAAGTTCACACCCCAGACCAATGTGGGATGGTGCAGGATGCGCCACGTAACTTCAGTCGAGTACCTGGGGGGTATGGGTGTCGCCGACCTTGGCGCGCTTCTTGAATGCTTCCCGGAACAGATCGGTGAGCTCGTCGCCCTCAAAGGCAGCCCTTGCTGCGGCCGGACCTCGCTTGGTCACCTGTTCACAGACCACCACTTAGTCGCGGGGCTACCAACGGTCACGTCCGGATTCTGTTTCGATCTGTCACTATGAATGTATGGCGTTCCGGGGGCGGCGAGGGCTGCTGGTAGCAGCGATGCTCGTGTCAGCGATCTCTGGTGCGACAGCTTGCACCGCGACCGGTGGCACGGCAGTGAAGGTGACCACGACGGGACCGGCGACCGGCAGCACCGCAGCCGCTCCATCGACCTCCTCAGGTGCTTCAGGCGCTGGCCCAGCAACGAGCCCGTCGACATTTCCGCTCCCGGTCGCCGGAACAGGTGACGGTCTGCTGTGGTCCCAGAACGCAGCCCAGCCGCTAGGTCAACCGGTAGCCGTCGGCGACGGCGTCGCTGTCTACGTTCTCCGCGGATCAGTTCTATCCATCGAAGTGGTCGACGCCGCCACCGGGAAGATCCGGTGGCAGCGGCCCGCGGCTACCGGGGCGGCAGCAGCCGGCATCGAGATCTCCCCCGTCCTGGTCGGCGGGCACCTTGTGTACCTCCGGCCCGTCCAAGGTTCCATGACGACCACGTCGGTCGTCGTCGCCGACGCCGTCACCGGTAAGGACATCGCGGTGTCGCAGCACGATTACCGGGTCGGGAGCCGACCGGTCAGCTGCCAGCACTCCGTCTGCTTCTCGGTGTACGTCGGAACCGACCAGCAGGCCGTGAACATGGACCCCGCCACTGGACAGGTCATATCAGCCGGAGCAGGAACCGGTGGACGCAGCATCGGGCCGGAAGGCCTCCAGTCCGTCCAAGACCCGGACCGTCCAGAAACCCTCACCCGCACCAAAGACAGCAGAACGGTGTGGAGCACACCGTTGACCAACATTTTCGGCGACGGCTACTCCACCAACGGCGGTTGGGAATTCCACGTCCTGCCCAAACAGAACATGTTGATCGGATCGGTCGGTGCCTACGACCCGGATCAGCCGTTTCGGGGCGACATCAACCTGGGAACCGCGTTGAAGATGGCCGGCATCGACCTGGCCACCGGTGCCCGCCGATGGCTGCAAAGCGGCGGTGTCGACTACCAGTGCATCCCGCAGGCCGCGGTCGTCGAAGCCGGCGCCCTGGTGAACGTCCGCTGCCGCTGGGGCGCCGGCACCGTCGCTCACCGCGTCGGCGACAAACTGACGCTGCGCACCGCAAGCCTGAGCGTCGAAGGATTCAACCTGGCGACCGGCGCCACCACCTGGACCGTTCCACTGGCAGACCCGACCGGCCAAAGCCCGGCGACGGCGTTCCACCACATCGAGGTCGTCGGTGAGGACACGTTACTCGTGTCGGGCCGGACAGTCGCCCAACTCATCGACCCCGTCACCGGTGCGACGCGGCCCGTACCCGCCGATACGCAAGCTGTGTGCGTGGTGGGCATCGAAACACCGCTGGCTGGCGGTGAACGGACCGTCAACGGGCGGACGTCGAACACCTACGCCACCGGCTCGAAAGCGACCCGATGCACCGCGGACGGAACGCCCACCATGAAGCCGAGCGCGACCTGGCCAACATGGACCGGCGTCACCGTCCACCAAGTACACGTGGTCACCACAACCGGGGGTTTGCAGGGCTACCGGAACTAAATCCCGGTAGTCGCGGACACTCGGACGGGAGGCGGTGCCGCACGGGCCCGAGCAGCTCGTCTGACCCAGATTCACGAGCTCCACGACCAAAAGATGAGCTTGTGGCCTGTCGCCCAGCTTCTATATGAACAATCGCGGCAATTGTTTCGGCGACAGCACGGTTGTGAATTGGCGATTTATCTAGCCGGATCTTTGCACGCTAAATGGCCTGATTTCCGAACGATAGTTCGAGCGAGACGGGCGAAGACGGCAGGGCGGCCAAATAAGTCGCCAAGAACGGCCAAATAGCTCGCCAAGAACGTGCCACTTACCGGGTTCTGGCTCAAGTTTCGTGAAGGCGGCCGAGCGTGCTCGGACGGCCCACTGGTGTCACTTCTCGAATTATCTGGCGGGTTCTGTTCTGATTAAGTGGCGGGTTCTGTTCTAATTATGTGGCGGGTTGTGTCGTGTTGGCCCCGATCATCGGGGGTGGCGTGGTCTCTGAGCGGGAGCG
>JAABUY010001938.1_pt1 | contig 25956 bp, 25 predicted proteins | sample 5560271 | NCBI WGS metagenome assembly JAABUY01 (sample SAMN10711886, study PRJNA513374) | rock metagenome | isolation source: Antarctica rocks | place: Antarctica: Victoria Land, University Valley | reverse complement strand
GCGCGACGCCACCGTGGCACCTTGCTCTGCGACAACCACAGCTCAACCGGTGACTCTATTAGCTCTGAAAGGCAAGCCTTTCAGGTTCCCAGCCTGCACCGCGTGGAGGAAGAGTCTTCGCAGGCCCACGGTAGTATATACTCAAGAGCGGACGATTGTATAGGTTTGAACGACATGTGGTTATGAGGCTGGATACCTACCTTATACTTGAATATGGATTGCTTGGGCGGTTATGAAGATGCTCTTATGAGTGTGATATTCTACATATATTCTTCCAATCTGTACCATAATCCTACAGGCAACACACTTCGTCGGCTATCAACGCCTTCCATGTAGCTTGCAAAAGACAGTACTGTCAAGCGAAGACCCTCCCCACCACAAGCCCAGCATCTACAACCCCACTCCCCCACCCCCACCAAGCACCCGCCCCATCAACATGAACAACCACAACCCCCCCCCCACCCCGCACAACCCCCGCCTCATAATCCACGGCGGCGCCGGCAACATAACACGCACCAACCTCCCCCCCCCCGCCTACCTCGCCTACCGCACCGCCCTCCTCTCCATCCTGCACACCACCGCCGCCCGCCTGCACGCCGGCGCCTCCGCCCTCGACGCCGCCACCCACGCCGTGCGCCTGCTCGAAGAAAACCCGCTCTTCAACTGCGGGCGCGGCGCCGTGTTCGCGCGCGACGGCAGCATCGAGCTCGAGGCGTCGGTGATGGTGTCGCGCGGGCGGCGCAAGCGCGGCGTCGGGGTGGCGCTGCTGAAACACGTACGGAATCCGGTCCTGTTGGCGAGGGAGGTGTTGGTTAGGGGGGAGGTGGATGGTGGGGGGGCCGGGGGAGGGGATGATGGGGGGGATGGGGATGGGGATAGCGATCCGAGTGGGGGCAGTGGGGGCGCGCAGGGACATGTGCAGTTGAGTGGGCGGGTGGTGGAGGGGTTGGCGAGGGGGTGGGGGCTGGAGATGGTGGGGGAGGGGTGGTTTTGGACGAGGAGGCGGTGGGAGGAACATCGGAGGGGGTTGGAGCGCGATAGCCACAAAAACAGGGGGGAGGAGGGAAAGGGGTGGGACGAGGTGGAGGAAGACGGCGTCTGGGAGCGCAAGCTCGCCGCGGCCGGCGGTGGTGGTTGTGGGGACGTCGACGGGTTCGGGGATCCGGGCTGGGACGGGCACGAGTACCTCCCGCAAGGCACAGCCGGCTGCGTGGCGCTGGACGCGGCCGGCACCCTGTGCGTCGCCACCAGCACCGGCGGCCTGACGAATAAGCTGCCCGGCCGCATCGGCGACACCCCGACGCTGGGCGCCGGCTTCTGGGCCGAGGAGTGGCGCGTCGAGCGGCCGGTGGCGTGGGGCCCGCGGCCGGCGGACGCGCTGTCGCCGTTGCAGCGGTGCGTGCCGGGGCCGTTGAGGGAGCTGCTGGCTGCGTGTTTACCGGGCGTTGCTGGCTACAGCGAGATTCCGGTGAGCGATCCGAGTGAGGGGAAGGCTTCCGGGTATGCGACTAGAGCGGTGGCTATGTCCGGCACGGGGAATGGCGATTCGTTCCTTCGCATCGCTGGTGTGCGGACGGCGGCGGCCATTGCGCGGTTCGCTCCGCATAGGTCGCTGGCTTCGGCGGTGGCGCAGATTGCGGGAGTGGGTGGGGAGCTGCAGCAGTCGGCGGGGGATAGGTGGCGGCGGACGGGGGAGGGTGAGGGGGGGATTATTGGCATCGAGGTCGTGGATGGCAGGGGGACGGTTGTGTTTGATTTCAACTGTGGGGGCATGTTCAGGACGTGGGTGGATGATGACGGTGCGGAAAGGGTGATGGTGTTCAAAGAGGAGTATTAGGTCCTTGTCCTGGACGGCTGTGGCTTGTGAACACGAGAGACCTGCTCAGTGATGTCGCTTTGTGTTTGTTCCTTCTGGTAGTGAAGTCCGCGTCAGCATTTGCAGTACTGTATATAATAAGATATTTAGTCACTGGCATCATCTTTGTTCGTCTCTTCATACATATCTACATAATGCCATCTATACCCTTGCTGAGGACTGAGAAACAGAATCTAATCTTCCAACATATGTCGTATCAGGTGATCATCATTCATTTCCCCTTCGGCGCCCCCGGCCTCCCTCCGAATCCCCACCGGATCTGGTTCGCGACCTGGATCTGAGTGCCCAGATCGTCCGCGAACGCCCAGACCAGTCCCGGATTCTTCTGGAACATGCGCCCTACAATCGCCACGTCCAAGCCTTCTTCAAGGAGTTGGTTTGCTTGCTTGCCGTTTGTGATGCTCCCGACTGTTCCCACGAGCATTTTGTCGCCGACCTTTTCTTTGACTCGTTTGGCAAAGGGGGCCTTGCGGACGAAAATGATTAGCCTCGAGCCCTATATCACTTTCGAAAGGAACGATAAAGCGATGGGAAGAGTTTGTACCTGATAAGCTGGGCCAGTCTTGATCTTTTGCTTCGGATGATTCCCGCCAGAACTGACGTCCAGAAGATCAATGCCCTTATCCGCTAGAATCTCCGCCAATCGGACCGTGTCGTCCACCGTCCAGCTTTCCATCCCTTCTTCGTGCTCCAACCAGTCGGTCGCCGAGATGCGGAGAAAAATCGGCATGTCCGTGGGCACATGTTGTCGGGTGAGGTCGACGATGTCGAGGGTCAGCCTGATCCGGTTCTCGAAGCTCCCGCCATACTCGTCCGTGCGCCGGTTGCTCACCGGCGAGACGAAGCTGTGCAGCAGATAGCCGTGTGCGTTGTGAATTTCAATCATGTCGAAACCAGCCGTGAGCGCGCGCTTGACGCCCGCTACCCAGGCGGTCTTGAAGTTTTCAATGTCCTGCTTGGTCATCTCCTTCGGCATCGCATGGAGTTCGTTGAACGGGATCGGGCTCGGCCCGTAGACGTTGTCGGGCCAGCCGTTCACGTGCTCGTCGGCCACGGAGCCGCTGCTTAGCCATGGCGCCAGCGTGCTCGCCTTGCGGCCCGCGTGCGCCAGCTGGATCCCAATGTTTTGACCTTGACTGTGGGCGAATTCGACGATGCGTCGGAGCGGCTCGATCTGCGAGTCCTTCCACAGCCCGGCGTCTTCGGGCGTGATACGACCTTCGGGCGTGACGGCCGTGGCTTCGACCAATGCGAGACCGGGTCCCCGTTGGATGATGCCGCCCAGGTGGGCCATGTGCCAGGCAGTGAGGTGTCCGTCTTCGGCCGAATATTGACAGAGGGGCGACAGCTTCAGAAGAGGGTCAATGCCAGTCGGTTTCTGTCGAGGTCCTCAACTTACCATGATACGATTCTGCATCGTCATTCTCCGGATCTTCAGCGGTTGGAAGAGCTTCGGCGGGTGGGATCCATCAGGCTGCGGATCTGATGCCGTGCCTGACGGCGGTTTCTGCGCCGGTGTGAAATAGCTGATACCCTTTGCCGCTTCGTTGACGATTTTTACATGTTGTAGATCTTGCTTCTGAGCCTCGATTATACTGTGGTGAGAAGACATGTTGGCGCCGTGTTGGAGTGGGTTTCGGGCCGCTGTATTCAAGTAAGGTTTTTCGACACGTCTAATTGAGCGATTTCGTTCCTGATATAGGTCTACTGCCACCTTCTGTCGAAAAGATTCTCGTTACTTCTGCGGATGATGTCCGTCCGAGGGCCTGCTGGGAGAGCCAACGCCTCCGTCAACGGTTGGTCTATGATCTCCATCTGTTGATATGAATAATGCCCTTATGACGTGCTTCGGTTCTGACCAGACATAAGTAGTGGTAAAGCTTCCAACTTGTGGCCTAAGGTACAGTAGGTAAGGTATGGAAGATGTCGGGTGAAGAATGCCCGCTGCATTGCCGGGATTGCGAAATTGGGGCCGTCTGTAGTCTCCGAAAATCATGAGTAAGCAGAGAACTTTTGCAAAGTGCAAATAATTTTTTGCACTTCAGAATTTACAATACTAGCGTGTAATTATCTTCCAAAAGTAATCAGTTCAGGGTCCACCAACTGTAAATGAAGTGTAAAAAGTATAAACTGCAGGCAAAACAAGGGTCGAAGTGTTAGCCGTTTTCACTTTGTGTAAACGACTAACACTTCGAATCTGAGCTAAACCTATGTCAGAAGTGCAAATAAAAATTTACACTTTGCAAAAGTTCTCTAGCATAGTCATTTCCCCAAAAGCAGAATTTCCGGTTTGAAAATTGTACATTTAGTACTAGTAGTGCTCTCCTTGCTTTTCGGTTCTTACATATACAGATACAAGGTGATTGGGATAACCGTATACGGACAGGTGTCCGACGTGCGGAAAAGACTGGACTGTATGGGGTTCTGCTTGAAAGGTGGGAGATCTCCCAAGGACGCAGCCGAAACCCTTGTTGAATGCTAGACTGGCTTAGACAAGCCAAGGACTCGAAAGATACATTTCCGTAACCGTACCACAGCGGAGTAGCAAAATGATAAGACCGAAGTGGTGCAACGAGCGCTACTAATTCTGAATGCTCCTGAACCCCAATATGAAGCCTGCACCATCATGCACTCGTAACGATGCCGTGATCCCATCACACGTTGCCTAGAAACATCGCCGTCAGTGGAAGTAGCTGGGAACCCTCTGACGGTCAACAATTACCGATGACGATCATGAACCTCAACCTCCCACTCTTGAGTCTCGAGCCTTCCTCGCCCCCTAGCAGTCCGTCGTCCAGGATGATCGTACTGCTCTTCCAACCCCAACTCTGACTGAAGTTGAACTTGTCCGGCGCACTCTCGTAAACACTCAGCATCCTTCCGGATTTGCTGGGTGAGTAGATCTTGAAGTAGGTCTTGATAGTCGGTCGCCCGTCGACATACGGAGGCAAGGCGGAAATTTTGTATCCGCAGTTTTCCGGCGTGTCGTCTTCCTCATCACTGTCCCAAGAGACGTGACCTAGACTTCGGTCCGGAAGACTCGACAAGTTCGACGTCCCAGGCGTCTGCGAGGCTTTCCGGATGTTGTCACCCCTTAGCAGACCGCTGAGGGCAGATGGTCGATTGGTACTTTGTTGCCCGTTCGACACCAGAGTCGCATCGGGATCGCCGCCGGAGCCACTCGTATCGTTCTCCGAGTCCTGCTGCTGTTGTCTCCTCGATCTGCGCTCATTTCGTCGCAGGAGCATCTGCCGCTCCAGGTGTCCAATCCTCTCGTCTACCGAGCCAAGTAGCTCAGCGACAGTCTCTTCCGAACCGGAGCTTTGCCTATCTTTGGCACGGTGAAGGTAAACGCCCAACTGCGTGTTTTTTGTCGTCTCTATCTTCTGTATATAGACGTTCCACAAGCTGCCGGCGTACCACACCGTACGCGAATAGACTCGCTTCTTCTCCTTCAACATCCTCGGATGTGGAAACTCCGCCGAAAATCTGAATGGAGGGTAATGAGTGTAGGAGATCGGCGCAGGAATTGTGGCTGTGCGTGCGGGAGTGGAAGGTCTCTCGGTGGCAGTAGAAGCGAAATCGGAAGCCCATTGCACATCTTGAGGATCAATGGTCGCTGAAAGGCGATTGTAATGCCGAGTGAGGGTCATCCGTGTGCCATTGGCTGCAGCCATGATAGCCTCTGGATTTGCTCCCATGACACATGTCGAATCGGTGTTGGGTATCCAGAATTTTCGAGGCTGGCCATTGCCGTCCCAACTGTCCGAGACAACCTGATCAGGTTCAGAATCGTCAAACTGGCGCTCCACGCCTTTACCTTTACCTTCCAAAGAAGGTGTGCTGTCACCACTAATCGACTTATTCGTGTTGTCGCTCTCGACGGCAGGATCTTCGTCCGTCTCTTCAGGCGTCCGACTCAGTCCAAGCTCTAAATCTGACTCGTTTGCGTTGACTATACTCTGACGAAGCTCCATAGACATCCATAGGGCCGTTGTGATAACCTTCTCGGGTACAATGGGAGTACCGAAGACGTCTCTCTGCGCGCGGATATGCTGCAATTGTTCAAAAGTGAGATGAACGTAATGTATCCCTTCGTCAAGAAGGACGAGCAAGGGAGCTATTTCCGCGCCGGTATACAAGGCCAGCCAGGGGGCGTCTTTCTCCGACACATGCTGGCCACCAAAGCTCGAATTCCTGCGATACACAGTGTCGAATCGGACCGCAAAGAAGTTGAGCGTCTGCGGCGGAGCCCGTGTAAAGCTTCCATCCGATGCCACGAGACCAGCTTCGATAGCCTTGGACTTCAGTCTTCGATTCAACAGCTTCGCCGCAATGTGCCACCTATCCCATTCGCCAGGTACGAAGAAGCCATCACCACCTAGGAGCTCCCTCACCATATCACCGGAGATCCCATCCCAATAGCTATAGGGCATTTCCCATCCTTCCCGACAGATCATAGCTTTCGCAGACGCGAGAATCCTATCTCCGGGTTTCCCATAGTAGTTACTCGTGACTAGCTTGGTCAGCGATGCAAGCTTACGAGGCGTCATCTGACGGAGGAGAGACTCGACACTCGAGTCAATCAAATCTGCCATCTCTAGCCAACTCCCGGTTGCAAACAACCCAATAGCTTCTTCGTCCTCCTCTTTGGCAGCATTACAACCGTAGAGGCGCTTCAGGACCAGTTCGAATGCGGTCTGGGTGATGTTGGAATCAACGTCCTCCGGATGTAAAGTAATTTCAGATGCCGAGCTTTCAGACCACGGTTCCGAGAGGGCGGACGCGAAGAAGGGAGCACGATCGAGCAATATCCGATGAAGAGCATAACTCGTCCCAAATGCATGGACCGTAATGTCAGAATGCCGACCGGAAAGTAGGCCGCGATTGTACAGGTGCGTCGGCAGAGGGGCCGTCTCTGTCGAGGCTTTCAGAGGGTCAGCTTTCAGGTGGTTCTGAACACGCCTACCTGGCAACAAGGTGGTACCTACCTCTAGTATATGAGGCACCGGCATGCGACCGTGAGTAAGACGGCTCTCTGGACAGCGACGGAGCCGACGTCTCGGGAGCAGTAAAAAGTCGAGATAAAGCAGTGGGCGTGGTGTTGCTCCTTCGATCCAAGGAGCTCGCGTGCTCCGTCGCCGTCGAAGGATCGTCCACTTCCTTCTCAGCCCTGGTAAGCCGACTTCTCTTCACGGACAGCGGGGTCGTGTCGGAATGATAATGCACGGTCCTTCTAGCAGCAGTCGAAGAAGGGACTGTAAGTGCTGATAAGGGTCGCGAAGAGGCGGATGGCGGTAAGGCAGTCATGGAAGCTTGGGCAGTGTTCACTGACACCGAAGACGTCGGTGGTCCAGAGAGGAAGATTGACCGACTCGGGCTATTGAACAAAGAAGGTTGCGAAGCACTTCCATTCTCTGGGTTGGGAGCTGATCGTGCCGGGTTCCTTGAGGATGGACGGTGTGGTAAGTTTATAGCAGGACCGGCATGGTCTAGCGTTGGTGCTGGTGATGGAGGATTTGAACGACTTGTTGCAGAGAAAGACCACGTAGGAGCCTGCACGGTAGAAGGTTGCATATTCAGGTCAGCAAGGAGATTGTGCAAGGCTTGTGACGACGAGTCCCCGTCCTGTCCATCTGGCCGGTCCTGGTTGGCCATCTCGAAGCCGTGCTGCTATTCAGAAAGATGGTTGAGGTAGGTATGCTTGCACAGTAGAATAAAGTGGTTGAGACTTGAGATGATTGGTACGTCCTTTGCAGAAGAATGCAAGGTAGGCAAGTGAAGCGGGCACCTGATGGACCCTCAATACACTCAACACACTTGGAGTGATAATGATATAAGCGTCCAGATGTATCTTGCTGCGGTCTGGCCCGGCCAACCGCTGTCAATAGATAATCGGTACTGTTCGCAGTGGCTTATGGAGGAAATGATTTCAAAACCGAGTAGGTACTTCTCAGAAGATCAATATATTTGTGAATGTTATCAGCTTCCAGAGCGATCAATAGGTAAGGTAGGTAAGGTAAGAGACGTACGGGGCTTACCTGACCGTACCTACCTCATAGTTATCGACACGACACATGTGGAGTCGAGGGAGAGTCGCGTGGTCGCCACGCTTACCTAATGCACTAATGCAGCTCATCCGCACGGGTAACCTACCTACGAATTAAGCGTTACTTGGTTCGGATGGTCTGTGCTTGGATGATCATGATCTATTGACCTTCGAACCTTCCAACTAAGTAAGTTGATAGACCTTTTGTACTGTAGGTTAGAGGCTACCCTTTTTTCGGCCGTGCAACTCTCATGGCATTGATATTTTCAACATTCCCAGCTCTCCGCCGAGTTGCCCCTCGGCTGTCGAGGGATTTCTTCGTGTGTCGACAATGCCTCCAGAGGCCTCCATCTTCCCCTCTATCAGGCAAGATCAAATCGAAGAAACTGTCTCCCTCCTCGCAAGCACCTCGGCATAAAAGAATTCATGCCGCTCCTCACAACAAACAAGCCAACTCTTCAAGGTGGCAGCTTCCTACTCCACTCGAAGGCTTGAGCAAGTCAATCTCCAACAGCATGACAATTCTCAACACCAAGGCAATTCCCAACAGCAAGACAACAGGACGGGCAAGATCCTTCCCTGAAATCAGTGACAAAGTTGTAGCGTACTGGCTACTAGGGAGTGCAGCCAGTGTGTTTGGGATTGTGGTGTTTGGGGGACTCACGAGGCTGACGGAGTCGGGGTATGAACCCCATAATCGTTCGGAGGCAACGCCGACTTACCTTTCTGTAGGCTGAGTATAACGGAATGGAAGCCCGTGACGGGGTCTCTCCCACCGACAAATGCGAGTGATTGGGAGTCGGAATTCACCAAATACCAATCATCACCCGAGTTCAAGCTTCTTAATCCGCATATGACCCTTTCCGAGTTCAAGTCGATATACTATATGGAATGGGGACATAGACTATGGGGCCGTGTTGTCGGACTATCCTTTGTCCTACCCGCCGTATACTTCATCGCACGGCGAAGAGTTTCAGGGCGGATGGCTATAAAACTACTTGGCATATCGGGCCTGATTGGGTTACAAGGCGTGCTGGGCTGGTGGATGGTCAAATCGGGGCTCAAGGACGACTTGTTCGCCCCCGGAACCCATCCGAGAGTTAGCCAGTACAGACTCACGGCCCACCTGGGAACCGCCTTCCTCTGCTTCACTGCCATGCTTTGGAATGGCCTCACGATACTGCGTGCGCACCGGCTCCTCGCCGACCCCCTCGCTGCCGCCAAAGCCCTGTCTGTCCTTGAGGATCCGAGACTGAAACTCTTCCGTCGCTCCGTTGCGGGCTTAGCTGTTCTTGTATTTTGCACCGCCATGTCCGGTGGATTGGTCGCAGGTCTGGACGCCGGCCTGATATACAACGAGTTCCCGTACATGGGCTTGGGTCTCACTCCACCGAGATCAGAGCTCTTTTCCGACTTCTATTCCCACCGGCCCGACAGAAGCGACATCTGGTGGCGCAACCCATTAGAGAACCCATCGTTAGTACAGCTGGATCACCGGATCCTCGCCACCACCACTTTCACATCCGTTATGGCTCTTTGGGCATTTTCCCGATTCTCGCCAGCCGTACGGGAAATCCTACCAGCGGCGGCCCGGAAAGGTATGCACGGTGTAGTCGGTTTCGTGTGTCTCCAAGTGGCAATGGGAATTGGCACTCTGATCTACCTCGTTCCCTTACCTCTCGCCTCGGCGCATCAGGCGGGGAGCTTGGCGCTCCTGACTTCGGTCGTGGTGCTTGGCAGCAGGGTCTGGGTGCCAAGACGCGCCTCGAGGCTAGTGGCAGAGCACCTCAAGAGATTAGCACACATACGGAAGGTACCCGTTACCGTACGGAAGGAACTCATAAGGAGGATAATGTAATCGGTTGCCACCAGCCTTGCAGAAAGATACCGAGCCCGTTATCAGCCTGACGCGATGTTTGCGGCAGGACTACAGACAGCTTCATGAAGGCTTGAAGCTCGGTGGAATCAGACTTCAGCAGAAAGCATCAGTTGTTCACTTTATATAGCACAGTCGCCATTCGAGCAATGACCCTCCCATCACCGCTTCAAACCCATTCCCTATTTTCCCCAACCGAACGGAAGGGCCGGGAGCAGCAGAACCTTGACCCACCCCAACGCCGTTGTAACCCACCCTTCAGCGCCAAAACCACCACAGCACCGCCCCCAACCCGCCACACAAACGCCCTTCCCCCCTCCCCCCCACCCTCACCCACCCCCACCCCCCCCCCCAAAATTCTGCCTCACCTTCCCCACCAAAAACTCCCCATACCTCACCTCCCCGCACCTCTCCACCCCGCCACAAGCCGCCACACACTCCCTGAGCGGCCTTACCCGCGCCTCCCAATCCGGCTCGAAAAAAAACGGCACGCTCACCCGATACCCCTGCCCCCGATGCACCACCCGATGCCGCGTACTCCGCCACACCCCGTTCGTCCACCGCTCCATCATATCCCCGACATTGACCACGAACGCCCCCGGCACCGGGTCCGCGTCGATCCACCCACCCGCCTGCGTCTGCACCTGCAGCGCCCCTCGAGTCGCGTCGGCGAGTAGGAGGGTTAGGCAGCCGTAGTCGGTGTGCGCGCCGCAGGAGATGCCGCCTTTGAGGGGGTCGGGGTCGGGGTCGGCGTCGGGGTCGGCGTCGGAGTGTGAGGGGCGCGAGGACGGGGACGAGGGAGACGGAGGGGAAGAGGAAGAGGGAAGGTCAGCGACCGGCGGCAAGGGCGGATACCCGATAGCGCGCATGACCCAAAAACTGCGCCTCGTCTCGCGCACAAAAAACTCCGGATCGTCAAGCCCGAGCGCAAGCCCCATGGCGCGCACCACCGCCGTGCCGAGGTCCAGCATCCGCTCCACGTAGTCCTCGTAGACGGCGCGGAAGGTTGGCGGGTCGTGGGGCCAGAGGTTGGGGCCTTGGAGATAGTCGTAGCCGCCCTTTTCCTTTCCCTCCTTCCCCGTCCCCGTCCCCGCCTCCCCCTCATTCTCCGCGCCGCAGCCGGAAACAGGCCGATACCAATCCACCCCCTCATGCCAATCGCGCCTCCCCAGCGTGACGTTCTCGCCGACGACCTGGTAGCCGCGCGCGCCGTCGCCGGCGGGCGGGTCGCGGCGGGCGATGAGGGCTTTTTGCGCTGGGGGGACGGTGAGGAAGAATGTTCTGGCGAGGGACAGGATGTCGGCGGTTAGGGTAGCGGGGATGCCGTGGCCGGTTAGGTAGAAGAAGCCGTGCGTTGTGCAGGCGGCGTGGAGGGCGTGGGCGGTGGTTTGTTGGGCGGGGGTGGGTGTCGGGGTCGGGGTGGGGTTGGAGGGGGAGGAGGGGGAGGGGGAAGTCGAAGGCGGGGTGAGGAAGGGGCAGATGTCGATTTGGGGGAGGGTGGTTGTTGCTAGGGTTGGTGACATTCTTTGAGGTGAGGGTGGATTAGAGGTGGAGTCGTGGTGGTGAGTTAGGAGTTAGGTTTCGATACGGTAGGTGTTGAAGGGTTGAGAAGCGGTAGCGCGAGGATGGGATCAAAGCAATAGGATTGTGAAGCTTCGAGTAAATACTTGTGTGATGCTTTTCGATATCGTCCATCTATTCAGCGACGGATGAGTTTGATACGTAAACACGATTTGACCGCCTTTTCCACCCCCGACAAAATAGCCAAGCATTGCTTCAAACACCGCTACGGGGTTATAGGACCGCTAAACCGAAACGCACGTCTATCGTCTGCTTTGATTCTACCTACATTATGACCTCGTTGGCGACATCCTAGATCAAGAATTAGTAGGGGGCGGAAATTTTCATTGTTTCAATAAGACTCACCCGCTTCAGCTCCTTGTACGGTAAACAAACACAATTCTGCACCCTGACCTCATCTCCCACCCCACACTCTTTGCCAAGGATCGTGATACTCTGGACTTTGACACCGTTCTTGATCACGCTCGTAGAATGACTGCCCACTGGCGTTGGAGTACCTTCGACCCTGGCCCAAGCACCCACGCGACTATTCCACCCGATGATCGAGTAGAGAACACAAGCGTCATGCTTGATCTCGACATCTTCGAGTACTATCGATTCCTTGACGCGAACACCAGCCCCGATGACCGCACGGGGGCCTATCGAGACGTGTGGTCCGAGCTTTGCGGTGGGATCAACGCTGGCGGTTGGGTGGATGAAGACGGGCGGTAAGATGTTGGCGGACGGAGCTGCCAACTCTTCGGCGCCAGACTGGAAAGCTTTCTGTAGGTATAGAGCATTTGCCGGCACGGCAGAACCGGCAGTTTTGATCTGACGCCAGAAGTCCTTGGTCTCATGCACGAAGAATTGCTTGTTATCCGCCAAGTCCGAAAGAATATCCTGCTCCAGACGGAGCACTTCGTTCTTCTCTCCATCGTCATCACGCTCCGCGTAGAACGACGATTCGAGATTCTCGGAGGAGGGGTAGGAGATCATACGCGGCCGATCGGACCGCCGCTTGATGGCGGAACGTATGGAAGGAAAGATGCATTCGGTAGCGAAGAGGTAAACGCCGCAATTAATGAGGTTGGAGATGTGTGACTCAGGCTTCTCTACGTAATGTAAAACCCTCTTCGTATGGGCATCCGAGACGATACATCCAAAGTTGCTTGCCGCATCGTTGCTCACTCGAGTCCCCAAGATCACCGCCTCTGCATCTTTCTCTTCGAAGAGCTTCAGCATCTCACCCAGTGGGAATGAGCAACAGACATCGGCATTGAGGACGAAGAACCGGTCAGGCCGACCCTTCAGGATCGCGTCACGGAAATGGTAGAGTCCGCCAGCTGTACCCAGCGCTTGGTACTCGCGGAGATATTGAATGCGTATTTGGGGGAATTCTTTTGCCGAGTCTTTGATGAAGTCGCGAAAGACGGATTCGTCGTAGTATCCCACCAGGACGACTTCACGGATGCCTGGAACTTTGGCGACAGCTCTCAAGCAGTGCCAGATGATTGGATGTCCGGCGACATCAAAGAGAGGCTATCCTGACTGTTAGCTGTGTCTGTAAATTGAGATATCGGGGGTTCGGGCCATGGGTACCTTTGGAACGTCTAGAGACAGCGGCCTGAATCTCGTACCTCTTGACGGACCTCCGACCTCGCAATCAATCAGCTAGAGGTATGCATCGAGCTCTCGAGAGGCAGCTTACGAGGATCACAGCTTTCGTAGCTGCCGTCGCACCGTTCGTCTTCTCTCTCGTTGGGAGCTGTAGCATGATGCTCGATCCTCGACTTGTTTGAACGCTTGGCTCTGGGTTCTGGTAGTGAGCACTCTCTTCCAATTGAGAGATAAAATACTTTATTCTTTACTTTTTACGAGTGCGTCGTGGTGACCTGAAAGTACAGGAATCCTTAGTATCGAGATGTACGGTAGCTCAGCGAAACCGTGTCCCTTGCAGATGACCCGGCACTTCTCCCAAAGCTAGGCCTTTTCTGGCATCACTATTACACCTCTCCTCTGACTTTGAGGACGGGATAATGAAGTGGGATTATTTTTTTAATATTTGCTGACCACACTTACTTTGAAGGCGAATATCGGCATAATCAATCCATCTTACTACGTAAACAGAGGAATTACTGTTCAGATTATTAAATTCCTACGGGGTCTGATGGTAGCCTCCCTCTCAGGGATACACGCCATGACACGTAAAGACACGCTCGCTCTTCTATCGGAGAGACACGTTCTTAACTCCAGACTCCTGGTCAAGAGTCTGGTGTGAGCGGTGGGAGGGAGCAGGACAGAGTGCTACAGCAAGATCCTCAAGTGCCGCGTGTAAAGACTAGGAAGCGGTGTTCCTGTTGTAATGCACCGTTCAAGAGTCTGGTCCGAGAAGCCCCTGAACTTCGCAGTAGTCACAAGCAAGCGTCTCCTCCTTCCGTCGGTTCTAAACCAGGGGTTGTTTGCTTCGATCAGCGCGGTGGGATGACATTTCTCCCACTTTTCCGAGACTCGACAGCATGCTGTCTTGAGCTGTATAATAGTGTGCGATTGACTCTCAAGAAGCTGTGGAGGTCTGTGAGATTAGAATTGCAGACAACTAACGGTGTCTCAAGCCATGCACGCCACTTCCCACTAGAGCAGTATAGAGCAGTATAGAGCAGTAATCGCAACCGTTGGAAGATACAGATCACTACAACTCTGTGAGACATTCTGGTGGAAAGGTGCAAGCAGAGGTCGAAATAAGCTGTGCTTTGGCGTGCGGAGATACCCGCTTCGCTTCCGGCTTCGCTTCCAGACCGCGGATCCGACTCAATGCCTGAACATTAATCCTCAGGACGCGTTTCCAATTGGTAGACACGAAACCACTGTACGCGTACAATCACTTTGGCAGAACGCGATTTGGGCCATGATAGTAACGAAGCTTGATGAAATGCGTACACTTGATGTTCAAGGGGTTGGGTGATCGGCGAGAGCTCTCTGGCTTAAATAGCGGGCGAAGCATCTGGGTTGGAAATTTGGAAAACGAAAAACTAGAGAACTTCACATCGTTGCGCATTCGCTCAGCCTGACTTGTGAGAGTACTCGAAAAGAACCTCAAGTCTGACCTCACTCTATACTTGCTGCTGTCTTCGTCAAACAAGACTCTTTACAACCTTAAACTTTTCCACCACTTTCCGCGAACCACAGTAGGACGACCTTTGCATCTTTGCTTCCTCATTGTACTCCAAGCTGCTATTCCGGTCTACGCCCTTCGCACTTGAGAACTTCCTTCAATTCCATCGCAACCAGCCAGCCGTGCAGTCGTCGGTATTTAACGCAAAGACCTCCTTCGCAATAAACACACGACTACTGTTTGTTTCCATCGCAACCAGCCAGCCGTGCAGTCGTCGGTATTTAACGCAAAGACCTCCTTCGCAATAAACACACGACTACTGTTTGTTTCCAGATCGGCCATCATCTCCTTGTATCTCTTGTATCAGAGCTAGCTATACTGTTCAAGTACTCTCAGCATCGTGCTCTAACTTCACAGAGCTCCTAGATTTGTCTGAACAGTTGGAATTTTCGGCTCCTACACTCGACGTGGGATCGCCCTAAAGCGTCAGCTTGCAAAAACGCTCGAGCGTGAAGCCGTCAGCCGACAACGACCGCAGCGCCGACGCGTGTCCCCAATGGCAGGACCCGTGAGCTCTGGAGATACTGTTGTGGTCTCTGGTGTCAACACAGATGTTGCTGAGCCCTCAAGCCAAGCAACTGTCGTCGACGAGGGTTACCAGACCAGCCACATCGGCAAGGACCCCATACCGAGATCTTCAGGTAAGCTTGCTGCAACTTCGAGCAGCTCCATCTGACCACATGAAACAGGCACTGTCCCTCCGACAAGTCAGCCTCATGCACCCTCCGGTGCCGACTCACCTACCTCAAGCGATGGTCTGGAGATCTTGGGCCGTGGGGTCAAGAAGCTTGTACAGGGCATACAGGCACTGCGGCAGCTGGGTGTGGAAGACCTAGTCTTACCTCTACCCAAGATCTGTGTGGTGCGTCCAGCTCTTCTCACAAGACTTCATTGTTGCTATATGACTAACCATAGTAAAGGTCGGAGATCAATCGACGGGCAAGAGCTCGTAAGTCCGATACTTGCTTATATTTGCCACAAGACGTGCCGTACTTACTCCTTATAAGCCTTATCGAAGCGATCTCAGAGATCAAGGTTCCCAGGTATGTGATCACCGGTATATATGTACCTTACTGTCAAGCCTGGACTTACCTGAAGTAGATCTGTCGGTACTTGTACGCGATGTCCTCTAGAGATCAATCTAACCGAAAGCGCCGACGCAAACGCGAGATGGAATTGTAAGGTGTGGCTTCACAAGAAGTATATGCAAATCATCGACCGCCCGCTGGCCGGGTCTCGTTCGCGACCACTTGGCCCTTGGGCAGCTCAAGACGCCGAGGATTTTCTGTTTGCAACCCTGCACTCCAAAGGAGAGGTTGAGGAAGCACTTTACTGGGCTCAACTGGCTACCCTAAATCCGGGCCAGAACTATGAAAAGTACATCCCTGGCGCCAACGCAAAAACGCCGCATACATTCACCTCAAAGTTCTCTCCGAACGTGGTGAGGCTTGATGTAGGTGCCCTTCTACTCACTAGTCCAACATGGTCAAACTAACAACTAGTAGATATCTGGTCCAGGCTTACCCAATCTATCATTCTACGATCTCCCAGGAGTTATCAATGTCGCCGAAATTGTACGTTTACGTTCCTTTCATTACTTGCAATGTATTCCCGCGGACTAACGTTTGGATGATGTAGGAAGAGGAGCGTTATCTCGTCAAACTGGTAAAAAACTTAGTGAAGGATTACATTAAAGCAGATAATTGTATCAACCTTCTGGCTCTTGCCATGACCGATGACGCCGCAAACTCTAGCGCGATGGGGATTATCAAAGAGATGGGAGCACAGAACAGAACCATCGGTATGGTGTCTCATCGAAATTGTCAGGTCAAAGCTTACTTCAAAGAAGGTGTACTCACGAAACCGGATCGGGTCCAGCCAGGAGAATCTTTCGATCAATGGAAGCTGATGTTGAGTGGTGAGAAATACAAGGTTGAGCATGGCTACTTTGTTGTCAAGAACCCCGGCCAAAGTTCCTTGGATCAAGGTATCGACCACGTACAAGCCAGAGCTGAAGAGGTAGAGTTCTTTGAGGGTAATGAACCATGGCGTTCAGAACTCTCACAATTCTCAGAGCACTTTGGGACTACCCGCCTACAAACCGCTTTATCACAGAAGCTCACCCAGCAGATAATGACAAGGTATGTGAAGCATTCCATCTTGACTAGTAAGGTACTAACGTTGGAGCTATATTAGTCTACCGCATATATCTGAGCAAGTCCGTAGGAAGGCGGAATCCATTGAAATGGAGCTGGCGGCGCTTCCCGAACCACCTGGAGAAAACCTTCCCATGATCCTCATGGGCAAGCTCACAACTCTCAACCGCGAAATCACCCAGTATCTGACTGGTGGCTACCCGTATAATAGCTTCCAAAAAGCATGGAATGGTGTAGCAGTGCAATTTCAAAGAGCAATCGCGGACTCCCGCCCTGTTCTTATTATAGCCGATCCGCCAGAAACTCCTAGGAAACCTTTCCAGCGCGGTGGACGTGACACCACTCCGCGCGAGACTCCCATTACCCCCACTCGAGGACGCATGCACCATCACACCATCGAACTCCTCGATTCGGACGAGGAACATTGCAAGCCGGAGCCTACCCATTCCAATCGAAAGCGTGGTCATGCTGAGGTGAACGGAACGCCAGTATCAACCGCGCGAAAATTGCCTCGACTGATCGACCTGCCGCCTTTTGCTACAACAAAAGGTATTTATGGAACCCTTGAAGGCATTGTCGAATATTTACTGGACTAATGTTCACTAGGTCTGGCGCGGCGTTTTACTTTGACAGAAATCCGCGATATAATCCAGGATGCTCACGTGGCGGGAATACCGAATCAAGTCGATCCGAAGGTAATCGAACGCATGAGCCAGATGTCCGTTGAGCACTGGGATAAGCCGATGAAAGAGTTCCTGCAGGCAACGGAGGATATGCTGCAAAACCTATTGCTGTCACAACTAGATGATATCCTTGGTGCCTGGAAGCAGACAGCCCTCTTCACCGAAGTGACTTCCATTGTCAACGGCTTCTTGAGCCGTGCTCTGATAGTGCAGCGAGAGGCGGCGGGCCGGGTCTACAGATTGGAGAACGTTAAGCCAATAACGTATAACGGCACAGCACTCCAGCAAGCGAAGACAGAAGCTCTAGAAGTCATCCAAGAGAAGCGTCGAGAGACTCGAGTTACAAAACTCCTCAAAGAGCAGGAGGCCAAGACCGGCCAAGACCGATCAAAGAAGGTTACCACCGCAACGGATGCGCAGCTTGGCGAGGATCCCTACAGGCAAGAGATCGAAGTTATGGGTGTACGTGGCTTCTCTATCTTATTGTTCTTCACAGTTGGTGAGAGTGCTGATACGACTGGTTAGACTGTCCGCGGCTACTATGACTGTGCGTACTCGCGCTTCGTGGACACAATTTGCCGAGATATTCAGGCTGAGCTCTTTGTGCACTGCCGGAATGGCATCTACAACGAGCTCGAGGAACAGTTGGGAGTGATGCAACGAGACGGTACCTTACAAGCTCTTATCACTTGTTGATCCTCCTTACTGATGGATGCCGCACAGCGAACGAGCGGTGCGCTCGACTTATGGCGGAAGATCCTCAGCATGAGGTTAGGCGGCTTCAACTGAAGAAAGAAAAGGAGACCTTAGCAAAAGCCCAAGGCTGGCTCTCGAGCCTATCGGAGGATTCACCGGACATGGAGGTAGAGGACGATCTCTATACCGCGTAGATGAAAACGGTTATTCGGAGTCTTGTGCTCGCTACGTTCATGTTTGGATACACCTGGACGACATCTTGTAGAGCGTTCGCAGGGTGGGTATGTTAGTATCACAGTGTGTTTCGCAAATCGACCTCCTGTATCCCATCTGAGTCACACAAATTCATTCTAACCCTAAGGTACCTTCTAGACAAGAAGTTTTATTTATCATTTGTGGTCAAGTAGAATAAATTCGTCCGAATACATTTGATACGCTGTAATAAGACGTACAAGGGAATCTAAAGACCAATTGATCAACCTTTACTTCAGGGGTTGGAAGATCCGATCAGGCTCATAGTGGAAAGCCCTGCATTATCACGGCGGTCTGCATGACTCAGCACAAACCACAATCTACAATCGATAACGTCGCAAATAAGTTCGTCCCACCACAACTTACGATCATAGGGCCATGGAGGACTTGGTGAACGCTCAAGTGGGCGAGCCATTGGGCAACTTACACTTGGATGAGGTCACCGGTGAGAAGGTCTCCAAATCCGAGCTGAAGAAACGGCAGAAGCATCGCGACACCGAGAAGAAGAAAAGAGAGAAGGCGGCAGCAGCTCCACCCAAGGCGGAGAAAAAAGTCTCTGCGGAAGAGGAAGAGTCCAACCTAACTCCTAACGTATGTAAAGTCGCCTCTGGTTGTTTTACCTGCCTTACATTGTCTCCCAGCAATACTACGAGATCCGTTGCGGTAAAATACAGAAACTTCGACAGAGCAAGAATCCCAACCCCTACCCTCACAAGTTTCAAGTGACGACAGACCTGCGAGATTTCCTCAAGAGATATGAGTCGACAAAAACTGGCGAACAGTTCAAGGATATTGAGGTGCGCGTGGCAGGGCGCATTTTCACCAAGAGGTCATCGGGGTCGAAGCTGGTTTTCTACGACATCCGAGCTGAGGGCGTGAAGGTCCAGGTGATGTGCCAATCTCAAGAAGCTACGGGAGATATACCTTTCGAAGCGCAACACGAACATCTACGGAGAGGCGATATCATTGCGATCGTTGGATATCCAGGCAGAACGTCGCCCAAAAACCGGGACGTGGGCGAGCTCTCAATATTCGCCAGACAGGTCATACTCCTCACACCCTGCTTGCATCAAATACCATCAGAACATTATGGACTCAAAGACCAGGAACAGAGGTATCGTCAACGGTACCTCGACCTGATAATGAACGACAACACCCGCAATGTCTTTATCACACGCTCGAAGATGATTTCTTACATTCGCCGGTATTTCGATGACAGAGACTTCATAGAGGTCGAGACCCCAATGATGAATGCGATCGCGGGTGGAGCAACGGCCAAGCCTTTCATAACGCACCACAATGACCTTAACATGGACGTCTTTATGCGTGTGGCACCAGAGCTGTACCTCAAGATGCTGATAGTGGGTGGGCTAGAGCGGGTCTACGAGCTTGGGAAGCAATTCAGAAACGAAGGAATCGATCTAACGCATAATCCCGAGTTCACCACGTGCGAGTTCTACATGGCCTATGCGGATGTGTACGACATCATGGAAATTACAGAAGACTTGGTATCGAATCTTGTCAAGCACATCACCGGAGGTTATGAGACCAAATTCCACACCCAAACTGGCGAGGAGTACCACGTTAACTGGCAGAAGCCATGGAAGAGGATAGAGATGATCCCGGCGCTTGAAAAAGCATGCGGGGAGAAGTTCCCCCCAGGAGACCAACTGCACACTCAGGAAACAAATGATTTCCTCAAGCGGATGCTCAAGAAGACAAACGTCGAATGCTCCCCTCCCCAAACGAACGCGCGAATGCTGGACAAACTGGTCGGAGAGTTCATAGAGGAGACTTGCATCAACCCGACGTTCATAACAGGGCACCCGCAAGTGATGTCTCCTCTCGCCAAATACCACCGCGACTATCCAGGTCTGTGTGAGCGCTTCGAAGCGTTCGTCTGCAAAAAGGAGATCGTTAACGCATACACCGAGTTGAACGACCCCTTCGACCAGCGGCTGAGATTCGAAGAGCAAGCCAGGCAGAAGGATCAGGGCGACGACGAGGCGCAGATGGTCGATGAGAACTTCTGCACTAGTCTCGAATACGGTCTTCCGCCGACGGGTGGATGGGGTATGGGCATCGATCGGTTGGTCATGTTTTTGACGGACCACTATAGCATCAAGGAAGTTCTGGCCTTCCCGTTTATGAAGGATGAGCAGAATCAGGGTAAGGTGCAGAAGCCGGCGGCTGAAGTGGTCGGCATTAAGCCGATGCCGGAAGAGGGTATACGTGAGTCTAGCACTGGAGCTCAGCTGTTCAACGGATAGAGCTGACTTTCGTACAGCGCACAAATGAGGAAGGCTTTGGATGGTTTCCGTCATTTTGATACACCAATTGTCACCCGCCGTCGGATATAAGCCTGCACTGTGTTAGCTCTGTCGCAGAACGTGATGGATGCGGGATCTCAGAAGGAACAGGCAGTGCTGTGCATCCATTCACATCTAAGCCGTTCCTGGTACATAGAAGAACTAGAGAAAAGACTACAAGACGTTACCGCTTCATAGTCTCCAACGCAGGCTGAGAAGGCTTCCCTATATGCGAACCCTTTGAATTCGCACCCTGCCCATTCGGAGTCACTTCTCAAAATCATATTGAAGATGGCTTTTCTACACTCGCAAAAGATTAACCCAACACGACAACATCCGAAACAGCATTCAGTGAATCCTCCCTAACCGCGTGACGCTCAAATCTCAAAGGACGTCCCTGCAAACACGTCACTCTACATCTGGCACTCACTGTGAATAACACCTTCCCGGTTAATGAGAACCGACTCCCCACTTCGCACCTTCTCGACCCATCCCTCCCTCCCTTCCTTATCCTCATCCACCTCCCAGCCCAAACTACCAGATCAACAGCAAAACAACCAGAAGTATCCGTTTACCCATCTCAAGCCCACCAACGAGCTAGCCAGCCAGCCAGCCAGCACCATATCCTAACTTCAAGCGCAAAAGCCACCCATCCCAAACACCGTCAGCCCCAACGGATCCCCGACATTCTCACCATCACTACCGCTCACATCCCACCCAGCTTCAACCCCAACCCCCGCACGCGCGGAAATGCCAACCCTCCACCAAACCTTCACCCCTGTCACCATCCACACGGCCAAATGCGACATCTGCAACCAGCACAACCGCAGCGTGCTGTTCCGGTGCGCCGACTGCGGCTGGCACGTCTGCACGCCGTGCTGGACGGAGAAGGGCGGCGACGGCACGCACGTCATGAATGAGGGGGCCAAGGAGTGGCGAGGGGTGGGGGCGGGAAACGGTGCGGGTGCGGGCGCGGGTGCGGAGAGGGCAAGGAGGGGGGCCCAGGAACGGCGGGGTCGGGATCGGGATCGTGTTGGGAATCAGAGTCGGAGGCCCAGGCCGAGGCTGGAGAGGGGTGGAGAGGCGGCTCGGAGGAATCTGGTGCGTGTTGTGCGTTTCGTATAGCCCTCCGTCAATGCGCGCGCGTTCTGTCCCGTTCCGTTCCCTAGACCGAAAGAAAGGCATGCCTCCGCGCACCGCGACGCAGGCAGACGGGGTGACCTGCCCTACTAACGGACGGGCAGATTGGTTGACTGACTGACTGACTCGCTCGCAGGATACACAACGCCGACCCGGACCCGAACCCTCACCTCCCATGTCCGTCGCCGCGGCCGCCGACCTCCTGATCCAAGCCGCCTCGCGCGCAAGCCCGACCCCATCGCTCTCCCCTCCCCCGCCAATCCGACAGCATAGCCCTGGCGCCCAGACTGCTCCGAGCGGCCGTGATGGTACCCGTCCTGGCGCTATTATCGATCCTAGCGCGAGCGTCAGGCTTACTGCGACCACGGAGACGCGAGCAACTCATCGGTCAGCCTCGGCAACGGCTTCGGCCTCGACGCGGGAGAAAATGAATATCAGCCGGCTGTTGCGGGCGGCGGAGACGGTTGATCGCTCATCGGCCAGACCACCGCTGCCGTTGCCGGTGCGAGCGGCTAGACATGAGGGTAGAAGGGATGGGCGGAGGGCGGTTAGTCCGCTGTTCGTGGAGAATGGGTTGGTAGGGGTGGACGAGGGGGTGGTGGAAAATTCCGTCTCGGACGACGACGACGGCGACGACGAGATGCCGGGCATGGGAAGGGAAATGGGAATGACGCCGGAGCCGCGATCGTCTGACGATGAGATGGGTGACAAGATGTGCGACACTCTGCCGGGACAAGTTTTTGAGATGGGCGACGATGAGCGGGGGTTGGTTGCTGGGCCGAGCAGAGTGCCGGGACCGGGTGCTGGTGAGAGAGAGATGGTGGTGCCAAATGGTGATGTGAGTCGCGGAGTGGGGAAGGACGTTGCGGGAACGAAGGTGCCAGTTGCGAGGAGGTTGAGGGAATTGTATCGGAGTGCGGTGCTGGTCAAGGATCGGAAGGGACGGATGAGGAGGGTTGGTGGTGGATTGGTTGGGAGACGGGAGGGGATGTGAGGGGAGTGTAGATGGGGCAGCTAGATGGAGGTGGATTCGGAGCGAGGGGGGAGTGGTGAAACCGGTTGAGTGGGAAGGATTTCCTTTCTTAGGGTTCTGCCGGGAGGTTAATTGGTGGGGGTCGGAGTCGGAGTCGGGGGAAATTCGGGCCTTTCTCGTGTCGGGTGAAAAGGTTGTCAAAGGCGTTGCGTCTTGTGGTGGCGTCCGAACTGGCGATAGACTAGGATTCCGAGTGCGGTGTACCGGGCCTGGAGCGACATGACGAAGTAGAGCTGAGAAATCAAGTGCAATACCTCCCCTGCAACTTAAACCCTTATTAGCATTACCGGGCTATATATGAAACTCGCCTATCCAGAATGCTATTGATTTCTGTACCTGACGCCAAAACAACATCCACCCTCTCCGCATATCAACTTATGCATACATATCATCCCACTCCCCATCCTCCTCCTGCTCCTCCTTCGCCGAGCTTGGCGGCGGTTCCGGCTTCTTTAAGAGGTCGAGTCGGTCGAGAGGACACGTGGGATGCAGCTTGAGCCACGGCTGGATGCACTCGAGGTCGAAGAGGTGGGACTTGTGGCATGGGAGGCGTACGACGAGAGGGAATTGATCTGCACATTCGTAATATGAGGTGTTAGTGCTAGTTGCTGCTGTTACTCTTTTGAAAGGTGACGGGTTCGGCTTTACCTTCTAGAAATGGGTTGTTGCAGATCGGACACATGTCGCCCTGCTTCAGGGCTTTTTGGGGTATTCGCTCGAGCTCTGCGACGAAGACACCGTTAGCACAGGTAGAACTTTAAGCAGAGTTGCCGGAAAGGTGCAGAGAAACTCGACGGGTTGTCCTTGTCCGCTCTCATCCGCCCACGTCCACAATCCTGCTTCAACACCCCCATCCCCACTCTCACCCTAGCCCACATCCCCGAACAGAGTCGCACTCACCGTCCAAGAAGCTATCCGGCACGCCCTGCACCTCCCTCGGCGGACTCTCCGCATCACCCATCAGCGACTCCACCAACGACTGCAGCAACCCGTTTTCGTCCCCGCCGTTATCCTGCCTCATCCGCTCGAACGCGTCCGCCAGGGTCCTGAACGCCGCCGAGATGTCGCCGGGGACGGGCACAGCGTGGCTGTTGTTGTGCGATCGGTGTTCGCCCGACGTGTCGACGAGTTCGAGCGTGCTGAAGAAGGTGGAGAGGTCGGGCCGACGGGGGGCGCGCTGGGGCGTGGTTGCGGAGGGGGGTGGTGGGGCGGGGATGCTGTGCTCGACTTGGAATGGGCTGTTAGCTGCTTGCAAATGTGTTGTTAGGATGAGAGACCTTGCCTTCGTAGGTGGCCATCTCGTAGGTCCGGAGTTGGTGTTGTTTGGTTGGAGATTTGGTTGTCGAAGAGTTGTGATGTTGTGGTTGGAACCTAGACCTTGACTGCGGCGGAGCGCATACAAGAACTGAGATACAAGAACCAAATCAATCTGACGTTTTACTGGTATATAATGAGACGGTGGCCGTCGTTGAAGTTCGGAGGGATGCGTACCTTTTTCGAAGTCTGGCTGCCTACGGTAGGCCTCTAATGACGTACGAAGGCGATGAGCAATATTGTACGCCACCCACAATTTTGCGTTTCAGGTGAAGGATTACCAACATCTTGAAAAATATGTAATTACTCAGAAGACCCTTTGCTCACTGCATTCGTTCACAAGTCGACGATTTCTTTGCTACCCTACTCTACAGGTGCTCGTTGCTTATGAAACATGAGTCGCTGTATTGCCTTGCCTACTACTTGCCAATCAGAGCGATGTGAAATTCCACAGCGGCCAAGACCGCTGGCTACATTAAATCGAATTCCTCAATGCGAGTACGATACATTCAAGTTGAGCACAACCTTTGGTGGTGTTGGATAGCTTGTACAGTATCAAGTCCAATCAAAAACCTGGCCGGTAGGCTCTTCCCACACCCTGTGGTACACATGCGACGATCTTGAGAACGTTCGCATACACGTCAATCCCACCTCTTCCTGGAATCCCGGCGTGTGGCTGCCTAGGTATCCTGCCGCCCACACACTGCGTAATGATTTCTGTGGCTCGCGCCCTCAGTATGGCCCAGGACACCCTAGCAACCCTCACCTCAGCCATCAAGCTGAAAGTGATCCGGCAATCGTTGTCGACAAATTCGCGTGGAAGGCTGAGAACGTGGTTGAGGTAGGCTCCATTCCTCAAGTTTATATACTCGTCGGAGTTGGGAATTTGAAGAGCCGCGCGATCGCAGGCATGGTAGTCGAGGTTTTGGTTCGGGCCTTGATCGCACATGGGTTTACGGCGTTGGAGATGCCCCAGTACGGGATCGTTGTCATCAGCGACGGGAAGGGCAGCCGTTCGGACGGTCAGAACGGAGAGGACGGAGAGGATAAGGAGAAGACCGGTGAAAGGCGCGAGATATGGCATCGACGTTATTTGTAGTCAAAGTAGGTTGCCCCAGAGTGGCTCAGATGCTCTGATGTCCTCTGCGGTCTCACAATAATGGAAACTTAAAGTGCTCAACTTCTCCACCACCAAACTGCCTTTAACTTATAAGGAAAAGAGACCGGATACATCGAGCTGCGCGTCAATGAGTAACAACAGACGACATGGATGAAAAGCCACCGGGGCATTATGTTGCCGGCAAAAACAACAAGAGCCGCATTCTGAAACATCCGCAAGTCTCATAAACTCGACTAGCCATTGAAGAACTTGCTCGAGGTGGACACTGTAACATAGGCGCCATATGGAGGACTTTGGGCCCGGTACGCTGCTTACGAGAAACCCTTTCAAAACAGTCACAGAGGGCTTCGTCCTCAAGCGTGGCGGACATAGTATTCGACAAAGTTGCTCCTGAAGACCACCAATCTTACATCCTATACATACGAAGAAGTTATTGCGTATATTCCAGAGGGTCAAGGGCTGAAGGATGAACACGGTAGATATTAGTACTTGCTCGAGTAAGGTAGGTACGGTATGGGTAAGGTGAGGTTGCCAGCTTTGACTTAGTCAGCATTGTGTCAGAACCCTAAGGGATCTGCAATCTATACGATCCACTTGGCTGGCGATGAGGTCCAGCTGTACGTGCTGCCGGCTACGAACCTTCTGCTTGTCAGGAGAGCCAAGAGACCTCCAGGGGATACTAGGATACGAAAACCATCCGACGTACGATGCTACCTGACC
>JAABUY010001936.1_pt1 | contig 25968 bp, 53 predicted proteins | sample 5560271 | NCBI WGS metagenome assembly JAABUY01 (sample SAMN10711886, study PRJNA513374) | rock metagenome | isolation source: Antarctica rocks | place: Antarctica: Victoria Land, University Valley | reverse complement strand
CACCCAGCGCCTGCAGCTGCTGGCGGAAGCGCGCGATGTTGCGCTCGGTGGTGACGCGCGGGTGCGTGCCCGTCTGCAGCGCGTACTGCTCTGCGGGCAGCCCGAACGCGTCCCAGCCGATCGGGTGCAGCACGTTGTAGCCCTGCATGCGCCGCAGGCGCGAGATGATGTCCGTCGCCGTGTAGCCCTCTGTGCGCCGCGCGCCCGCACGCCGCCACGTGAGGGCGTGAGCGCGGCCCGGCCGGGCGCGGCCTGTTCAGGCGCGGCCACGCCCTCCTATGCTCGCGCCCGCGGCTGTCCTCCGTGCGCAGCCCTGGCCTTGCTCAGAAGGGGGGAGCCACGGCAGGGCGTCGAGGCGGCAGCGGACGCCGGTCGCGTGTATGTGAACCAGTGGCGTGGCGCCGGCCGGCTGCCTGGGCAACGACAGGCACCAGGCCTGGCTTGCTCTGCTGCAGCACCCCGGCCGGCCTCACGCGGTCTTCAAACGAGGGGCGAACACATGCGCATGGGCGGCGGACAGGGGCGCAGCATACCTGGGTGGCCGACATGCAGGCCGGCGCCAGAGGGGTACGGGAACATGTCCAGGATGTACGCCTTGGGCCGGCTCATGTCCAGCTCCGCCAGCTCTGGCGTCCGGAAGGTTTTGTTCTCCAGCCAGTACGCCTGCGCGGCGCGCGTCCCATCTGGCGCGCGGAGAGTCTCATCTAACATGGGTAATGAATCAGAGCGACGCAAGGCGCCCGCCGCGCGAGCCGCCCGCGCCGGTTGCTTGAGCGCGGGCGGGCCGGTCGCCGGCCTCACGATGCATGGCTCGCATCTTGCAAGCCCTCAGCTGCAGGACCGCTCCTGACATGGCCTTGCGTGCATGGACGCCAGACACAGAGCGGGGGCACGCAGCTATTGGCGTGCGCTCCCTCCGCCGCGCAGGGCGGCAGACGCTGGACGAGCCCCGCCGACTGTCCCCACGACGAGGCAGCCGGGCTCGCGCAGGGCAGGCGCGCGCCTGCCACTTGGCTTCCAGCTCTGTAAAGGGATATGCGTTGGACTTTGGCGGCGCGCCAGCCGCATCAAACGAGCCACCAGGCGCCCCGTTCGCCGCGCCGGGGTCGGCGGGCCGCGGCTCGGTGACGACGGGGTTGCTGACCGTGGCGGCACCGCCGCTGGCTGCCTGCGCTGCAGGCACGTGCAGCGCCCTCCGCTGGCTGTGCAGGCACCTGCAGGCGGGCGACCAAGTGGTGAGAGTGTTGCAGCGCTCGACCACCTGCCCGTGTCGCAGCGTTCGACAACCTGCCCGTCTCGCTCTCCACAGCCCGTTGAGCCGGAGCCCCACCAGGCCTGAGCTCAGACAGAGGCGCTACATACTCCATGCGGCTAGGAGCTGGGAGCGTTCACCTGTGCAGGCGTGCAGTAGCGGCAAAGGGCGGAGCAGTGCCGGCGTGAACGCGTGGCCTTGCAGCGGCGCCGAGCCACATGTTGCTGAACGTCAGGTCGTCAAACATGAGCGTGCCAGCCCTGCAGCGACCCACGCACTGAAGCGGTGGCGCGGGCCTGCCGCACATGCTGCACTGCCTGAGCGCCATCCTTCGCAACAGGGCAATGGACATCAGCTGGGCACCAGCATCTGCAGCATTTGCTTGCACTCTCTTTCTGGCCTGGCGTACATCTGCAGGCTCGGCCAGCCTTCGAGTCCTAATCAAGCGCCGGCGCCCGTCAGCTGGCCCATTTGCCCCCCTCATGCTGGGGCGAAGTGGGGACCCGTCGGAGCTACCAACAGCGCTGAGTCGCTGCAGCAGCAATCAGCAAGTGCAGGAACAAGGTGTATCACCGTCACTGCCTGTGCCCGCTAATTAGGTGCCCGGTTATAAGGCTTCTTCAGCCCATAGTGCCCTGAACTGGTGCAGCAGCGAGTCTGCAGAGCCCTGCGAGCTGCCAGTGCACCAGCGCCCGCGCGATAGCAGGCCCTTCCGGCCAGCCTGCCAACGCCACAATGGTCGCCGACGTCACAGCGGAGCCAACAATGATAGCGACGACGCAGCATGGCGCGCTCTACATTCTGGCCATCACAGCCGCTGCGACGGTAGCGACAGAGCTCATCATGTGGCTCTGGGCCTACCGGTCACCGTCTTTCAGGAGCGTCAAGGTGCAGCACACGCTCCTGCTAATGCCCTCAGGGCGTGCGTGCGCCGTCAAGTGCGGCACGTTATAGAGTCTCTGGGAGGTCTGGGCCAGGACCTGGCTGCTGCAGTACCGTGCAGATGTGTCACTGTCCGGACCTGACACAACCTGCGTCCTGCCCACCCCGCTGAACAGGATGCTGCCTCTACGTAAGCGTGCACCGCAGGGCTGGGTGCAGTTGGCGTTCAGCCGCTCACGCATGTCCTGGTTCTGCCTGTGTCTCTTAGACGAAGCTGTGCGCGCTGGCCAACGGTGCAGCGGGCGGGCGCCAGGCGACGCTGGAGAAGCAGGCGCGGCAGCTGGACGTGATGAAGGCGGGCGCGCCGGCGGCGGGGCCGGGTGCGGGCAAGGGCCGCGGGCGCGCTCTGAAGGCGGAGCGGCTGGAGAAGGCGATGAAGACCGGCGTCTTCCGCGAGCTGACCGCCATCCGCTGGAAGCAGGCGTTCGTTGTGCGCGCCGCCTGCCGGCTGTGGCAGAGTGTGAAGTGCTGCTGCCTGCTCTTCCTAGTAGTAGGCAGCGGATTTGAATGCAGTTTCACTGCAGGGCTTACGAAGCTGAATCGCTTGTGCGGAAGGTTCGCTTCATAAAAGAGGGCACTGCACGCCATTGTTGTACCATAGTGGGCTGCCTTGGGCTGGCGCAGCTGGAGCCCATTTCGCATGCTCTCAGCCATGCAAGACCCCACGGCCCTGCCACCTGCGACAGGAGCACCGGCCGCGCAGGTGGGCGGCGGCCTGCTGGCGCTGTACCAGCTGTGCCAGCGCGCGTTCAGCGGCCTGGTGGTCGCGGAGCTGCCGTTCGAGCCGGTGTGGTGGTTCCGCGGCCTCGCGCGCCGCGGCCTGCCCGAGGGCCACGCCGTCAACGCGTGCGGCATGGTACGTCCCCGGTCCCCGCAGCGCCCCTGCATACCCTAGACATGTGGCCCGCGAGCTCGCGCCCCGCGACCTGCCCGTGGGCCGTACGACCCGCGCCTGCGGCTCGGCGACCCCGCACAGCACTGCATGCGCCTCGGAGGGCTGACTGCGTCATCACCGCACAGCCCTGCTCATTAGGTCTCGGGGCAACGGCTGGTGTGACCGGCAGCGAGGTCGTCAGCGGAGCCGGGCGAGGGGTTTACAGAACCCCTGATGGAGTTGCATCCGGGCGCACGGCAGGCGTTCATCTACGCGCTGTGCCAGATGGCCGTGCGGCAGAACATCGTCAAGGCGCTGGACCTGGGGCCGTCGCGGCGGATGCAGGAGATGCAGATGCCCACCGCGCTGGTCGAGCCGCCCAAGTGAGGGCGGGGCGGGCCGGCGCCGTGTTGAGTTGGCTTTCCGCCTTGATCGCGCTGCTCTGGAGGGCGAGGCGCCCGTGGTGCAAGCATAGCGCCTGGCCAGGTTACCCTGCTTGCGGTGCATGGCGGGTGCATGGCCTGCCCTGGCTGACCGTTGCTCACAGCAGGCTTGCGGAGGCCTGATGGCCTGGACGCGCAGCGCTGCAGGGAAGCCGTACAGGCTGGTGTGTGAGCGAGGCTGGTGTGTGACCCTACTGCGCAGGGAAGTGCCAGGCGCTGACAGTGGGGCACTGCACAGGCGTCCGTGTGTGTTGTGAGTAAACTTGTCCAGTTTGGGAGCGAGATGCTTACCTGGGCCATGGTCCAGGACCCTCCTGCATACGGAGAACTGGGGTCTTTTGAGGTGTTCCCGGGAAGGGCTGACAGAGTCTTCGTCGCTTTCAAGCTGGGCAAAGTTCGGTGTGTATGGAGTGCTGTTTATGTGCTCCTAGTGCCAAGGAATGCGTGGCTTACCTGGCATGAGCATGTGCTCAAATGGACGACACAAACAGGGTGTTTGTGACTCCAGTTCGGTGACCCAGTACGCTGCATTGGGCATGCAATGCAAGGATGGTATCAATTTATCGATGCAACCTGATGTGCAAGCCAAATGACAGGGATATGCTCTATGAGCTGCCATGGCACAGACCTCCCAGAGTGCATGCCGATGCGCGGGCGCATGCATCACCCGCGGTCGGCCTGCCATGAGGCGCCCAGCGCCTTTGCCGCAAATGCATACATGTCCGCAACCTCGGCAATGACCTTCGCCGTCGGCTTGCCTGCCCGGCACACGCCGACTCATTATGTCAGATAAGCGCTGATTTCCCTGGCAAGGGGGGCCATCGGCAAGCACACCCTGTGTACATGCGACGATCTCAGTTGCACGCACTTTAGCTTATGCCATTGTCTCAGTCCGCCAGCAGCTGCAAGGCGCAACCGGGCAGGTTGTCTGTGCCATCGTGCACCACGCCTGCGCTGGCTCAGCATACCGAACCTGACCCTAGCCCTAGACGCTGGGACCATGGCAAACGGCGCAGGGGCATCACCTGCGCCGTGGCCGGCGCGGACCTCGACGCGCGTCAGCAGCGGATTGCGCTGCGGCGCGTCGGGGCCACCGGCCAGCACGTGCTGCAGCGTGGCCGTCAGCTTGTGGCTGTGCAGGGGCACAACCCTGTCGTCGTGGTCGCCTGCGTGCCGCACTCAGTCAGCAAGTACTGTCACATTGCGCCCGCTAGCTTGCGAGCACCACACCATGCCAGCAGGGCGGCCGGATGGGCGCACCAGTTGTGAGCATCATGGCGGGGTACTGGCGCGTGCCGCCCTCCGGGATGCGCACATTGTGCACGGGCGAGATCGCCAGCAGCCACTTGAACGCCTCCGGGTCGTCAGGGGAGCCATAGTCTGCACGCTCGGGGGTGTCCTGGTAAGGTGAAGCAGCTTGCAAGCAAGCGTGCAAGCTTGTGATTATTTCCACTGACGCGCTGCACTATCCGGCACAGACGGGAGCTTTAATGTTGTGCATGAACAGAGCGCCAGCAGCCAGCTGCACACTCCCCCTTGGGTTCCGAAGCGGAAAGCCATTCTGCGCCTGCTTATAGTTGGTCCTGGGGATGCGAGCACTGGAGCAAGCTCTACGTGAGGAACAGCACACTTCATAGACGTGTACGCCGGCACTTCAAATGCAAGCTGCTTCTGCCAAGCCTGCAGGGCAGCTGTGAGGCCAGCGCACCGCTGACCCAGGCATGGCCAATGGTGAACTTGTGGAAGCGGAGCAGGTCCATGACGCCGACTTGCGCGAGCACCGCGCTGAACAGATCGGGCCGCTGCGCGGGATGCAGCCCGCGGGTGAAGCAGAGGCGTACGGTGCCCATGACATTGCAAATTATTGCTGTATCAGCTGCAGGTTAAGTCTTCAGAGTGACCTGTGTGTCTCTTAGAGCCGTTCATCTCACACGAGTGCTCACACCTGGTTTGTGCATGCCGCGACGAGCAGGCCGCCATTGGAACCGCCCTGCCATTCATCGTACAGGCAGTCAGCGCAGCAGCAGGCAGGCAGTGCTCCGGAGTCAGGTGTTGGCAATAATTTTGTGCATGACGCGCACTGCCGCACACTTTTGCATGCTGCGATGCTCGCTTATTACTGCTGTTCACAGCATCAATGCAGCACCGCGCTAAAATTGCTTGCAGTGAAGGCCGCTTCGGAAAGTTGTGTGTCACCTGAATGGCGAGCTTGCCGGGCGATGTGTAGCCCTCGGCCTGCAGGAACTCAGCGCAGGCGATGAAGTCGTCAAATACGTTCTGCTTGTTGGCGCAGCTGCCCGCCTCGCGCCATGCGATGCCGTACTCGCCGCCGCCGCTGCAAGCAGGCACACATAGTTCCGAGCATGTTGTAACAGCCAACCGACGTGCAGACACACTTGCCTGCATGTGGAACAACCACTTCAGAGCGAGTCCTGCACAGTCCTGCACACCGTGGCAGCAGGTCAATCAGACTTTGGAAAGCCAGTATTTCTCTGCCGCATGCTGACCCACTTGCCACAAGCTTGCATGGCCACAGAGCTCGACCCTCCACAACATGCTTTGAGCTCACAAGTCGCGGGATGCAAGGCGTGGCTGGTGGACACGCACTTGCACATGCTTTTTTACTGGTAAGCTTTCGTGGACAGCTTGCTGGCACGGCGTCAAGATGACTGAGGATAGAAAGCCAGATGCGCACCGCAGGTTGGCGACAGCATACACGCCGCCATATGCCAGCATCCAGCACAGCCGCGATACGCTGAACCCCGGCTCCAGGCTGATGTTGAAGCCTGCGGATGGCGCGCGCTGCGTAAGCGCTGACAGGTTGCGCCATAGCAGTTTAGCATGCAGTGCCCTGCTTAGCCCAACCTGGGCCCAGTGTATGCATTGCACATCACTGACCGTAGCACGTCAATGGTCTCCCAAGTCGCGCCAGTACTGCGACAAACATGCCGAGGCACACCGGCTATTACTGCAGTCCATGACAGACCTAGGCAGCCCCCAGAGGATCAAGTCCTAGACGACCATCAAAGCTCGGCTAGCATTTGCCCAGCCCCACACCAGGATTTGTGGAGCTGTCCAGGCTCACCGCCATAGCCATAGAGGAGGCAGGGGTTGTCGCCGCTGAGCAACAGCCCCTTGCGAGCCACGATGAACATAGGCACGCGCGTGCCGTCGCGGCTGGTCACAAAGACCTGCCGCGTCTCAAAGTCCGCGCTGCTGAAGGCTTTGCTCCGCAGCTCGGTCTGGCGGAAGAGCTGCGGGGCCTCGTCCGGCTTTGCCGCATCAAACCTGCGGCCGCCGGGCGCAAAATGCGAGTCAGGCCTTTTGCAGCCCTCATCAGATGCTTTTTGCATATTTGCAAGAGGTGCGCCGGGAAAGACGCCTGTCGGAGCAGGGCAGTCATACGCAGCAGTGTGTGGCGGGTCTCAACGATAAGGGTGGAAACAATTAGGATAGTAGTCACTTGAAGGGCGCAGGTCCGCATACGGACATCCGCAGGGTAACGGCAGCGCCCCTGCTGCATGCGGCGCACGCATCGTGTAAGCAGGCGTCAGGCATGCCCGCAGCAGGCCCGCGCGCGAGCACCTGTAGAAGGAGCCCGGCGTCACAAAGTCGGTGTACGCGAAGAAGGCCTCGCTGTCCTCCCGACGGCCGTTAAACTCGCGCACGCTGCCCAGGCCCGGCAGCGCCAGCTCGTGCAGCAGCGCGCCGTCGGACAGCCGGCGCAGCTGCAGCTGCGCCGCCACGTCGTGCAGGTACTCCACCGCCAGCGCGTCGCCCTGGCGCGTCGGCAGGCGCGGCGCTGGGGCTGCCTCTGCAGGGTCGGCGGGCTGCTTCCAGGCTGCTAGACCCAGGCAGCGCGCAGCCATGCAACGGCATTCCAAAGGAGCTGTACAGCTGCAGCTCCAGCTGGGCCGCAACAAGACGCTCGCACGCCAACAACAGCGCCGCCTTGCGCGGTCAGGCGCAGGCAACGGCTGGTTGCTGGGGTGCGCTCCGACTCTGCACACCGGCCGCACCTCCTCGCCCTGCACCACGCTGCAGGTGCTATTACTGATAGGGAGGAAGCATTTTCAGACACGCGCATGGGCGGGTCCCTGGCTGCGGTGTGAGCCCGCACCTTGAGCGCAATCACCCGCTGCAGCAGGTCTGTGGGGTGCTCCGAGATGACCTCCTCCCATGCGCTCGGCGGCTGTGAGGCCGTCACATCTGTACGCACCAGCCTGCCACAGCAGGCGCCCACTGTTAGGCCCAGAGCATGTCAGAAATACTTGAATTTCTCCAGCACTGAGGAATGTTTTGGTACGAGGAGCGCTTGCTGTGCATTGGTCCTGTGACAGCCACTGAGGTTGTGGGGCGACACAGTGGCATGTAGAGGACTATTGCGAGGGCACGCGCACTCTTTGGCCAGGAGGGGCTGCGCACCGGTACCGCTGCGCCTTCAGATTGGTCATGAACGTGAGGTGGGGTCCTTCATTTGCCACGTAGGAGTACTGCACGCGCACATGCCTCCCCATCAGCAATGAAGTAGTTGTTGCCTGAACTCCGAAGACATAAGGAAGTTCACTGCAGTCGCTGCAAAGTCTGGTCACGCTACAGGCAGCTGTTGCGTTGGACATGTAGATGGAGCAACGGAAAGACGGCACTGACCATACAGCGTAAAGCAACGACTGCCCATACACATGAGGATCTGCATGTCACCCCACCTGCGCGTCAAAGTTGTCCACAAGCTTCACGACCGGCAGCGGCCTCACGCCTGCGGCTGCCTTGCGGTCGTACAGCGCCAGGTCCAGGGCGCCTGCATGCACCAGGCCTTGCATTAGGTTTAGAGGATGCATGGCTTGGATCAGCAGCCTTGCAAAGCCAAACAGAGTCGGGAAACAATCGTGTGTCGTGTCAGATATGACCAGACCAGGCCTGAACCATAAGCTTGGGGGTGCTCTTGTGTACCGCCTTCCTTTCCCGCAAAAGGCGTTGTTGCAATATAGCACATGTCACGCCAGCGCTGCTATGCCTACAGCCAGGCACTGCGGCGGAGGCAGCTTGTTCGGCCGCCAAGCACACAAAAGGCCTCACCTGTGGCGGCCGAGCGTGGGAGGGACTCCAACTCGACATAGTACAGGCGGTTGACGGGGTCGCAGCCTGCGCTGATAGACAGCAGCAGGTACCTGCCACAGCACATGACGTGCCTCATGCAACTCTTGCAGCATAGCAGATACATTTTGCAGCGGTGGTTGGCAAATCTGGCGCCCAACAACCACAGAGCAGAAAGAAAGATACACGGACACAGAGCAACAATACCTTGCTGCCACAGTCCCTGCAAAGGCTAAAGTAGCTCTTGGCGTGACGATCAGTCGATTCATGGTGTCCCCAAACTCTTCACACCAACAGGAGAGAGCACATTGTGACACACGCAGGCTGCGCAGAGCGGGTAGGGCCGCACATGCCATCATCGGTGACCTCTGCGCCTATCATCCATTCTGGCTCTTCCGGGATTGCGTAAATGAAGCGGTCCTGCTCCTGGGGCGTGCCAATGACGTGGTACCACAGCTGCCGCAGCACGGAACAGCTACACGTCAGCAATCTTAGAGCCCTGGTCAGGCAGCACGAGGTTGAGTATGTGCTCTACAAGACTTCAGCGCTGCATGCGATTCATTTACGCAGCATGGAATAACAGCAACATGTTCGAGCATAGCCACCGCCATGTGTAAGGTTCAGCAGGGCAATGCGCGCCTGCTGGTCTTTGTTGGCGCCAGTCTCAGTGCCACGCCCGCCCTTCGCCTCCGCCGGCGGCTCGAAGCGGTTGTAGAAAAGGCCCTACGCATGTGCGGCAAGGGAATCTCAGACAGGCAATGAATGGGCACCCATACGGGCCAGCCAACACATTGGCAATTGCACATCATGGAACCCATGCATGAGAGGCTGCAAGTTTATATATCACACAGGCAGTCCTTGCAGCAGAGAGTCTCCAAGCAGCTGCTTTATTGCATGCCTTGTTGTCATGCGTCCATGCCATGCTCGAGAACTTCACGTTCTCCAGCTTGTCGCTTAGGCGCTCGCTTTCGCCGGTCTCTTGGTCAATCCGCATGACATGAATGGTCCGCCAGTCTGAGCCGCCGCTGCGTCGTGGCATATATGTCTGGGGCATGCGGTGCCCACCCCAGCTCTATCATGGCGCCTTTACAGGCATGCCATACCGGGCACGTCACAGCAGGGCTGTAGCTGACAGCCGTGGACAGTTGTGCTGGATTACAATGCAGCAGAACATTATTTATGCCTGCGGAAGCATGTGAGTTCATTGGTGGCTTAAGGGACGGAGCATATACAAGCGCGGGGTGCATGCAGTCCATACCTGCCAAGGCTGTATGCCATAAGCTCGCCGTCATGGCTGAAGGCATAACCTGTGGCAAACAATTCATTAAAACAGTTATTCAGTTTGCAACAACTGGTGGCTCTAAGTGTATCATGGTGGCTGAGCTGCTGCTCCAGAGAGCACAAACGCCACAGGACATGCCGAAAGTGATAGCACTGCATGCATGCATCACTCGCAACCCGCAGCTGGGAGTGGCAGCTTGCCTGTCAGCGCAACCGTGCCGTCATCGCTGAGCGTGTTGGGGTCCAGCAGCACGGACGGCTCAGCGTCCAGCGTCTTCTGCGTGTACAACACTGCCTGCGCCTGGAGGCCCGTGTTGAGCGTGAAGTAGTACCTGCGCATTCCCCGGGCGTTCACCCTCTGACATGCCTGCCCGCTGCGCTCGCCTGGTGAGGCTCATTCATATATGCGCATATGCATGCACACCACAAAATGCGCTCCACTTGCAGCCCCTACCCTCCACAGACCGCTTATATGGCAGCCAGGGTGGCACAGTGGTCTGTTTGCGGGTCGGGTGCACAGTGGCGGGCGCTGCTGTCAGAAAAGAAGTGGGGGCGCACCTGCTGCCTTGTCGAAAAGGCGCACTGTGCTTCGGGTAGTCATACAGGGCAGTCATCAGCTCCGCAAACTGGTCTCGAGTATTGCAATCCTTCAGAACGCTTGTGGTCAGGGCGTTCTGCGCGTCGACAACTGCACCGACCCATGTAAGGGTGACGTTGTTGTGCTGCAATATTGAGCAGAGACGTAGCTGTGCATGGCAGTGGAGAAAGCACACATGTTGATGTCTAAAGTCGTCCAACCTGCAACATGCTGCAAGCTACGGGGTAAGGCGCACATGCGGTTGTCTCGTCTGAGTCTGGATCTTCTAGCCACCTGTAAGGGTCTGCCACACGAACTCCGTGCAGCGTCTCCACCATGCTCTCATCTCGCCGCACCTGAGCGCTCCCAAGTGTTCACAACGCGTCCCTTGAAGAACTGATGCACGGCGCACGGCTTCACGCAAGCCAGACCTGTGGGTACTCTGTCGGCAGCAGGCTGATGCCTCCCTGCGCCGCGCCTGCCTGTGCCGCGCGCGGAATGACACGCTTGCGCTGCCCCAGCAGGCTGGAGAGCTGCACTGTGAGCGGCCGAGGCACGCGGCTCCGCATGCCACGCCTGCTGTACAACAAGATTGCCGCGGCTCCCGCGGCCGCTGTCAGGGCGCCAACGACAAGCACCTTACTGCGTGATACCTGCATCGTGCCAGCAGTGTGCTTGCAAACTCTAGGTGGTGCAGAAATGCTGTGTTACACAGACACACGCTGGCATGACAGCACGCTGTCGCTCTTTACTTGCGAGAAGAAACACAAAGTGCACTGGGTGTCTGGGAGTCAAGACTGGGACACAGCGTGTGTTTCTTGCACAGGCTGACAATGTCTCAATGAAAGCAAAGAGCTGCAGTGATGGAACAGCTTTGTTACATGCTTCCTCCTGACAAATGGCTTCCGCCATGCCTCCTACTGTTGATCTCACAGACAAACATGCGCACCACTAGTGCAGCCCTCTCCTCACTTCCGCAAGCGCATGCGCCCGTGCACCGCCCATCCGCACAGTCACGACCTCGTGCCCGCTGAATAGCCACTCGCTCACTATCTCGCTCACAGTGATTGGCGCAGCCTCAACGCCTGCCGCAGGCCCCTGATGCGCCGCGGCCACCTCCACCACTCGCCGCATTCCTGGTATCACCGCAGCACGCACTCCAGCACCTCCAGCCCCGCCGCCAGAAACGATTGCTGCTGGCTCGCTGCAAAGCGCTGCCTGCGGACTCGGGCGGCAGCCGCGGCGCCCCTGGCGCAGGCGCACCCAGTGCCCGGACGGCGTGCGCCTGGCCCACAATACCTGCTGCATTCCGTGCCCTCGCCTCCGGCAAGGTGCCCCAGCTTTCCGAGTTTGCATTCGCGCGCGTGTCATGGGCGTCTGTCGCTGACCCGCTGCTGCCTGCCCCGCCACCGCTGCCGGCCCAATCAGCGCGCGTCCTGGGCGGCACTCCGCTCGCTGCAACCGCCCCTGCGGGCAGGTCACGGGTCCACCTCTGTCCCGCACCATCCAGCCTGCGCTTGCTGTCCGCGCCGCAGCCGCTCGCTCCTGCTGAGCTGTCCAAATCTGGCGCCGCCGCTGCCTTCTCAGCGAGCCACGCCATGCCCTGCCATGGACGCATCGGCCTCTGCGCAGCCACCGCCTGCCGTCGGCGCTGACGCCACGGCAGCCTCCTCTGCTAAGCTGCCCTCAGGGCCGCTGGCCGCCGCACAGCCGGCCGCCGCCGACGCCCCGCCGATGCATCCGCGCCGCCGCCCCCCGTCGCGCGCAGATCAGGGCCGCCGGCGCACGCAGCACCGCCGGCCGCCAGCGCCACAGATTCGACTTCAGCGGCCTCCGCGCCGGGCCACACGGCGGCCCCCGCGGATGTGACGACGGGCTGCGGCGCCGCGGCCGGGGCCGGCAGGGCGATGAGGCTGGGCGTGGGGTCCACGGCAGGGATGGGGCTCCGCCACCAGGCGCGCAGGAGCCCTGCGGGCGCTGCTCGCCACGTGTCGCGCCGGCCCAAGCAGCCCCACTCCAGCGTCACGTTCAGGCCCTGCACAACACAGGAGCCTGTGTAAGCGCGGCAGTGTGCAGCGCAAGCACCGTCAGCACATGCCCGCCCACGCATGAGCATGGCAACCAACATACAGCGTGCTGACTCGGTCCACTTTTGCAGCAATCTTTGTGGAAGGTAACACGGCCAGTATATCCCACATCTGCATCACAAATGTATCCCGCGGCCGCATCGCTTTGCTTCAGTGGCACACACTCTGCATGCCCACCAATGTGCAGCTCAGGCTCGCGAACCTCGATGTGCGACGAGAGGTGCACGAAGACGGCTGCATTGGCAAGCCCCGCGTTGCGCGCCAGCAGCGAGCACTCCGCATAGCACAGCGTGTCCAGCACCTGTGGGACACACCTTCTTGTCACCACATTTGCATTCACACGCATTCACGTTAGGAGCCGGGTACAATAATCAAAAGCCACTGGCTTACGCCACCTGCCTCTTACAGCCACCAGAAACACATATGACATGGTTGCACGTCCCCGCGCCAACCTAAGCAACATCAATGCAGGCTTTCAAATGGCTCTCACCAGCGGCATCTCTCGCCGAAATATGAAGTCGCGCAGGCTGGGCGGCGCAAGCCAGCGCTGCTCGCCGCTGATATGGCAGTGCACATGCAAGCTTGCATTGCCGCTGCTAGTTCGCCACTCTGCGAGCACCTCGTCCCTGCATGCACATTGGCACACTTTATAATCGCTGCGGCACGCTATATATTGCTGAAATGAAGAATGTCAGGCCAGCTATATACTCACAGCAATAAATTACCAGCGTCTGAAAAACTGCTCATTTTTGCGGCTGAAGGGGATCATCATGCCGAGCTTGCATCAGCTTAGACACTGCTGAGGTCGCACCGTATAAGCCGGTTGTACCAGCTGGAGATCTGTGCCGTGTTGTATGCCAGCCCCACAGAGAGCTGCAGCTCGCCTGTCAGGTCGTTGTGCGTCAGCGTGTACCGCCGCGGCGCGGGCGGCGTCGGGCCCCACCTGCACCGTGCGCCAAACCACACTGATAAGGCTGCACCAGTCGCGCGGCCGGTGTGAGCCTTGAACATAAGTACCTTGCACACTGCTGCTAGACGTGTTGGGTTAAGGGGGCAGCATTTCCCCACTGGTCCAGGCCGCGCCGCACCTTGTCACGCCTGGCAGCCAGGCCGTGGTCAGCTTGGCGGGATTGAACGGGGGTGGCTCGAACAGTAAAGCCCACGCCTGCGCCAGAGGTCAGCAACTCAAGAAGCAGGCAGCCACAATGTGGGCGAGACACTGCTTGCCGCCACGCAGCACAGCGCCCAGTTGATGTGCAAGCACGTGCAGCGCTGCAGCATACGAGTCAGCTGTGGCTATTCAGCATGTCAAAGAGCACAGCAGTGGTGGCAGGGAGCACCTTCAGCGGCGCTCTCCGCGCACGCCAGCAGCAATGAGGCGCCGGTCGGCCTGAGTGGGGGCGCACACGCAGCTGTGCTGCCCTGCTGCTGCCCTCCCAGAGTGCTGCTGGCAGCCGCGCAGTAGGGGCATGCGCACTGATTGCAGGAGGTAAGGACCTCGCACTACCCAGCTGCTCTGTCCGTACCCTTGCTTGTACCATTGCACGCAGTAAGTGAGCGGCATGCACTGTGCCCTGGTGCTGTGGTTGGCAAGGACACGGCAGCTGCCCCCACTGGGCGCCAGAGCCGTGCAAGCACTCACTGGGGGTGCCTGCAGGCTCGCTGGGCTCCTGAAGCAAGCTGGATATCCGAGGCCTCCGTGGCGCATAGTGCTCTGGCTGTGGGCCTTACCATGTCAGGGTAGGGGGGCTGGCACGTGCGACATCTTGATTTTTGCAAATCAAGCAGTCGCAGAACTTATCCAGGAAAGGGATCGATGCGCCTTCAAGTACTGTGGCGGACGTAATCGAGGACACACTGCAGGCATTGCGTTCCTCATAAGTTGCGCGCCGCTCTGTCAATGCCGGACTGCCTGCACGGCTAGCTGGCCGGGCCGCACGCCATGTGCGTTGCTGCAAGCCTCAGCGCCTGCTGGCCCAAGAGGCTGTGCGCATGCCGCTGTGGAGCGGGCTGGGAGCCAGTTGAGCCCGCACACTGCATACCGTCCCGCCGCCAGCTGCTCGCCACGGCGCCCCTGCTCGGCCTCGGCAGCTTGGGCGGCACGGTGGCGCCTGCCAGTGCCTTGGAGGCTGCTGCGCCGGCGCCGAGTTCCGTGCAGGAGCGCGTGATGTCCGGTCACACCGCAAGCAGCAGCCACGGTGCTGCGCCGCCCAATTACTTCTCGGCCGGGCCTTTCGAGGTCCGGCGCTTGCCAAAGCTGGAGCACACGGCGTCCTCCGTCTTCCCTTCCTGCGTCGGCAACCGGTGCATGCTGCGCATCAGCGTCCTGTATCCAAAGCCCAAGGGCGCTGCTGGTGAGCAGCTTCATCACTGGCAGGTTCTGATGACTGCACAGCGTGGTCAGCAGCCAGCTTCACACCCTGTGCTGTTGCAGGAGCGGGGCCGCCTTTCCCGCTCGCGCTTTTCACAGGCGGCTTCCTCGTGTCGTCAGCGAGCTATGCCAGCTACGCGGAGCACCTCGCGTCCTACGGCTACGTGGCCATCCTCTACGACAAGCGTGCGCGGCCTGTGTGTGCTGCCTGACGCCGAGCCTGAAAGCAGGCCGGCGACGCTGGCGCGCCGGCTCGAGTCGAATGCGCTGCCGCGTGCTGCGCAGTGGAGAGCGCTTTCGAGCCGCTGGACGATGTCACGTGCGTCGGGATGATCAGCGAGCTGCTGGACTGGGCGCGCCTGGACCCCGTGCTGTCCCGGCTCGCGGACCCCGGCCGCACCTACCTCTGCGGCCACTCGCGGGCGCGCGCCTGGCCTGCTGCACGCCAGGCGGACTCCTGGGCGGCGAAGCTTATGCGACCTAGCATGCAAATGAGGCTGCCATTTTCAGGGCTCTGCAAGCCGGGCATCGCCTGCGCGCAGGGCGGGAAGCTCAGCGTTCTGGCGGCGGCCGCGGACACGCGCGTGTGCGCAGTGTTCCTCGCAGACCCCGTCGACAACACAGTCTGGGCGCCCGAGGCACGCGGCCACAATCCTGCGCCTGATATTCGCGCTCGTGTCTGCCTCCTGCCGACTGAGTCAAAAGCTGTTGCTTAAGAAAGGCATCAGCTCGCATGCGTGATTGCAGGGTCCGGTATTCCCATCGGCGGTCACAGCTCTGCAGCGGCTGGGCGCGCGCCGCGTGCCGCTGGCAGTCGTGGGCGGCGGCGTCAGCAGCGACTGCGCGCCACGGGCGGCCAACTACCGGTGCGCTGCGCCGCCTGCTGGGCTGTCCCTGCGGCCATCCGCGGTGGACTCGCAGGGCGGCTGACGGGTGTGCGGCCTGTGCGTCCTGCTGCGTGCAGGCACTTTTACGACGCCTCCGGATCCGCCCCTGCATGGGAAGTGCTGGTGCGCAACACACGCCAATACAGCAGTCCCTGCCCTGGTGCTGGTCCAGCAGCGACGCATGGTCATGCATGCCGGCTGCCTGCCCAACCGCATGGGTCTTTCCCATGTCTTTTCTGCGCATGGTATGCTTATAAAGTCCAGGGTGCCGTGCCGCAGGTGCAGAATGCGGGGCACTTCCAGTTCCTGGACGACCAGTCGGCGCTGCAGCGCGCGATCTGCGCGGTCGGGCCGGTGGCCGATGAGCGCGTACGCGCGGTCGCGCAGGTGTGCGTGTCTCTGTTACTTTTGACAAATTAGATGTGATGGCGCAGATGTAGCAGTGCAAGATGTGCTTTAGCGAGCATACGCCAGTCAAGCGCGACACCCAACAGCTACGTAGCGTGTGCGCTTCCGCATGGCACACCGTGGTACAAACAGGAGGTGCGAAGCAGCGGACCGGGTGCGTTCCGTGCTGCGGCGTTAGTGTGCCGCGTGGTCTGCAGGCTGTCATGGTGGCATGGGGTGAGGCCCTCGTGCGCCAGCGCGAGGAGCGTGACGGGGTCCTGGAGGTTGCCGGCTCCAGCGGCGCCGCAGCGGACAGGCCTGATGCGGCCGGGTCCGTCAGCATCGCTGAGCGCAGTGCCTGGCAGCACAGTCCTGGGCAGCCTGCGCTGGAGGCGCTGCTGGCCGTGCTTGCAAAGTCGGAGGCTGTGCTGCGCGGCGGCGGGCCTGCAGGCAAGCCGGTGCTGCAGACGCGCTATAAGAACATTCAAGGTGTTGTGATATGAAGGTGTGGAATGTCGTGAAGTATATAACTGTGCCGATTGCCTGATGCCGTTGCACTTTTTAATAAAATGTTTTACAGTTGCTGCAATAGGGTAAGGACCCTGACGATTTCGTACGTCCGGGGCCGAGTCCTCTTGTCTCGATCTGCACTGCGCCAAAGGACTGCCAGTGGAGAGTTAGCACTAATCGTGACCTGCCCTCGTGGTGATAAGCTTTCTCAAGCGTTGGGTTTCGAGCTTCCCTTTTGTGGACTTGGTGGCACCAGCCTGATCCAAGCAGCTTCCGGGCTGGCACACCAGCTTCTTAGCTTGGCACAGCCCACTGCATATGGCTGTCTGTCCAAGGCGCAGCTGATCGCACTCCTCAGGCAGCTTCTAGGCTTGCCAGACCGCGCACACAGCAAGCGCGGGACGCACATTTGCAGGCCATGGACCAACCCGCATTCGCTGCCGGCACACCTCCTGCAGACGAAGCTGGTGAGGCAGATGCTTGTGCGCAGGATTGCGCATTAGTCCTCATGATGGCGCGTGCTCTGCCTGGGAGCGCTGCTGTTTGCCCCGGTGTGAGCACAGAGCGGTGCTGGCTGCAGGGTCGTGCACATTCTCGCCTCTGCGTGCGGGATTGGAGCCTCCGCTGCCACCTGGCTTCACCAGCCATGGTGCGCGCGTCGCCGCTTCTGCAGGACAGCAGCATAGAGCTTCCCACACTGTCACACCCCAGGAGCCCGGCGCGCCGCTGCACAGGCACAGACGCTGCGTGTGTCGTCAGCATTGCGGCGCCTGCGGCGGGGCGGCCAGGTGGCGCGCAGCAGGAGGCCCTCCCCCGCATCCTCTACCCGCCGGTCTTCACCGGCGACGGTGCGCGCGCACGCCTCACAGCACACTCTGCTGCTGCACTTTAAGAAACGCTCTCAGTCAGAGGCGGTGTGTGCCTGCACGTGGAGCCCGGCTGAGTGCGTGGCGAAGCGAGGGGCTGACCGCCCCGGGCTGTGCGGGGCCGGGGCGCAGGGGAGAGGCCGATGCCGCGGCCTGCAGGCGCGCCGGCAGCGCTGATGGGCGCGCGGGAGTGGCCACCCAGCCAGCCGCGCCTGGCGCCCTACGGGCACGGCTGCGGGAGCCAGGGCCTTGCGGGCGGCCAGCGCGTGCACCCCGAGCTGCCGCGTGCGGCGGCGGCCGCGCCCGCGTCCGGCGCGGCCGAGGCCGCGCCGCGGCAGAGTGAGGGCGCCGAGTCGTCCGAGTGGGCGCCGGCGCAGGCGCGCGCGCCTGCGGGCGGCGCGGCTGTGAAGGCCGCTCAAATCACAGACGTGGAGGCGCCGCCTCCCGGGGCGGGCGCGCCCAGGGCGCTGCCGCCGGGCATGCTGGGCCACCGCTTCCGGCGGCGCATCAGCATCAACTGGTGCGGCCCGCTGCGCGCCGCGGCGCTCAACCGCCCGCCGTGGCTGCGCTGCGCTGCCTTCTGTGCGCCGTACACAGAGACTGTGCTTGACTGCAAGGCAAGAGGACCATCAGGTTCTGACTGTTGTGTTCACGCTGCTCTGATCACGCTGCTCTGAAAAGCAAACATTGGCAGTGACGGGCTGCAGGCTGGGCTGGGCGCTGTTCATGTTCTACCTGGCCACGCTGGGCTACTACCTGTACGTGCGCCTGACGTCCACGCTGAACCTCGGGCTGCACTACCAGTGGCACGCCCGGCGCATGCAGCCCCCGGCAGTCTCCATTCTGCATGTCCCGACAACCTGAAAGCCTGATACCCAGACATGCTCGTCCTTTGTATACGTGCCGAGCTACATGCATCAATTCATTGAGCGGAGAACAAAGTTGCACAGCAAAACAGGGTTTTGGCAGCAGCTCTGATGCTCAGAATCCAGAAGAGCGGGTGTGTCTGTCTGCTCTGCTTCTATGCGGAGCAGTGTCGGTGAGCCCAGCATCGCGACAGGTACGGCGTGCTCGTGCTGGTCGTGGAGGTCATGGGCGCCAGCACTGTCATACTGTACGGCATCAACTTGCTCTTCACTCCGCACGCCCCCGTGTACGAGCCGGATGCCGACCGCCCCGGGCTACCCAAGGCATGCCCCACCCGCTCGTCAGCCACTGATACTCCAGCGGCAAGGAACACGCATCACGCATTCAGCAGAAGTGTGCAGCGGGTGCCCCGCATGCCCGGCTGGACGGTCGAGGAAGGTCTTGAGGGCATGTTGCGGGCAGGTCGCACCCAGTGCGTCCGCCTCTGCCGCCACAAAACTTCCATGGTCGGGCCCCTCTGCGCTGCCACGCCGCCTGGGCGCGCGGCCGCCCGGTCGGCGCAGGGAGCCTGAGTCGCTGAGCTCTTCATGCTGGTCTAGCTGGCAGGAACGCGCACCACTGTTGGTGGCAGAGAGACGGGTGCCGAGCCGCGCGCGCGCACGGGCAGGTGCGGCTGGCGTATCACGTACGCGTGCTGGTGCCCTGCTACCGCGAGGAGCTCGAAATCGTGGCAAGGACGGTGCTGGCGGCGCTGGCCGCGGACCTGCCGGCCAGCTGCGCGCGCACCGTGTACCTGTGCGACGATGGCAAGGCGCGGCGCCCCGGGGCCGATGCGGCCGGCTGCATCGTCGCTGGGATTACCACATCAGGCATTTTCAGGGCATGGGCGCACACTTCTCTGTTTCTATTTTTTTCGTCTGTTCATGCTGCATGGCAGCTGGGTCCCCATGCTCCAGCGCGCAGGGCCCAGGGGAGCGCAGGACCCAGGGCAGCAGCGCGCGAGTGGGCGGGCTTGCAGGGCGACATCGTGCCCGGCTCACGCCGGCGCCTCACCGGGTTCGACCTGTCCCTAGCCCTAACCCTACCATATAGCGCGCAGGACCCGGAGAAGCGTAAGTGGGTGGAGGGCCTGCGAGGTGAGGACGTGGTGTATGTCAGCGGCCGCGCGCGGCCGCCCGGCGAGATGAACGGGAAGTCCGGCAACCTCAACTTCTGCGCGTCGCAGCTCTACCCCAAGGCGCGGCCCCGCCTGCCCGCATGTGCGCGCCGCCTGGCGCGGCAGGCCCGCGCGTGTTGCGCCAGCTGGAGCGCTTGCTGATCATCTGTCAGGCAGCTCAGGCAGCTCGTGCCGTGCAGCAGCGTGCGCTGCTCCCGCTGTGTCAGGGATCCTGCAATGCTCGGTCGTCGATATGCCGTGAATGCGGCACTGCCTACGTGCAGGGCGTGTCCATTCCCGGCAACGAGCTGATCGCCGTCTTTGATGCCGACCAGGTCGCTAAGCGCGAGGTGCGCACTCTTGATGGCGTCCACATGCTTGCAATGTGGGGCTGTTGTGTTAACGGGTTTGCTCGCCTTCTGATGCGTGCTGCAGCGCAGCCGTGTTACCTGTTTGTTTGTTAGAGCGGGCCGCCAAGTCTGTGACGCCCTAGGACCTTCACTGTGCCTGCTGCGCAAGCGCGCCGGCTGCGGCGTGCCGCGCACAAGCTGCAAGGCCGCGCGCGCGCGCCATGCGCAGTGGGTGCCGGCTGGCCATGCCGGCCCAGTGGCGCGCTTGCGGCGCGCCGTGCCGCGCGCCCAGCCGCCGCCCGCGCGCGCAGTTCTGGCTGCGCACGGTGCCGCTGTTCGACGGCGGCGACGACGTGGGCATGGTGCTGTCGCCGCAGTGCTTCCACAACCTGCGCATGGCCTGCGACATCTTCAACCACGCCAACGTGCACTTCTGGGAGTACATGCAGCCCGGCTACGACGCGCTCGGCTTCATCTCCTGCACCGGTGCCGGCCCAGAAGCATGCTGCTTTGGGGTTGCTGCGGCATTATGCCGCTATATGTGCCGAGCCGCCTTGCAGTGTGACTCGTTATTGTGCTGAACTGGCATTGCTTCGGGTGAGATAGTGAACATGATGTACGATTGTGCTACCGCCTGACGGCGTGTGTGCGGCTGTATCAAAAGGCATAACCATAAGCAAAGTTGTTCCGTCCTGCTTTTGTGACAAGTCAAGCTGTCTCTCAGGGGCGCTGCGCGCTGTGGGGGGCTCCGATGCCGACGACGCGCGCGCGCGCAGGCACCAACTTCCTGGTGCGCGCGCGCGCGTTCCGCGAGGCCGGCGGCTCGCCGACGTACACGCTGACCGAGGACTTTGCGCTGGGCATGGAGATGGCCAAGTGGGGCTGGCGCTGCCGCTACGTGCAAGAGTACCTGGCCATCGGCGAGGCGCCGACCGAGATCCGAAACTGCTTCCAGCAGCGCTCGCGCTGGACCAAGGGGGTGCGTCCCACCCTACCTTGCCCTTACTCTAACCCTATCATAATAGTGTACTTGCATGTCAAGCCTCCCTCCGCCGCGCTCGGCCGACGGGCGAGGCGCGCGCGGATGCGCGGCAAGCGCGGCGCTTATGCCCCGCGCATCCGCCGGGGCGCGCAGCACTTCCAGATCATCCTGAACCTGCGGCGCTGCCCGTTGTTCCAGTTCCGGCTGCGGCCCTTCGACCGCATCATGTACTGCAGCGGCGTGTGGTCGTACATCGTGGGCGCCGTGACGACCTTCACCTTCCTGCTCATCCCGCTGCTCACCATCTGGATCGGCGCGGCCCGCCCGAGCTGCTCCGCTGCCGGCCTCCAAGGCCGATATGCTTAGGGTCAGGGTAGGGCCTGACAGTGTGCATGATCCTACCGCCCTGCTGGCGCTGCAAATCAGAGCTGGCGCCACGCTTGCTGTCGTCAGGACATGTTCAGGGGCTGTGGCTGACCGTGAGGCGGCCTGCCCGCAGGCGTCTTCCCGCTGGTGCTCTCGCGGCAGTTTGCGCTGGCGCTCACGCTCTACTCGGCGGCCATGCACTCGCTGCTGTACTACGTGCGGGTGCCCTGGTGCGCACATGGCGGTAGCAGGCACACCTTCAGGCTGTTGAGGGGGTCGCGACGGCGCACATCGAGCCCTGCATGCATGTGCTGTGTGGCGCGAGCGCAGAGCGTGCTTTCTGCTTGCACAACTCAGAATTCTAGCTGGTGGCTGGGAGGCACATGCGATGGCGCGTAGCACAAACGTTGTGCTGTGAGTGTGGCCGCGGCGCACTGGCACTGCCACCACTCCATGCCCGTTTGTTGCGACGCGCTGCTGCATACTATCATGTAAAGTCACCCACATCCTGCTGCTCACCGCACCAGCTTACCCATTGCGTTGGGTCCGCGCAGGCACATCGAGTCGCTCTGGTTTGCGAACGTGGCCAACCAGCTGATGTGGTGGGCGTACGTGAAGGCCGCCTGGCGCTCGCTGCTCAGCCGCGTGTGCTGCTGCTTCACCCGCATCGTGCGTCCCGCCTCGCATGCCCGGCCTTGCTCGGCTATGCACACGCCAACAAGCGCAAGTCAGAGTGCTAATATACTTGCTGAGCTTGCGGGCAAGGGTTTTCTCTTTTATGTATTAAGTCATCATGCATCATGCCCTAGCTCAAATAACTGGCTGCTGCTCGGTGCGCATAGAGTTCAGAAGCGAAGCTGCCTGGCGAGGATCAGCATGCGCGCGCTGCCTGCGCACGACGCATGACGCGCCGTGCCCCTTTGGAAAACAGTGGGGTCTGTCTCGGCCAGGCGTTCAAGGCGACCGCCAAGGGCAAGGGGCGCCTGGGCAGCAGCGCGGTGGGCGACATCTGGCTGCACTGCCTCTTCTTCGCGCTGCTGGCCGCCTCGATCGGCGTCGGCGCCTGGCAGCTCGCCGTGCGCGACGCAGTCGTCTCCACGCTGCTCGTCTCGGTGCTGTGGGCCGGCTACGCCATCATCCCGCCCTTCCTGCTCATCTGCTACGCGGCGCTGGGCCCGGGGCTGCTGCTGGCGGCCGTGTGCAAGCTGTGCCTGCTCGCCTCGTTCGGCGCGGGCGCGGCCACGCTGGTCGTGCTGTGGCTGGTGCCCAGCTACGAGTCGCATGAGGGCGCGGGGCTCCTGTTCCGCTACATCCACCAGCTGCAGGCGAGCGCCTCGCAGGCGCTGGCGCAGGGCTGAGCGCGCGCGGCGCTAGGGTCAGGTTCGGGTCCTGCGTGCGCACCGCCGGCGCACCTCTGTCTGTTCGACAGGGGTCGTGGTTCTGGGGTTTCTTCTCTAGCAAAGTGGTGGTCTAGCTGTAGATGGCATAGGCGCTTGGGGCGTGAAAGTTTGCGCACGCCGGTAAGAAGCGGTGTAGAATAGACGAGCATGGTTAGCGCCAATCCCCTTTCTTGGAAGCCCAGACATGGGGGTGCGGGATATCAGTACTGTGTGTGGAGGGTGTGAGATGCGCATGACGCTTTCTTGATGCGTGCACTACTTATGCGTACACCAATATCCATTTAACCATGCCAAAGCTCAGGGTGGGCAATTGCAGAAGGAGACGCAGCAGGGCCTGGAACAGGACAGACAAGAGGGTGTGAACCAAACAATTTGTAAGGCGAGGGGCTACTTCATGTGTGTACTACATCTTGCCGAGCAAGGTGCATTCCGCAAGCAGGCTACACTACTGACACAGCGGGCCTGCATGTGCAGCAGCGCCTGCACACGATCGTGACAGACCCAGCCTAGCCAAACATTGAGTATTGTCGAACAGGACAGGACAGCGGCCGAGCCCGGCCGCTGCACAGCTGCGCAACCAGTACACTGCCCAGGCCCAGCACAGGCGGCGACCCCAGGGGAGCAGCGTGCCCGGGTGGTTAGGGTCGCTAGGGTTAGGGTCGCTACCCCTGGGCGGCGGCCAGCAGCTGCAGCGCCTCCGCGCGGCCTAGGCCGAGCATGGCGGCCACCTCCTCGGCGCGCGCGTCGGCGGCCAGCGCCTCGAAGCGCGTCAGCGCGCGCCCGTCCGCGCCGGCCGCCTTGCGCACGCAGATGTGGTGCTCTGCGTGCGCGGCCACCTGGCGGCCCAGGCCGCCGCCGCTCAGCGCTGAAACGCCGATGGCGGCTGGAGGCTGATGGCTTGACCAGCGCGAGCGCATGGGGCTGTGCAGCGCTGTGACCGCATCCTCTCGCACGACAAGGAAGGCAGAGTGCTCAGCCATTGACGGCGCGCGCGCCAGGCGCTGCGGGCGCGCGCGCAGCCCGCTCCGCAGCGCCAGCGCCTGCGGCAAGAGCGAAATGCACAGGATCTGCGCCTGCCCTGCCCTACCCTACCCTAACCTTGGAGCACGGGCAGCGCTGGGGCCGCGCCTGCGGCAGGTGCGAGACGCACAGGATCTGCGCCGCGGCGCCGCCGCCCGCGTTGCCGTCGCTGCCGCCGCGGGTCATGCGCCGCAGCAGCGCGCCCACGGCGCCGCCCAGGCGCCCGCCCACGCCTGAGTCCATTTCGTCCAGCACGAGCACAGGCGCGCCCACGGCCTCTCCCAACAGCGCGGGCTCATCATCTGCAAGGCGCTCTTGCCGTCAGGCTCTTGCGTGTCCGAGTGAGGCCTGTTGTACTTGCCAGATATGCAACAGTCACGCTCGCGCTGATCCAGAATTTCCCGGCCGAGTCTGTAGCACATCCTGCATTCCACGCCACACATTGGCAGCATATGTTGTCAGTGCCATGTTGTCCGTCAGGGCGCCCGGTGTGCAGCAAGCAAGGCCAGCGCCAGCTACGGGGGCGCGCCTGACGCGGCCGCGGCGCCAAACAGCCCGCCGGCGTCGTGCCCGAGGTTGAGCAGCAGGTCGCCGCGGCCGGGCAGGCCTTCGATGACGAGCACGCCGGCGCCGTTGACCGCTGGGGCCGCAAGCACGTCCTGGCGCGAACCTGCGAGTATGCGACACAGCTGTGATCCAGACGCATACTGGGGCACAGGGTTGCCTGACAACGTGCTGCAAATGCCAACGGCCTCGTTGGTGCAGGCGGCGCGTCGGCCTCCCACACAACCGCTGCGGCCATTCTCGCGCATTCCCCTGCAGAGCCTGGGCTGGGCCGTACTGCCACCTAACTGCCACGCAACTGATGAGACATCAGGACTGGTGCCGCGACAACATACCACAGCACGCCCCAGGGTCGCTCCCAGACCACTCGCAGAGGCGCGCCTGCTTCGGCGCCTTGCGCTGCCGCCGAGGCGGCCGCCGCCTCACTGTCGGCGACCGCCGCGGCCGGCGCCGCCTTGAGCGCGAGCATGATGCGCGCGCTCTCGCCGCCGGACGCCACCGCGCCCTGGAGCGCTCGCGCCAAATCAAGCGAAAAATCAGGCGCATGCAGCAGTGCTCGCCCGCTGGGCCGCAGCTCTTCAGTCAGACTCTTGGACACATTGCCGCACGTTTCTTCCAGACAGGCGCATCGTCTGTGCCACGGTGCTGGCGGCTGCAGGCTGCTAACCATGCAGCACTGAAACCAATGCCGCGCCGCAGTGGACCCTGCTCAGACGATGCAGTTAGGTACTGCAACCGCATGCGCTGCGCCACATGCAGGAAGCTCACACACACCGCACAGCGGCTTCAAGCACGCAGGGCGGCGCGAGCGCGGGCGCGCGCCAGCGGCCGCAGCGGCTCGGCCGGCCCCGCCGCGAGCAGGAACTCGACCGCATCCAGGCCGCTCGGCCGCGCGAGGAACGCGTCGCCGCGCTCGTACACCGCGTCCGCCAACTCGGCCGGCACCGCCAGTGCGCCCGCCGCCTGCACGCCTTTGCCTTGCCCTAAGCCCTAACCCTAGCCAACATACGCCGGCCGCGCCCTGCTGCGTGCCCATCTGTCCGACACCCGACCGCGCCCCGCTGCGCGCTAGCGCACACGTCCGCATCCGGTTGAGCCAGCCATGCTGCCAGCGCGCCACACTCAGCAGGGCGTGCAGCACCGCAGCACGCCTGGCGGTCGGGACACATGTGTGAGGAGCGCGCTGGCGCGCAGCATGCGCGGGCCTGCGCGGGGTGCGCACCCCGGCCGCCGCGGGCTCCCAGCCGATGCGCACGTCAAAGCGCGACCCCGCCATGGCCAGGTCGGCCAGGCACGCCTCCACCGCGCACTGCAGCCGCCCCGCCGCCGCCCTGCGCGGCCGCGCCGGGCGTCAGCCGCGCCGGCGCCTGTCGCGGGTGCCTGGGCGGCCATGAGCTGCCAACCCAGCTGCAGCTACAAACACGGTTTCAATTTCCAGCACGCGTGGTCGCAACTTGAGCCGCTTGTCCCTCCCCTCTCCAACAGCAAACGCACAGCGCAGTGACACGGCTGGTATACGGCGAGCTCGCATTGCAGCTGTCACACACTCCTCTTTCCAGCACAACCTAGGGCAAGCGCAACCACGGCGCAGAGAGGCCCCACCTGCGGGCCTGGCTCAGAGCGGCGGCCTGCGCGGCCAGCTCGCCGCGCAGGGCCGCGAGCTCGGCGCCCATGCCGGCGCGCCGCCCCTCC
>JAABUY010001935.1_pt1 | contig 25995 bp, 25 predicted proteins | sample 5560271 | NCBI WGS metagenome assembly JAABUY01 (sample SAMN10711886, study PRJNA513374) | rock metagenome | isolation source: Antarctica rocks | place: Antarctica: Victoria Land, University Valley | reverse complement strand
TCCCCTCTACCCCCCTCCAAAAAACGCCGCGTACTATTCGGCGAAATCACATCAACACGCTCCCTCCCCCCCCTCCCCCCACCCCGTCACCCCGCCCACACCCTCTCCCGCTCCCTCTCCCGCGCCTCTCAGTCGCCGCAACGGCTCCGACGACGGCCTGGCCGCCTATCGCTCGTGGGCCCCGCCCACCCACAGCTCTCCGTTTCCGGCGGCCTGGCAAGCGGGCTGCCGGTGCGCGGTCGACAGCCGGGTGCGGAGGAGCGAAGGGGCGCGGGAGGAGAAAGGGGCGCGCGAGACGAGCGGCGGTGAGGGCGCGCTTGGTGGGGTGGGTGGGTTGACAGGGGGAGCGGGTGCGAATGAGGGTTTGGGATGGGGGAAATTGAGAGTGGGGCTAGGGTTGGGTTTTATTGACTCTTTGGTTGGGTCTCGCGTCGGATTGGGCCGGGAGGGGCGTTTGACACTTGGGGCTCGACGTCCGGAGGTGAATTGACCGGGGCCCCGCGTGTGGTTAGGCCTCTGGTGCTTCGCAATATCTTAACATATTTATCCTAGTTTAGGACTATAAATATGAAACATACTCACTCACTGTGCCTTGCTCGTTTCCAATGCTCGCTTCGAATCGTCGCTCGTAGCTGCTCTTCGTATGTGTAGGTTCCATCCCCCTAAACCAGCTTCCAAGGCTCCGTATCTTCTCCAGCTTCCATAGGTGTAGTGACTCCTTTTGCCTCTTGTAGGCCGAAATCCTTAAGCACCCCCCCCTCTCTCCGCCGCAAGGTACGTCTCCTGGGAAAGGGTTAAGTGTCCAGAGGGTCCCTGTTCCGTGTTTCATGCATTCCTAAACGGTGCTTGCACGACCACAGTCCGTCATATCGAACCGACTGTTCAATCTTCCTTCAAGGGCTCGGGTTTCGTCCGCGTTCGGTCCGCAAATCAGGATGTCGTCGACGGTAGACGGCGACGATCAGGTTGTCTGTCTGTGCGGTCGATCTAACGAAGCAGTCCGGTCAATTTTGCCGATAACCCTAACGAGACGCACTGGAAAGTCCATGATCGGGGGTTTCGATATAGATGTGTATATATATATAAAGGAGACACAAGGAAAACAGGACTACACAAAAGACAGGCTGAGATCGTTGTCTTTTCTAGACCCCCTCTATCTATCTATCTGTCTCCGTTTGACTGAGGTATGGGGCTTTCTGCGACAAAGGCGTTTCGCTATGTCTCGTCTCGGGAGGGTGCTTGATGGAAAGGTCGGTGAGGTGAAAGAATCGTCAGTAGGAAGATGGTAGACTAGAAGAATCCTTCGATTGAGAAACATATCAAATCAGTTCACTCCATGTGCTCACCCGAGATCTATATTAGTCTGCGCCGTTGTCTGTTTGAAAACAGTGAGTGAGGGATGGTGCTTTGTTGTCGTGTCATGTCTGTTCCCATCCAGGCTTCGTATCTTTATCAGGAACGGTAGACGGTAGATACCCCTAGAATCAGCTATTTTCTTTTCTCTAGGGGGTCATCGATTGTCCGGTCTCAAAGACGGCTGGGGTCAAGAAAGACCATGCTGCGAAGTTCCCGCATATTTCCAACTCCTCCGCCAACACCGTGATCGTGTAAAGTCCAGCCTAGTGATCGGACCACCAATCGCCTTCACACATACGCTCCTTCACAGGCGGTAGAGGACGGAGGTGAAGCATGATGGAAAAGGTGAAATGAGGTGGGACAGCGTAGGGCAGTTATAGGTAGATAGACTCGTAGAGCAGAGCCAAACATCAACCACCCTCGTAACAACTAGTCCCTCCAACCGTCCAGTTCCATCCGACAACCAGCGCGTAAATCTCCCATCAGATATCACCAACAGTCGAATTCCACCCCTCCTCAACCCCCACCTCCCTCACGTCCACCTTCCCATCCCCCTCCACCACCACCGCACAATTCTTCCCCACAAGCTTCCACTGCCCCCGATCAAACGTACTCGGCTCGCTCGCCACAATCACATGCCGCCCATGCTCCTCCGCCCTCTTCCACGCCCGCGGATTCCCCCCCTCCTCCCTGTCCGCCGTACCCGGATACTTCCGATTAAGCGTCACGCCCGCCTCAGTCGAGTAATACAAGCTCGGCGGCTGCTCCGTCGCATGGTTCAGCACGCGGAACGCCACAAGCCGCTGCCCGTCCGTCGTCGCGATATTCAGATCATTCGCGCGGGCCCCCGCCCGGCCCAGGACGTCCTGCTGCAGACGCACGACGGTCTCGACGGTCTTGCGCAAGGCGTCGAACATGGCGGCCGTCGAGTACGTCTCGCGCTCCCAGGCGGGCGCGGGGGCGCCGTTGGTCAAGTACGTGATGTACAGGGCCGCGAGGTGCTCGGAGTCGGTGGTGCCGGCGATGTGGGCGAAGGCGGCGGCGGACAGCAGGGCGGCGAGCGGGCGGCGGATGGCGAGGAAGTCGGCGACCTTGAATAAAAAACAATTAAATAACCAAAAACATTTATAAAACAAAATAAAATAACTAAACATACGACGCCGTTGTGCATAAAGGCATGGCGACCGAAGATAAAGGGGTGATTGTTGACCGACGCTGTGGCGGTGGCGGTGGCGGCGCGGATGTGGCCGAAGCAGGTGGTGGTCGAGGTGTTGGCGCAGATGGAGCGGAAGTTGAGGTCGTTGAGCGGGGGTTGGGCGGTGCGGTAGAGGGCGGGGAGGAGGGGTGCGAGTTGTCGGTGGGCGTTGTCGTCAGTGGTGCCCGTGTGCTTGTCTGGGTTGGGGTGGGCGTCGTCGGTGCTGGTGAAGGACGAGCGGGCGTTGGTGTACCATGCTATGCCGATGCCGTCGACGTTGAAGAGCCGGTTGCGAGCGGAGATCTCGTGCTCGGTGGTGATGTTGTTGGGGTCGTGCGAGAGGAGGTATGGGAGGTAGTGCTCGTGCACTTGCTTGGAGAGGGAGTGGGCCTGTGGATGGGCTGTTAGTGTTGAGCGGTGATTGGGGAGAGAGGGGTGGGTAGTTATAGTACGGGCGTGACTAGAACGTCTTCAAGGAGACATTCCTCCGTCTCGGAGATGTATGCGAACCAGCTGTCAATTGTTGTCAATTACCTGCTTCTTGACCCGTTTGATGCATCACTTACCGGCACATGATGATATCTTGAGGTGGTTGTCAGTTCTCAATTGCGACAAACGTTGTTTTGTGTGGAGGTTGGCCTTGGTGTGGGGACAAACGAAGTCAAGTTCATAGTTCATCGAATGGGAGACTAGTATATCACGGACGCTAATTCACAGATGGCGATCAGCCATGCCAACCCGATTCAAGTAAACATGATAGAAAGTCTAATAGCTCATGCTTGATAACGACATGACCGCTCCCTCCGCATTGTGTGTATCTCATTCCGACATCACCCACTCAACCAGACAACCAGACAACCTCCCGTAACTTGAACACCAGCATCTATGGTTGCCACTTTCTAAGCCATACCACTACAAAAACATCTTCAAACCAAAACCATAATCGCAACGAGGTATTCCCTTGCCATAACCTTTTTGCCCTTTCCCCATCCAACTCCTCCCTCATACCCTTAAAAGCTCTCATCGTGGAACGGATTGTTGATTAATTCCGGAGGCTTATCCGGCATCGTGACTCTGATCGTCTTACATTCGCAGAGATTCTCACAGTGCCTCGTCAACTGTGCGTTGTGCCAGAGCCGCGACATTTGATCGGTTCCAGCAGAACATGTGGGCCGGTCGCCTGGCCTTTTGTCGACGCAGTTGCAGTGACCGCCGGGCAAGGTGGTGCAGTATCGTTCAAAACTCGTCCAATAATAATGTTGGAAGTAAAAAGGAGAAGGGTAGCTGGTTACGTCAAGTAGAAGGTTATCTGCGAACGGGCAGGAAACGTACTTGTGGGACAATGAGCATTAGTAGGGTGGAGAAAGGAACGGGATGAGAAGAACGAACGATCGAAAATGGATTGAAGCGGGGCTGGAGGGGCCCGTTTGCGAGTGGGGAGGCGCTTGTGGTAGACAGGAGGATGAGTGATGCCATCACCACGTTCCCGTATGTGAGAAGCTTGGCTTCGATGCTTGATGATAAATGCATCTTGGAGTGAGATCAAGATCCCCGCTTGAGTTGCTAAATCGTCGGGCAAGGTTCAAAGGTGAAAGGATGAATCAACCTGGAATTGATTCTCAAGCGATGTCTTGATAGGTAGAGCAACCTACTGTCTAAGCTTCGCGTTCGCATCGCTGCGACTTTGTAAGTTCTTGTAGTACTGTATGTTCTGCTAATACCTTACTTAACTCTTGGAAGATTGAACATTGCGGCGGTGCAGACCGAAACTCTCGATATGCATCTGCCGAATGGTGGGGGTGCCGTGTGAAACAGTTCGCGCATCGCAAGTTTGAAGGTTAAGCGCAGCACTGACACCAACATAGCATTTGCTCACACATCCTTTGCAGTTTTGTGTAGCATTGCCAATCCAACGGATCTCGATCTGATCTCTCAGCCCGATTGATAGGCGCTCAAACAGGTAGAGCCAGATAACTTTCAGTACGGAGGCTTGCTTCTCAGTTGTTGATGCGGCTCTCAGTGAGCTTCCTGAAAACGTCATCTCCTTCCTATTGGGCGCAGTCAAGACCATGAGGCGGTGACCTTGGGTTCGTTGTTGCTGCTCGAAATTGATTCTGAGACAGCTTGCAATGAACTCGATCAACCGGTATCATACAGAAAGACAGATATGCGCCTAAAGCAACCCTTGCTTTTGTAAACTAGACGCAAAACATTAGCAGAGCATTCTTTTAGGGTCATAGCCGAAGTGGTTCAACGTACTCATAATACACCTTCTCCGGCATAACGTTCCCGTCCGCATCCTCCATCTGTACGATACCATCGACGCCGGCCTTCTCCTTCTTCTTATCCCTCTGAATCTTATCCCACAGTTTCAGGGCATCTTCGATTCCAGTGATTTCACGGAATAGACTCGTATTGGTGATACCCAAGCACTTTAAGCCATAAATATGCCTGGCTTCGTTGAAGTGTTTGTCGAATGCTCTCCGACCCATATAAACAAAGTTACCGCATATCTCGCAAGGAAACTCCACGCCCAGTCCGTGTAGCTTGTAGAGCCAATATGGAATCGGCTTGCCATCCCAAGCCAGCGGCAGTTTCAGTGGGTTGTAGATCTTTTCGTCGCCGTCCGAATCCGATTCATCGTCACCGTTACGGGCGAGTGGTTCAGCCGACTCCGCAAAGAGCGCATCAAGTTCCATCTGTCGTTCCCGCTCAGTCATTCCCTGCTTCCGTTCCACATTGACCCGAGTGTCGCTACGCTCGGTTTGTGTGCTACCAGCCAGTTTACGTATCCGAAACTCTCGCTCAGCAATAGCACGCTCTTTCAGCCTCTGCACACTCGGACCTCTGCTAGCCACTGCGCCATTAGATTCATCGTTCGAAACATGTGTTTGTCTTGCCGTCTTCGCCTCCACTGCTCGAATATGCTTCTTGCCAGTCAAATGGTTCTTGTAGACATTGTTGTTCGTAAACTCCTTTTCACAGTCTGAACACCAGACTCCCTCTCCAGTACCTTCTGTTTGTGGTGCGGCAGGTCCGACTGATGCATGTTCTGCTCCCCATCCTGGAACATCATTGCCATCCCAGGCGGTCTCGAAATCCTTATCGAAAGCATGAAAGAGCTTGTCCAAGTCCTCCAACGGCCTCGTCCGCCTCAGGAAGCCCTCAAGATAACCCGCCAAACCTCCAACATACTTAAAGTATTGTTCGGTAGTCTTATCTGACCTCTTGATAGGACACTGTGGAGGTGTGAATATGTCGAAGTAGTCCAAATATTGGAGATATGTCAATCTCTTCACTCCTGGTAGATTTAGATAGCCCTCATGCTGCGTCGTGAGATCCAAGAACCGCCCATATGCCTCTTCCCCGGTAAACATATTGTCCACTTCCGAGGTTACTATGTCCCCGTCTGCAGGAGCCTTGCGCTTGTACGCTCGCTCAAGGTTCTCTACCGGCTCATTTGGATACCGTCGATGGTGTTCTTTGATGTCCTCCATTTGCTTGTAGAACTCATCGAAAGGATCTCCGGTCGATATCGTCTGAATTTCTTTCGCTCGTGCCCCATTTGTGTCATTGTAGATATCCAGTAACCGTTTTGATTGCTCCTGAATGCGACTTAGGAAGCCGGATATCTGATGATCTCTGTTTAATCGATCTCGTAGCTTTTGAATAGGTCAAGGAGTCAGCCTGATCTCATCAAGACAGGTTTTATACATCAAGAGCTTACATGTCTGGGGTCCTCTAGAGTGCGATCACTAATCCCCTGCTCTAATCTCTCCAAGTCCTCGTGGAGGAATCTCTGATCTTCGATTAACATGCTCGCGAGGAAGGATTCTTGGGATGTGTGATTGAGAAACAGTTAGTCCTGAAATAGAGCTTCGTTCGATGTATCATAGACTTGATATACAAATTGTTGCAAGTTTATTTTCAGCGCAACGTCGTCGTCGCGAGAACCCAGGTTTTCCAAGTGTCTACATAACTCGCTGACCAATCATAGAGCTTCATGCTCCAAAAATCGCGCTAAGCATCCAGCAGCAATAAGTTAGCTTCCATAGACAGCCTCTTTAGAGACATCACACCACGTACAAGCCAACTTTTCACCATTCCAGATCAACAGAAGACACGATGGCCGAAGGTATCGACAGAAAGGCGGAAGGTGAGAGAAATCTAAACAACCAAGGTCAAAATGGTCGCTGATCAGTGCAACAGAGAGGATGGAGTTTGCGACGTCGAAGGAAGTGACTGTGTAAGTCAGCATCTACGTCTGTAATAGAATCTTGACTGATATACTTACTATAGGGCACCGACATGTAAGACTTGAATTCCAGACTTACGGTCTACTTACTGAGTTCTCCTCAGTCGAGGCTATGCATCTGAAAGGTAGGGCTTATCCATACAACCAAGCTCTCTACCTGAGATTGACCCGGCATAGAGAATCTACTTCGAGGAATCTACGCATATGGATACGAATCTCCGTCAGCTGTTCAGTCACGGGCTATCGTCCAAATCTGCAAAGGCCGCGATACCATAGCTCAGGCACAGTCCGGAACCGGCAAGACGGCTACATTCTCGATTAGTATATTGCAAGTTATCGATACGGCTGTCAGAGAGACACAGGGTATGACTTTTCAGAGCTTGATATATTGCGGATCGTCAAAGCATGCTAATGAGCACGGGTATAGCTCTTGTCCTCTCGCCTACCCGCGAGCTCGCAACCCAGATACAGTCCGTCATTATGGCTCTCGGAGACTATATGAACGTTCAATGCCATGCCTGTATTGGCGGCACCAACGTCGGCGAGGACATCCGTAAACTTGATTACGGACAGCATGTGGTATCAGGAACACCTGGTCGCGTGGCTGACATGATCCGTCGGCGTAATCTTCGGACTCGCCACATCAAGATGTTAGTGCTTGATGAAGCCGATGAACTTCTGAATCGCGGATTCAGGGAGCAGATTTATGACGTTTACCGTTATCTTCCCCCGGCGACACAAGTCGTGGTCGTTTCGGCAACGCTTCCCTACGATGTCTTGGACATGACGACGAAATTTATGACTGATCCGGTGAGGATCTTGGTCAAACGTGACGAACTGACATTAGAGGGGCTCAAACAATACTTTATTGCTGTGGAAAAGGAAGAGTGGAAGTTCGATACCTTGTGCGATCTTTACGACACGTTGACGATTACACAAGCTGTCATCTTCTGCAACACTCGGAGGAAGGTCGATTGGCTCACGGACAAGATGAGAGAAGCTAACTTTACGGTATCATCGATGCATGGAGAGATGCCGCAGAAGGAGCGAGACAGCATCATGCAGGATTTCCGCCAAGGGAATTCGCGCGTCCTGATCTCTACCGATGTATGGGCTCGAGGTATCGATGTTCAACAAGTCTCGCTCGTCATTAACTACGACTTACCCAGCAATCGTGAGAATTACATCCACAGGATCGGGCGCAGCGGAAGATTTGGCCGCAAGGGTGTCGCCATCAACTTCGTGACCAGTGAGGATGTGAGGATTCTGCGTGATATCGAATGTAATACCTTTGGCTTCCCTGAACCAACAAACATAGCTAACCGTCACAGTGTATTACTCCACGCAGATCGATGAAATGCCGATGAATGGTGAGTCTCAACGTCATGTTCTTGACTGAAGCCTGCTAACGATAATGCAGTCGCCGACCTACTTTCTTGAAGGGGGGGATAATCGTCTTTCGACAGAAGTCTTTCCCATCTACAGCCCTCGGAGATCACCTTGGATCTGCAGCCGGAAGGGCACGTCACCTGATGCGTTCGCTCATGGGTCGAGGGGTGGGCGCTTGATGTGCGGAGGAAACGGGCTATTTACTAGCAGGTCTGTACGAGAAGCAAAATTAGCTATTCGGTATGCTGACACTGGCAGGTCCAGATCGAGATACCGTAGTTGAATACAAACAATCAGAGAAATTATCATTTCCGACCACCCTCGCGTTGCGTTCCCAGCAGTCTTGTTCACAACCCGACGATGAGTACGAAGTAGTCTCGCTCGACGCTAATGCTCGGCTATCAGGCCTTTTGACATCACCGATAAAACATGACAATCCTTCTGTCCCTGACCTGGCAGTTATTCCTCCAATTGACTCTTGGATACCGTCTGCGAATAACTTACTCATCACATCTGGGTTGAGCTTGCAACAGCGTTCACAGTAATTGTGTTTGTACGGTGCAGAACTAGCTTCCCGTCGAGCGCATTGCGCGTACTGCTAGCCCTATCAATTCTAACTCTTAAGCCTGATATGATGAGTACAACCAAATTCAAAGCGGCCGCCGTGCATGCCGCGCCCGTCTACATGGACAAGGCCGCGACCCTCAAGAAGGTCGTCGAGCTGATCAAGCAAGCCGGCGAAGAAGGCATCAGCCTCCTCGTCTTCCCCGAGACCTTCGTCCCAGGCTATCCCGTTGAGTCTCCTCCCCCTCCCCTCCCCACCCAACCATTAACGCCTCCCACCCCCACAGTACTTCATCGAATGCTACCCGCCCCTCAACCAAATCACCGCCCTAACCAGCTACGCCGAACAATCCCTCGTCGTCACCCCCCACTCCCCCGACCTCCTCCCCCTCCAAACCGCCTGCCGCGCCTCCTCCGTCGCCATCTCCCTCGGCATCTCCGAGCGCGTCGCCCACGGCTACACCCTCTTCAACTCCCAACTCCACATCGACACCACCGGCGCCCTCCTCGGCGTTCACCGCAAGCTCCAGCCCACCTACGTCGAGCGCGCCGTCTGGGCTCAGGGCTCCGGCCACACCCTCCGCACCTGGCGCACGGAAGCAGGGTATAACCTCGGCGGCCTCGCCTGCTGGGAACACACCATGAACGGCGCCCGCCAGGCCCTCATCCACTCCGCCCAGCACGTCCACGCCGCAGCCTGGCCCGCGCTTTCCACCATGGCGGGCTTCGAAGCCGTCGCGGACGCGCAGATCGAGGCGCTTATGAAGGCGCACGCCCTCACGGCGCAGGTCTTCGTCGTGGCCGCGAGCAATTTCGTCGACGACGGCTGTTTGCGCTGGATGGAGGCTACGCTCGGCCCGCAGGACTTGCTGAAGCGCGGCGGCGGCTGGTCGGCGGTCGTGCATCCGTTTTGCACGTTTCTAGCGGGCCCGCATACGGGCGCCGAGGAGAAACTGGTCGCGGCGGAGGTTGATTTGGCGCAGTTGGCGGCGGTCAAGGTCTGGGTTGATGCGGCGGGGCATTATAGGCGGCCGGAGGTGCTGGAATTTCGGGTTGATCGCTCGCCAAGGTGGGAGGACGATCGAAGGGCTGCTGGGGGGAGTGCGGCTGGGGCGTCGGATGCGGTTGAGGCGGCGGTTGAGAGTGGGGAGGCGTCGGGGAGGGAGGTGGGGGGTGTGGCGGGTGGTGTGGCGTGATTTGCACTTGCTTTGTAGCTGCGAATGGGGGCTCTAGTGATAGATCATCGTCTTTTTACGTCCGTCTCCCCGTCTTGTTGTGGTTGTATACTACCGTGGTATAGCCCTTATAGATAGACAAGGTAAATATCTCAAGAGCTAGCGAATGGAGATTCGAACACGAGAGAGTCGTCTCTGCTGGCGCTGTTCGCGTGCAGGGCTCCTAACAGTCACACTCTCACTCTCAGGACCCGCGCACGCTTGCCAACGGCCCTGCCCCCCGGTGGGAACATTGACCCTCCTGAACGAACACCTTGCCGAGCTCGTGATTGGAAATTAACACATGAGGTCTTGCAGTATGCGTAATGGTAATTGTATCTGCGAAACCCTAAGTAGAAGCTTGGGAGGGAGGTCGTTCCGCAGTACGGAGTTACCTTGTGTGCTTGTACATACCTTATGTATGGGTTGGATGGCGTCAAGTTGAGTTGAATCACACGGTCACGTCATGTCTTTGAAGAATGGGTCTGTAAGGTGCCTACGGTACCGGCCTGTCTTCCGCCGAGCCATTTCCGACGGAAACACGGGGGGAGGAAGGTGGGTAGAGATAGCTGTACGGGCGTATGCGTACTGATCGTCCGACTACGTAGCGGGACATGAGCGTTCTCGTCCAAGGAATACCGTCTTAACTTCTAGTCCTTCCCCATCACATTTGTAGGCTAGAGTCGCGCAGGTAGGTCACGGAAGCACCATGTAAGATATAAGACCAAAACTCCATTGCTACGGATACGGATAGGGTACGGGTAGGGGTACACGACGCAGGAAGGACGGGCGTGGTGCCAGCGACGAGAGCGTCAGCGTCAACAGCAGCAGCAGCACCACCACCACCACCACCACCGTCAGTACCAGTAAACAAGCCCAAGACATGAAACGCCCGACAACCACGAATCTCAAAACAATCGCCATTAATCCACCAATAACAAGACGCCCGACTAGCACATTCGTCCCCCGACCTCTGAACATTGACGACTCGAACACCACCGACCAGCCAGACAAGCCCAGGAAGAAAAAAGGCAAGAAAAGGAGGAAAGGAAGGGAGTCTCAACCCGTAGACATGCACACCGAAGTCAGTCGATACAGGGAGTCTCGCCTCCTCTCCTCTCCTCTTCTCTTCATTCCTATACATTTCCATTCGTCGGTCAATCCTGGGAGCTCTTACATTCAAAAGCGCCTGCGACGGAACCAAACACCGACGCTCAACCTGTAGACATACACCGAAGTCAGTCGATACAGGGTGCGCGGTGCTTAGGTCCGTCAGCGAAGGGGGATGGATGAGCTCGACCCAGTGGTTGACGTCGAGGATAGGAAGATGGGTGGCGTTGAGTGCAAGGTAAACAAAGCGCGGGTATGGCGATTGAGATGATAAATTGAAGCTGGGTAGGGTGCGGATCGTCGGTGAAACTGCGTCGTCCAGTGATGGTGAACAAGAAGGATGCGCGATAGCAATGCTCCGTCACAATGTGATTGACCATGGCACAACAAAGTTTAAACCATCAGCGCATCATCGACCTTCTCCTCCGCGACGAGGACGGTGACACTCTCCCGAAGTGGCGTGAGCTTTCCGTTGTTCTCCTCGACGACGTCAACCTCGTCACCCTTGGCGCTCTCGCTCTCCCAGATTTCGATTTCGGGCTGTTGCTCTTGCTCGACGAGAAGCCCGGCAACATCGACGGGACCGAGAACCTTCTTCGACTCTTCGACCTGCGCCAAGAAGTCCTTCCAGCCGTCTTGTTTCGGCGACGTGGTCGTGACAGGCGGTAACGTCGGCTCAGCTGTTGCCTTGACCTCTACCGGAGCAGACACGGTGGCCAGCTTGTCGTTTGATTTCTCGGCCGGAACGATAATGTAGGAAGAGGCGTCGCATCCGTCGGCGTAAAAGTCTTTGGCATTGAGTTCGCCCAGGTGCATGCGAGACTCGTCAGTCATCTCATCCCTTCGGTCGGATCTCCTCGAGGGGGCAGCAGCGACGGTACCGTTGATTGAAGCTGAGGCCGTCAGTCCGTCGAGGGGTGGGATGTTTTCTTTTCCGCGATCATCTTTGGCGGCTCGGCGACTCTCGTCATCGGAAATATCGAGCGTGCAGGTGGAGTGGTTCATCAGGTTGCTCATCTCGTCGTCCTCCGTGTCTTGGTAGATGTCGAACATCCAGCCCCTCGGGGTAGCGTCTTCGAGGGTGGGCACATAAACCTCCTTCTTCTGAGTGGTACCGTAGGATGGAATAGTGCCACTGAGAGCCGCGTCAATGCTGAAAGGAGCGGCATCTCGAGTTCGAGCTCCAGAAAACGAAGGTGGTTCGATCCGAGTGAAGGGCGAAGATGCAGTACGACGACGGGAGAGAATGCCAACACGTTTGCTCTTCGGGGATCTACCAGCCACAGCAGGAGCGGTGGACGGCGTTGCTGTTCTCTTTCGCTGTCCCAAAGGTGACGATGGTGTGTCGAGGCGGACGGAAGGCTTGTTGAAGTTGGTAATTGGAGTTGCCGCTCCGGTCAAGACGAATTGAGCTGTTTTCGCTGGCTTGACGGGAAGACCGTCGAAGTTCTTGGCCTTCTTGATGGACGAGCGAAAGATTTCGGGATCGACATTCTCCGTGTCATTGTCAAGAAATTCCGTGGACGGAGAGCAACGTCGCTTCACTGGCGAGGCAAGGATGGTGGGAAGAGCTGAGATAAGTCAGGATAGGTAAGTTACAAGGTCATGAATCTGCATTTGAATATGGCAGTGCGAGTTCATTCGTAAAGACGTACCATTTTGTCGGTTCTTCGTGTTCGTGAGATTTCTCAGTCGAGAGTTGTCGACGAAGCCAAACGGCTGCCTCAATGGAGACGACACGGCGGCCATTGTTCGAGTAATGTTTGCCTGAGTTTGAAGGTGGAGAAGGAATTGTTGTGTTGTGAGGACTTCGGAGGTGTAAAGGGCGCTTGGAGTAGAGAGTTGTAGAAGTTGAAAGCAACGTGAGCAATGTTGGCGATTTAATTTAAGTCGACAACAACAGTGTTACTTCGTATTTACCTGCGAGACGTGCAACACCCCGATCTGATTCACAGCTTGAATTCACAGATTCACGAGCTGTGAATTGAGAAGTGTTGTTGTCGAGATGGGAGTAATAATGAGCGTTAGAGCGTCCGGTTGAAGCCTGAGGAAGAAAGAAGGAAGAAGGAGGAGTGGGAGCGGCGATGTGTATATTCGCTGTTCCCCTTCCGCAATGCAGGTGCTGCACAGCTGCACACCACTAGGTACAAAGTAAGAAAAATGTCCAAGCAAGGAATTGTGCAGATCTTAGAACAGGAGCTGTCGGAGAAACATGTTCGACCTGGGAGAGACTTGCGAGAAACTCGTCGGTTGTACTGCAGGCAAGCAGTGGGGGCAAAGCACCAGGCACCAAGCAACCAAGCAGCGCGTCGAGAGCGTGTGTTGATGTGATGCTGCCTTAGTCCCCTTAGTTCCCAAACCCAACGATGTGACGTGACGGGTGTGTTATGCTATTTATGCTATGTTATGCGGTATTATGCTGTGTCCTGCTCTGTTATGCTGTGTCCTGCTCTGTTACCTAGGTATGCTCTGTTATGCTCTGTTATGCTATGTTAAGCTGTGCTGTGCTGTGCATATTTATCGGTGTGTCAGTAGTGTCAATGCTTTGCTCACTGAGGCTGTCGAGTGGATCCATATTTAGGGGGAAGGAGAACCCCAGCGGTAATTTTTAATTTTCGGGGAAGGGGTACGCGTTTCTGTAAAAGATACTTCAGGCGCGCTCCCCGACGCGACTATAAATTGGACAGGCTCCCCCTTCGTGTACTTGTACTTGTGCGTACGAAGTACCGTGAAGGATGGTGTACCTACCTTAAGGTAACCTCTTCAATTCAGAGTTCCTGTGCACTTCGGTTAGTCTGCCTTACGGTCCGTGGATTGGTTGCCTGATCGCCTCAGACCGGTTAGAGTAGGCGTCGTGTGTGAGCGCAAGGGAAGTCGGAGAGGAGAGTGCATGGCGCACTGCAGCTCTCCACATCCAATCATTCTGATGTCACAGCCGAGTCGAAGACAGCTTCGAGACTGAACCTCGAGCGCGAAACTCTCACGGCTTGGATTGCTATTTCTATCTCCATCTTCAAACCAGAATTCAATGCTACTTGACCTTGAACGTGCGACAGTGATTGACCCCTTATGCAGCAACGGTTCGGCTATGGAAGAGATTTGTGCAGTCATTAACTACCGTTGGTTAGAGAAGATTTAGACACATCCAGACCATTAACAATGCCGAGACCAACCATCCTCGTCGTCGGCTCTCTAAACGCAGATCTAATCACACGGACCTCTCGAATCCCAGCGCCAGGAGAAACACTGACCTCGCTATCCTTCGACACCGGCTCCGGAGGCAAAGGGGCCAACCAAGCCGTCGCCTGTGCCCGACTCTCCCGTCGCAGAGATGCAGTCGAACAGGGAGACGTCTTGGTGCGTATGGTCGGTGCCGTGGGCGATGACATCTTCGGCCACGATCTCCTTGCAGGGTTAAGAAAGGACGGCGTCGATATCACCGGCGTCAAGATCCAAACAGGGGAGAAAACAGGCGTAGCCACCATCATCGTCGAAGAACAGACTGGAGAGAACCGCATCCTGTTCTCACCCAATGCTAATTATACGCTCAAACCGGAGGACTTCACTTCGCTACCGGAGCCTTTACCTGATGTTATCGTGTTACAGCTCGAGATACCATTGGACACCGTCCTGCAGATATTGAAAATAGCGCATGAGAAGAAGATCCAAGTAATCTTCAACCCTGCGCCAGCCACTGCACTGCCGGAGGAAACATACAGATGCATCACTCATCTCATCGTCAACGAATCCGAAGCCATGATCCTATCAAGCGACACGTCTGACCAGTCTCTGCGAGAGGGGGCGCTCATTCGCACAGTAGACCACTTTAGAAACCTTGGCGTTACGCACGTCACAATCACCCTAGGATCCAGAGGCGCGTTCTTCTCAAGAGGGCCTAATTATGCTGAATGGCCAGCGTGCGAGGCAAAGGTTGTCGATACAACCGCGGCAGGCGATACATTTGTCGGAGCATACGCTGTTGAGGTTGCGAAACACTTGGGAAAGGGCTCAGATAGGGCGGAGTTTGATATTGTTGAAGCGGTCAAGTTCGCCCGAAAGGCTGCTGCAAAAACAGTCGAAAGGAAGGGAGCACAAGCTGCCATTCCATGGAGGGATGAAGTGTAATGTTTGTCTACCTTACCAAATAGCAACAGATCGCTGTCCTAAATTGCTGTAAGCATTAACGAGCCGAAGCTTAAAGCGGTCACAGACGGCAGAACCCGGAAGATAAGTATGATGACGTCGACACCACAAACTACAGGTCAAACACCATCAGATATCCCAAACCCACAACCTCAACCCCCACAACCCCCTTCCATTACACCTCATCACACACCTCCAAACCGCTCCACACTTCCAATCCACTCCACCCACTTCACCCACCATGTCCTCCTCCACCGCCCAAACCCAAGACCAAGCCCCCCCCCCAACCCTACGAAATCCGCCCCGACACGCAAAAACTGACGCACAACGACTCCAACCCCAGCCAAAACGCCCCGACGGGCGTCGACTACGAGCCGCACCCGGAGAAGTCGCTCCAAATCTCGCCCGAGCACGAGCAGATCGTCCGCCACATCACGAACCTGTACAGCGGCAGCGCCAACGAGACGGACATGCGCGTCTACGCCGAAAAGGCAGTTTACGACGACCCGTGGAGTTACTGCGATACGCGGTATAAGATTGCCGGGCAGTGGTATGGTGCGTAGCGCTCTCCGTGGTCCCTTCGTCTTTCGGTCCGCTGCGCCAAGGCCTAGCAAGACCCCTGGGCCCACGCCAGCGCCGGGGGCGACGAACCCAACTCACAAGACCGACCATTGATTGTTGCGCACAAACAGGAATCCCAAAACTCATGGCCTCATCCAAGACGCTAAAAACCGAAATCGTGCACGACACGCCCGACTGCATCATCTACAAGCAGCAGCAGGAGTACACGCCGCGCCTGCTGCGCTTCAGCAAGCCGGTCAACAGCCTGATCACGCTGACGCTGGACGAGGCGGGCCAGGTCAAGTATCATAAGGATCAGTGGAACGAGAAGGATTATAGTCATGAGGGGCTGGGCATGGTGCTGAAGCGGCTGAATGGTGATTATTTGACGGTTGTTACTAGGCCGCCGGGGGATTTGTAGGGTTATTTTGTATTATACAGGGGGGATGATTGGTGTCATGAGTATATAACGAGGTGGATATCTACTTAGGTGCTTGTACAGTCGGGGAGTAAGGGCCGACGATCCGATGTTTCCTTTCCCTCAATTGGTGGGAGTGCGTTCAAGATTAGGACTCCGCCATCGTCCGCCCTCCACTCCCGCCAGCTCGATACGACACTGAGCTTTTGTCAATCGGTGCCGGTGCCATCGTGAGTACCCGGCGCAAACTACAAGCATCTACCTATGTGCGATCCTTCTCCGCCAGAGCCGGAAATGCGCTTAGATACCTGCTTTCTTCTCTCCCTTCCCTTCCCTCCCCCTTCCCTTCCCTTCTCTTGTCCTCCCTCTCTCCTCCCTTCGCACTCCATACCACACCACACCAAACCCACTACAGTAGCCTTCAGGTGCTTTCACAGAAGACGTACCCCTACACGATGCATCGACGCGAACCCCGCACTCGGAACCGATCGCCCTCGCCCTCGCCCTCGCCCACGCCCACGGCAATATACCATGGAGGAGGATACAGCAAAGTCGATCATGAGTGACGGTGAAGAAACGTATGTACCAAAACGCTAAGCGTACGTGAGGAAAACATTTCGTCGTGACGGGAAGAGAAGGAGCTTAGTTGATATAACAATATTGATTTGACGGAACGCCGTGCACGCTATGCTTTGAGAGAAGGAAACATAAGGGAAGGGAAGAGAAGGGAAGGCAATGCGATGCCCTGCAATGACCCTCCTGCACGCTCGTCCCCGCCCTGCTAAACGTCCTCATCGCTGACAACCATCATGCTGCCCTCGTCCTCTCCCGCCACAGTCTCCATACTCAACCCCCTCCCGCCTCCACCTCCACCGCCCCCGCCATCACCAACCCCTCTCCTGTTCCTCCTCCCAACACCCCCACCCATCTCCCTCTCCCTCTCCCTCTCCTCCAACACCTCCCTCTTCCTCAACCTCAACACCCCCTCAAACTCCTCCTCCACCTGCCTCTGCGCCGCCCCGGCCCCCGCATCCCACTCCCCATCCCCCTTCCCCCCCTCCTCCCCACCCACCCCGCCCTGCGCATGCTCCTCCAGCGCCTTGGCCAACAAATCCGTCGCGACCGGATCCTGCGGATTAACCGCCAACGCCTCATGAAACGCCACCACGCTCTCCGCCGCGCGACCCAACTCCAACAGCACCAACCCCTTGGCACAGAAAATCCCCGCATCACGCCCGCCCTGCCTCAACACCTCGTCGAACTCATGCAGGGCTTGGTCGAACTTCCTCAGCCGGCGATAGGCGTGGCCGAGATTCGCACGCGTCGCGATCCACGCGCGCGGGTCGGAGTCGATGTCGGCGGCCATGCGGAGGGCGTCGGCGAAGACACCAACGGCGTAGTCGAGGTGGTCCTGGTGGTAGAAGACGACGCCGAGCTCGTTGAGGAGGAGGGGGTCGGTGGCGCAGAGGGCGTGCGCGGCGTTGAGGTACTCCTGGGCGAGGGTCATGTTGTTGAGCTGGAGGTTCTGCATGCCCAGGAAGAGCTGCGGCAGGTGCGTGCCCTGGAAGAGGCGCGCGGCGGTGGAGTAGGCGGAGATGGCCTGGTCGTGCTCGCCTTCGGCGGCGAAGGTGTGGGCGAAGCCGATCCAGGCCGGGCCGAAGTGCGGGTCCATCATCGAGGCTTTGGAGAAGAAGCGGCGCGCTTCGGCGATCTTGCCGCTTGTCAGGTAGTAGACGCCGACGGCGAGCCAGGTGGCGGGCTCGTCCGGGTGGAGGTCGGCGAGGCGGTGGGCGACGAGGAAGAGGGTGTTTTTCTGGGAGAGCTCGTGCAGGCAGGCGAGGTGGAGGGGGTAGATGGTGAAGTTGAACTGGTCGTTGTCGAGGATGGATTCGGTGATGGAGAGGGCTTCTTTGAAGCGGCATTGGGTGAAGAGGAGTTCGGCTCTGGCGAGGAGGAGGTCGGGGTTGTTGGCGAGGTTGTAGTGGGTCGAGAGCGTTTCGGTCGCGACGTTGAATTCGATGGGGTTTTTGTATTTGGAGAGACGTGTGGTGTAGAGCATCTTTGCGAATTGCGCGGCTTCCTGCGATGCGGAGCTGTCCTCGGCCACCGATATCGAGTCGAAGTCCAGAGAACCTAGGAATTCCCACTCTTCGTCCGGCGACAACAACGAGTTTTTCATCAGTTGATCGAACGCTTCGAAGCATTGCACGTCTATCCGAACGGCGGCCTTGTAGCACTCCTTGGCTCGGTCGAATGCATTCTGCTTGGCATAGCATATCCCCCTCAGATAGCACATGGCCGCTTCGAACCTGATGTTCGAAGCACTTTCCTTTTCCCTCTCCTCGCTCCGGTCTATTCGGTCGGGCTTCTGAGCTGCCTTGCCGTGCCTCGACCCTCCGTTCCGCAGACTACCGTTGACATGTTGCAGTTTGCGCCGGCTGTTGCTGGGAACGACTATAAGGTGTACAGGGTCCTGCTCTCCGAGTACCGACAGAGCCTCCTCGAATTTGCTCTGTTTAATATGACATAGTGCCGAGAGGTAGCGGCACGAAGGACTTCGAGAGAGCAGGTCATGTTTCGACAGGAAGCCCAGTGCGCGGGTGAAGTTGCCGGTAGAGAAGTGGACCTGTGCGAGCCAAAAGGCGTCAGTATCGCTGCCTGATTCGCCGTCAGCCTGTCATCCCAGCGTTTTCGAGAGGAGCTGGACTTTGAACCTGTAATTGCCAACAGCTTGTCGCCAATGTATATTGCAGACTCGTACTGGTGCTTGTTCATAGCATCTTGTCGCCAGCTTCTCAGAAAGCTTTCCATAGTGAAATGTACTCTTTCAAGTTTGAACTATGTTCAGGGCCATCCCAATATTGCCCAATACTCTCGAAAACGGTTCTAAATATTGGTCCAGAAGAATGCTTATTTACGAGTAACGCATATAGCTTGACCGCGCCTTTGGTTTCGGTGGGGAGACGCGATCCCGAATCCGCTTACGTAATTCTCCCCCACGGCTCTTATGTCCATACTTCCGACCTCGAATTCCTTCTCCGTCACACTTCATAACAGAAGTCAGAACGCATTCAAATCAACCGCCAAATCCTTTCCCGTCGGGAATCTCATAGGCTGGACGGTCATATTGGCGTACGAGATCGATTGATTGGCACTCTTAAGACTTCTTTCGTCCCTGGATTCATTTTTTTTTGTTCAGATGTGGGATTGTGAGTCACTGCGTGCCTGACAGCACTTGCCTATGATGGAATAGGGGCGTTGGGCTTGCCTTCATGATTCGTGTTATGAAGGAAATGGCTGCGGATGGGACTGGTTGATTGGGCTGTGTTGCCCTTTACTTCAGGGATTTGTACTCGTCGGTAATGAGCTTCCTCTCTGTGCATTTAGGTTTACTTCCAGTGATGTGTGCAGGTGGACCGGAAGGAGCTTTGAGTGAGGAGGTGATGATGATCATCTGTGCCGCCTGTCTTCTAGGAGGTGGAGTTGATCGCGGAATTACTGGTCCTCTGTCTCTATCTGGAAATAAGGAACCATTACGGTAGAGAATGCCACTATACACCGGACCTATCTCTCACTCTGGACGCAATTGACCTGATATCAGGCCTTTTATCAAGGATAATTGTGTCCAGCTCAGGAATACGAGTCCTTTCTCATGCCCTGTACTTTGTTTGTGTCCAATGTTGAGACAGGATCTGTGTGAAATTACCAACGATTTGCAGTATTGCTCTTTCGCAAGAATATATGTCAATGTACTGTCCACTTTGTAGGATCACAGCGTTACATACCGGCTGAAACCCTTTTTTAAGTAGCTAGTAGGTTCTGGAGGCAGTTTGGCTAAGCTTCACACCGTCCCGTCAGCGTGTCCTCGCTCTCCTTTCAAGACCGTGTCATTGCCCACAGGAATCGGCTCCACTTAAATATCCTCTATTCATATTCCTTTCTCCAAGGTATAGCGCATGTTTGCTAAGTGTGAGAAAGAATTCCAACCTGCAGGCGCCGCCATGAGGCCCGCCCCGCATGTCGACAGCGGTGGCTCCAGGTATGTTAGTCAGGAGAGCGTCGACGTCGGTGGGTGGCAGTCCGGCAGGCACCGCCCGAACGCATTGGCTAGTTTGAGCGCGAGGATTGGGCGGTGGCTGTTGGCAGGGAGCTGTATGTATGGGACATGGTGGGCCAAAGGGGTTAGAGCGGTGATGGACCGAACGGTGTTCCTCGGCAGATTTGGCTTGGCCCAGGGTGGGTCAGGGTTGGAGCAATGTTCATAGGACAGGTGGATTCGCGGCAGCGGCGCGGAGGAGGAGAGGGGCCGAAATGCCGGTCCTTGAGCACGTTTGGTGCAGTTGGTGATATAGGATGGGAGGTGCTGTGAACAGCTAGACGGACGAAAGTGCAGATCTACGCCTTCTTTACCTTCTTTGCCCCTCTCCACCCTGCCCGTGCTACTTTCTCGATCCAGTCAGTCGGCCTATTGGCGGCTAAGACCGACGCTCCTGCCGTGCCGTGAGTATTTGATATGCAGAGAGATGACGCGCCACCCTGAGTCACAAGTTGACGGGTCTTGCAGAGGGCTTTGGTTGGTATGAATGGGGATTGAGAAGATAGATTTGCTCTCGAAGGTGATGCGTTCTTAAGTTCTTCCAAATGACACTCTTTATTCGGTGGAGAACGTCTAGCTCATGATTGATAATGAGTAACAGCCGAGCAGCCAGCAGGGCCCACCTGATACATGTAGCCAACGTCAAAATCACAAAAGACTGTCTCTCGTGATCTGATTTCAAGAGTTGTATCTAAATATTTCGAAAATAGTCAGGTGCCTGCCAATCTAATGCGTTGATAATGACCAAAGACACACTGTCAAGGCCGCTTGCGGCGCATTTTCAGAAATGCGAGGGCGCAGATACTCCCCAAGCGGTTGCGGCACCGAATGTCGGGGTCTATAACATGTTGCCTGCAGCTGAGTCGAGCCGCGAACTATGCACCTGCAGAAGTGGGAAGAAACGCCCGCTTTCTCTGTTCCAGACGGTCAGGACTGTCAAAGCTAAGCAGTCGAGAGGTACAGCGGACTCACACTCAGGAAAAGAGACAAGACAAGGGCTATCGCAGCCGCAACGTAGGCAGGGATGAAGCTACATTAGAGAGTAAATTGTCAGTCGGGGAGCGCCTCGGGGAAGCAATTGGGATCGTCAAGGCTTACGCTGCACGCATATTGTTAATCACGGCCACCAGAACCTTTGCTCGAGTCTCAGGGGACATTGCGTCCAGGAAAACCTTGTTTGTTCCGGAGATAACCTGCTGAACTAGTGATTGAGGAGTGTCCGGAAGGAGCGCCTGCAGGTCGTTTTCGGCACCGTTAATGAAGACCGCGCTTGCAAAGGCGAGGCCTAATGTGATGCCACTAATCTGGGCTAGGTGGGAAGTTTATTCTCAGCATGGGCAGGCTTCTAAGGGGAAAGGGACGAGCTCACCGATCATAATAAAGCTGACTGCAGACGACATATCTGCAGGATGGACCACAGCCTGAATAACAGCATAGCCGGCCTGGACAAAAGCGCCGGTGCCGACGCCAACTAAAACCTCAAGTCCGTAAATTTTCGCGGTTGACGTCGTGGAGTTAATACGTGCTGTTAGTGAGAGGGGATCAGTAAGTTCTTGCTATTGCAAAGAGTAGATGAGGCTGCCTACAGAGTAGTGTAGTGGAGATCAAAGCTAAAGCGGCGCCGGCGGCGTACCATGGTTGATAATACCCGAACTTTGACATCAGAAAGCCATTCAAGAGGATTGTGGAACAGAGGAAGAAAATCAGAGGAAGCAAGCGGACAGCCGATTCCAGCGCAGAGTCTCCGCGGGTGAATTGAAAGTAAATAGGTATGTAGTAGATTGGCACATAGGCTGAAGCATTACTGACCGCAGCCAGGATGAACAGAAGAACAGCTTCTTTGTTCCTAAGGAAATGCACTGGGAACATGCGATTGGCAGGCGTTGTTGTGACAGATATGACTGTTGAACAGCAAATAAGATGAACAATACACCACTAAGAACGAAAAGGGCGATGGTCTGGCTGCTTTCCCAGGCATAGAGAGTACCTCCGAAATTTATTACCAATATGAGGGTGACCAGTGCCGCAATGCTGAGGATAGCTCCTAGAAGGTCAAAGCCAGTGAGACGCTGAGGAATGGATTTTCCGGGACTCGGATCGAAGGATGGCAGAAAAAGGAGGTTGGTCGGAGCAAACAGAGCACCAATGATGAGGTTGATGTAGAAGGCCCATCTCCATGTTGCTGTCTCGAAGGCGCCACCAATGACTGGGCCAAGGACCGCTCCAAGTCCCCAGGTCAGGCCCCTACGCACGTCAATGGTTTGTTTCATGCGAACAATGAGACTCTCGAGGTATGAAGCCAAACCCAGACTGTGTAATCACTGAGCTGGGAAAGAACTTACACGAGACTGAGATAAGTGGGACGCTCTGAGTCTGAAGTGTAGACTGAAAGGAAAGTCATCACCCCGGTATAAATACCATTGCCGCCTGCACCGGCAAGCACACGGCCTATAATCTCCGCCTGAATGGTGGGAGCTGCCCCGCAAAGCGCTGAAGCTCCAAGGAAGGTAGCTACGCAACCAATGTAGAGGTACTTTGCGTTGAGCACACCATACAGTTTCCCGAGCGGCATGATAACAGAAACGCCTCCGATGACAAAGCTACAGACTCACATCAGCATCCGTCGTTGCATAGCTGGAAACGTTCACCCGGGTTCCAAGTCGAATGTTTGCGGTAAAAGGCTAGTAGAAGATCTGGGAGAGATTCGCACCCCTTCGAAAAATCAAGTCACTTGTTTGAAGTTACAAAGCCTCTAGAGACTGAGGCCGAATAGGGAGAGTAGGTGGTAACGCCAGAAGAAGTTCAAGCACTTTCAGATTGTAAAGAGCAGATGACATACCCATCTGACAACCATCCTATGCTGTGGATACTGTGAAAGTCCTCAACGATGGCCTAAGCGAGCCGAGATCAGGTCTTGCGCAGGGGATGATGTGTGATATTGTGGCGTACCGGAATTATATCTGCGACAATTGTATTGTCAAGTGAGTACAGAAGGAGGCTGGATAGGATCCCGATGACAGCTTGGACCCACTTATCCATTTCAGTAAACCTAGCCACGAAAAGAGGATATGGTGGAACTTACGGAAAGGCCATGTATTGTTCGAGGCGAGGTTGGGTCTTCCTGGTGGCAAGGATGTTGTGTTTCTAGTAAATCAAGCATATTGGCATCAGGCGTCGATCTGAAGTGAGAAGACTGGATAGAAGATTCCATGACGACCTCTTTACAGGCAGCATTAGGGTCTTCGCCTTGATGCTCTGCATTGCTTTTTCAAAGTTGCCATTTCACAGCTTCTGGTTTGAGTAGCTGTTGGCGGGTTCAGTGAGGGCTTAGAAGGCTGTGGCAGTGCGGTGGCCACGACTGATTATCAACTCGCTGAAAGAGGGGTTCCAGATATCGGGGGTTTGTCGAGTTTTTCACTCTGCTTCCCTACCAAGTAGTTCCAGTCGCCTGGATGTGTATCTGTAGGCATCCTCGCCTCCTGCTTCCTTGAGATCGGGACCGACCTTCCTGCACCATCTAAGGCATAGCAATGTGCGTCTGCATCATCGAGATTGCGCAAATCTTCTTCAATTTCGCGTATCTCTTCTTGGAAGGTACAGAAGGATGCGCCTGTGAGGTCTCAAGCGTGCGGTAGATCGGTGTGATTTGATTTGAGTGATGTCATGCCCTTCGTGTCATGTTGTTGTGTTCTCACGTAGCGCTTGCGGACATTTCAGCTGCGGGTTTGGCTTTCGCGCCGAAACCCTTCGGTGGGGCCTTGGAGTTGAGCCAAATACGGCAATGTGCATCTTCCGAAAAGCCATTCATCTTACACTGAAGGTGGACGGGTATATCCTATATGAATAACAGTGATCAAGCAAAGGTAATATACTAAAAGATTGCTGAGAAGATCGAAGGGTGCTGAAGGGACGGAGATGAGTTGAACAAGCCGCCAACAGAGCTTTAAGATACTGTAGCAGACCAGACAATAAACGCTTCAATTTCTTAGAATTCTTCGCATCAGAAATGCACTTGGACGTCGTTTAAGGTGTACTTGCATTGATCACCTTGGCGGCCTCGTTGTAATTCGCTCGGGTGAGGCGTAATTCCTCCTGTATGATCGAAGTCGGCAGGCACAGGCTCGTCCGGGTCGAGTCCCGTCGGCACGTTCTCTTTTGTGTAGGTAGGAATGCCGTTGTAGATCAGCCACCAAACACATTCGAGCGTATGAGCTGCTCGTCTTCAAGTGACACAAGAAGGGATCAATGTTCGCCGCTTAAATGAATTGAAAATTATCTGCACAAAATACAACTGCCGATTTGGCTTGCTTCCTTGGCTGCATGTTGGCGGAGATGGCTTGCTTCCTGCACGTCATGTTGGAGAGCCGGAATGGGCTGGCCGCTGTGGCTGGGTAAGCCCTGACCCCGATGGGTTGAAGAATGCCACCGTTCGAAAAGCCTCCATAATCGCCAGACTTGTAGATTGTTACACCAGCTCGACCACGTGTAGACTGCGGTTATTGCCGCTGAGGCCCATATTGATAGTGGCGCGTTTCCCACTACAGGGGAGACTTGTCGCGATTACAAGAGAATGATCGCAGCTCTCCTCTCCTCCGCTCCTCAGCACGAAGCACATCGGCATCCGCCGTCCTCACGTGATGTTAAACTCGAGCATCTGTGGTATCAGAACTTGTATATATGCCCTTAGTGGATAAATTAGGCAGTAATACATCTGATGACCTCTTGGTACAGTTGGTCCAAGTGACTAAAGGGTGTAGGCGTCATAACTGAGGTAAAGGTTTGATCACAACAGCAGCCTTGGCTTTCCTGCGACCCATACACGAACCCTAGCTACGCAAACATCGACGGAGGGAAGGGACATGGCTCAAGCCTGCGGCCAAGACGTAATCCTCATCGTAGGCACGCAGCCCACAGGACCAGACGGAGTGCAGCCGCTTTCCAAGGGAAACCAGTAGGGCTCTCCAGGCCAGAAGGCCAGAGAAACACTCCAGAACCGATGCGTGCAGCACGAGAGCAGGCTCACTTCGCCATACCACAGGGACCGGACCTCGCCGCTGGAATAGTAGGTCTCGTTGTTGCGGACGCCGCTTGAGAATCTGGAGCTGCAGCGTCACTCATCTCCATGACGGACGGCTAAACCGCAGAAACAGTACTTTCTCCGGCAATTGCGGGGATCCTTGGAACGCGCGTACGATCCGTCTTAGATGATCATCACATGATGGATCTGATGTCTTCATGACGGTATGAATGAATCTCGAAGGAGATCTTAAGCGCTCTTCAAACGCCTCGAATTTGGTGATCGAACATGCCAAAACATGTAACCGAATGCCAACCGACAGAACGCCGCGTCCCAGAAGGTACAACAACTCACACCAGCCCTACTTTCTTCTTAATCCCCAGCGCGGCCGAAAAATCCTTCTTCTTCTTGACCGTGCGCTTAAACACCGGCGGCGGCGGCGGCGGCATCAATTCCCTCGCCCTCTCCTCCCCCAACCCCACCCCCACCCCCTCCCCATCACCCCCGCCATCCACCTCCCCCAACCTCCTCACCCTCTCCCCCGACTCCGCCACAAACGCCCTCCTCGCCGCCTCCCCATCCTCCACCTCCCCCCTCTCCCACTCCCCATCCCCCTCCTCCCCTTCCCGCACCCCCACCACCTCCCCCCCCGCACCAACCCTCTCATGCCTCGCATT
>JAABUY010001934.1_pt1 | contig 26009 bp, 23 predicted proteins | sample 5560271 | NCBI WGS metagenome assembly JAABUY01 (sample SAMN10711886, study PRJNA513374) | rock metagenome | isolation source: Antarctica rocks | place: Antarctica: Victoria Land, University Valley | reverse complement strand
GACGGCGTAGGCTTCGCTGCGGGAGATCACGGTGCCGATGGCCGCGAACTCCTCGAAGGGCGGCAAGGTGGCGTCCGACACCACGGCGCCCATTCCCGCCAACGCCGCCAGCGTGTCGGCCGTGGCACGGGTGGTGTCGGCATCGACAACGAGGTTGGTTTCAAAGAAATGCCGCACGACGCCGATGCGCACGCCATCCATACCGCCGCCCATGCCGACGGAGAACGGCCCGGCTGTCACGTCGGAACTCGCGGGGTCGAGCGGGTCGTGCCCGGCCAGCGCGTCCAGCATCAGCGCGCAGTCCTCGGCCGTCCAGCACATCGGCCCGGCGTGGTCCAGCGCGAAGGACAGCGGCAGCACGCCGGCACGGCTCACCAGCCCGTAGGTCGGCTTGTGCCCGGCAATGCCGCACCAGGCGGGCGGGCCGCGGATCGACCCGCCCGTGTCCGACCCCATCGCCCCCATGGCAAGCCCCGCCGCAACGGCCGCGGCGGAGCCGGAGGACGAGCCGGACGGGTCCCGCTCCAGGTCCCACGGGTTGTGCGCGGGCGGCCATGGCAGGTCGAACGAGGAACCGCCAATTGCGAATTCCCAGGTGGACGCCTTGCTCAGCACCACGGCGCCGGCCTCACGCAGCTTGCGCACGGTGGTGGCATCGGTTGTGGGCACGTGGTCGCGGAACAGGGCCGAGTGCCCGGTCGTGGCGACGCCGGCGGTGTTATAGATGTCCTTCAGCGCGATCGGGATGTCATGGAGCGGCCCGCGCCAGCGCCCGGCGGCGATCTCCGCCTCCGCCGCCTTCGCCTCCGCGCGGGCGGTCTCGCCCAGCACCAAAATGTAGCTGTGCAGCCGGTCGTCCAGCGCCGCGATGCGGGCGAGGAACGCCTCTGTCAGCTCCACCGGAGAGATCCGCCGCGTGCGGAGGGCGGCGGAGGCCGCCGCGATGGTCGTGAAGCGCAGGTCGTCGGACACAGGCGTCTCCTCTCCGTCAGGCCGCCAAGTTCGGGCGCTTGCCACGCCAGGACGCCACGCGCTCGTAGGATGCGGCCACGCGGAGCAGCAAGGCGTCAGCGTGGAGCGGGCCGACGAACTGCACCGACAGCGGCAGGCCCCCGCTCGACAGCCCCGACATCATGGCCAGCGCCGGGTGGCCGGTCACGTTGAACGGCATGCGGCACTGGCGGCCATAGGTGCGCGCGACCTCCGCCGCGTCGTCGATCCGGCAGGCCGGGTCGAGCGAACTGGCGCAGAGCAGCACGTCCGCCTCGCGGAAGGCGTCGTTCACCGCGCGGATCAGCGCCAGCCTGGCGCGCTGGGCGCCGACATAGTCGCCGGCGTTGACGAACGCCCCTGTCAGCAGCCGGCTGCGCGTCATGGCGGCATAGTCGCCGGGCCTGCTGCGCAGCCACGGGGCATGGATGGACCAGGACTCGGCCGCCAGGATAGTACGGTTGACGGCGATGAAATCCGCCAGCGGCGGCAGCGCCATCGTCCGCACCGTGGCCCCCTGTTCCGCGAGCGCCGCGGCCACGCCGTCCAGCCCGGCCGCCACCTCCTCGTGCGCCTGCGCGTCGGTTTCATGGAAGTGCCGGAGGTAGCCGACGCGCAGGCCCGCGATGCCGTCCATGAGGCCCGCGGATGCGCGCAGGGCCGGCGCCGGCGCGCTGCCGGGGTCCGCTGGGTCATGTCCCGCCATCGCCTCCAGCAGCAGGGCAGCGTCCGCCGCGTCCCGCGCCATGGGGCCGACATGGTCCAGGGTGAACGACAGCGGGAACACCCCGCGCCGCGACACCAGGCCATAGGTTGGCTTCAGCCCTACGATGCCGCAGGCACTCGCCGGGTTGCGCACGGAGCCGCCGGTGTCGGTGCCGAACGCCAGCGGGAAGAAGCCGGCGGCCAGCCCCGCGCCTGACCCCGAGGACGAGCCGCCGGGGTGGTGGTCCCGGTTCCAGGGATTGCGCGCCGGCTTGTACGGCAGGTCGAAGCAGGGACCGCCAATGGCGAACTCGTGGGTGGACAGCTTGCCCATCGGGATCGCGCCGACGCCGCGCAGCTTGGCGACGACGGCCGCGTCCGCGGCGGCGACGTTGCCTTGCAGGATCTTGGAATGGCAGGTGGTGGGCAGCCCGGCGACGTCGATGATGTCCTTCACGCCGAACGGCACGCCGTGCAGCGGGCCGCGGCTGCGCCCGGCCATCATCTCCGCCTCCGCCGCACGCGCTGCCGCCATGGCGCCGTCGCGATCGGGAAGGATGAAAGCGTTCAGCCCGCCGTCGAGCGCCGTGATCCGGTCGAACAGCGCCCCCACCACCTCGACCGGCGAGAGTTCGCGTTTGGCGTAGGCGGCGGCCAGGGCGGCGGCGCCCATCCAAGGCAGCTCGCTCATGCGGGGAAGCCCGTCCGCATGGGGGGCCATGGTTCCGCCACTGGATCAGCTGGCAGCTTGAGTCCGGCGGTGGCCGCCCGCGCGAGGGCCGCGGCGGCAGCGACGTCCTCGGGAAACTCGCGCAGGGCCAGATCAAGCTTTGCCGCAACGGCAAGCGCCTTTGTCTCCGGGCCAAGGTCCTCGGTCATCGTCAACGCCCTCCGTTCTACGCTGCCCGTTCTACGCTGCCCGTTTTACGCTGCATTGGACCCGCCAGCCCTAAGCCAGCGTCACCTGGGTGAAATCCTGGTACCAGGACTGCGCCGGCTCGAAACCTTTCACCTTCTTGCTCATCGCGCGCGGGTTCAGGTCGTGCACGATGAACAGCCATGGCGCCTCGTCCACGATGATGGCGTGCGCCTGTGCCAGCAGCTTAGTTTGGGCAGCCGGGTCGAACGTCGCCTGCGCCTGCTTCAGCAGGCCGTCCGCCTGCTTGTTGCTCCAATGGCCCCAGTTGTAGTTCGTGGGCGACCAGCTATCCGTGGCGAAGTAGCGGAACATGGAGGACGGGTCGGTGTAGCTGAGGCTGATGTTGACCCCGTCCACGCCGTGCGAGGGCGCCGCCGTGGGTGCGCTGCGGACCGCCACCAGCATCGTGCCCCATTCCACCACGTCGAAGTCGATGTCGATGCCGACCTCCTGGAAATTCTGCTGCAGGAACTCGTTCATCGGGATCGGCACCATCTGGCCGGAGCCGGAGGTGGAGATCATGATCTTGGCCTTGACCCGCTTGTCCCCGCCATAGCCGGCCTCCTTGAGCAGGGCACGCGCCTTGTCGGGGTCGTGCGCGTAGCGGTTCTTCGGGTCGCCGAACACCGGGTTCTCCGGCGGGTAAAGCCCCATTGCCGGCTTGCCGGTGCCGTTCAGCAGGCTGCACAGCCCGTCGCGGTCGATGGCGTAGTTCGCCGCCTGCCGCACCCGCGCGTCCGCGAAGGGCGTGCCGGGCAGGCAGTTGAACACATAGGGGTAGGTGTGCGGATAGGGCCAAAGGCTGATGCCGAACCCGGCCTGCTTCAGCGACGGGATGGCATCCGGCGGCGGCACCTCGATCCAATCGACCTGGCCGGAGCGCAGCGCCGCGAGCCGGGTGGTCGCTTCCGGCATCGGATAAACCGTCATCTTGTCCAGCTTGGGAATGCGCGCCTTGTCCCAGTACTCGTCGTTGCGCGACATCTCGCAGTACTGGCCGGCGGCCACGCGGGTGATCTTGAACGGCCCCGTGCCCGAGGGGTTCTTGGCGAAGTTCTGCCAGCTCTTGCCGAGCTTGTCCCATTGCGTCGGGCTGGCCACCAGGATTCGGGTGAGCAGGTAAGGCAAGAAGCTGAACGGGTACTTGGTGTTGATGACGACCGTGCCCTCGTCCGCTTTTTCCCAGCTTTCGATCATGGACACGGTGGCGCGCACGATCGGCGCTGCCGGCGCGTCGTAGTGCGGCGACTTGTCGTCGTAGATGCGTTGCAGGTTCCAAACAACGGCACTGGCGTTGAAATCCGATCCGTCGTGGAACTTGGCGCCCTGGCGCACGGCGAACAGCCAGCGGTTCGGGTTCATCTCATCGATCTTCCAGGCCGTGAACAGGCCCGGCGCTATCCCCGCCGTCTGGTTGACGTGAACGAAGTCCCAGTTGACCAGCCCGTCATAGGCCGGGTAGCCGAGGAAGCGGAACCCCTCGCCGCCGTTGTTGGGAATGCCCGTCACCGTCGGCAGGTCGGCCGAGGTCATGGCGATGCGCAGGTTGGCCGGCGGTGCGGCGCGGGCGTCGCGCGCCGCCAACGGCAGCGCGCCGGCCACTGTTGCAGCCATGCAGAAATCTCGTCTCGAGAGCACCATCGGCCGTCTCCATGTTGGGGCGTGCATCAGGCGACGGCCGACACCGCGGTTCGCAAGGCAGCGGCAGTGGCAAGCAACTGCAGCACGTGTTCCGTGCTCGCCACGTCGCAGAAGCTGTGCGCCATGGCGGAAAGCGTCGCGTTGTGCTCCGCGTCGCCGAAGGTGGCGTTGCCGTCCTCGATGAGGAACACCTTGTAGTTCAGCATCATCGCGTCGCGCGCCGTGGACTCGCAGCAGACGTTGGTGGCGGTGCCGGTGATGATCAGCGTGTCGATGCCCCGCGCACGCAGCAGCCGGTCGAGGTCGGACGCGCCGGGCGCGAAGGCGCCGAAACGGCGCTTGCGCACCACCAAGTCGTCTGGCTGCACGTTCAGCCCGTCCCAGAGCGCATGGCCGAACGCGCCCGGCGTGAAGGCGGCGATCATCCGCGCCCGTCGCTGCGGCAAGCAGAAATGGTCGAAGAACACGCCCCAGCTCCGGATTGCCTCCTCATCAAAGGTGTTCTGGATGAAAACGACCGTGCCGCCGCCCTGGCGCAGCGCCGCGCTGATGCGGTTGACGTTGGGCACGATCTCCCGCGCGGTCGCGATCTCCGCCACCTCGCCCGGCGCCATGAAGCCGTTCTGGAGATCGACCACGACGTGCGCGGTGCGCGCCGGGTTGATCCTGTCGAACACGTGCACGCTGCCGCGCCGCGCCACCGCGCGGGCCACGACCTCGGGGCAGATTTGCGGTGCGTGCATGTGTGAGGCTCTGTTGCATGTAGGATAGGCAATCCGGCCAATAATCTTTGCACGGCAGCCTCAATCCAAGGCAAGTGCAAAATCTTTGGACAGCTTACTAGACAGCGCCAGCAAGTTTGGCGCAACCTTAGGCACTGTTGCGCTGTATGCCGTTCGGTGGCACGCCTTGGGAGAGTTGCCGGTGCTCCTGTTCACCCTGCGCCGTTTGCTGCTTGCGGTCCCAACGCTGATCGGCGTGTCACTGGTCGTGTTCGGCCTGGTGCATCTGGCGCCCGGCGACCCCATCGACATGCTGATGCCGCCGGAAGCCTCGCCGGACGTGATCGCGCAGATGAAGGCCGCCTACGGCTTCGACAAGCCGCTGTACATGCAATACCTGCTTTGGCTGGCCAATGCCGCCTCCGGGCACTTCGGCCTGTCCGTGTTCAACGCCGCGCCAGTGTGGGACCAACTGGTGGCTGCGCTGATGAACACGTTCCAGCTCGCGATGCTGGCCGCCCTGCTCGGCTTCGCGCTCGGCATCACGCTGGGGCTGCTGTCGGCCGCCACGTTCAACCGCTGGCCCGACAAGGCGTTCTCCGTGATCACCACCATGGGCGTCAGCCTGCCGCATTACTGGTGCGCGATCGTGCTGGTGATGGTCTGCGCCGTGCTGCACGACTGGCTGCCGGCGCAGGGCATGGGGGATGACGCGCTGCCCTTCCACGACCGGCTGCAATACCTGGTGCTGCCGGTCGTCACGCTGTCGCTGATCCCCATGGGCGTGGTCGGGCGGCTGGTTCGCGCGCAGGTGCTGGACATCATGAGCCGGGACTTCGTGGGCGCGCTGGAGGCCAAGGGACTGACCCGGTGGCCCGTGCTGCGGCACGTCTGCAAGAACGCGGCGCCGGCGGTGCTGGCGCTGATGGGGCTGCAGTTCGGCTACCTGCTCGGCGGCTCGATCCTGGTCGAGACGGTGTTCAACTGGCCGGGCTCGGGCAACCTGCTGAACCTTGCCATCTTCCGCCGCGACATCCCGGTGATGCAGGCGACCATTTTAGTGCTCGCCACCTTCTTCGTGCTGCTGAACCTCCTGGTCGATGTCGTGCAGGCCGCGATCGACCCGCGGCTGCGGCGCTGAGAAGGGCTGGCCATGGCGGACGCCAATACCGTGGAAGCGTCGGCGGCCCTGGCCGGCACGTCCGGAGCGGAACTGTCCATCGCGCCGCCGGGATACTGGGTGCTGGTGGCCGGGCGCCTGCGCCGCGATCCCGTGACCCTGGCCGTGACGGCGCTGCTGCTCGCCATCGTCTTCACGTCGCTGGCAGCGCCCTGGGTGACGACGCAAGACCCGTATGCCAGCAGCGTGCTGCGCCGGCTGAAGCCGATCGGCACGCCGGGCCACTGGCTGGGCACGGACGAAACCGGCCGCGATATCTGGACCCGGCTGTGCTACGGCGGACGGCTCTCGCTGCTGGCCGGGATCGTGCCCGTCGGGATCTCGCTGGTGATCGGCAGCTTTCTTGGCATCCTTGCGGGCTACCTGGGCGGCTGGGCAGGCTCGCTCATCATGCGCGCCATGGACGTGTTCTACGCCTTTCCGTCCATCCTGCTCGCCGTGGCGATCTGCGGCATGCTCGGAAGCGGGCTGGCGAACTCCATCATCGCGCTCGCCGTGGTGTTCATCCCGCCGATGGTGCGCATCGCGGAGACCGTGACATCGCAGACCCGGCACCTCGACTTCGTGGAAGCGGCACGCGCCGGCGGCACCACCACCCTGCAGATTATCCGCCACCACATTCTCGCCAACGTGCTCGGCCCCATCCTGGTCTATGCAACCAGCCTGATCAGCCTTTCCATCATCCTTTCGGCGGGATTGAGCTTCCTGGGCCTCGGCGTCACGCCGCCCAGCGCGGAATGGGGGCTGATGCTGAACTCGCTGCGGCAGGCGATCTACGTGCAGCCCTTCGTGGCGGCGCTGCCGGGGCTGATGATCTTCGCGACCTCGATGTGCTTCAACCTGATGAGCGACGGGCTGCGCAGCGCCATGGACGTGCGGCTGAACAAGTGAGGAGCGGGCGATAAGCTGGCGCAACGCGGCGGGGCCGACCCGCGGGACCGGGGCGGCCAAGCCCAGCCGCTGCTGATCGCGGACGGGCTGCGCAAGCACTTCCCCCTGCGCGGCGGCCTGCTGAACCGCCGCACCGCCACCGTGCACGCGGTGGACGACGTGAGCTTCTTCGTGCGCAAGGGCGAGACGCTCGGCATCGTGGGGGAGAGCGGCTGCGGCAAGTCCACCACCGCGCGCCTGCTGATGCACCTCATCAAGCCCGATGCCGGCGTGCTGATCTTCGACGGCGAGGAGGTGGCGGCGCAGCGCGGCATCTCCGTCGCCGCCGTGCGCCGGCAGATGCAGATGGTGTTCCAGGACAGCTACTCCTCGCTGAACCCGCGCATGACAACCGTGGAAAGCATCGCCTACGCGCCGCGCATGCACGGCACCGCCAGGCGGGAGGCCATCGACCAGGCCGAGCGGCTGCTGGGCCAGGTCGGGCTGAACCCGGCGCAGCACGCCGGCCGCTACCCGCACGAGATGTCCGGCGGGCAGCGCCAGCGCGTCAACATCGCGCGGGCCCTGGCGCTGCGCCCGCGGCTGGTGATCCTGGACGAGGCAGTGTCCGCGCTCGACAAGTCGGTCGAGGCGCAGGTGCTGAACCTGTTGGGCGAGCTGAAGCAGCGGTTCGACCTCACCTACGTCTTCATCAGCCACGACCTCAACGTCGTCGAGTACATGAGCGACCGGGTGATGGTGATGTACCTGGGCCAGGTAGTGGAGATGGGCCCGGTCGAGAGCATCTACCGCCACCCGCGCCACCCGTACACGCGCGCCCTGCTCGCCTCCAAGCCGGCGATGGACCCGGACGACCGCACCACCGAGATGCCGCTGACCGGCGACCCGCCGAACCCGATCGATCCGCCCTCCGGATGCCGCTTCCGCACCCGCTGCGCCTACGCGCAGGCGGCCTGCGCGGCGGCCACCCCGCCCCTCGTGCGTGCGATGGCCGAAGCCTCGCCGCCCGGCCACCTGGTGGCCTGCATCGTCCCCGAGGCGCAGGCGGCCGCCCTGCACGGCGCCGGCGCCGCGGCGACGCATGGTTGACGCCGCGGCGACGCCGATGATGACGGTCTCGGACCTGACGGTGAGCTTTCCCTCCCATGGCGGGCGGGTGCATGCGGTGGGCGGCATCTCCTACGACTTGCACGCCGGCGAGACGCTGACGATTCTCGGCGAGTCCGGCTCGGGCAAGAGCGTGGGGCTGAAGGCCGTTATGGGGCTGCTGCCGGGCTACGCCGCGGTCGGGGGCAGCGTGCGGCTGAATGGGACGGACATCCTGACGCTGCCGCCCAAGCAGTTGGCCAAGCTGCGCGGCGCCGCCGTGTCCATGATCTTCCAAGAGCCGATGGCGGCGCTCGACCCGGTCTATACGATCAGCGAGCAGATCAGCGAGACGGTCGTCAAGCACGAGGGCGTGGACAGGCGCCGGGCCCGCAAACGCGCGCTGGAAATGCTGGAGCACGTCCGCATCCCCTCTGCCGCCCGCCGCATGGAAAGCTTCCCGCACGAGATGTCCGGCGGGATGCGGCAGCGCGCGATGATCGCCCTGGCGCTTGCCTGCTCGCCGAGCGTGCTGTTGGCGGACGAGCCGACGACGGCGCTGGACGTGACCGTGCAGATCCAGATCCTGCTGCTGCTGCGCCAGTTGCAGCAGGAGATGGGGATGGCGGTGGTGTTCGTGACCCATGACGTGGGCGTGGCGGCGGAAATCTCGGATCGGGTCGCGGTGATGTACGCCGGCCGCTTCGTGGAAACAGGGGCCGTGCGGGACGTGCTGCGCAACCCGCGCCACCCGTATACGGCCGGGCTGTTGGATTCGACGGTACATGGCGCCATGCGCGGCACCCCGCTCAGCACCATTGCCGGCAGCCCGCCGAGTCTCGCCCACCTGCCGCCGGGCTGTGCCTTCACCCCGCGCTGCCGCTTCGCCGCCAGCCAGTGCCGCATGGACCCGCCTGTGCTGCGGCCGAAACCCGGTGCCGCCGTGCGCTGCGTCCACGATACGCCGGTCCGCCAACTGGCCGAGCCATCGGTTGCCTGAGCCACGAGTACTCGAGCCATGGGAATGACGATCATGACAGATGACGAGTTCAAGGCGGCCATGAGCCGCAGCGGGTTGCCGCTCACGCCCGAGACCCTTTCCGAGCTTCGCCGCGCCAGCCACATCATGGAGGCCATGGTAGAGCGGGTGACGCGGGACAAGCCGCGCGAGGCGGAGCCTGCCCTCGTGTTCCACCCAGGGCAACGCCCATGAGCGCGCAGCTCACCATCGCGGAAGCGTCCCGGCGAATCGCCGCCGGCACGCTCTCCCCGGTGGAACTGACGCAGGATTGCCTGTCCCGCATCCGGGCCGCGGACGACCGGCTGCACAGCTTCCTGCTGCTGACGGAGGAGCGTGCGCTGGCGGATGCCCGCGCCTCGGAAGCGCGGTGGGCGCGGGGCGACGCACGGGGCAAGCTCGACGGCATCCCGATCGCGCACAAGGACATCTACAACACCGCGGGCATCCGCACGACGGCGCATTCCCGCCTGCTGGAGGACAACGTGCCCACGGAGGGCGCCGAGAGCGTCCGCAGGCTGGCGGAGGCAGGGACGGTGCTGCTGGGCAAGCTCGCCACGCACGAGTTCGCCATGGGCGGCCCGTCCTTCGACGTGCCGTGGCCGCCGGCGCGCAACCCGTGGAACCCGGACCACTTCACCGCCGGCAGCAGCAGCGGCACGGGCGCCGCGGTGGCGGCCGGGTTCATCCTGGGCGGCACCGGCTCGGACACCGGCGGCTCCATCCGCGGCCCGGCGGCGCTGTGCGGCGTTTCCGGCATCAAGCCGACCTACGGGCTGATCAGCCGGCGCGGCATCCTGCCGCTGTCGTTCACGCTGGACCATGCGGGACCGCTGGCCTGGACGGCGGAGGACTGCGCGCTGCTGCTGCAGGCCATGGCCGGCTACGACGCGGGCGACCCGGCGAGCGCCGACCGCCCCGTGCCCGATTTCACCGCCGGTATCGCCGAGGGCATCAAGGGCCTGCGCGTGGGCGTGGTGAGCCATTTCCACGAAACGGACAACCCCGGCAGCCCGGCCACCCTGTCCGGGATCGAAAAGGGGCTGGACGTGCTGCGCCAGCTCGGCGCCGCCGTGCAGGAGATCACCCTGTCGCCCATGCAGGAGTACCACTCCTGCGGCTTCCTGATCCTGACGGCAGAGGCCTATGCGATCCACGAACCCTGGCTGCGCACCCGGTTCTACGATTACGGCGAGTTGTTCCGCGACCGCATCGCGCTCGGCGCGCTGGTCAGCGGGCCGAACTACGTGCAGGCGCTGCGGCGCCGGCGGGAGCTGTGCCTCGAGATGGCCGCCGCCATGGCCGGGGTGGACGTGCTGGTGACGGCGGCGCAGCCGGCCGAGGCGCCGCCGATCGCGGCCGTGCCCAAATGGACCAACCTGGAGAAGCCAAACTTCACCATCCCGTTCAACGTGACGGGCTACCCGGCCATCTCCGTGTGCAGCGGCTTCGGCGAGGGCGGCTTGCCGCTGGCGCTGCAGGTCGCCGCCAAGCCATTTTGCGAGGCGTTGCTGTTTCGCGTCGCCCATGCGTTCGAGAACGCGACGCCCTGGCGCGACAGGCGGCCGGAAATGGCCTGGCAGACGGCAGGTGCGAAGTGAGCGCCGACGTGGCCGCCCGCCTGGTGGAGCTTGGCCTGCGCCTGCCGGCGTCGGAGCTGGACGACTTCACTGCCCTGGTCGCCGACATGCAGGCCGCGGCGGAGGTGGCGCGCCGTGTCTTGCCCTACGCGCGCGAGCCTGCCTGCATTCTCGTGCTGTCGGCTCGTCCGGCTGGCGGCTGAGGGCGTCGTGCGGCGAGGCGACGGGGTCATGTCCAGCCATGCATTTCGGCAATGCGGGCGACACGCTCGACGAATGGATTTCGGGTTGATGTATTGGTGAGTTGGGGAGCGTGTAAGGACATGACGATGGACCATCAGGCTTCGCTGCCCCTTCTTGACCTCGGCCCGTTCCTCGCCGGCGAGCCCGGCGCGCTTGAGCGTACCGCGGCAGAACTTCGGCGCATCAACGAGACGGTCGGTTTCCTTTATATCGTCAACCACAGGGTGGAGTGGTCGCTGGTCGAGGAGACCTTTGCCGCCGCCGCACGCTTCCATGGGCTGCCGCTCGAGCGGAAGATGGCGGTCAAGATCGACGATGGAATGCAGGGCTACCTGCCCTACAAAAGCAGCACCACGCGCGCCAACGGGTTGGTGGCGGTGCGCAAGCCCAACGAGAACGAGGCGTTTTTCATCAAGCCCGAGCGGGGCGGGGCGCCCGCGAACCGCTGGCCCGAGGAGCTGCCCGACTTCGGCGCGACCGCACTGCGCTACTACGCGGCGCTCGACGCGCTCGCGCACCGCATGCTGCCGCTCTACGCCCGCGCGCTCGACATGCCGGCGGACTACTTCAAGCCGCTCTGCGCGCAGTCGTTCAGCACGCTGCGGCTGACCCACTACCCGCCAATCGCTTATGGCGCTGACGAGTACGGCATTGCGCCGCACACCGACTCCACCTTCCTGACGCTGCTGGCGCAGAATCCCGTGCCCGGCCTGCAGATACGCACCCAGTCGGGAGAATGGATTGACGCCCCGGTGATACCCGAGACCTTCGTCGTCAACACCGGCGATGTGCTTAATCGTTGGACCAATGGCCGCTTCCTCTCGACGCCGCACCGCGCCTTCAACACAGCCGATAGGCCGCGCTACGCCATCCCGTTCTTCTTCCACCCGAATGAGGACGCGCGCATCGAATGCCTGCCGACCTGCACCGGCGAGGCCAATCCGCCGCGCTTTCCGGTGCAAACCGTAGGCGAGTACATGGCCTGGTTCCGCGGCCAGAACTACGACCATTTCCGGCCGCAGCAAGCGGCGACCGCGGTGTGAGGGCACACGGCCTGCGCCGCGCAGCAGCACTCGTTCTCCTGCTCCTGGCAGTGCGTCCGGCGCTGGCGGCGGCGCCGGACCAGGTGCTCCGCGTGGCGCTCAGCACCGAGCTGCAGGTGCTCGATCCACTGGTGACCACCATCAACGCGACGCGAGTCTTCGCCTACCTCGTCTTTGACACGCTGGTCGGCGTTGACGGCCACGGCAATTACAAGCCGCAGATGCTGGACGGCTGGGAGGTCAGCCAGGACCGGCTGACCTGGACCTTCCGCCTGCGCGACGGGCTGGAATGGAGCGACGGCGCGCCGGTGACTGCGGAGGACTGCGTCGCCTCGATCCGACGCTGGGCCAAGCGCGAGCCGCTCGGCGGCAAGCTCATGGCCGCGGCTGCGGACCTGCATGCGCTCGATGCCAGGAGCTTCGTGCTCGTGCTCAACCGTCCCTTCGCCCTTGTCATCGAGGCGCTGGGCAAGCCAGGCCACACCATTCCGGTGATGATGCCCACCCGCCTGGCCGCGCACGACCCAAGCACGCAGGCGCCGGAGATCGTCGGCTCCGGACCTTTCCTTTTCCTGCGCGACGAGTGGCGGCCCGGCGAGCGGGCGAGTTTCGTGCGCAACCCGCGCTACCGTCCTCGCCCCGAGCCAGCGGACGGGCTCTCGGGCGGCAAATCGGTCAAGGTGGACCGGGTGGAATTGATCAGCATCCCGGATCTCGCCACCAAGGCAGCGGCGCTTGAGGCCGGCGAGATCGACTATGTGGAGATCGCGCCACTCGACTATATCGAGCGGCTGCGGCGCAACCCGGCCATTACCGTCGGCGCGCCGCGCGGCGTCGACCAGTTCCTCGCGGTGCTGAACATCAACCATGCGGCGCCGCCGTTCGACAATGTCCTGGTGCGCCGTGCCGCGCAGGCTGCGGTGCTGCAACCCGAGGTCATGGATGCCATGGGCCTGCCGCCCGATCTCGTCACGTCCTACTGCGGCTCGATCTACATGTGTGGCACGCCCGGCGCGAGCGAGGCCGGAACCGATGCGCTGCAGGTAGCCGGGACGCAGCGTGCGCAGGCTCTGTTGCGCGAGGCGGGCTACCACGGTGAGCCGGTCGTTTTCCTGCATGCGCAGACGTCGGCGCTGCTGAACCCGGTTGGTCTCGTCATGTCGGACCAGCTCCGCCGCGCCGGCTTCAACGTGGACCTGCGCTCGTCCGATTATGCGACCGTGGCCCAGAAGCGGCTCAGCCGGGCACCTGAAGATCAGGGTGGCTGGAGCGCCGCGCCGCTCGTGCTGAATGGGATCGATCTGGTCGACCCGCTGGCCAACCCGCTGCTGACGTTCAACTGCTCGCCGGTGCAGCCGGGCTGGTACTGCGACGGGGAGATCACGACGCTTCTGGCGCGCTATTCCGAAGCTGCTACGCCCGAAACGCGACGCTTGCTCGCGGACAAGTTGCAGGCGGCGGCGCACTCAGATGTAACCTTTATAGTGGGCGGCCAGTTTGCAGCCCCTGGAGCCTGGCGTTCCAGCCTTTCCGGTGTGGTGCCGTTCAGCTTCCCGCTGTTCTGGGGTATCCAGAAACACTGAGCCTGGCCTGCTGTCCCGTCAGTTCTGGTGCGAGGACCCGTAGTATGTCGCGGGGATCGGGCCAGGCAGGGGCCATCGGCGCGCCGCAGACTGCTGCGGATGATTGTGAGCGCCGTTGCAGACGCCCTGGGCATCGCCCACCTGAACATGTCGGCCACGCCGGAACGGGTGTGGCGCGCTTGCCGGGCGGCACCGCAGCCTTGACATGTTCGCAACAGGCCCCGGTACGGGCCACGAGGGGTTCCGGGATGCAGAGTTCCTACGACGTGGTGATCATCGGCGGCGGCGTCATCGGAAGTTCAGTGGCCTACCACCTCTCCGCCAACCCCGACTTCACCGGCTGTGTTGCGGTCGTCGAGCGGGACCCTACCTACGCCGCGTCCTCGTCCTCGTCCTCGCTCTCGACCAGTGCCATCAGGCAGCAGTTCGCCACGCCGCCGAACATCCGCATGTCCGACTACAGCATCGGCTTCCTGCGCAGGGTGGAGGAGCTGCTGGGCGTTGACGGCTACGATGCCGGCATCGGCCTTCGCGAGCCCGGCTACCTCATCCTCGGCGCCCCGGACCAGGTGCGGGCGTTCGAGGCGAGGAACGCGGCGCAGCGGGCCTGCGGGACCAACATCGAGCTGCTCAGCCCCGCCGAGATGCGGCGGCGCCATCCCTGGCTGCGGGTGGACGACCTCGGGATCGGCTCGTACGGGCCGGAGAAGGAAGGCTGGTTCGACGGCCCCGCCCTGCTGCAAGCGTTCAAACGCAAGGCCCGCGCCCAGGGCGTGGACTACATCGCCGGGTCCGTCGTGGGACTGGACATGGCAAGCCCCGGCCGGATCGGCGCGGTCCGGCTGGAGGGCGGCGGCCGGTTGGCGAGCGGCACCGTGGTCAACGCCGCTGGGCCGTGGAGCGGCGGGATCGGCCGGATGGCCGGGCTGGACGTGCCCGTGGTGCCGCGCAAGCGTTGCGTCTTCGTGTTCGACAGCCCCGAGCGGATACCGCACGGCCCCTTCATCTTCGACACGTCAGGCTTCATCTTCCGGCCCGAGGGGCACCTGTATATCTGCGGCATGACGCCCAAGGCCGAGAGCGCGGAGGACGATTTCAGCCTCGACGTGGACTACGCGCAGTTCGATGAGATGATCTGGCCCGCGCTGGCCCACCGCATCCCCGGCTTCGAGCAACTGAGGATGCTGCGCGCCTGGGCTGGACTTTACGAGATGAACACCTTCGACCACAGCGGCATCGTCGGGCGGCATCCCGAGGTCGGCAACCTGGTGCTGGCCTGCGGGTTCAGCGGGCATGGTATGATGCACTCGCCAGCGGTGGGCGCAGGGGCCAGCGAGATCATCATCTACCGCGAGGCCCAGTCGGTGGACCTCAAGTCGTTCGCCTTTGAACGGATTGCGGCCAACATGCCGATTGAGGAGCATGTCTACTGACGGCAGCCCGCATGGCCGAAGCTGACTGGTCCCTGGACAAATTTCGCGTGTTCTCCCGCCTGACGGTGCAGGAGAACCTGGGCATGGGCGCGTTCCGGGGCTGGTAAGTGCGCCCGATCAGTTCGTCCCGCAGCTGCTCGAGCAGGGCCGCTACGCCTTGTGCCTCGATGGCCTCGAAGGTAACCCCGTCTACTCCCGGCGCACCGTCGTTCTGTCTGGCCATCTCATACGCTGCACGCAGGGTCTCCATCGTGCAGACGTGGACGTATGGCCCCGGAACCGCCAGGACGGTTCAGCCTTCGCCTTGACGTATATCCTCCGCCCCAGGTCTTGCAAATCGATGGACGCCTTTGTCATCTCGTCCTTGCCTGCCCCTATGTCGGAGACGTTACAAACGGCAGGGCCCCTTCGCTCCACGAACATTGCTCCGCTTCATCGCAAAGCAGCGCTCCCAGCGAGTTCGTCACCTTGTGCCGCTGCCGCCGGGCGTGTCGGCGGCGGCCCTGGTTCAGCTCGAGCGGCAAAAGGGCATCCGAGGTCTGGGGAGGGCGATCTCCTGCGCCACCCGGCTCCTCAGCGCCAATCATCCGATCCCTGCACCACGCTCAGGCCCGTGGATGTGGGCGGTCCTCAAGACCAACTCGTTGCTGCCCAGTCGACAACACCGGAGCAGGCCTACAATGACTGCTGACAGTGTTTTTGAGCCTCGCCATGGGCATCAGTGACTTGCTAATTGCCCTTGGCCGAGGGGGCCGCCGTTGTCCCGGTGTGCGGTGATCTCTACGGGCAGGCTGGCGAGACCGCGCAGCGTGTTGTTGTATCGGCGTTCGGGCGTGCCGACGATCTTGATGGCAGAGACCCGGCGAGCCAGCGCGACCATGATGCATTCGCCTTCCAGGCGCGCTAGAAGCTGTCCGACGCACATGTGAACGCCATGGCCGAAGCCCACGTGGCCGGTGGTGCGCCGGGTTATGTCGTATGTATTGGGGGCATCCCAGAATCGGGGGTCGCGGTTCGCCGACCCAAGCAACACGAGCACCTTCTCGCCCTCGCCGAGGGGAACGCCGCCAATCTCGGCAGGGCGCGTAGTCGTGCGGAAAAAGGCCTGCACGGGGCTTTCAAAACGTACGGCCTCATCGAAGGCTTGACGGGCAAGCGATGGCGTCTGGCGCAGGCGGTCGAACTGTTCAGGGAAGCGCGCCATGCAGTAGAGCGCGGCGCCGATGCCGTTTCCGGTCGTGTCCAGGCCCGCGCCGAGGAGGGACCGGACCAATAGCGAGGCCTCCTCCGGCGTAATCTCGCCCGTGTCGGTGGCCGCGTAGATGTCGGCACCGAAGCCACCTGGCAGCAGGTTCTCCCGCCTGCACTGCTCTGCGACCCAGGCGACATGCGGGGCGGCGGCGGCCAGCGAGTCACGACGCAGCTTATTGTCTGGACCAAGGGCGTTGAAGACGGCGCGAGCATAAGGCAGCAAATGCTCACGCCCTTGCGAACAGAGGCCGACTGCGTCGGAGAAGACATCGAGCGGAAAGGCCTCCGCGAGGTCGGCCACGGCATCGAAACGTCCTCCCTGGGCGAGGAGGTCTCCTACAAGACGGTCTGCAGCGTCGGCGAACCGCTCGCGCAGGCTTCTCACCGCCGCCGGCGAAAGCACGCGGTTCAAGACGGCGCGGACACGGCTATGCTTGTGTCCATCGGACTCAGTGATGAGGCTCGGCGGGCGCCAAGGCTTCTCTTTGGCAAAGTCGCTGAGGCCTCCACCCCGGCCGGAGCAGAACGTTTCCCAGTCGTTCAGGATCGCGTGCACCTCCGCGAGGCGACCCGCCGCCCACACGCCGTAGGACTCCAGCCACACAACCGGCCCCGTCTCCCGCAACTGTTCGTAGATTGGGAAGGGGTCGTCGAGGAATTCCATCGAGAACGGGTCGACGCCGGAAACCGGCAAGCCCCAGGGGTTGCATGCGCTTTGGGATAAGCTGTCAGTCATGCTGTCCTTCTCCTCGTCGAAATCGGCGTTTGCGGGCTGGCCTGGGCCTGGGATGGAGGAACCTCGGCTCGACCCGTTGGAGCAGGGTTGCGCCTACGATGCATAAACAGACCGATCGGCTGTCTGGGACTCCACGCCCGCTGTAGCGTGTGCAGCTCAGCGACGCCGATGTGTTGTCATCGGCACGCTTCGGGGCGAGATCGCCATGGTTACGACAGGTCGAGCTTCGCCATCACCTACGGGGCGCAAGGTCCAGCGTTGCATGACCGCGGCGAGGATGACGACTGACTGCAGCTTAGCCAACGATTCGCCGAGGCATTTCCGGACGCCGACGCCGAACGGAATGAAGGCGGACCGGGGGAGTCCTTCCGCCCTGTCCGGACACCAGCGATCCGGGTCGAAGCGTTCGGGATCGGCGTAGACCGAAGGATCATGGTGCACCCCGTAGATCGAGGAGAGCACCATGCTGCCTCCCGGAATCCGATGTCCTCCCAGGTCGACATCATGTCGGGCCCAGTATGGAAGCTCCCAGATCGGCGGGAACATCCGGAGCGCCTCTGTAATTACGCGTTGGGTGTATGCGAACTTGCCAATGTCATCGTAGACCAGAGCACCCCCCGAAAGGACCTGATCGACTTCCTGCTGCAATCGTTCTTGCGTTCCGGGAAATCGTCCGAGCAAGTGACAAACCCAGCTCATGAGCGCCGACGTGGTTTCGATTCCGGCAAGCAAGAGGTTCATGATGACATCGTGAATTACATCGTCCGCCAGCTGCTCTCCGGTTTCGCTGTCACGGGTGAACTGGAGTGTCGACAGCAAGTCGCCGTCGTCGACGCCCCGCTCACGAGATTGCAGGACGACGGTGTGAACAATCCTATGAAGTTGTGAGAGCGCTGCATTAAATCTAAGGTTGAACGGCGTGGGCAGCCGTTCAAACAACGCTATGGGATTTGCGAAGCGGCGAAACAGGCCGCCCAAGAAAATGGGAATGCACTCTAGGAGCAATACGGTTCAGTTAAGCCCCTTTTGGAATTGCCGGATGGCCCTCCTCAAGCGGTTTGCGCGACACCGCCGGGCACTGAATAATGCTAACTGAACCGTATTGACTCTAGGAGACACTTCTCGAGTTCTGTTGAAAGCTCGGTGGCGAACAGTGTTCGGATCGTCATTTTCGTGATGATGCGGGACACCTCCTCGGTCATCTCGAGTTGCGCCCCATCGCGCCATGTGCCCACCGTCCCCAAGGAGATGGGCCACCCCAATGACGCATATCGAACCAGGTTCCGCTGCCGGAAAGCTGATTGCAGCATGCGCCGCTGACCGACGTGCTCAGGACCCGAGATCGCAGAGAACCCCTTGCTGAACAGCGACTGGATTTTCTCTGTCAGGAAGCTTCGTTCGAAGCTTGCCGCGTCGGTCAGCAGGATCCGCCACACGAGGTCATGGCTGCTCACCACATAGGCCGGCTTAGGCCCGAGTTTGATGAGGGTTACCGGCCCCTGCTCACGGACCGCCTTCAAGAACTGGAAAGGCTGCCTGACCAGGTGAGGGCCGTGGCCCAAAATAGGGTACTTGCGCGGCAGCCTCGCGGCTGTTTCCGTGTTCGGCGCCATCTTAGCTCTTCCAAGGTAACTGGTGCATCCGGGCAAGGGTGGGTGGCGAACCCGCGGCCGGTGACGCACGCAAGCCGTTGCTCGTCAGCTTGGACCAAGTGATCGAGGGTGGGTGACTTTTGAGTGTCGCGCCGGCGCACTCGACCTCACGAAGCCGACACGGCATGGGCTGCGAGCGGTTAGCCGATGGAATGCAGCACCATTCCCGGCAGGTGGTAACGCTCTCCTTCTGCCGCGAAATCCACATTGCCGCGCATCCAGGTCTTCATGCCGGAAAAGTATGTCCTCACGTCGGCGTCGATCTTCGTGTCCCAGCTGGGTAGGGAGCGCTCAGCATCCTGGAAGGCCGAAACGCAGTGGTTGGCTATATTGACTGCTGCGAACATGGCATCCTCGTAAGAACGATCCTCCGTGACCATTTTCGAATGCACCAGGTTCCACAGTCCTTTGTTGACAACGATCTCCTTGTGGTAAGAAACGATATCGTTGACAAACGATATGTGCTGCACGGCAAAGTCCGAAGCCAAACGTACTGCTTGATGGTTCAGCACGCTCCTGGGAAGATGCACCTCCCCAGCTATCCGGATCATGTGCATCACCAGAAGCGCGCCTGAGTCATGGACGCGCGCCGCCGCATAGTCTTTTGCGGACGGCACACGGCCTGCCGCCCAATGCTCTGCCGCGACCAAGGAGCCAAGGAAAAGATAGTCGCGAACGTCCTCGAGAAGGTGCCCGAACTCGTCGTCGGTCATGACCGACCGCATCAGGTTGCGGGAGTAGATGGTGAAGCGATCCAGCCCAGTGGGCTCCAAGGGCAGATCGCCGCTCGAGAGGATCGCCAAGCTGCGCCGCATGAGCGCTTCCACGGCGGTGAGGTCTTTTCCGAACTCGGCGTAGTCGTCGAACTGGTCGTCCAGCAGGAAGAGCCAATGCGTGAGTGTCGCGACGATGCGCAGGCGCTCTGCACTCGCGTAGGCATACACGTAAGGGTTAAGCCTTGCGAACGCCTTTACCCTCGCGGCCTCGCGGATGTCGTCGCCGTCTATTGCGCCAAACGACACCATCGCTTGAAAGGCTTCGTCGACGTGCTTCTCCGCCTCGGGATGACAACGTCGGGGCCATGGCACGTTGAGCAGAATGGTCCGCGCCCGCTCCGGTCCATACGGCATGTGCTTCGTCTCATTCAGGCCGCGATGACCCATGACTGACGCCTTTCTTGCAAGTTGCACATCGATTGAACGGGGAAATCAGTTCAAAGTCGGCGGCACGTAGCTAGCGGCCTCCTCAAGCCCGAGATACCCACCCTTTGGTTCGGCGCGGCTGTTACGCTCTGCTGCGTCGTGAACCCTCGAGCTTCTACGGCTCCATGGGCGCAGACTGACACGACCGCATTTCAGTTGGCAAGGGGCAAACGTCCTTCGATGTCGGTCAACGGAATGGTCGTTCTCGCATAAACAGCGCCAACCATGGTTTGACGCTGATCTGTGAAGCCGCAGCACAAATCGATGATGCCGAAAACGTGACGGAACGGTCGCCCATCCACTCACTAATTCTACGACAAAATAGGAAGATGTAGCGCATTTGTCAGTCTGAATCATTGTGGTTAATACTTGCTTCAACCTCATCGCTGGGAGCGCCAAGCATGACGCCAAGCCGCCGGTCACTTTTGTCCGCCGGGAGCGTCGGTCCTGGACCAAACAGGCTTGCATAGCAAGGGATGGACATGTCCATAACTGGCGCTCGAATGTTGCTTGATCGACCGGGGATCAGCGGCTTTCAGACCACTGTCGCCTTGCTAAGCGCTTTGGTGCTGTTCCTTGACGGCTTCGACACCCAGGCCGTCAACTATGCAGCGCCGTTGATCGGACAGGACCTGCATCTCTCACGCGCGCTGCTAGGCCCGGTCTTCTCTGCGGGATTGGCCGGCCTCATGGTGGGCTACCTGGCCTTGTCCCCGCTTGCGGACCGTGTCGGCTATAAACGTATCGTGGTGGCGAGCACGGCAGCCTTCGCCCTGTTCACGTTTGCAACAATTTCGGCCGCATCGCTCATGCAGCTTATTGCGCTGCGCTTCCTGACCGGCATCGGGTTGGGAGCCGCCATACCCGCCGTGGTGGCATTGGTGAGCGAATACAGCCCGCGCCGGTTGCGCGCGAGCTTCGTGCTGGCGATCTACTGCGGCTTCTCGCTCGGCTTCGTCGCGGCCGGCTTTGCGGCGGCGCAGTTGCTCGGCGCTTACGGCTGGACTTCGCTGTTTTGGATCGGCGCGATGCTGCCGTTGCTGCTCTGCCCGGTCCTGGCCGCCTTCCTGCCAGAGTCGCTCGACCACTTGGTCCGGATCGGCGCCCCGGCAGTGCGGATCGCCGCCGCGCTGCGCCGGATCGACCCCGCCCTGTTGGCGGATGGCCTCGTGCCTCACGGGCAGCTCGCTGCCCCCACAAGAACGGGCACGGTGCTCGATCTGCTGCGCGGCGGGCGCGCTGTCGTCACCCTGCTGCTGTGGATCGTGTTCGCGATCAACCTGTCCGCCTTCTACCTTTTGCAGAGTTGGCTGCCGACTTTGCTGACCGGGCTGCACCGCCCCATTGACGAGGTGGCGACCGCCACTTCGCTCAGCACCGTGGGCGGCATCGCTGCGGCGTTCGTGGTCGGGCCGGCGATGGACCGCCTGGGAGCCTGCCGCTCTCTGGCGGTGCTGTATGCGGCCGGTGCCGTCGGGGTGGCGCTGCTCGGCCCGGCCCTGCCGGCGGCGATGTGGGAATTGAGTGTGGCAAGCTTCTTTGCTGGCTTTTGCGTCAGCGGCGGCCAGAAGAGCGCGATTGCGCTGGCGACCCTGTTCTATCCCGCTGCACTGCGCTCGGCGGGCCTGGGGTGGGCACTTGGGGTCGGCCGCGCCGGCGGCATAGCCGGCCCGCTTATCGCGGGATTGCTGCTCGGTGCTGGCTGGACGCCGACATGGCTGTTCCATGGCGTAGCGGTGACGCTGCTGGCAGCAGCATTGGCAACGATCGCCATGTACGGCCGTCCAGGCTTCGAGGGCGTCCGGTTGTGAGCCGGACGCCTTTGTTTCGGTGACATCCGCCGCGCTTGCTGGGATTGAGACCGGGCTCGGCCGGCCGGGCGGGGAAACGAAGGAGTTGCTGCTTCAATGACCGCACCATGATCAGTGATGCCGTTTGGACAGCGCTGCTCCGGCTATCTCCGCTGCGCGCTTCCGGTCGATCTTTCCCGAAGGCAGATGTGGGATCGCATCGACCGCCACCAGGTGCTCAGGCACCTTGAAGTCAGCGAGCTGGCCGGATGCGTGCGTCATGACTTCGCCAATCATGCCAGCGCTGACTCCAGGCTGGAGCTTGACGAGGGCTGCCACCCGCTCGCCCCATACCAGGTCGGGTATGCCGACCACCACGGCGTCGAGCACCGCCGGGTGCCCGGTCAAGACACGCTCGACCTCCACGGGAGAGATGTTGGCCCCGCCCCGGACCAGCAATTCCTTCTTGCGGGACATGAACCACAGGCCGCCCCCGTCGTCCTGGCGCATCATGTCGCCGGTGCGGAACCAACCATCCGGTCCCAATGCGGTCAGTTCGCCCGGCGCGGCCCAATAGCCGACCGCGAGCGTGGGGCTTTTGACGAGGAGCTCACCTGTCTCGCCCTGCGCCTCGGCCGCGTCGTTTGCATCGACGATCCGGATTTCAGAACCCATCGCTGGGAAAATGGGCCGGCAATAGGAGCCGGTCGTGAACGCGCCGCCACATTCGGATGACGACCAGGTGGTGTCGAGCGCCACCCCGAACGTCTCGGCGAACCCCCGCTGCAACGCTTCCGCGCAGACATCCCCCGCCGCGCTGCAAGCCTGCAACGATGCGACGTCGCGCGGCCGGTCGCGCTGCCGTTCGAGCAAGCCGGCCCACATGGTGGGCGTGCCTTTCATCGACGTGACGCGGCGCCGCTCGATCAAGTCGAGCACGACGTCCGCATCGAACTGTTCGACCAGGACGAGTTCCGCGCCCAAGCAGAAGCATCCCATCATCCAGAACAACCCCGCTGCCTGCACAAGCGGGGTGTTGCCGAGCGCGACCTGCCCGGCATGGAGGCCGACGCCCTCCTGCGCCCGCCCCGTCGCGGCCAGCGTGCGGAGGGAGTGGGCGACGAACTTCGGCGTGCCGGTGGTCCCGGAGGTCGTCAGCAGCACGGCGGGCGCGTCAAGATCAGGCTCGCCGAGGCTGGTCCCAGATGGCGCCAAACCAAGGAGATCGTCCCACCGCCGGGTCCCGTCGTTTTGTGGGCCGTCCCCGACCAGGAAACGACGGTCGAGCGGCAACACGTCCATGGCTGTGTCGCGGGCACTCGCATACAGAGACGCCTGGCCGACATAAAGGGAAGGCTGCAACCGGGACAGCAGCGGCTGCAACTCGGCCCCTTTCAGCGTGGTCCGCATCGGGGTGGCGATGGCGCCGATGCGGAAGCAAGCCTGGTAGGCGATGACCAGCTCGGGTGTGCTGGCCAAGTGCAGCACGACACGGTCGCCCGACGCGAGGCCCAGGAGCTTGAACGCTTTTGCGACTTGATCGACCTTCGCCGACAGACTCTCATAGGTCCAGAACTCGTCTTGGGCGCTGATCGCTTTGTCGGCGGGGCGATCTTGCGCGAGGCGTTGCAAAGCATTCGGCATATCGTTCTCCTGGGCCCTGGCAGGCCGTTGTTGGTCCCGACCTACATGTGGACATCGAGTAGTCGTGCATCGGGTAGTTGTACCGCCCGCGGTTGATGGGACCCGGTCGAATTGGCTGTTGTCCAATATGCTCCCTGGTTCCAGCGTCTGACCGTCGCACCAGGACAGGGGTGACCCATGCCGCACATCCACCCGAATGCCCGTACTACCCCCGCCACCCACGCCGAGATCGCCTGTTCAAGCGAACCCAGCGGCACCGTGGCCCAGCGCTACCACATCAGTGCCGAAACCGTGCGCAAGTGGCGCAAGCGAGGTGCTGCGGATTGCCTCGACCGCTCTGCACGCCTGCACCAGTTGCCCTGGAAGGCACCGAAGAAGAGCGCGCCATTGTCTGCACCTTGCGGCGCGCGACCAACTTCCCGCTCGACGATCTCACTTTCGTTGTTGTAGATTTCCTGGTCTTTGCCCATCGCGCTGGAGTATGCGTGACTTTGAGCGATGCGGCTTGACGTGGCCTGGGTGGTTGGGATTCAAGGCTGGGGTGATGCAGCTTCCTGATCTTAGCCACCTGACGCACCAGGAGAAGGACACGCTGATCCTGGCGTTGTGGACGCAGGTTCAAGCGCTGACCGTGCAGGTCCAGACACTGGTAGCGCGTGCGGCAGAGCTGGAAGCAAAGCTCGATGGACCGCCGAAGACGCCGGACAACTCCAGCCTACCGCCATCAAAAAGTCAAAAGCCGAACCGGCCAGAGAAGCGCAAGCGCCGTGGCCCACGCCTGGGCAGCCTGGGCCGCGGGCGAGCGTTGGCCGCGACCCCCGACGAGATCTTCAGCACGAAGCCTGTACGGTACGTGCATTGCCAGGTAGCACACTTAGCGAGGCTGACCATGTTCTGCACGGTCGCTACGACAAGATCGACCTGCCCCAGGTCGCGCCTGTGGTGACGCGGGTGGAGCGTTATGCCGGCCGCCGCCGATGTTGTGGCGGCACAATGCTCGCGCCGGTGCCGGAGGGCCTGGAGCCGGGCACGCCGTTCAGCGTGGGCGTCGTGGCTTTGGCGATGTATCTGCGTTTCGTATGCGCGATCAGCCACCAGCGGCTGAGCCGGCTGCTGTTGGAGCTGTTTGGCCTTTCCATCCCGCTGGATGCTCTCGCATCCGGCAGCGAGGGTACGCTCGACGCCGCCTTTCGCCGGGGCAAGCCTGCTTTCGATGCCGATGTCGCCGCCATCCTCGTCCGGCTGCGCCGGACCCGCGTGGTGTGCTCGGACGAGACAAGCGTGCGCGTGGCCGGCCGCACCTGCTGGAACTGGGTGTTTCCAGCTGAAACACTCGGTTTCAGCGAGAATAGCGAAGTGGTGGTCCATGTCATCCGCAGCAGCCGCAGCGTCGGCGCCCGAGAGGTGCTGGACGGCCATCGGCCGGCACTCTGGGTGTCTGATCCCTACGGCGCGCAGTTGGGCCATGCCGAGAATTGGCAGATTTGCCCGGCGCACCAGCCGCGACCGCACCTGCGCGATCGAAGCCGGCGACGCCGTGTTCGCCCCGCGCATGAAGGCGTTGCTGCTGCGCCGTCGTGCTCGCGCGACGGCACCGCGACTTGGCCCCCAAGCACCCGGCGCGAATACCGCCGGCGTCTCGAATGCGCACTCGACGCCGTCATGGCGCTCGCACCCACCCATCGCGACGGCCAGCGCCTGCGAAAGCGATGCGGCAAGCTCCGCTCGCACCTGTTCACCTTCCTCGATCATCCCGAACTGCCCGCCGACAACAATGGGTCCGGACGCGAGCTGCGGCCCACGGCCACCTACCGCAAGGTCACCGGCGGGTTCCGCTCCACTTGGGGCGCTGACCTGTTCGCGGGCGTGCGCTCCGTCATCGGCACCGCCGCGCGGCGTGGGCGCTTACCAGGCTATCCAGCAAACACGACGCGGGCAGGCCGCTACCGACCCAGGTTGAGCAGATGCTTGTGCTCAGCTGAAACAGGAACTTTGCGCATGAAGATTGAAGCTAGCTGGGACCGCTCTCTTGATGTTCTTTGTCGGCGGGTGATTGAAACTGAGAACACCGTCGGGGCAGCTTGGCCCTATTACGCCGATCCGGTTTCTGGCGTGTGGGCGACCACCGAGGACGGTGACTGGTGCGGCGGACATTGGGTCGAAGCTCTCCGCATCGTCGGGGAGCTGACAGAAGACGATCGGCTCGTGAGGCGCTCTCATGAGAGATCAGAGCAATTACGGCCATACCTAGAACGAGACGACCAGTTCCGCGGGCATCGGTTCTACTACGGAGCCGCACGGCAGCACGATGCGTATGGCAGGGAAGCAGACCGGACTCTCGCGCTGGCAGCCGCCTATGCAGTGCGCTCGATGGCCATCCCGTCCAATGGGGGCATGCCGATCGGGTTTCAGGTCCAGGTCAAATCGACGACCCTGACCAGTCGATCGATCGTCGCGTGCGACAACGTCCATCCGAACCTCTGCCTTGACTGGTGGGCCTGGCAAGAAACCGGCGATGAGACGTTCGTGAGAGGGGCTCGCCAGCACCTCGATCTGACAATCCAGGACTTCATCCGTATCCATCCGGCGAGTAGCGCCTGGCGGTTCTGACCCGGCTTGGTGATCTTAGGGGTGCTCGTACGAGCGTCGTTAAGATTGGAGGCAGTTGAGGATGGAGATCATCACCGGGGTTGAGCGGCG
>JAABUY010001932.1_pt1 | contig 26040 bp, 26 predicted proteins | sample 5560271 | NCBI WGS metagenome assembly JAABUY01 (sample SAMN10711886, study PRJNA513374) | rock metagenome | isolation source: Antarctica rocks | place: Antarctica: Victoria Land, University Valley | reverse complement strand
ACCGGCCCTCGGGCAGCACGACGTTGGCCAGCTTCACGTAAGCGTTCGCGATCGGATCGAGCACCGTCGCCTGCTCCAGCATGCTGGTCAGCTTCATCCACAACGCCATGTGCGTCTCCTCGAGTGCATCGCGCTTTACGGGTCTGCCCGGGTCGTGCCCCTGCGGAACCTAGCGACGGCAGGGCCGGCGCGGGTTGCGACGTCATGGCAACGAGCTCAACAACGGCGCCACGCCCCCCAAGACGCACCCCGGAATCGTGGACCTCGCGAGCGGCCGGCCCGTGCCCATGGACCACCCCGCGCCGTAGGACCCGCAGTCAACGGACCCGGACTCGACTCGGTCCCGACGACGAGCCGCCCCGTGGCGCTCCCGGCCTCGTCGGTCTGACGGTGCTGATCGATGACACCCGTTGCTTCCGCGACGGCCGGTGCTGCCTGATCGCCCGGAGTTCAGCGCAGGGCGTCGCGCTACATATTTGCCCGCGGGCGGCGGCTGGACCACATGTGGCTCGACCACGACCTGGGCGGTGCGGACATCTGCCCAGTCCTTCGACTGCTGGAGCACGCCGCCCTCCGCGACTAGCCCCTGGGCGTGGGCCTGGTCCACATCCAGGCCGCCCGCGCCGGCCCGGCGCACCAGATGCTGACCAGCCTGCGCCGCACCGGCCACCAGGTCACCCGCAGCTACGACCTGGGCATGTGGACCAGGTACTAGAGGGGACCACACGGGGACAAAATCGCAGCAGTCACAGCGCGTTGGCACCTGTTTCAGCGCAGGGGAGCGACGGTGAGGAGTCGTCTCGAATGCAGGGGCCCCGTAGGCGCAGCTGGCGGCAACGCCGGTCATACCCAAGCGGTAGGTGGCTCGAGCGTTGTGGGCAGCTGGGTGGCTGCGTCGCCCTCCGCCTCGTCCACTTGTGACTGCGTCAATCCGATGGCGCCGCGCAGATCTGTCTTGTGCAAACGCGCACCCTGCAGCTTGGCGCCTGAGAAGTCCGCGGCAGGCGTCGGCCGGGGCGTGACTCCCTTCACAAGCGTGAAGGCGGACTCGAGGTTCGCACCCGACAGATCGGCCTTCCGAAAGTTTGTGCCAACGAGGTTGCTATGTCGCAGATCTGCCTCTCTTAGGAAGGCTGCATTCAGATTTGTGTAGCCAAGGTCGACTGCCTCGAGGCCGGCGTTGAAAAGGTCGGCGCCGCTGAGGTTGAGCCGGTGCAGATAAAAGCCTTGTAACTGCGCATGGGACAACCATCCGCGTTGTATCCTTCGTTCGGGAAGTCGTCCTAATACGTCGGCGGCCACGAGGGCGACTGGCCTTGGCTGGAACGTTCCATCCTGGTCGCGTTGCGGTTTTGCCTGCTGCTGAAGAAATGCGCTGAGGACTCTCACGATAGTTGCATGATCTCGTGCGGAGTCGACAGCAATGCGTTCTAGCGCATAGATGCCGCCCAGTTGGACCATATCCTTCTGAGTCCCGACCTCCCCCAATTGAGCAACGGCCTTGCTGTAGCGGTCCGTAACCTGACCTTCGCGAGTAAGAGCGTAGGTACGGCTCGTATACCAGACCGATAGTCCGGCCCCGACAGCAATGAGGAAGGTGACGCCCGCAGTTCGCGCATCGCCGACGGCCTTCACGCGGTCGGCACCCTGGTAGGCACGGCTCAAATAGTTAGGCAAGATCCACAGTACGCCTAGCCCGAGCACGGCGATCACGAGCGTGAAGCCCAGCAGAGGCAGCCAGCGGTGCGGCCGGGATGTGCACATAGGGCTTTGTATGCCCTAACCCACTGTCGCTGCTTCAGCCAAGCGGGCACAACGGTTCGCGTCGTGCTCAACATGCTCGGACGAGTCACAAACGAGGGGTTCTGCGACATCACGCGGGACTCCTCTTCGGCATGCCTATAGGTGTCCACAACCCGTGGCCACTTCCTCGTCTCACCAAGGAGCGCTATGACGAGTTCTGCACACCCGCCCTTCAAGATCGGTTACGCCCGCGTCAGCACCATCGAACAGGACGAAGCTCTCCAGCTCGACGCTCTTCAGCGGGCCTGTGCGGACCGGATCTTCGTGGACCGTGCCTCAGGGTCCATCCAGGACCGGCCAGGTCTGACGAGTGCGCTGGAGTGCGCCAGGAGGGGTGACAGCCTGGTTGTGTGGCGGCTGGACCGGCTCGGTCGCAGCCTTCGGCACCTCATCGACGTCGTGCACGACCTCGAAGGCCGCGGCGTTGCCTTGATCAGTTTGACCGAGGCCATCAACTACTGGCACGGACTCGTCGTCCGGCCAGCCCGCTCACATGCCGCCTGGTGCTCGCGGCTCCGTTAGCAACTCCGTTAGCAGCCTCCCGACCACAGGCCCGCTTGCCGCGTGCATCGAAGCACTCTTCGACGCAAGCACCGCGCACTCTCGTGTCTTCCGTGCCTCCACCAGACCCGTCGATTCAAGCCGGCGCCGCCGACCCGACCCGGCGGCCGGGGCCTTCGGAAGCGGCCGGCCAACCCCGTCCTGGAACTCCTGCACCTTCTGTCCAAGACCTGCCAGAGGCCGGCCAGCGGCTCTTAATTCACGTCATGGGCGACCGGCCTGCTTTCGCCTGGTCCGCTTCCGTCCGCCTGGTGCTGCGGGCTCCGTTAGCAGTTCGGTAGCAGCACGACGCCGACAGGCCACGGGGTCCTCCTGGTCGACCTGGTCGACCTGGTCGACCTGGACAGTTCTCGATGCTGCGGGCTCTGCCGGCGCGTCCGTTAGCAGGCATCGGCACCGCGACGCGCCGGTCGACGGGACGTCATACGAGGTTCGTCTCAGGACGCAGGTGCCGTGAACGGAGCCGGTCGGCGGTCATGGCCGACACGTCCACGGGTGGCGGCCGCCGGAGGATGAGGTCCCGCACGACCTCCCCGACTGCCGGGCCCATCAGGAACCCGTGGCCGGAGAAGCCGGTCGCGTAGAGGAACCGGCCGACCTCGGACGACTCGCCGATGAGGGCGTTGTGGTCAGGGGTCACCTCGTACAGCCCTGCCCAGCCGCCGCGCAGGCCGACCTCGGCCAGCGACGGGGCGCGCCGGGCGACCGCCTCGGCCAGGCGCGGGAGCCACGCGTCGGACCGGTCGAGCCGGAAGCCCGGGGTCTCGTCGGGGTCGCTCATGCCCATGAGCAGGCCTGGTCCCTCCCGGTGGAAGTAGAACGAGCTCCCGAAGTCGATGGTGAACGGCTGGTGCGCCGGCAGGCTGGGCACGGCTTCGGTGATGACGATCTGCCGCCGGAGCGGGGCGACGGCCAGGTCGAGACCTGCCATGCCAGCTACCTGCGCTGACCAGGCCCCTGCCGCGCAGACCACCGTTCCGGTCCGGACGGTGCCGCTCGGCGTCCTCACCGCGGCGATGCAGCCGTCCTGGACGACGATGCCGGTCACCGGGCAGTGCGCGACGATGGTTGCGCCGTACCGGCGGGCTCCCGTGGCGTAGCCGAGCACGACGGACTCCGGGGTGCAGTGCCCGTCGTCCGGGGACAGCGCGGCGGCGAGCAGACCCTCCGTACCGGTCAGGGGGGACAGCGCCGCGGCCTCCTCGACGCCGATCATCCGGCTGGGCAGGCCGAGCGTGTTCTGCAGCTCGACCGCCCGTGTCATGGCCTCCACGTGCTGGGGGTTGTCGAGCAGGAACAGCTAGCCGACCCGCCGCAGGTCGATCTCCTGTCCTGGGCGCCGCCCGAAGTCGGCGAACGCCTCCAGGCTGCGCATCCCGAGGCGGATGTTGAGCTCGTCGGAGAACATCGCGCGGACGCCGCCGGCCGCCTTAGACGTCGAACCCCCGCCCAGCGCTCCGCCGTCCAGCAGCAGCACGTCCTCGACGCCAGCCTCGCTCAGGTGGAAGGCGGTGCTCGTGCCGATCACCCCGCCACCGATCACGACGACGCCGGCCCGCTCCGGCAGCCTCTGCATGCCCCTCCCCGCGGTGGCGACCCACAGCGTGCTCCCGCCGGCCCGAACCGCCACCATAGCGGCGAGTCGGGAGGTCCACCACTCGTCCTCCACCCGAGCTCGCTACGTCAGCTCGACGGAGGCCCGGACGCGGTGAGCGCCGCGCCGCGGGTCGAATACACCGATCGGGTTATCAGTGCGGCCGGTCATGGCCAGATCGGCGAGCACCTCTCCGATGACCGGGACGAACTTGAATCCGTGACCGGAGAAACCGCACGCGACGGTGACGTTGTCGTGGCCAGGATGCGCAGCGACCACGAAGTGCTGGTCCGCCGTGTTGGAGTACATGCAGGTGGCCGCATGCAGATGGCTGGCAGCAAGGGTGAGGAGAATCGTCCTTGCGTGCCTGGCCATGTCCTCGACCTCGTCCGGATGCACCACGCGGTCGATCGTCTGCGGCGTGCACTCCGTGCCGCGCCGGAAGAAGGCGACCTTGGCTCCGCCGACCGGCGTGGAACCCGCAGGCGACGTTCGCGCTCGTCAGGAACGGCAGCAGAGCGTTGTCGTCCCCGAGCTGCCATCGGCCGAACGACTCACCGACGTCGGCGTTGAGGTCGATGCTGGCGGTGGCGCCGGGCATGCGCTCCGTCCTTCCTCGCTCCGGGTCCTGCACCGGCGTCAGGCGCGGGAGGACCCGGCGGCCCGTCCGGTACCGCGTCGCTCGTCGTTCTCCACCAAGGCCGGGTCGCCGCCCAGGTAGGCCGCCTGAACTCGTGCGTCGCGCGCCAGCTCGCCTGCCCCACCCTCGAGGGCGATCCTGCCGGTCTCGAGGACGTACGCACGGTCCGCCAGCTTGAGCGCCTTGCGGGCGTTCTGCTCGACCAGCAGCACGGCGGTGCCCTGGTCGCGGATCTGACGGATGATCTCGAAGATGCTCTGCGTCAGCAGCGGGGAGAGCCCCAGCGAGGGCTCGTCCAGCGCCAGCAGCCGCGGCTGGTTCATCAGGGCCCGGCCAATGGCGAGCATCTGCTGCTCGCCCCCGGACAGCGTCCCCGCGAGCTGCACGCGCCGCTCCTGCAGCCTCGGGAACAGGGAGTAGACCCGCTGGCGGCGTTCTTCGACTGCCTGCGCGTCCTTGCGAGCGAGGTACGCCCCGATCGTCAGGTTGCGCTCGACCTCGAGGCCGGTGAAGACCCGCCGCCCCTCCGGCACGTGCCCGAAGCCGCGGGCGGCGATCCGGTGCGCGGGCAGCCGGGTGATGGGCTCGCCGTCGAGCCGGGTCTCGCCGGAGGCCGTGGGGTGTAGGCCGGTCAGGGTCCGCAGCGTCGTCGTCTTGCCGGCGCCGTTGGCCCCGAGCAGGGCGACGATCTCCCCGGCGCCGACGTGCAGGCTGATCCCGGACAGTGCGGCGACCCCTCCGTAGGACGCGCTCACCTCGCGCACGTCCAGCAACGGCTCGGTCACGACGTCCCGCCCGGGGTGGCCGCGACGGCGGCGCTCTGGTCGGCCTCGGCCGCGTCCTCGTCGACGCCCAGGTAGGCCTCGATGACCCGCTTGTCGCGCCGGACCTCGTCCGGCAGCCCCTCCGCGAGGCGCCGGCCAGTCTCCACGACGAGGACCCGGTCGCACAGCCCCATGACGAAGCCCATGTCGTGCTCGATGAGCAGCACCGTGACGCCTCGGTCCCGGATTCGGCGCACCAGTGCCATGAGGTCGCCCTTCTCGCTCGGGTTCATCCCGGCGGCCGGTTCGTCGAGCAGCAGCACTCGCGGGTTGCCGGCCAATGCCCGGGCGATGTCGAGGCGCCGCTGGTCGCCGTAGGACAGCTCGCCCGCCGGCCGGTCGGCCTGCCCGCTGAGCCCGACGAAGTCGAGCCAGAACCGGGCCGCCCCCCGGGCACGGACCTCCTCACGGCGCTGGGTCGGCACGTGCAGCAGCGAGGCGAACAGCCCGTTCCCGAGCTCGCTGTCCATGCCCACGAGCACGTTCTCCGCCACGCTCATGTCGCGGAAGAGCCGGGTGCCCTGGAAGGTGCGCCCCAGTCCGCGCCGGACGACCTGGTGCGGCCGGAGACCGCGTACGGACTTGCCCTCCACGAGCACCTCGCCGGAGGTCGGCGGGATGACGCCGGTGACGCAGTTGAAGATGGAGGTCTTGCCGGCGCCGTTGGGGCCGATGACGCCGAAGACCTGACCGCGCCGGACCTCGAAGGAGACGTCGTCCACCGCGCGGAGTCCTCCGAACCGCTGCACGAGGTTGCGGACCACCAGGATCGGCGCGCTCTGGTCGCCCGCGGCCTGCGGGAGCTCGGGCTCCACGCCCTTCCCCGCGGCGGACAGGCGGGAGTCGTGACGGCTGCCCCGCGGGAGCAGCCCGCGGGGCCGGACGAACATGAGCACGATGAGTGCCACGGCGAAGCCGAAGATGCGGTACTGGTCGCCCACCCCTCGCAGGATCTCGGGCAGGCCCTGCACCACCAGCGCCCCCAGGAAGACGCCCTTCACGCTCCCGCGGCCGCCGATGAGCACGACGAGCAGGATCATGATGCTGGTGAGGAAGGTGAAGCTCGTCGGGTTGACGATGCCGACGTAGGTCGAGAAGAATGCGCCGCCGACGCCGGCGAAGACGCCTCCCATTATGTACGCCTGAGCCTTGACCTTGATCGACGCGATCCCGACGGCCTCCGCCACCCGCTCGTCCTCGCGAACGCTCTCCCAGGCACGGCCCAGGCGCGAGGACGCCAGGTTGGTGGTGAGCAGCAGCACGATGAGCACCAGCGCCAGGGCCAGGTAGTACATGCTGCGCGAGCTGTTGAGGACGTAGGCGCCGATCTCCGGACGCACCGCCACGATGACGCCGTCCGGCCCGCCGGTGAACGTGAGGTTGTTGGCCGTCACCCGCACGATCTCGCCGAAGCCCAGCGTCACGATCGCGAGGTAGTCGCTGCGCAGCCGCAGCGTCGGGTAGCCGATGAGGAAGCCGCCGACCGCTGCGACGGCCATGGCGACCGGGATCGTCGCCCACCAGGACCACTCGTACTTGCTCACCAGCAGCGCCGAGGTGTAGCCGCCGATGGCGAAGAACGCCGAGTAGCCGAGGTCCAGCAGCCCGGCGTAGCCGACGACGACGTTCAGCCCCAGGCCCAGCACGACGTACAGCAGGATCTTCGTCGAGACGTCGGTCCAGTAGTCGCTGCCGAGGTTGGGCACGGCCAGCACGACGAGCAGCAGGACCAGCGGCGGCAGACCGCGCAGCAGCGGCGAGCCGCCGAGCAGCTGGTCGACGCTGCGGCGACCGGACCGGGAGGCCGGGACGGTCACCTCGGGGGCGGTCACACCCGCTCCACGACCTGCTCGCCGAACAGCCCGCTGGGCCGGACGACGAGCACCCCGATCAGCACACCGAACACGACGACGTCGGTCCAGCGACCGGAGATGTAGCCGGTGGCATAGGACTCGAGCAGACCGATCACGAAGCCGCCCACCATCGCGCCGGGGATGTTGCCAATCCCCCCGATGACCGCGGCCGTGAAGGCGCGCAGCCCGAGCAGGAACCCCATCAGAAAGTTGATCTGCGGGTAGTAGAGCGCGTACATGAGGCCGGCGGCGCCGGCGAGCGCGCCGCCGATGAAGAAGGCCAGCATCGTCGTGCGCTCGACGTTGATGCCCATCAGCCGGGCGGCGTCCTGGTCCATCGACAGGGTGCGCATCGTCGTCCCGGTCACGGTGCGGGTGACGAAGACGTACAGCGCCATCATCAGCGCGATGCTCAGCAGGAAGATGCCGACCTGGCCGTACCCGATGCGCACCGATCCCGTGAGGCTGAAGCCGTGCTGCGGCGACAGGAACGGCAGGCTGGGCACGCTCCGGAACCCGGTGCCCCGGGTGATCGCGGTGCCGTACTCGATGGCCAGCGAGAGCCCGAGCGCCGACACCAGCAGCGAGAGCTGCGGCGCCTTGAGCAGCGGCAGGTACACCGCCCGTGCCGCCACCACCCCGACCATGCCGGTGGCGAACATGACCACGATCAGTCCTAACAGCACCACAGCCGCCACCGGTAGCCCGGCTGAGGTCAGCGCGGTCACGATCGACAGGGTGAGGAAGGAGCCCACCATGAAGAAGTCGCCGTGGGCGAAGTTGATCAGTCGGATGATCCCGTAGACCATCGTGTAGCCGAGGGCGACCAGGGCGTAGAACGCCCCGACGGTCAGCCCGTTCGCGGTGTACTGCAAGAGCGCGTTCACTGCTGCGGCCGTCCCTCCGCTGCCCCGCTACCGGCTACTTGTAGCCGATGAAGTTCCCGCTGGGGTCCATCGTGCGGCCCCGGGTGAACTGGCCGCCCTTGACGACCGCAGTGATGTAGACCGGGTTGGCGCGGTCGCCCGTGGGCTCGAAGTTGATGGTGCCGGTCAGCCCGGCGAAGTCCTTGGTCCCCTTGAGCGCGGCGTTGATCTTGTCGGGGTCGGTCGAGCCGGCGCGCTTGATGGCGTCGGCGGTGACGCTGATCGCGTCGTACTCGTAGACGGAGTACGGCCCGGGCACACCGCCGTAGGCGGAGGTGTAGTCCGACACGAACGACGACGCCGCCGAGATGAACTGGGGCAGCGGCGCGGTCGTGACGGAGAAGTTGTTGGCCGCCAAGCCCGCGGTCTTGATCACCGTCGGGTCATTGGTGGCGTCGCCACCGATGATCGGCGTGGTGATGCCGAGGTCGCGCGCCTGCTTGAGCAGCAGACCGGCGTCGGCGAAGTACCCCGTGAAGTACGTGGCGTCGGGCTGCTTGCCGCGCACGCCGGTGAGGAAGGAGTTGAAGTCCTTGCTGCCCGGCGTGATGGCGTCGAAGAAGACCGGTGTCAGGCCGAGCTTCTCCAAGGCCGCCTTCGTGGCCTCCGCGAGCCCCTTCGCGTAGGCCGTGTTGTCGTGGATGATGGCGATGCGCTTGGCCTTGAGGTCCTTGGTCATGTACTGCGCCGCGAACTCGCCCTGCTTGTCGTCGCGACCGATGGTCCGGAACACGTGCTGCAGGCCGCGGTTGGTGATGGTGACGTTGGTCTGCGCGTCCGCGATGAACGGGATCTTGTTGCGGTCCGTGATGACTGTCTCGGCGATCGCCGCGCCGGAGCAGTAGCCGCCGGCCACCGTGACGACCTTCTGCGTCACCAGCTTCTGCACGGCGGCGGTGCCGGTCTGGGCGTCGCAGGCGTCGTCGGCCTTAACCAGCTCGATCTGCCGACCGAGAACGCCCCCGCCCTTGTTGATCTTGTTGGCCGCCAGCTTGGCACCGTTGACGATGTCGGTGCCGGCCGCGGCGGAGTCGCCGGACAGCGGGGCGAGGACGCCGATCTTGATGGGATCACCGCCGCCGCCGCTGCTGCCGCTGCCGGACGAGCTGCTGCTGCCGCCGCACGCGGAGGTCCCGAGGAGCAGGAGGGCGAGGCCGCTGCCGAGGGCGAGGCACCGAGCACTGGTCATGGGGTCTCCCGGGGCGTGAAGGCGGTTCCGGCTGGATCAGGCGCGCAAGATAGCATGCAAAATCAGCAGATGATCGCTGCCGAGCCTGTTTTCCGAGGCGCCCTAGCGCAAGTTCCCCGCACGGATCGTTGCCGAGACGAGACGTGAGCCGGTCAGCGCAGGGTGCGCAGCACGTGCTCGAGGCCGAGAGCGACGTGCTCACGGACCAGCGCCTCGCCCAGATCGCCATCCCGGGCGCGCAGGGCCTGCACCAGGCGCACGTGGCTGGTGATCGCCGCCTCCAGGTGCTCCTCGCTGTAGGTGCGCGCGATGCGGTAGTTGAAGTGGTACTGACAGTAGCGCTGGAGCAGCTCGGCCAGGAGCGGGTTGTGCGCGGCGGTCACGAGCCCGTCGTGGAAGGTGTCGTTGGCGACGACGATGTCGCCGTCGGCAGGGGAGGTCACCGCCTCCAGGCCGGCCGCGCCGAGCGCCTCGAGCTCGTCGAGCTCGTCCGGCGTCGCCCGCTCGGCCGCCAGCCACGCCGCGTACCCCTCGAGGGCCGCGCGCACCTCGTAGATGTGCCGGATCTCGGCCTCCGAGTGGTCACGGACCGCCCAGCCCCGCCGCCGCGCGACGATGAGCCCGTCCGTGGCCAGCCTCTGCAGACCCTCCCGGATCGGGGTGCGGCTGACGCCCAGACTCAGCGCCAGGTCGGCCTCGATGAGAGGCTCGTTGGGGCGCAGCTCCCCACGCAGGATGGCCGAGCGGATCCGGGAGTAGATCTCGCGCGGCCGGGCGCCGGGACCGCTACGGGCCGGCGCGGCACCGTCGCTCACCTGGCCGCCTGCTGCGGGATCACTGTCGCGCCTCCTCCCGCGGTGGGCGCAGGCACGGTAGCAGTCGACGTTTCAGCCTCGCAGGCGCTCACCGGCAGGGTCGTAGAAGGGCACCGACGAGACGTCCACGTCGTACGGCACGCCGGCGCAGTCGACCGTGAACGGCCCGTCGAGGGGGGCGTCCGCGACGAGCAGGGCGATGCCGCAGGCCCGGCCGAGGGTATGGCCGAAGGCGCCGCTGGTGACGCGCCCGACCAGCCGCCCATCATGCAGCACCGCCTCGTCGTGCAGCAGGTCCCCCGCCGGGTCCTGCAGCGCGACGAAGGCGGTGCGACGGGCCGGCGCCGCCCTGGACGCGGCGGCCAGGGCGTCGCGCCCCACGAAGCCACCCGGCTTGTCCATCGCCACGAAGGCCTCCAGCCCGGCCTCCGCCGGGGCGAGGCCGGGGCCGATCTCGTGACCCAGGTGCCGGTAGCCCTTCTCCAGACGCAGCGAGTCGAGGGCGTGGTAGCCGGCGGGGCGCACGCCCAGGTCCGCGCCGGCCTCGAACAGCGCGTCGTAGACGTTCGCCGCCTGGTCCGCGGCGGGGTACAGCTCGTAGCCCAGCTCGCCGACGTAGCTGACGCGCAGGCACAGGGCGTGGCCGTCCCCCACCTCGACCTCACGGGCGCGGCCCCACCGCTGCGCGGGGCCGGACCAGTCGTCGGGCGAGACCCGGCCGAGCAGGTCGCGGGTGAGCGGCCCCACCACCGCGATCGTCGCTAGCCCGGCCGTGGCGTCGAAGACGGCGGCCGCGCGGCCCCTGGCCAGCCGGCGGAGCAGCGTGAGCGCCTTGACCTGCGCTCCGGCCGCCGTGACGAGGAGGAAGCGGTCGGCCGCCAGGCGGGTCACGGTCGCGTCGAGCGCGATGCCTCCCGTGACGTCCAGGGCCAGCGTGTAGGCCACGCGGCCGACGGCGACGTCCAGATCGGCAGTGCAGGCCTGCTGAACGACCGCGAGGGCGTCCGGACCGGCCACCTCCACCTTCGTGAACGAGCTGAGGTCGAACACGGCGACCCCCTCCCGGGCGGCGCCGTGCTCGCGTCGCGACGCGCCGGACCAGCTCGGCCGCCCGTAGCTGTACTCGTAGACGGGAGACATGCCCGGCTCGCCGAACCAGTTCGCCCGCTCCCAGCCGGCGGTCTCCCCGAAGCACGCCCCGAGGGCCGCCACGCGGTCGTGCAGCGGCGTGCGCCGCACCCCGCGGGCGGTCCGGGGTTGCAGGTGGGGCCAGTGCATGGCGTAGAGCCGACCGAGCGCCTCGGTGGTCCGCGCGTGCAGGTAGCGGCGGTTGCCCTGCTGGCGGGCGAAGCGCTGGACGTCGACCGCCGAGGCGTCGAACTGCGGCGCCCCGGCTGTCATCCACTCCGCGAGCGCCCGCCCGGCGCCCGGACCGTAGATGATGCCCTGCGAGTTGAAGCCGGCGGCCACGAACAGGGCCTCGAGCTCGCCGCCTCTCCCAGGCAGGCCTCGGCGTCCGGCGTGAAGCTCTCGGGGCCGTTGAGGAAGCGGTCGTAGCCGGCCTCGCGCAGCACCGGCACGCGCTGCTCGGCCGACCCGCGGACCGGCGCGAAGTGCCCCCAATCCGGCGGGAGCTCGGCGAACCCGCCGGCCGGGACCTGCGCGGTGTGCAAGGGCTTGCCCCGGGGCTCGAAGGCGCCGACGAGCAGGCGGTCCCCCTCCGCGCGCACGTAGAACGACCCGTCCAGGTCCCGCAGGACCGGCAGGTCCGGGCCGACGCCGCCGATCGGGCCGCTGCGCACGTGGACGTGCTCGGCCGGGTAGAGGGGGACGTTGACCCCGCAGTCCGCGGCCAGGTCGCGCGTCCACAGCCCGCAGGCGAGCACGACCCGCTCGCACTCCACTCGGCCCGCGCTGGTGCGCACGGCGGCCACCCGGCCGTCGGACGCCTCGACGCCGTGGACGGTCGTGTGCTCGAAGACCAGGACGCCGCGCGAGCGCGCGACCGCGGCCAGCGCGACCGCGGCCCAGCCCGGGTTGACGTGGCCGTCGGCCGGCTGGTGGAGGGCGCCCAGCAGACCGTCGGCGACGGCGAAGGGCCACAGGCGGGGCACGTCCTGCGCGCCAAGCAGCTCCACCGGCACCCCCCGGCTGCGCGAGAGCGCCGCCGAGCGGCGGAGCTCGTCGAGCCGGCCGGAGGTCCGGGCCACCTGCACCGATCCGCACTGCCGGAAGGAGACGTCGACGCCGGACTCGTCCTGCAACCGGGCGTACAGGTCCACGCCGTACGCCGCCAGCTCCGACAGAGCCGGGGTCGCCCGGCTCCTCGAGACCAGGCCCGCGGCGTGCCACGTCGTCCCGCTGGCGACGGTGCCCCGCTCGAGCAGGACGACGTCGCGGTCGCCGGCCGCGGCCAGGTGGTAGGCGACGCTGGCCCCCACCACCCCGCCGCCGACGACCACCGTGCGGGCCCGCGCCGGGAGTGCGGTCGCCTCCGCATCCGGTCCTAGGCGCACGGTCCGGTCGACGAGTCGGTCCACGGGATCTCCAGTCGTCGGTCGGGTCGGTGAGGGGTCAGGGCTGCTGGGCCGGCACGGTGCGCGCCGCGGGCACGACCGTCGCCGGCAGCCGCTGCCCGAACCAGGAGACCTCGAGCCGCTGACCCGGCCGGCCGAGACCGATCGGCAACCAGGCGTAGGCAATCGACGTGCCCGTCGTCCCGCCGAGGCCGCCGCTCGTGACATGCCCGACGCACGCACCGCCGTCGAAGACGGGCTCGCGGCCCAGCACCACCTGGCCGGGTTCGTCCAGCTCGAGGCAGGCGAGCGTACGTCGCACTGCGGCCCGTCGCTCGGCTGCGGCGGTGCGACCGAGGAACTCCGGCCCGTCGAGGGCGACAGCGGCGTCGAGGCCCGCCTCCCACGGGTCGCAGTCGAAGCCCACATCGGTGCCGAGGACGCGGACCCCCTGCTCCAGGCGCAGGCTCGACAGGGCGCCCCGGCCGGCGGCCACGATCCCGCGGTCCCGCCCCGCCGCCAAGAGCACGTCCCACAGCCCCAGCCCCAGGTCGGCGGTCGTGGACAGCTCCCAGCCCGGCTCCCCCACCGTCGACACCCGCAGCGCGAGCACCGGCACGTGCCCGACCGACGTCAGGACGGCGTCGCCGGTGCCGTCCGGCGACTCCTCGGCCAGGGCCGGCGACAGCGCGGCCAGCAGGCCCGGAGCCTGCGGACCCCAGAGGCCCACGGCACAGGTCCCGGGGGTGGTGTCCCGCAGGACGACCGTGCCGTCCGGGGGGAGGTGGCGTCGCAGCCACGCCTCGTCCTGCGGACCGTCGGCACCGACGTGGAACACGTCCGGGCCGAGCCGCGCCACGACCACTTCCGCGCCCAGCCGCCCGTCCGCTGCCAGCAGCAGGCACGGCGTGACGGAACCCACGGGGGGGTCGACGTCGGCCGTCGTCAGCCACTGCAGGAGCACAAGCGCGCCGGGACCGCTGACCTCCAGTCGGGTCTGCGGGGTCACGTCGTACAGCGCGACCGAGGCCCGGGTCGCCCGCGCCTCGGCTACGACCACGGGGCTCCAGTGCCGTGCCGCCCAGCCGGTTAGCCTCGGGACGTCCGCGCCCTCGAGCAGGGGCGCGTTGGACTCGTACCACTGCGGGCGCTCCCAGCCGTCCTGCTCCAGCAGCACGGCGCCGAGCTCCTGCTGCCGCGGCAGGAAGGGGCTGGTGCGGACCGGCCGGGGCGGACCGGCCGGGTCCAGCGGGTGCTTGATGTCGTACACCTCGACGTAGTTCCGGCAGTCCCGCTCCTGCACGAAGGCCGGCGTGAGCTGGTGCGGGGCGAACCGGTCCAGCTCGCAGGCCCGCAGGTCGAAGGCCGAGCAGGAGCCGTCGACCAGCCACTGCGCGACGGCCAGCCCGACCCCCGCGGAGTGCGTCACCCAGACCGCCTCGGCGGCCCAGAACCCGTCGACCCCCGCGGCGGGGCCGATGATCGGTAGGTCGTCGACTGTGAAGGAGAACAGCCCGTTCATGGCGTCCTCGACGCGGGCCTGCCGGGTCGCCGGCAGCAGCCGCCGGGTCTCGTCCCACGCGCCGGCGAAGTCCTCCTCCGTGAACGGCAGCACCGAGGGCATGGCGTCCCCCTCGTCCACCCCGCGCAGGTCCGCGACGTCGACCGGTAGCGGCCGGTGGGCGAAGGAGCCGATCCCGAGGCGGCCGTCCCGGTCGCGGTAGTACAGCCCCGCCTGCTGGTGCCGCACGATCGGCCGCTCCGCCTGGACGCCCACCGCCAGCCCCGGCAACCGCCCGGTCCAGGCCATCTGGTGCGCCAGCGGCGTGAGCGGCAGGACGACGTCGACCATCGCGGCGACCCGCTGGCCCCAGATCCCTGCGCAGCACACGACGACGTCGGCGGGGAGCGTGCCCTGTGACATCTCGACCGCCACGACCCGGCCGCCCCGGGTGCGCACGCCCCGCACCTCGTGCCGCTCGAGCACCCGCACACCCCGGGACCGGGCCCGGTCCAGCTGAGCGTTCACGGCCAGGACCGAGCGGGCGACGCCGTCCGCCGGGCCGTACAGGCCGCCGAGGACGCGGTCGCCGTCGAGCAGCGGGTGCAGCCGGACGCACTCCTCCGGGCTCACGACGCGCGCGTCCAGGCCCCAGCTCACCGCCCAACCGCACCGCCGGTGCAGCTCGGCCAGGCGCTCCTGCGTCGTCGCCACCTCCAGGCCGCCGACTGGGAGGAAGCTCGGCTGCCCGCCGTGCTCGAGGCCGCGGAGCTTGCGGACGGTGTACTGCGCCATCTGCGACATTGCCTGCACGGCGTGGACCTGGAAGACCAGGCCGGGGGCGTGTGACGAGGATCCGCCCGGCTCGGGCAACGACCCCTGGTCGACGACCGTGACGTCGTCCCAGCCCCGCGCGGAGAGCTCGTCCGCGACGGCGGCGCCGACCACTCCGGCACCGACGACCACCACGCTCGGACCCATCACGTCGCCCTCCTCGGATGAATGGAGATGCCCGCCGAGCCGGGACGTGCACGCCGGTGCCGAGCGCTGCGGAGGCAGCCTCGGCGAGGGCCTCGCTCATGGTGGGGTGCGGGTGCACGGTCATCGAGAGGTCGAGCGCGGTGGCGCCCTGGAGCCGGAGTCCCCAGGCCAGAGCCGACGGCCTGGGGCATCTGCGCCGCCAGGCTGATCTGGATGGGCAGCAGGTGCACGCCGTCCGGGATCCGGCCGCCCGCCGGGTGGCTGGTGAAGTACAGCATGAACGTCTTGAGCGGCAGGCCCTGCCGCAGCAGGGCGGGCAGCTCCCGGTACTGCGGCACCACCCAGTCATGCGCCGGGTCGAGAGCCATCGCCGCTCCCACCACGCTGGCCTCCTGCCCCCGGACGGGGGAGAAGGTCCCGAAGCGGCCCTGGCGCTGCAGCGCGAAGCCCTTGTCGTCGAACGCCCTCGACAGCCGCATTAGGGAGAGGGCCTCGAGCACGGCGTCATCGTCCAGCCCCGGTTCGGCACACCGGGCAGCAGGCCGCCGTCGGGGCCGAACAGGCTGACCGGGTCCGGCGCACCCGCGGGAACGGCGAACTGCACGGTCGACGCCGGCACGGAGGTCTCCACGGGGGCGATCCTGCCCCGCTCGCGGAGGGGCGGCAAGTAGTCAGGACACGTTTGCATGCAATCCTGCATCCGCTGTTACGCTTAAGGCTGCCCCGCCCGCGTCGACCAGGAGCTGCAGATGAGCGACCGCGACGAGAGCACTCCCGCACCGCGGCCCCGGGGCCGCGACCTGTTCGACCTGACCGGGCGCGTGGCGGTGGTGACCGGCAGCGGCCGGGGCCTGGGAGCGGCGATCGCCCTCGGCCTGGCCGACGCGGGAGCGAGCGTGGTCACGTGCTCGCGCACCCCGGCGGAGGCCGAGCAGGTCGCTCAGCAGATCCGTGTTAACGGCGGTACCGCCACCGCCACCTCGGTCGACGTCAAGGACCGGGCCAGCTGCGAGGCGCTGATGGCCCTCGCCGTCCGGGAGCACGGCCGCCTCGACGTGCTGGTCAACAACGCCGGGATCGACATCATCACGCCGGCGGAGGAGGTCACAGACGACGCGTGGCAGCAGATCCTCGACATCAACCTCAAGGGCTACTTCCTCTGCAGCCAGGTCGCCGGCCGGATCATGCTGGAGCAGGGCTTTGGGAGCATCGTCAACAACTCGTCGATCGCCGCCACCGCCGGCATCGCCGGACTGACGGCGTACGCCGCGGCCAAGGGCGGCGTGAACCAGCTGACGAAGGTCATGGCGATGGAGTGGGCGCAGCGCGGGGTCCGCGTCAACGCCTTCGCCCCCGGCTACTTCGAGAACATCATGCGCGGCGCCACGGGAGAGCACGGCCGCGAGGAGAAGCAGCGCCAGGTCATCACCTTCACGCCGATGGGCCGGCGTGGGCTGCCCGACGAGCTCGTGGGGCCCGTCGTCTTCCTCGCCAGCGACGCCAGCTCCTACGTCACCGGAGCGGTCCTCGCCGTCGACGGCGGGTACACCGCGATCTGACCGTCCCCACCTGCTCCGGAGGCTCCCCATGGACGCACCCGTCTTCGACCGCCTGCGCTCCGACCGCTTCTCCAAGGTCGTGCTGTGCAACGACACCCGCTCCGGCCTACAGGCCGTCATCGCGATCCACTCCACCGCGCTCGGTCCGGCCACCGGCGGGACCCGGTTCTGGACGTACGAGAACGAGGCGGCGGCGATCACCGACGCCATGCGCCTCGCCCGCGGCATGACCTACAAGTACGCCGCGGCGGGGGTCGACCTCGGCGGTGGCAAGGCCGTCATCATCGGGGACCCGAAGAAGGACAAGAACGAGGCCCTGCTGCGGGCCTTCGGCCGCTTCGTGGACTCGCTGCAGGGCGAGTACATCACCGGCGAGGACGTCGGCACGACCCTCGACGACATGGAGGTCATTCACAGCGAGACCGACCACGTCGTCACGCTGCCCGAGCACGCTGGCGGCGCGGGCGACATCAGCCCCGCCACCGCCCACGGCGCGGTGCTCGCGACCCGCGCCTGCGCGCAGCGCGCCTGGGGCGACTCCGACCTCGCCGGCCGGCGCATCGCGCTGCAGGGGCTCGGCGTCGTCGGCGGGAAGGCCCTGAAGATGCTCGTGGACGCCGGGGCGGAGGTCGTCGTCGCCGACCTCGACCAGGCCAAGGTCGACGAGGCGGTGGCCACCTACGGCGTGCGCGCCGTGGGCATCGACGAGATCTACGACCAGGACGTCGACATCTTCGCGCCGTACGCGCTGGGCGCGGTCATCAACGACGAGACGATCCCGCGGCTGCGCGCCAAGGTGGTCTCGGGCGCGGCCAACAACATCCTGGCCGAGGACCGGCACGGGAACGCCCTGCAGGAGCGCGGGATCGTGTACGCGGTGGACTACATCGCCAACGGCGGCGGGACCATCTACGACACCGACCGGCTGCGCAAGGGCGGGTTCCAGCGCGAGCGGGCCTGGGCGAACGTCGAGAAGATTTACGAGCGGACCCTCGAGGTCTTCGAGATCGCCGACCGCCGGCAGGTGCCGTACTACGCTGCGGCGGACGCGCTGGCCGAGGCCCGGATCGCGGCCCTCGAGGGCGTGCGGCTGTTGGGCGTCGACCGGCGGCGCTGACGGGCCCCGCACTCAGGCCCCGTCCCGGGTCCAGCCGTCCGCGCTCACCCGTACCCGGTCGCCTGTGTGGAGCGTGGCGACGGCGGCGGGGCCGATCTCCAGCACCGGGCAGGACCGGCCGTAGACCTCCTGCGCGGCGACCGTGCCTAGCACGAGGATCTCGTCGGCCTCGCCCAGCAGCAGGGCCGCCGGCGCCGTGCCCCCCCGCAGTGCCTCGGCCAGCACGCTGGAGCTGGAGCTCGAGCCGCGCGCAGACGGGAGCACGAGGACGGTGCCGGCGGTGTCGACCCCTGCCTGAGGGTGGTGGACGTCGACCACGCGCCCGGTGTGGGGGTCGATGCCTCCCCAGAAGCTGAGCGGCGCGTCCAGCACCAGCGCCGGGCCGGACGCCGTACCCGCGTGCAGGACCCGGGTCCCTGCGCCGGCACCTGCCTGCCGCGTCGCCGGCACCGACGGCGCCTGCGCCGCCGCGACGCCGGCCCAGAGATCCGGGTCGGTGACGACCCGCCCGGCGACCGCGGACTCGACGCACTCCCCGAGGCTTGCGAAGGCCACGTCCACCCCGATGTTGCCGGGCGCGTAGTACGCCCACTTGGCCGAGCTGGTGAGGACCAGGCCGTCCCGCGCGCGCAGCACCGGCGTGACGTAGGTGCAGGTGTCGGTGACCATCCGGACCCCGGCGCTCTCGAGCTCCTCCAGCCACCCGTGCTGCCGCACCTGCGCCAGCACCCCGCGGCCGGTGCTGACGTGCACGTCGACGTCGGGGTGCAAGCGCCGGCCGGCGAGGCGCTCGCGCAGCTGCGCGAACTCCGCGACCGAGAAGTGCGGCGTCCCGAGGTTGACGCCGACCAGCGGGCCTGCCGTGCGGGTCGCCAGCGACTGGCGGGCGGCGAGCAGGCCGGCGGCGGAGACCTGCTCCACCCGGTCGGGGTCGCGGCCCTGCAGCGCCCGCTCGAGGGTGCCGGCCTCCGGGGTCGACCCGACGACGTGCAGCATCGCCACGGCTCCGGTCGACGCGGCGGCCGCGCCCAGCGCCTTGAGGTTGTCCTCAGTCAGGCGCGGAGCGCCCGTCACGACGGGGACGAGGCTCCCGGTGCGGGCGCCGACGACCAGGCCCAGGAGCGCCCAGGTGGTGTCCTCCTGCATCAACCGGGCAGGCAGCGACGACACGTCGAACACCGCCCGGCCGCGGCGCGGCTCGTCCAGGTGCAGCCCGGCGAGCGGGACGCGCCCCGTGATCGCCGCCGCGATGTCGATGAAGTCGCCGTACCGCCCGGTGCGCGCGCCCAGCACCGAGTTGGCGAAGATGATCGCGTTCGACTCCGCCCACGCCACGTGCTCGCCGAGCCTTGGGCGGGCCGCGAGCTGGTACGGCGCGCAGGTCCACGTCGGCTCGGCGCCCAGGGCCACGTACGCCTGCATGAGCCGGCGGGCGGACTGGGCGGTCGAGGCGTCCCCGCGGTAGCGGTCGGGGTGCAGCAGGTCCAGCGACGAGACGTTGAGGGTCGTCGGCACGCGGACGCGGCCGCCGTCGGCGACCAGCCGCTCGGCCACGTCGAGGCCGGCCTGGCCGTGGAAAAGACAGGCGTCGATGCGCGCTCCCGCGACCTTCTGTAGTCGTTCCGCGCGCGACATCCGGGCCAGCGCCAGCACCAGGCGCATGGCGGTGGCGACGGCCGGGCCGTCCGCCCCGGCCGCCATTGCCTCCTCGGCGGGGGTAAGGCGCAGCGGCCCGGTCATCGCGACGCCTCCCAGCGGACGGCGACCAGGGTGGCCACGACCAGGTCCTCCCAGGCCATGCCGACGCTCTTGAACAGCGTCAACCGGTCGGCGCGGACGGGGCCGGCGACCAGCTCCGGCAGGTCGGCGCGCAGGTGGCCCTCGTCGACAGCGCCCTCCCGCAGGGGGACGACGACGTCACCGGCCTCACGCAGGGCCGTCGCCCGGTCCTCGACGGCGACCCAGGACCTGCGGACCGTTTCGGTGTCGACCTCCCGGGCGTGCGGCTCGTGGGACCCGACCGCCATCACGTGCGCGTGCGACGGGAGCAGGCGCCCGTCGAACAGCGGGACGGCGGAGGTGCTGCAGGTGCACACCAGGTCGGCGTCGGCGACGGCGTCCGGCCCAGCCACCTTCGCGTCGAGGCCGAGCGACCGCACCCGCTCGACCAGGGCCGCGGCCCGGGCCGGGTCGCGGCCCACGACCCGCACCCGTCGCACGGGGCGGACCGCGCGAAGCGCCAGCACGTGCCCCCAGGCCTGCGGGCCGGACCCGAACACGACGAGCTCCCGGGCGTCCTCGACGGCCAGACGGGTGGCGGACAGCGCCGAGACGGCCGGCGTGCGCAGCGCGGTCAGGGCGGCCCCGTCGAGCAGCGCGACCGGTGACAGGGTCGGCGCGTCGAGCAGCAGGTAGACCCCCTGGACCCGCTCCCGGCCGCGTGCCGGATTGCCCGGGGCCACCGACAGGACCTTGACGCCCACCGTGCGCTCGCCCTCCGCCGGCATGAGGAGCAGCTGGCCGGAGGCGACGTCGACGACGGACCGGCGCTGCTGGGGCAGTCGCCGGCCGCGCAGGTCCGCCTCGAGCGCAGCCACGGCATCCGCAGGAGGCACCAGCTCGGACATCTCGCGGGCGCCGAGCAGCGGCAGGGAGGTCGCGGTCACCGCCGCACCCTGCCATCGCTGCGCGCCGGCCGCAGGCGTGCCAGGATCGCCGTCCCGACCAGCTCGTCCTGGAGGTCCTCCCGTGGCACCTGCCGCCGCCTACCGTGCCACCGAGGGCGGCGCGCTGGACGTCGACCGCGCCTTCTACGACCGGCTGGCCGCCGAGGACGGGCGCGAGCCGGTCGAGCAGTTCGACATCCCGATCCGGACCGGTCGCGCGTGGACGGTCCCGGCGGGGTCGGTGTGCCGGCTGCGGACCGTCGACGGGCCGCAGGTTGGGGACCTCAACGTCTGGAACCTGCACAACCCGCGGGAGCGGCTGTGGGCTGCCCGCACCCGGCAGCTTCAGCGCGCGCACGTGTCCACGTACGACCGTCTCTGGTCCACACTGCCGTACCTGCGGCCGTTGCTGACCTTCACCTCGGACACGCTCGCCGGCTACGGCACGGACTCCGACGGCGGCCGCGTGCACGACCTGCTCGGCACGCGCTGCGACCCTTACGTCAACCGGATGCTGACGGGTGAGGACTTCGACTTCCACTGCCACTCCAACCTCGTCCGGGCGGTCCTCCCTCACGGCCTGACCGAGCTCGACGTCCACGACGTGCTGAACGTCTTCCAGTGCACCGGCCTCAACGAGGAGGACCGGTACTTTATGAAGGCGTGCCCGGCGCAGGTCGGCGACCACCTGGAGTTCTTTGCCGAGCAGGACCTGCTGTGCGCGCTGTCGACCTGCCCCGGCGGCGACCTGTCCGTCGACCTCTGGGGGCCCGACGCGCGCAACCCCCTCGAGACCTGCCACCCCATCGGGGTGGACGTCTACCGCGTCGACCCGGCCCTGCTCGAGGGCTGGACCCCGCCGGCACTGCCCGAGTACGCGGGACGGCACGGGCTCGGCTACCCGACGTGGGGCGGCTGAGCGCGCCTCACCAGGGCGCGGACAGCGCCGCGTCGAGGGTCTGCACGAACAGGTCGACGTGCTCGGTGCCGAACACCATCGCGGCTTGACCTTGAGGACGTTGTCGCGGCTGCCGGTCGGCTGCACGAGCACGCCCTCCTCCTTCATCCGCCCGCTCACCAGCTGCGCCTCGGCCTTCGCGGGCTCTTGGTCGTACGGTCGCGCACCAGCTCGACCCCCAGGTAGAGGCCCGAGCCGCGGACGTCGCCGATCAGAGGGTGCCGGTCCGCGAGCCCGCGCAGCCGCTCCAGGAACACGCGCCGGATGTGCGCGGCGCGCTGCTGCAGGCCGCCCCGCTCGACCTCGTCCAGCACGGCCAGGCCGATATCGCACGAGAAAGGGTTGCCGCCGAAGGTGTTGAAGTATCGCATCCCGGTGTCGAACGCCTCGGCCACCGCCCGGGTCGTCACGACGGCGGCCAGCGGGTGGCCGTTGCCCATCGGCTTGCCCATGGTCCCGATGTCCGGGACGACGCCGTGCTGCTCGAAGCCCCAGAAGTGCGTGCCGAGCCGGCCGAAGCCGACTTGCACCTCGTCCTAGACGCACAGCCCGCCTGCCGCGCGCACCGCCGCGAAGCCCTCCCGGAGGTAGCCCTCCGGCAGCAGCACGGTCCCCGCCGTGCCCATGAGCGACTCGGCGAAGAAAGCGGCGGGCGGGGTGTCCGCGGCGGCCAGTGATGCGACCATGTCACGGACGTCGTCGGCGTAGCGCGAGCCGGCCGCGGCGTCCGCGTAGCCGTACGGGCCCCGGTAGCGGTCGGGCCGGACCACCTCGTGGGTCGTCGGGGGCGGGCCCGCGCCGCCGGGGCCGCGGTAGCGGTTGGGGCAGATCCCCGTGACAGCGCTCGTCCCGCCGTGGTACGCGCCGTCGATGACCAGCACGTGCTCGCGCCCGGTCACCTGTCGCGCGATGCGCAGGGCCAGGTCGTTCGCCTCGCTGCCCGTGCAGACGAGGAAGACCACCCCCAGCGGAGCGGGCAGCAGTCCGACGAGGCGCTCGGCGTAGCGCGCGATGCCGTCGTACACGAACCTGCTGTTCGTGTTGAGCCGCTGCATCTGGCAGTGCGCGGCCGCCGCGACCCGCGGGTTGGCGTGCTCGACGTGCGTCACGTTGTTGACGGCGTCCAGGTAGCCCAGCGCGTCCTCGTCGTACACCCACACCCCGTCGCCACGCACGAGGTTTCATCGGTGCGCTGTAGTACGAGCGCTGCGACGGCGCGAAGTGCCGCCGTCGCACCCGGACCACCTCGGCGACGTCACACCTGCGGGCCGTGCCCGGTCGGTCGAGGCCCATCAGCGGGCTCGGGTCCGGTGCCACCGCGGCCCAGGCCGCGGCCTCGGCCGGCAGGACGTGATCGGGGAGCTCGGAGCTCAACAGGTCGGCTGCGGCGAGCACCTGGACGCCGACGGCGGGCGAGGCACCGGCGTCTGCCGTGCCGAGGGTTCCGCCTGCCGGGACCTAGGTGCCCTCGGCAGGCCGGTCCCGAAGGCCGGTCCAGCGGATCCAGAAGGCCGGCGCTCCGGGCGGATCGTGACGCAGGACCACCGCGCCGGACACATCACGCTCCACCTCGCCGGACAGCGGCGCCAGCACCGTGCTGCCGGGCGACGAGCAGGTCGACCCCGAGCCGCAGGGTGGCCGCCCGTCAGGACTGGGCACAGCGGCCTGGGGAGCTGTCCCGGTCAGGTCCTGCAGGCCGTACAGGTGGTCGCCGCGCAGGCTCAGGTCGATGTCGACGGGTGGGCCGTCGAGCAGCACCGGAAAGGACCGCGGGGCCGGAGCCGAGAGCCACCGTTGCAGTGCGGCCTGTTCCGGAAGTGGGTTCCGGCCGGTTGCGAGGCGCAGTCGCGTGTGGGCGAGGGTCGGCGACGTCCAGCCAGTCGGCCGACGACCAGCCAGGTGTGGTGCACGCGCGAGGCGCCGTACCCGTCGGGCGCAGCCGCGCAGCCCGCCGTCCAGCTCGTGGCGTTGATGCACAGCCGGGCGGCGGCCAGGGAGAAGACCACAAAGAGCTCGGTATCGCTGAGCGGGCGGACCGCGTCGAAGCCGGCGACGACGTCGGTCGCCGCGCCCAGCGGATCGGGGGCGCGCAGCATCGCGTACGCGACCGCGACCGCGACCGCGACCGCGACCGCGACCGCGACCGCCAGCTCGCTCACCCGTACGGTGTGCAAGGCGTCGCTGAAGTCCAGGACGCCGCTGACGTGGTACCGGCCGTCCGCGCCGAGCGCCGCGAGGACGTTGAGGTTCCGGTGGACGACGCCGCGCGGCAGCCCCTCCAGCACCGGCTCGACGAGCTGGGCGAACCATGCCATCACATCGTCACGTCCTCGCGCCGCGCCCGCTCGCGCACCGACGGCAGGTTCGCCGCGACGGCCTGCGGTGCTCGCAGCAGGTCCCAGTGGTGCGTCGGCGGCGCCCCGTCGGGCAGTGGCAGGTCGGAGAGCGCCAGGGTCAGGCGGGCAGCAACGGCTCCGAGCTCGTGCAGCAGGGCCGGCGGGTGCCGGGGCAGCTCGCTGAGCATCGTCCCGGGGAGCCAGCTCAGGACCCGCAGCGAGACCGATGTGGTGCCGGACCCGATCTCGACCAGGTCCTCGCCATCCACAGTGGTGCGCAGTCGCGGGACGGGGAGCCGGGACACGTTCCGGCTGCGCTCCAGGTGCCGCAGCACCTCGTTCTGCCACGTCACCTGCTGCGAGCCCCCGGCGGGCTCCCGGCGGCTCACCTTGACGACGACCCGGCCTCCGTCATCCAGGACCGCTGCGACGTTCTGGTCGAGCTCGCCGGGCAGCGCGCGCTGGCTGCGCACCTGTAGGCCGTAGTGCTGCAGCAGCGTCGCGGCCAGCGCCTCCGGCGTCAGCACCCGTCACCCGCGTCACCGGCGGTCACTGCACCTCGTCCTCCGCCAGCTCCCGACTGCGGTCGCGCGCGGCTTCGAGTGCGGCGAACATCGCCGCCCGCACGCCGTGGTCCTCCAGGACCCGGATCGCCCTGATCGCGGTTCCCGCCGGCGACATGACGGACTCGCGCAAGAGCACCGGCTGCTTCCCCGAGTCACGCAGCATGGCCGCAGCGCCGACCGCGGTCTGCACGATGAGGTCGTGGGCGGTCGCGCGCGGCAGCCCGAGCAAGATGCCGGCGTCGACCATGGCCTCCACGAGGAAGTAGAAGTAGGCGGGACCGGTGCCGGACAGGGCAGTGACCGCGTCGAGCTGCTCCTCTGGCAGCCGCAGCACCGGCCCGAGCCGCTCCAGCACGGCGACGACCAAGTCCACGTGCTCGTCGTGGGCGCGGGCACCGGCCGCGACGACCGACATCGCCTTGCCGAGCGCGACCGACGTATTGGTCATGCCTCGCAGCACGGGCGTCCGCTCCGGCAGGCCCGGCTCAAGCACCGCCAGCGGCGTGCCGGCGGCCAGGGAGATCACGGGCGCGCCGGGACGCAGCGCCGGGGCGAGCTCACCGAGCAGGGTGCGCACGTCCCGTGGCTCGACGGCGAGCAGCAGGACGTCGGCCTGCTCCGCCGCACCGGCCGCACCCGCGCCTTGGACGCCGTAGCGGTCGACGACCGCCGGTCGGCCGGGTAGCCCGCGCGCAGCAGGCCGGACAGCAGCGCCCCACCCAGCTCCCCGACCCCGACGACCCCGACGATCGGCGCCACGGCGGAGTCCGCGGTTCGCGGGTTCAGGGCCGGCTCGGCGCTCATGCCAGAAGGCTACGGCGGGCAGGACCGAACTCGACTTTGGCACCTCCGCCTCTGGTGAGGTGGTCGATGACCCTGGTCGCTGCGTCCACCGGTCCGGGCGGAGTCGGCGGACGCAGTCCGCCTTCCAACGTTGCTCCCGCCCGTTGCGTGACGGTGAACGAGACTTGCGGTCGGGACACCTCGGAGGGCTCATGTACGTGCCGACGCACTTCACCGCGGACGACGGCGACGTCCGGGACCTGCTGGCAGCGGCCGGCTCCGCCGATCTGGTCACCGCGACGTCCGCAGGGTTGGTCGCCACGCTGGTCCCGTTCCCGTACGACCCGACGGTCGGCGAGCACGCGCCCTGCTCGGCCACCTCGCGTGCAAAAACCCGCAGTGGCGTAGCGAGGCGGTGGGTGAGGCGCTGGTGATCGTGCGCGGCCGGACGCCTACATCTCGCCGAGCTGGTACGCCTCGACGAGCGAGCACGGTCGCGTGGTGCCCACCTGGAACTACCTCACCGCGCACGTGTACGGCCGGCTCGTCGTGCGCGACGACCCGGTCTGGGTCGAGGCCCTGGTGCGGCGCCTCACTGAGCCTGGATCCACCGTTGAGATAGGGCGGTTTGGCCTGTCGTAGACCGCGGATGCCCTGCTGTGTACGGAGAATGTGGCTTGCGAAGGACACATTGTTCCCATCCAGAAGGAGCATCCGCGGGATGCAAGTTTCTCATAACCCAGCCGTGGTCTCCGCGGTGTTCGATGATCCGAATCTGGTGTCCTGCGCGGGGCTGGCGCCGGTGGTTGCGCTGGCCGAGCGGTGTGGCCTGACCGACCTGGTCGCCAGCAA
>JAABUY010001930.1_pt1 | contig 26068 bp, 25 predicted proteins | sample 5560271 | NCBI WGS metagenome assembly JAABUY01 (sample SAMN10711886, study PRJNA513374) | rock metagenome | isolation source: Antarctica rocks | place: Antarctica: Victoria Land, University Valley | reverse complement strand
CAAGCCAACTACGAACGCCGTATCCTCGCCTACGCGACCGCACGGGACGCGGCGTGACCAGCCAGCACAACGTCACCGCTCACCCGGAACCACGGAGAGCCGTCATGAACCTCTATACAAGGCAGTTTCCCGCGGACGGCGGCGACGCGCTCCGGCCCCCGTGGGCCCGGTGCGGCTACGTGATGCAAGCAGAGCCAGGATCGACGCGGCGGCGTCCCTGCGTGGCGGCGTGAAAGGTTATCGCTCGGTGGATGACGCGCCCAACCCAGAAGACCGTCCGGCGGTGCTGGCAGTCCAACCGCCGCCGCCGGTGTCGCGTACGGCCGCGTCCGGCACTGCCCGTGCGGACTTGCATCATCGAAAGGAGACCGAACGATCCAACTCTGTCCCGATAGCTCGGGGAGTGAACATGGCCAGCGGTAACCGAGTTGCCCGGCAGGAGCGGCGCAAGCAGGTTATCGACGCAGCGGTCATGGTGTTCAGCGAGCAGGGCTACCGCGCGACGTCGATGCATGATCTGGCGGCCGCAGTTGGCTTGAGCAAGCCGTCGCTCTACCACTACGTCAGCAGCAAGGAGGATCTGCTCGTCGAGCTGTATGAGAACGTCATCGCAGAGGGGATCGAGTCAGCGCGGCGCATCGAAACAAGGTCGTTGCCTCCGCTGGAGGCGACGCGAGAGATCGTGATCGAGCGCATCGTCTACACATGCGAGAACCGAAAACTGCTCCGAATCTTTTTCGAAGAGGAGGCGGAGATCCCAGCAGAGCTCACGCAGACGGTGCGCCAGCAGAAGAGGGAGTACGAGGACCTGATCATTTCCCTGCTTAAGCGTGGTGTCGAAGACGGCAGCGTTCGTTTGTCCACCACGCCGCGGATCGCTGTTAACACCCTGCTCGGAGCTGCTCATTGGGTGTACAAGTGGTACGACCCTGGGGGCAGCAAGAGCGCTCAAGATCTAGCGAAGGACGTGACAAACCTGCTGCTCACCGGCTTCGACTCCAGAGCGGGAGAAACGTCGCCAGTCACGTAACGGCTCGGCCGCTCACGCCCTCAGTTCCCCGGCGACCGCCACACCGGCGACCGCTTCTCCTTGAATGCCGCGAGCCCCTCACGACCGTTAGCGGTGCTGGCCACGTTTTTGATGACCTCCGCCGACATGTACGGCACGTGCGAGTTAGCCACCAGCTTGTAGGCAGTTTTGGCTTCCGGCGCGCCGCGGCGAAGGTCGTGCACCGCCCGTGCGACGGCGTCATCGAGTTCACCTGCACCTACGACTTGATGCACTAGCCCCCACCGCTCGGCGGTCACTGCATCGATGTTGCGCCCGGTCAGCATGAGATAACGGGCCCGCGATATCCCGAGTGCGAGCGGGAGCAGCGTGGCGCAGAAGGGATCCGCCAGCCCCACCCGGCCCTCGGGTACACCGAAGGTGGAGTCGGCCGTAGCCAGGACAACGTCACTTGCCGCAGCCATGATTAGGCCACCTGCGAGGCAAATACCGTCGACCGCGGTGATAACCGGCTTTGGGCATTCCAGAATGGCGCGAAAAGGCAAAGGCTCATCATAGGCTCTTCCGAATTCCTCAGTGAAGTCGTCATCGGGCAAGTCGAGCAAGGAAAGGAACAACTTTAGGTCACCGCCGGCGGCAAAAATACCGGGGCTGCCCGCGATGACCACGGTATCCACATCGGCCCGTACACCGGCGCGTTGCACCCCTCGCTTCACCTCGCCGTATAGCGTCGGAGTCAGCGCATTCATCTGCTCCGGCCGACTAAAGGTGATGCGGTAGACGCCGTCTTCAACTATGTGTGTCGACTCACGCCAGGTCTCCTGACTCTCTGCCATCCACAGCTCACTTTCTGCGCGCATTCGAATCGAAGCGGCTTGGCCCGGGCAACCAGCGCAGTACGTCCCGACTCCGCAGTCGCAGACTCTGACACCGTTTGTCGGCATTTGCAATCCCCCGCCGCGTTGACTCACTGAGAAGGTCCGCGTGGCTGTGTTCGTGTGTTCGTTGCCTCAGTGGAGAGGAGGAGGTCCGGCTGGGCGGCGTGTCCGTGCTGGTGTTGCGGGTGTGTCCGGTGCCTGGGCTGATGGAGTTGTCGCCGGCGAGTCGTAGGGCGATCACGCAGGCGCAGGCGATGTGTTACCGGTCCGGGTTCGAGGGCGGTCAAGTCGGTTGTTGCGGCGCTGGAGAAGTTCTGGGCGGTGGCGATGCGCCCGCGATAAGCGGTTGGCTCAGTCAGGGTCCTGGGCGAGCTGGAGACGGTGCTGCGCGAACACGGGAAATTGGACGAGGACACCGCGGCGAGGATGCCCACCAGTGTCCGCGGCCACCATCGACCGCCGGCTGGCCTTCGCTCGGTCGACGCTGGTCCTCAAGGGGCAGGTCCCCCGCATGGATGTAGTCAAGGGATGGCTCCTTGACGAAACAAGCTAGGCGTGCGAGTGTGCTGTGCATCATACACTCGATCGACCGACCGGACGGGCGGATGCAGAACGTAATTCTGCTCCGGCACCGGGGACCGCGCAAGATTGCGAGGAGCAGCGACGGTGAACCATAGGTGGGACGGACCGCAGATTCGGCTCGACCGTACCGCGACTTGGAACGGCGTCTGCAGGGATTTCACGCACTGGCTTCCGGCACAGTTTAATATCGGCCGGGCGGTCGCGCACACCGGTGACGCAGAAGCCCGGAATAAGATCGCGATCCTGCAAGTCCGCGAGGACGGTGACGTCACAAAGTGGACGTTCGGTGAACTGGACCGCCTCTCGGACCGCCTTGCCAACGCGCTGCGAACTTACGGCGTGACAGCTGGCGACCGCGTGGCTGTGTGGCTCCCGCAGTCCTTCGAGCTGGTGCTCTCACATGTGGCGGCGTACAAGCTTGGCGCGGTCGTTGTACCGCTCTTCGTCAACTTCGGCCGCGACGCACTGCTGAGTCGTGTGAACGGCAGTGGCGCCCGAGTTCTGTTCGTCAGCGACACAAACGCCCAGCAGATCCTCGACGGCCGTGGCGACATGCCGTTAGTCGACCTCGTACTCAGTATCTCTCCCTCGTCAGCCGGAGCGTCGTGCCCGGGAGCAAGCGACTTTTGGGCCTTCCTGAAGCAAGGGTCCGAAATATTTCAGTTCACTCCCACAAATAGCGAGGACCCCGCTTTTCTCTGCTACACCTCCGGAACGACCGGGCCTCCGAAAGGCGCCCTGCATGCACACCGCGTTCTCCTGGGGCACTTGGCTGGAATCAGCGTCACGCATAGCTTGGCTCCGCGGCCGGGCGACCTCTTCTGGACCCCGGCGGATTGGGGCTGGATGGGTGGACTGTTCGACGTGCTGTTCCCGGCGCTCTACTGGGGCGTCCCGGTCGTTGCCTACCGCATGCCTCAGTTCGATCCCGAGGAGACCTACCACGTCCTCGAGCAATTCAACGTGCAAAACGCCTTCATCCCGCCGACTGCGATGCGCATGATGAAGTCGGTGCCTAATCCGCGCGAGCGGTGGTCCCTGCGTCTACGCACCATCGCGTCCGGGGGGGAGAGCCTCGACGCTGAGACACTGGAGTGGGCGGAGCGGGAGCTTGGGGCAGATGTCAACGAGTTCTACGGGCAGACCGAATGCAACATGATCCTCGGCAACTGTAAGGAACTCTTCCTTAATAAGTGGGGCTCCATGGGCCGTCCCCTCCCCGGGCGGGACGTCCGCATCCTCGGCGAGACGGGTGAAGAGGTCGCCGAGGGCGAGGTCGGCGAAGTCGTGGTCGCAGCGAATGATCCCGTCGTCATGCTCGGATACTGGAACAACGAGGCGGCAACCCGTGCGAAGATCTCGAACGGTGTACTGCGCACCGGCGACCTTGCATCCCGCGATGAGGACGGCGACTACTTTTTCGTCGGACGCAACGACGACGTAATCAGCTCCGCGGGTTACCGCATCGGTCCGACGGACATCGAGAACGCCTTGTACCGCCACCCACGGGTTTCCATGGTGGCCGTCATCGGCACGCCGGACGCCGTCCGTGGCGAGACCGTCAAAGCGGTCGTGGTCCTGTCCGACGGCGCTGGCCAGGAGGAGTCGCAGTTGACCGCCGAACTCCAGGACTTGGTCAGGTCTGCGGTCGGATCCTATGCCTACCCAAGACAGATCGAGTATGTAACAGAGTTGCCCATGACCAGCACCGGAAAGGTCCAACGCGGGAAGCTCCGCGAGCGCGACAAGGCGCGGCTCACGGACACGACGCCGGATTAGACCGCATCACCTCACTTTGGAGAAGTCCCACCTAAGGAGACGCAGCGCATGATCAGAAGAACACGCCAGGCTCTCATGGCCGTGGCGCTCACTTGTGTCCTCGCTGCGTGTGGGGGCACGACGGGTGCTGGCGGCTCGGGTTCCGGCAGCTCGGGTGGTGACGTCCAGGGCGTCCAGGGCAAGACCATCCTTATTGGGTCGTCGGCCATCCTGAGCGGTCCGCAGGTGGCGTACGCCCAGATCGACGAGGCCCTGGCCGCGTACTTCGATACAATTAACGCCAAAGGGGGAGTAAACGGGTACACGTTCCAGGTAGTTCGGCAGGACAACGCCTACACGGCGGCGCAATCCGTAGCGGTCGCTCGCAGCCTCGCCCTGCAGCAGAAGGTCTTCGCTTTGAGCGTGGCCGGGACAACGCCGACATCGGCGGTGCTCCCCATCGCCGAACAGCTTAAGCTGCCGATCACCTTCATCGCTAATGCCGACCTGGTCACGAACACCAAGCCGAATGTCTATGGCCTTGAGCCGAGCTTTTCCCGGGTGGCGCTTTTCGACGCCGAGTACGCGTTAACGCAACTTGGAACTAAGAAGATTGGTTATGCCTACTCAGACGATCCGCTTGGCCAGCCGGCTCTAGACGTCTTACCCGCGTACGTCAAGGGGAAGGGAGGAGCCCTCACTACGGTTGGCTTCCCGACGACCGCCACCGACTACAGTTCCTACGTCAGCAAACTTCAGGCGTCTGGCGCCGAGTCGGTCATCGTCTTCGGTGGGCCCGCCAATATGGCGGGGTTGCAGCGTGCCGCTAACGCCATCGGCTTCAGGCCGAAGTGGATTGGCCTGTTCGCGTCCGTAACCCCGTCCTACCTTGATCTTGCGGGTCCACTGGCCGAGGGTACATATTTCGACAATTTTTTGGAGACGCTGGGCAGCGACACTCCAAGTGTAAAGCAGTTCAAAGAAGTCGTCGGAGCGAAGGACCCCAAAGCTGCTTCTCTCCTCGGAGAACTCGGCTGGACCAACGGTGCCCTCATTGCGGACGGCGTGCGAGGTGCGACGGACAATGGTGGCAAGCTCAGCTGGACGTCCTTCCAGGACAGCCTGAACAAGCTCACCAATGCGCACGTCGGAGTCTGGCCTGACGTCACGTTCACTGCGTCTTCACACTCGGGCGCTATCAGTGCCAACATTCTCCAAGTGAAGAACGGCGCTTTCGTCCCCGTGAGCGATTTTAAACCACTTCCCGAAAAGCCGTAGGGATGACTCCTGGAGGAAGAAGTAGTTTACTATGCAACTGGCGATCGCAGTCATCTTCGGCATCGTCACCGGAGCGCTCTACGGCTTAGCCGCCCTGGGGTTAGTGCTCGTATACCGCGCCACCAAGGTCCTTAACTTCGCCTTGGCTGGGACGGCAAGCATCAGCGCCTACATCGCCTCTTCCTTACTGGACGCAGGCTGGGGCTACCCCAGCGTGCTTGTGGTAGTCCTGGCCAGCGGTGCGGTCCTCGGCGCTCTGTGCTACCTAATCCTGAAGGGCATGGCATCAGCTGGCCCCATCACGATCAGCATCGGGACGGTCGGCATACTCCTGATCCTGGTCGGACTTGTTGGGAACATCTGGGGGGTGGAGCAGAAGCAATTGCCGCTGCCCGTAAGGGGCAGCGTCAGCCTCGGCCAAATCAGTATCGCGTACTACGAGCTGCTCGCTGTCGCTGTTGCGGCCGCCGCTTTGTTCGCCGGGTTCCTGGTTGTTTTCCGCACTCGGCTGGGCCTGCGGATGCGGGCGGTGAGTTCTGGGCCCCGTACGGCGGATCTGCTGGGCGTAAACCGGCGCGTCGTCGAGCTTTCAGCTTGGGCGATGGGCGGGGCAGCGGGGAGCCTAGCCGGCTTGTTGATTGTGCCGCTCCGCCAGTTAGACCAAAACGTGCTGGTCAACTTCATGTTGACGGCATTCGTGGCTGTGGTGATGGGTGGCTTCACGAGCATAGGAGGTGTAGTCGCCAGCGGAATTGTCGTAGGAATCGCATTGAACCTCTTGTCGACATTTGTCTCCGGGACGTTGCAGAGCACGTTTGCATTCCTCCTTATCGCCGCGGTCCTCGCTTTTCGCCCCAACGGCGTGTTCGGCTTCCGGGAACGATCCGTTGCCGAACCGCAGCTCCCGACAGCGGGCCGTGAGTGGCTGTCGGCGAAACGCAGGTTGGTGGCCATCCTGCCCCCACTCCGCGCAACAAGCACCGCCACCTATGAGCAGGTTGTCCGTCGTCTGCAAGTTCGGCGCGGAATTCTCCTTCTCGTGGTCGCCGTTGGGTTCGGAGTAGCGTTCTTGCGCGGTGGGACGGCAGCGTACATACTCGCATCGACCCTGGCAACCTTCATCGCGGTGCTCGGCGTCACGGCCATTGTCGGCTTGACCGGCCAGGTTTCGCTAGGTCACGGCGCCATTGTTGGCCTTGGCGCTTATACAACAGCGCTGGTCTCCACGCACCTCAATGCTTCATTCTGGATTGGCTTGCCGGTATCCGTCGCCGTCGGATGCCTGGTAGGGGCTGTGGTGGGGTGGCCAGCCGCCCGGCTGAGCGGTGTGTACCTAGTCGTCTTCACGCTGGCCTTCGGGCTGGCTATTCCCGAGTTGCTCGTGAACTTCCCGAAGATCACGGGGGGTGGTTCGGGTCTGACCATCAACCTGCCCCCACAGTTGTTTGATGTGCGCTACGGGCTTCTGCTTGTAACGGGTGCTGCAATAGCCGCAGTATTGGTCTACACGGTGGTCATCAGGTCCACCTTTGGTCGCCGGTGGAGGGCCGTCCGTGATTCAGAGTTGGCGGTCGTATCGCTCGGTTGGAGCGCGACTGCGAGCAAGGTCACCGCATTCGCCTTCGGGTCGGCCCTTGCAGCGTTCGGAGGGACCATGCAAGCGCTCCTCGTCGGCTACGTTAGTCCCGATGGGTATTCATTGTTTACGTCAATCTACTTACTGGTTGCGGTATTCGTCGGCGGACCTGGCACCTTGTTCGGCAGTTTCGTCGGCGCACTGATTATCACAATGGTCCCGTACTACGCCGGCGGGACCGGCGTCCCGCAGATCCTCTTTGGATTGTTGCTCTTGCTCATTCTCGCGTTCGCTCCTGAGGGGATCGGAAACCGGCTCATGGGAACCCGTCCCTCTCGCCGCGCCGGACCAGTAGCGCCTGACGCTGCCGGGTCCGCGTCTGTCCGACCAACTGCTCAGAGCACTCCTCTCACGCCGCTGCGGCAGGGGCGCTGACATGGTCCGAAACTTCAGTCGACGGCAGCAGCACGTCGGCACGGACGGCATAGCCGGCGTGGCGGCCGCCGCGGTGCTAGAGGTTTCCGACATCACCGTCGACTACGGCGCGGGACCCGCGCTGGCGGACTTCTCCCTCAGCGTCGGTAGCGGCGAAGCCGTCGCGGTCGTCGGCGCGAACGGCGCGGGCAAGTCAACCTTGCTCCGAGCCGTGTCGGGATGGGTGCGGCCACGTGTCGGTCAAGTGCGGCTCAACGGCTTCAACCTTGTGGGGCAGCCTCCCTACAAGGTGGCTCGCCGAGGACTGGTGCACGTACCGGAAGGGCGGTGCATCTTTCCGGATCTGACTGTCGAAGAGAACCTTCAGCTCGGTCACCGTAAAGGGTCCGGTCGGATCGATGAATTACGCGACGAGGCCTTCGACATTTTCCCGCGGCTGCGGGAGCGGCGCGGGCAGGGAGCAGGGAGCCTGTCCGGTGGTGAGCAACAGATGCTAGCGATCGGACGCGGACTCATGGCCAAGCCCGAGGTGCTGATGCTCGACGAGCCGAGTCTCGGCCTGGCACCAGTGGTCATCAACGAGGTGTTCGGAGCGCTTGCCGTGATCCGCGGATCAGGTGTCGGCATCCTCCTCGTTGAGCAGAATGTGCAGTCGGCCCTGACCTTTGCCGACCGGGGCTACGTGTTGTCACGAGGGCTATGCGTGCTCGAAGGCGAGGGCACTGCGCTGCTGGCACGCGATGACCTTATGAGCGCTTACCTTGCCCAAGACCGGCCAGAAGATAAAAGGATGTCGCTATGACCGCCGGGAACGGGAACGTGCTGCTGTCGGTCGACGACCTCAGCGTTGCCTTCGGCGGCCTGAAGGTCCTGAAGGGGGTTTCCTTTGAGGTGGGGACCGATGAGATCGTGGGTCTCGTTGGGCCGAATGGTGCTGGCAAGTCCACGGTCATTAATGCGATCTCGGGCGTTATCCCACCCTCGTCTGGGCAGGTTGCCTATGACGGCAGACCACTGCGCGGGACGGCCTCTTCTCGCCGGGCCCGCATGGGGATAGCCCGCACCTTCCAAAACTTGGAGCTTTTTCACACGATGACCGTCCGCGAGAACGTGCAGGCGGCGATGGAGGCCAGTGACTCCCGACAGCTGCGGCGAATGTTCTCCCCAGCGAGGCGTCGGGCCCGTAATGAGGGTGTGCAGGATGCGATCGCGGCGCTCCACCTGGATAGCGTCTCCGACGTCCCGGTCATGCAGCTGCCGTACGGCACCAAGAAGCTGGTTGAGCTGGCTCGGGTTTTCGTGCGCCGCCCGAAGTTGGTGCTGCTCGACGAGCCGGTGGCTGGGCTGAACCGCGAGGAAAAGGACGAGTTTGTCGCGCTCTTCGCCCGATTGCACCGCGACCTCGGTCTGTGCGGTCTGCTGGTAGAGCACGACATGCCCACCGTCCAGGGCCTGTGCTCCCGCATCGTGGTGCTCGATGCGGGAGTCAAACTCGCCGAGGGCAGCTTCGACGAGGTCATCCGCATGCCGGCGGTGATCGAGGCCTACCTCGGCCCAGTCGCGCTTGCTGGGGGTGTCTAACTATGGCCGGAGGCACGTATGCGTCTGGCGTCGCCAGGGCGGCGACCGACCGCGATCGGGTACTGCAGACAGGGACGACGGCGCTGCCGATCGCCCACGTCGGGGGTGTGTGATGTCTATGTCCCGGCCACTATTGGGCGTGAGGGTGCTCGACTTCTGCCAAGCCGTCGCCGGTCCGTTCGCCGGGCGATTGCTGGCGGATCTCGGCGCTGACGTCATCAAGGTAGAGCCAACGGACGGTGATCTTAGCCGCGACCTGACACCTGTCGGCGACGGCTCCTTTAGCGCCATGTTCAACCATGCCAACGCGGGCAAGCGCGGAATCGCGGTCGACCTGAAGTCATTGGCCGGAAAGATGGTCGCACTGGCTCTCGTTCAGGAGGTGGACGTCGTGTTAGAAAACTCGAGTCCCGGCGCGATGGATCGACTGGGGCTGGGCTACGCCGACCTGTCGCGCATCAACCCCGGGCTCGTGATGTGCTCGGTGAGCAGCTACGGACAGGACGGCAGTTACAGCAGATTTGTAGGAGCGGACCCGGTGGGTCAGGCCATGTCCGGCATGGTCTACATGACGGGCGACCCCGATCGGCCGCCGTACCTGGCCACAAACGGAGTCGCCGACACGGCGACCGGCACGCACGCGGCCCTCGCCACCACGGCAGCGCTGTTCGCACGTCAACAGACCGGCCAGGGATGTCACCTCGACATCAGCATGTGCGACGTCATGCTAATGATGGACTGCTGCAACGTCCCGTTGGCTGCAGCCACCCGCGGTGAGGCACCGATGGAGCGGTCGGGAGCACACAACCTCACGGTCAGCCCCTTTGGACTGTTCGCCGCACAGGACGGCTTTGTCCTTATAGAGGCATGGGGAGAAGGTGCATCTAGCCTATGGGGACGCTTGTGCTCAGTTTTGGGGCGGCCGGATCTGGTGGATGCACCGGAGTTCCGCACGAACGCGGCGCGTGTGCGCAACCGGGCGGCGGTCACCGGCGTTGTCGAGACATGGCTCGGCGTTCTACCCAGAGAAGCGGCGCTGGCGGAGCTCTACCGGGCCCGGGTGGTCGCGGCTCCGGTGCTTTCTCCAACGGAAGCGATCAACCATCCCGTGGCTCGTGAACGCGCCATGGTGCAAACGTTGACGCACCCGGCGGCGGGCGACGTCGACGTCATCCCGAACGCCTACAAGAGCACCACATGGCAGGTTCAGGCGACCCTTGCCCCTGCTCTCGGCGAGCACACCCGTCAGATCCTGCACGACCTCGTCGGCCTACAACCGGCAGACATCGAGTGCCTGCTTGCGAATGGCGTTCTCGGCGCCGTACCGACACAGGGCGAGGAGGCATCTCCACCTGAGAAAGCGCTGCCGAACTACTGACGGTCGGGTCCAGGGCGGAACGGTAGATGGATGAACGGTGACCAGGCCACTGGAGCTGGAGACCGAACTTCACCGCAAAAGGAGAGCTCCACGTGTTGACCAAGTATTACGACGAGCATGAGATCGGGCAGGCGGGTGAGACGCACGGGCGGACCATCACCGAGACCGATCTGGTCATGTTTGCGGCCTTCAGTGCGGACTGGCACCTGCTCCACACCAACATCGAGTACGCGCAGGCATCTAGGTTCGGGCAACGCATCGCGCACGGGATGCTCGTGCTGACGGTGATGACCGGCCTGCTGGAGCTCCGCGCCCCATACGCCGTCGCGTTCTACGGGATGGACGACCTCAGGCTGCTGGCGCCGACTTTCATCGGCGACACTTTGTCGGCGTCCTGGAAGGTCGCGGACATGAAGGACCGCGGTGGCGCCCACGGGCTCGTTGGCTACGAGATTACCGTGCGCAAGTCTGACGGGACTGAGTGCCTGCGCTGCGTGATACGGATGCTTGTCGCACGAGCAGGCGAGGGGGCCTGACATGGATTCGGACGACAAGCCGCGCGTCAGGGTCTGGACCGACGGTCCGGTCGGGCACATCGAGCTCGATCGGCCTGAGGTCCGCAATGCTCTAGACCAGCAGACCGCAGACCAGCTCGGACGTGCCGTGCATGACCTTCAGCACCGGGTGCGGACCATCTTTATCAGCGGCTCCGGAGGAAACTTCTGCGCCGGAGCCGACCTCAAGCAGGTCCTGACAATCCGGCACGACACTGCCGCCGTCCGCGAGTATCTGGAAGGACTCAACCGCGCCTTCCTGGCACCGCAACAGGCGACGGTCCCCGTCATCGCGGTCGTCGAGGGCTTTGCGCTCGCCGGTGGGTTCGAGCTCATGCAGGCGTGCGACCTCGTCCTTGTGGCCGACGACGCCGTCATCGGTGACCAGCACTCCAACTTCGGCCTACTACCAGGCGCCGGTGGCTCACAGCGGCTCCCGCGGCTGGTGGGTCGTCAGCGAGCGCTCGGTCTCCTGTTCAGCGGTGAATGGCTGTCCGGAGCCGACGCGGTGGCGGCAGGCCTCGCCTACCGCTCGTTCCCAGCTACCGAGCTGCGGGCGTCAGCGGAGGAGTTCGGCCAGCGACTGGCCGCCCGCAGTAGGGAGGGGTTGAGCCGGATGAAGGCCCTAGTGAACGAGGGTCTCGGCCTCCCCCTGGAGCAAGGCCTCGCGCTCGAGATCGACACCTTCTGCGACTACATCACGGGTCCCGACCCGGAAGAAGGTTTGCTGGCCTTCTCCGCGCGCCGTTCCCCCCATTTCGCGTGACCTCACCAACGCCGGTTCCACCTTTTCGGTATCGGCTGCGCAACGCGTCCACTCTGGGCTCCCGCTCGGACCGGACAAAACTCGGGAGGTAGGACTTTATGGATCTGGACGAGGCAACGGCGATCGCCACGGCCGGCGGAGACGGCTCGCGGTGGCCGACGAAGCTTCCGGTGCGCGACAGGCTTGCCATCCTGCTCGATCCGGGCAGTTTCGTGGAGGACGGCCTGCTGGCCAACATCCGGGCCAAGGGGCTGTCCGCCGATGGGGTCGTCACCGGGGTCGGCGCGATCGAGGGCCGGCCGGTGGCGGTCATCGCCCACGACTTCACCGTGAAGGCAGGCTCCTGGGGCGCCTTGACCTGCGAGAAACAGATCCGCATCCTGGAGCGGGCCGACCGCGACTTGCTGCCGGTCATCTATCTCGTGGACTCCGCGGGCGGCCGCCTCACCGACCAAATGGGTTTCTTCCCTGGTCGACGAGGAGCGTCGAGGATCTTCCACCTCCAGGTGGCGCTGTCCGGCAGAGTTCCCCAGATCTGCTGCTTGCACGGTCCCTCCGCTGCGGGGGGCGCCTACATGCCGGCGTTCACAGACTGGGTGGGCATGGTGGAGGGGAATGCCTCCATGTACCTGGCCTCACCGCGGGTCGCCGAGATGGTCACCGGCGAGAAGGCCACGCTCGAGGAGATGGGTGGCGCACACCTGCACGCCGAGATCTCCGGCTCCGCGGACGCGGTGTTCGCCGAGGACTGGGAAGTCATCGGTGCAGCCCGGCTGCTGTTCACCTACCTGCCGAGCGACTGGCGGCAGACGCCGACTCCGGTCGAGCCGGTCGAGCCGGAACGGCGCGGCTGGGAGGGCCTGATCCCGTCCGACCCATCGGCGAGCTACGACGTCGACGAGGTAATCCTGCGATTGATCGACGCGGGCAGTTTCTTTGAGATCAAGCCCGACTGGGCACCGGAGATGGTGACGGGCTTCGCCCGTCTCGGCGGCCGAGTGATTGGGATCGTCGCCAACCAGCCCGCCGTGCGCAGCGGGGCCATCTTCGTGGACACCGCAGACAAGGCCGCGCGCTTCATCACCCTGTGCGACGCCTTCAACGTTCCGCTGGTCTTCCTACACGACGTGCCGGGCTTCATGGTCGGAACGGTGGTCGAACGTGCCGGCATTATCCGCCACGGCGCCAAGATGGTCGCCGCCATGGCAAGCGCGGAGGTGCCCAAGTTCAGCGTGGTTTTGCGCAAGTCCTACGCGGCCGGCTTCTACGCGATGTGCGCGCCGGGCTTCGAGCCGCGAGCCACGCTGGCCCTGCCCACCGCGACGATCGGCACTATGTCGCCGCAGGCTTCAGTCAACGCTGTGTACGCCGGCAAGATCCAGGAGATCGCGGATCCCGGGGAACGGGCGGTCTTTGTGGCCGAGAAGGCCGCCGAGCAAGCCGCAGAGGTGGATTTGCTGCGTATGGCCAGTGACCTGGTGGTCGACGCGGTTGTGACCCCGGAGGCGCTTCGCGCCGAGCTGATCGCCCGGATGGCCGCTGCCGAAGGCTGGACACGGTCGGAGAAGCGCCGCCACCACATGGTGAGCCCGGTGTGACGTCGATGATTAGGCCAGCTGCGTCCACCCTCCGCGCGAGCAAACCATGAATGCCACGCCCGTCCTTTCGGTGCGCAGCGTGTTCTTCGTGCCCGGCGGCCGCGCCGACATGATCGCGAAGATCCCTCGGTGGATGCCGGACGTCGCCGTGGTGGACCTAGAAGACGCTGTCGCGGACGCGGACAAGGAGTCCGCCCGGCGCGTCGCCGTCGCCGCCATCGCGGATCTGCAGCACCCCACGGTGTTCCTGCGCGTCAACGCGGCGGGCAGCCCCTGGCACGCAGACGACGTGGCAGCTGCTGCCGCCGCCGGTATCGCCGGGATCGTGCTACCCAAACTAGAGCGGCTCGCGGACCTCGACACCGCACGCCATCGCGACCTGCCGGTCCTCGGTGGTCTGGAGACGGCGCGAGGGGTGGCTGAGGCCCGTCTCCTATGCGAGCAGGGCGGCCTGGTGGCGGCATACTTCGGTGCTGAGGACTTCATTGCCGACATGGGAGGCCACCGCACGACCGGGAGCCTGGAAGTACTGTACGCACGTAGTCAGGTGTGCCTGGCGGCGCGGCTGGCCGGGGTGCCGGCGATCGATCAGGCCGTGGTGGCCGTCCACGAGGACGCGACTTTCAGGGCTGACGCAGAGCAAGGGCGGGCGATGGGCTACCTCGGCAAGGTCACGCTCCACCCTTCCCAGATTACTCTGGCGCACACCACGTTCAGCCCGTCCGAACAGGAGGTCGCGCACGCTCGGGCCGTGCTGACCGTGGAGGACGGCGTGGGGCTCGTCGACGGGCAGATGGTGGACGACGTCCACCGCAAGATGGCCCGTCAGGTTCTTGCGCGCTGGCAGGGAGGAGCGTCCCGGTGAGCGCGGTGCTCGTCGGACTCATGCTCCCTCCGCACCAGGACCCGGCGCGGCTCATAGCGACCGCCCGGGCGGCCGAGCAGCAGGGATTCGACTTCCTGGCCTGCGGGGAGCACGTGTTTTTCCACGGCGCATCCTCTAACGCCTTCGTCGCGCTGAGTGCGGCCGCCGCCGCCACCGAGCGGGTGCGACTGCTCACCGCACTGACGGTGCTCCCGGTTTATCCCGCACCGCTGGCCGCCAAGATGGCCGCTACCCTGGATCGGATTTCCGGCGGTCGGCTGGATCTCGGTATCGGCGTGGGGGGTGAGCACCCGCCGGAGTTCGCCGCCTGCGGAATTCCCGTCGCCGAGCGCGGACGACGCACCGACGAGGCGCTGCAGGTGCTGACGCGACTGTTTACCGGCGAACGGGTCACTTTCCACGGTCGCTTTACCACGATCGAGGACCAGCGGCTTGACCTGCCGTCGTTGCAGCAACCCCGGCCCCCGCTGTGGATCGGTGGCCGGAGTGACGCCGCGATCCGCCGGGCCGGACGCTTCGGAGACGTCTGGCTGCCGTATATGTGCACCCCGGAGCAACTGGCCGTCGGGCTGGACCGCGCCCGGAAGTTAGCGACAGACCACGATCGGCAGAGTTCCGACCTGCGGGGAGCGGTCTTCATATGGGGCGCCGTCGACGACGACCCCGCGCGGGCACGAAGGGTGGCGCTCACGACCCTGGGCCAGGTGTACAGCCAGGACTTCGCCCCGCTGGCCGACCGCTACATCCCCACCGGAACTCCCCAGCAAGTTACGGACCGGCTGCTGGAGTACGTCGATGCGGGTGCCGAAAGCGTGGTCTTTTCTCCTGCCTGCGGGGAGGAAGATCTCGACCGCATGGCGGCGACGGTGGCGGCTGAGGTCCTGCCAGCGTTGCGTTGCGCCGTACAAAAGAACCGCTGAGAGGAACCGTCATGCTGCACGCCCCTGCACCTCTGCACAAGGTGCTCATCGCCAACCGGGGGGAGATCGCCGCCCGGATCGCTCGGGCCTGTCGGGACGCCGGGCTCAACAGCGTCGCCGTCTACGCCGATTCCGACCGGGACGCCCCGTTTGTGGCGCTGGCCGACGAGGCGCTGCCGCTGGGTGGCTCCACGCCAGGGGAGACCTACCTCGATGCCTGCAAGATCCTCGCGGCCGCGGTGGCGTCCGGCGCCGACGCGATCCATCCCGGGTACGGCTTCCTGTCCGAGGACGCTGACTTCGCTCAGGCCGTCGTGGAGGCCGGTCTGGTATGGGTGGGTCCTCCACCGCAGGCCATCCGCGAACTCGGAAACAAGGTGAGCGCACGCAAGATCGCCGCCCGCGTTGGCGCGCCTCTCGTACCGGGAACCAGCGGTCCCGTCACCGGCGCGAAGGAGGTCGTCGCCTTCGCCGAGGAGCACGGTCTGCCCGTGGCGATCAAGGCCGCCTTCGGGGGGGGCGGCCGTGGCCTGAAGGTGGCGCGCACCATGGAGGAAATCGGTGAACTATACGACTCCGCCGTGCGGGAAGCCGTGTCGGCCTTCGGGCGGGGAGAATGTTTCGTAGAACGCTACTTGGACCGTCCGAGGCACGTCGAGGCGCAGATCCTGGCAGATAGCCATGGTGGGATCGTCGTCGTCGGCACGCGCGACTGTTCCCTGCAGCGCCGGTACCAAAAGCTCGTCGAAGAGGCCCCCGCTCCGTTCCTGTCCGACGAGCAACGGCACACGATTCACAAGTCGGCGAAGGCGATCTGCCGGGAGGCCGGCTACCAGAGCGCCGGAACAGTGGAGTACCTGGTGGCGCCGGACGGTACCATATCCTTCCTGGAGGTCAACACCAGGCTGCAGGTCGAGCACCCCGTCACCGAGGAAACTACTGGGATCGACTTAGTGCGTGAACAGTTCCGGATCGCGGCCGGCGAGCGGCTGCGTCTGACCGCGGACCCGAAAGCACACGGCCATGCCATCGAGTTTCGCATCAACTGCGAGGACGCGGGCCGAAACTTCCTCCCCACACCCGGGACCGTATTACGGTTCTCCGCTCCTACCGGTCCCGGCGTTCGTACGGACGCCGGAGTCCGGTCCGGCTCGGTCGTGGACGCGCAGTTCGACTCGATGATCGCCAAGCTGATCGTCGTCGGCGAGGACCGCCAGCAGGCGCTAGAGCGTTCCCGGCGCGCGTTGGGCGAACTTGTCGTAACGGGCGTGGCGACGGTCGTGCCGTTCCACCAAGCCATCCTTGGCGACCCAGCGTTCAGCGCCCCCGACGGTGAGCCCTTCGCAGTCCACACCCGATGGATTGAGACCGAGTTTCGCAACGACATCGTCCCTTTCGACACTGGCGACGCAGCATCCGCACAAAGGATGGACAAGGTGCGGATCGAGCTGGGCGGCCGTGAGCTATCGGTCGCGCTGCCCGGCGTGCTGGCGTTCGCCGGACGCCCGCTGGCCGACGGCATCCTGGCCCGGCAGCGTGAGCGCACGGCGGCGAGGGTCGTCGGCGGACCGTCCGGGGGCGCCGTGACCGCACCCATGCAGGGCACTGTGGTGAAAGTTGCGGTGACCGACGGTCAGACCGTGTCCACCGGTGACCTGCTCGTCGTAGTCGAGGCGATGAAGATGGAAAACCCCGTGCGCGCGCACAAAGATGGCACGATCAGCAGCCTGGTCACGGCCGCGGGCACAACCGTTGGTCAGGGGTCGCACATCTGCACGATCAGCAGTGCTTAGCGCCGCCGGGAACACCACGTCCAGCCGTCACCGAATCCGAAGTCACCCGGGACAGAACGTCGAACGTAGGAGGCAACACGTGTCCAAGCGCAACCAGTCCGGCCGTTGGTTCGAGGAGTTCCAAGTTGGTGATGTCGTCGAGCATGCCGTGACGCGCACAGTAACTGAGGCCGACAATGTGCTTTTCACCTGTCTGACCATGAACCCGCAACCAATGCACTTGGATGCCGAGTTCTCTAAACAAATGGAATTTGGCAAGCCTTTAGTGAACAGCCTTTACACGTTGGGGCTGGTGGTGGGAATCGCCGTGCCGGAACTCACGCTGGGCACCACCATCGCCAACCTCGGCTTCGAGAACGTGGAGTTTCCCAACCCCGTCTTCGTAGGCGACACCGTCTGGGTCGAGACGGAGATAGCCGCGGCCCGCGCCTCCGGCTCCCGTCCCGAGGCTGGCATCGTAACTTTCGAACACCGAGGTTTCAATCAGCGTGACGATCTGATTTGCCGGTGCAGACGTGCCGCGTTCATGCGCCGCCGTCCCGCTACCTGACATGGCCGTCGATCGAAACTTAGAGAAACGGACCCAGCTCTTGAAAGACAACGGCGGGCGTTGCCAGCGGCAGTCACCATCCGCGGGTTGTGGAGAGCCCTTGGGTTTCTCCGCGGGCACGAGGCGGCGAAACCTCCGGTGAGCGAACCAGTCGAGCACCGCACATCGACGCTCATTGCAAGCACAGGCACGCCGCGGTCCTTCATCGGCGTCGGTGGCTCCATCCTGCGCGCCGACGAGTGGGTCGGGGAGGGCGCGGACGCGCATCCGATCGTGCTGATGCTTCACGGCGGCGGACAAACCCGGCATTCGTGGAAGTCGACCGGCGCCCAACTGGCGGCGATGGGCTATCACGTCGTCGCCCTCGACAGCCGAGGTCATGGCGAGAGCGACTGGTCCACGGACGCCGACTACGGCATCCAGACGATGGCTACCGACGTGCTGAACGCACTCAGCGCACTAGGCCGGCCAGCTGTGCTAGTGGGTGCAAGCATGGGCGGCCTGACCAGTCTTCTGGTGGCTCAACAAGCTGGCGCGTCATGTGTGGTCGCCCTCATTCTGGTCGATATCGTGCCGCGTTACGAGAAGGCCGGCAGCAAGCGGGTGCGCGACTTCATGCTTGGCGGCCTGAGCGGTTTCGCCACCCTGGACGAAGCGGCGGACGCGGTCTCGGCGTACCTGCCGCACCGCCCCCGGCCACGTAGCTCCGCGGGTCTGCGCCGCAACCTACGCCAACAGCCCGATGGTCGTTGGTACTGGCACTGGGATCCGACGTTCATGCAGCAACCAGATGATGATCCGGACGGGCGTCTCAAGCAGTTCGAAGATGCCACCCACGCCATCACCGTGCCGATGCTGTTGTTGCACGGCGGCAAGTCCGACGTGGTCGGACCGGAGGGAGTTACAAGGCTGCTCGAACTCGCGCCGCACGCCCAGGTTATGGATCTGCCTACGGCCGCACACACCGCGGCGGCTGACGACAACGAGGCCTTTTCCCGCGCCGTGGTCACCTTCGTGTCGAGTCTGTAACTGCCAAGCACCTCGGGTACGGGCCTCCTGGCGCACTCAAGCTCAACCATCTAAAGTCCTGCATCAGTAATTCGCTTCAAAATGTCATGACCCAAGATACAGGGGCTCTTTGTGGTTCACCCCTCTCTCACGGGCCGTTCGAGACGCTGGCATCGCGTCTACTGCTAATCCTAAGACCGCTTCGACGGTTTCGCCGGCGGAGTGCTGTCCGACCCGATCGCCGGTGCTCCCCCACTCATCAGGATCTCACGGGTTTTCGCCACGTCCCCAAGTGCACCTCTTCGTCGCAACTCTTCAACTATGGGAGTGATCCGCCGAGGCTGCCAACTCTTACGGGCCTGCCCAAGGTCGCCGGTCCATTTATACGGAGAGTGTACGACGGTGCCAGGACGACTGGCCTCCGATAGGACCGACAGAGCCTCTATGAGGACATCGTAGTGCCGTCCTGCGTCACCCGGTGCACCCATCGGCATACCGAAAGGGTGCTCGACCGCCAAGGTTCGGGGTGCGCCATATCTCTCGGACCATATTGGCATCATCGTGACTATTAGAGTTGCAAACCCCAGGCTTTCAAACGTACGCGCCAGCACGGGCGCGTTTCGGCAGCAATCAGGTCAAACAGGCGTCAGAACGAGAATGTCAACAGCCCTCGAACGGAACTCCCCTGCCATGAGTGGAACGGACCTCTGGCGCCACTCTGAAGTATCCGGTTGATACCCCATCACGCTATAGTTCTGGTCCGCCACATCAGCAATCTCGCCCTCCGCAATGGCCTGCTCAGCTGCATCCAGCGGGACAGCGATATTCAGGTCTTCTAGTAGGGGATCATTGTTAATATGTAGATGGCTGGTACCTATTCCGGTTCGCGGTATATCCCGCGGGATCACACGGTAACTCGGATCGCCCCAGAATGGATTTTTAAGTTCCCCCTGGACGTCGAAAGGTATGTCGACGCGCGCATCGTAGACCCCTGCCGTTGTAACGAACCCCAGCTTAAGTTGAGAAAGGGAGTGCTCTACCGGCGTCCAAGGCGGCGGAGCGGGCTCCGCCCAGGACCATTCAGCGAAGACTTCTGCCAGCTTGGGCGGCAGGAACTTATAGCTGTCAACGGTCACATGCACTCCTTTCATCAGCGCTACAGCATGATTCTTATTGCATACTACTTACACTGTCAAGGCAAAGTCGGGTTTGTGCTGATAATTAGTTCGGAACTCGCACGAGCCCTATGATCCCGACGGGTGCCTACGTCCGGCCGGTGTGTACGGAGAGATGTCCCGAAGATTGTCCCGGGTCTCGTGGAAGTTGAGGTGGCGGTCCGCCACCTGATGCCTGCCTCGCGGTAGGTGTTTGGCGACCGCCAAGTCGACCCAAGACAGGGGACCGCTATGACAAGTACCAGAAGAACACGGCAAGCGCGACGACGCCGGTGCTGCCGGAAACAGTGCTCGGTGGTGATGGCTGAGCTGGCCGGCGATGTGCAGGAGGGCCTGCTCGCGATTGCCGTCGGCACCCGGCTGCAGGTGATCGCCGCGATTATGATTGCTGACATCGAGGCGGTGTGCGGACCGCGAGGCAAGCACGACCCGGCCCGCACGGCGGTGCGACAGGGCACGGGCGATGGTTCGGTGACCTGGGTGGGCGTCGGGTGCCAGTGACCCGGTCGCGGATGCGTTCCGTGGCCGGGACCGGGGAGTTGCCGGTGGCCTCCTATGAGCTGTTCTCCCAGACTGAGGTGCTGGGTCGGCTGGCGATGCAGCGGATGTTGGCCGGGCTGTCGACGCGTCGCTACCCGGTCGGGCTCGAGCCGGTCGGTCAGCGGGTCGAGGCGTCGGCTCGTTCGACGAGCAAGTCCGCGGTCAGCCGCCGGTTCGTCGCGGCGACCGCGACACGGGCACAAGACCGCGGCACGCGGCTTCAACGGCCACAAGGGGCACAAGGGGCACAAGGGGCACGTAAGCATCGACCCGGATAGCGAGCTGATCACCTCTACCATGGTCAGCACCGGCAGCGCCAGCGCCGCCGAAGACTAGACCGAGGACCTGCTGCACGAGCCCGCCGAGGACACCGAGACCACCGACGCTGCGGCCCCAAACGACGGGGCCGCGAACAACGAGACCGGGCAGGCACAACTAGTGCAAGACCCAGCAACCGGTCGCCGCCGGCGGCATGTTCGCCAAGGACCGCTTCGGCATCGACCTCGAGAAGGACACGGTGAGCTGCCCGGCCGGGCACACCGCACCGATCCGGCGCGGCAAAGATAGGGCAGGCACAGCCCACTTCGGTGACGCGTGCACTGGCTGCCCACTGCGCGAACAGTGCACCAAGGCCGCCGCCGAGCGCAGCGTCAGCGTCGGGCCGCACGAGCAACAACTCGCCGACGCCCGGGTCCGACAGCGCAACCCGGACTGGGTCGCGGACTATCGCGCCACCGACCCAAAGTGGAACGCAAGATCGGGCATCTTATGCGCCGCCATCACGGCGGACGCCACGCCCGCGTCCGCGGCACCACCAAAATCGGCGCCGACTTCGCTGTGCTGGCGGCCGCCGTCAACCTCGAACGCCTGGCGGCACTTGCCCTGCTCAGCACACCCACCGGGGGCTGGACAACAGCTAGCTGATCAGCCAGCGGGGCGCTGAACGGGCCGTTATCCAGCAGAGCGAGCACGCGCCGATCCCCTCATCCCGGGCGAACCGACCGAACGCCCAGGCCAGCCACGGCAGGTGCCCTCTCAACGCCGATCCGCGGGCGCCTCGCCGGCCAAGCGTCCCACCCCCACCGAGAAACAGCCGTTCGACACCAACCACCTAGCCCTTGGTCTACCTGGGCTTCGCGGTCAGCGTCACCGTCGATGTCGCCGCCCGACGTAGCGCCGAAGCCACCCGGGCCCGGGCCGAGGCCCATGCCCTGAGCACCCTGACCGGTGCCACCCTCGCCGAGTCCAGGCGCTGCCCGACCTGCTCGACCGGGTCCGTACCACCTTTCAGATGCGCGAGGTGAGCCTACTGGAGCCGACACCGCACGGCTGAAAGGACCGCGGCGACCGTGTCCCATGGCGACCAGGAGCCCGGCGAGGCCGAGCTGCGCGTTGCCGCCGGCGGCGGCGGGGTGCTGCTCTCCGCGTGGGGTCCGGAACTGTTCGCGGAAAACCAACGGGTGTTGGCCTCCTTCGCCGAGGCCGCCGGCACCGCCGGCACCGCCCTGCAGGGAATGCGGACCGCGCTGCTCGCCGCCGCAGAGCACGAGTTACGCGCGTACAACATTGGACAAAGCCGTCGGAGGGAAGAGGGCATGAAAATCGCGACTCGCTCTACATTAACGGTGCTTGGCGAGCGGCGACCACGGGCAGGACCATCGCCGTCGAGAGCTTGGCGACCGAAGAAGTGATCGCCCACGTGCCCGAGGCCTCCGTGGCCGACGACGCCGTCGCCCGCGCCGCCTTCGCATCGTGGTCCGGCACGCCCGTCACCGCACGAGTGCGACTGCCGCGAGCGCTGCGGGACGAACTCGTCGTTCGGCACGACGAGATCTCCGAGACGATCACGGCTGAGAATGGGTGCTCCCCACTGGATCGCGAACAAGATCCAATCTATGCTCCCGGCGACCGTGGTCGGCGCATTCGCCGATCTCCTCGAGAAGTACGAGTTCGAGGAACGCAGCGGCGACACCCTGATCGTGCGCGAACCTGCAGGCGTCGTCGAAGCGATCACACCCTGGAACTACCCGCTGCACCAGATCACGAACAAGTTGGCTCCCGCGCTGGCCGCCGGCTGCACCATCGTGATCAAACCCAGCGAACTCACCCCGCTCAGCGCGTTCCTGCTCAACGATGCCTGCGATGCGGCCGGTATCCCGAGGGCGTCGGCAACCTGGTGCCCGGCTACGGCCGGGGGGTCGGCGAGGCACTGGCGGGTCACCCCGGCATCGACGTTTTCTCGTTCACCGGTTCGGTTGCCAACGGCACGAGGGTCGCCGAGCTGGCTGCCCGCAACGTGACCCGAGTGACCCTCGAACTGGGCGGGAAGTCGTCCAACATCATCCTCGACGACGCCGACCTCGCGGTCGCAGTCAAGGTCGGAGTGACCAACGCGTTCCTCAACTCAGGCCAGACCTGCACCGCGTGGACCCTGATGCTCGTCCCTGCGCAGCGTTACGAGGAGGCCGTCGAGCTCGCGGCGCAAATCGCGGACAAGTACGCGGTGGGCGATCCGGCCGACGGCAAGACCAAGCTCGGAGCGGTCGCGAGCAAGGCGCAGCGCGACAAGGTCCGCGGACTGATCCAGACCGCAGTCGCCGAGGGTGCCCGCGTCGCGGCCGGAGGGGCGGAATCACCGGACGGGATCCCGACCGGCTACAACGTGCGCCCCACGATCCTCGCCGACGTCAAGCCTGACTCGACCATCGCGCAAGAGGAGGTGTTCGGGCCGGTGCTGTCGATGCTTTGCTACGAGGACGAGGACGATGCCGTCGCGATCGCCAACAACTCCGTCTACGGACTCCACAGCGGGGTGTGGTCCGCCGACGATGCCCGGGCGTCGGTGGCCCGCCGGATCCGCACGGGCTCGTGGACATCAACGGCGCGAAATACAATCCCATGGCTCCCTTCGGCGGACACAAGAAGTACGGCGTCGGCCGGGAAATGGGAGCCGCCGGTCTCGAGCGGTTTCTCGGGATCAAATCGGTCGGGCTACTGTGACGTCCCAGGGCGGCCGAGTGGAACCCGGCGCCGGGCCCGCGTTCGGCAAGACCCCGCGGATCGTGAGCGCTGTCGAGGCGGTCGGCGTGATCGGGCCAGGAAGCCGGGTATCCGCCTCGCCGTACGGCGCGACTCCGACGACACTGCTCGCCGCGCTCACCAGGCGAAGCCGGGAAGTGTCAGACATCGTGTTGTCGGCCGGGATGCTGCTGGGCGACATGCCCTACCTGGACGAGGTGGCTACGGGCAGGCTGACCTTCCGGACCTGGCACATCGCCGGTCGCGGTCGGCAGTTCTGGGGTCCGAGCACCTGGAGTACATGCCGATCAGGGCCCGGGACGTCGCCGCTCACCTGCGCTCGCGGGTCGACGTGACGATCGTGCGGGTGACGCCGCCGGATAGCCGCGGGGTGTGCAGCCTGGGCCCGTCGGCGTCGTACACGAAGGCGATGCTGGAGACCACGCGGCTCCGGACAGCCGAGATAGACCCGAACCTGCCGAGGACTTTCTGTGCCGACGTGCGCTACGACTACGCCGATTCCGATCTGGTCGTGGACGTCCAAACTCCGACAAGCACCTACAGCAGCGGGCACTACTCGGAGGAGGCCGCCGCGATCGCCGACCAGCTGGTGCCGTTAATCCAGCACGGTGCCACGCTGCAGCTCGGCATCGGCACGGTGACCGAGGCGGTCGCGATTTCGCTGGCCAAATCGGATCTCGCCGACCTGCGCATCGCGGGCATGATGACCGACGCCATGGTCGATCTTGCAGTGACCGGCCGCCTGGCCTTCGGCCCGAACGCGATTCAGGCGGCCGAACTGATTGGTTCCAGCAAGGTGTTCGACTTCGCGCACGAGAACGACACCGTGCAGATGCACTCCTCGACCGTAATTCATGACGGCACCTGGCTGGCGGCCAAGCCCGACCTTGTCTCGGTCTGCTCGGCACTCGCGGTGGATCTGACGGGGCAGGTGGCGTCCGAACAGATCGGAGCGCGACTGATCAGCGGAGTCGGTGGCAGCGCGGGTTTCTTCGATGGCGCGCACCAGTCCGAGGGCGGCATCCGCATCGTCGCCCTGACCGCGAAAGCCCCCAGCGGAAACAGCCGGTTCTGCCGGCTATTTCTTTCCGGAACCGCCGTCACACTCCCCCGCCACTCCGTCGACTACGTGGCCACCGAATTCGGGATCGCCCACCTGACCGGATTGTCGCTGAGCGAGCGAGCGGCGGCGTGGCGCGCGGTGGCTGCCCCCGGGTTTCGAGAGATGCTTGCCGAACCAGCCGAAACGCCTTATTGGCGTCACGAAGGGAAGTCCACGGATGAGCAGCACAACCCACAACGGCGTGGAGCTCGCGATCGCCGACGGAGTCGCGCGGGTCACGCTCGCGAGTCCCGGCACCCGCAACGCGCTCAGCCTGGAGCTGGCATCGGCCATGCGGGACGCGCTGCGGCAGGCGTCCGCCTCGCCCTCGGTCAACGCGATCGTGCTGCGCGCCAAGGGTGATCTCTTCTCCGTCGGCGGCGACCTGAACGCCTTCCGCGAAGCGCCGATGGGTGCCAACCTCAACGATCTCGTGGCGCGACCCATCAACGAAGCCATCGAGACGATCACCGACGCCCGGCAGCCGGTCATCTGCGCGGTGCAGGGCTCGGTCGGCGGCGGAGCTATCGGACTGGTCCTCGCAACAGACATTTCCCTTGCCGTCGAATCGGCGGCGTTCCGGATGGGTTACACCGCGAGCGGACTGTCCCCCGATTGCGGTGTCACCTGGTTCCTGCCGCGTTACGCCGGGATGGCCGCGGCGCTCGATCTGATGCTGACCAATCGACGCTTCACCGCGGCCGAGGCACTGCAACTCGGACTCATCTCGCGGGTCGTGCGGGACGACGGTCTGGAAGAGTGCGTCGATCAGGTCATCTCCGCGCTACGCCGTGTCCCCACGGCGGCACTGGCGGAAACCAAGCGCCTTGCCCGGCGAGCGTTCGCAGCCGATCTGCATTCCCAGCTGGACGACGAAGCCAGGACGATCGGCCGGCTCGGCGACACCACTGAGACACGCGAGGTGATCGCCGCCTTCCTGGACAAGCGCGAGCCCACCCCGTCCTTCTGATCCGCTCGACCTCGGCAGGCCCTCAACTGGAAGGAATACCGCGTCATGTCCAACCCCGCGCTCGTCACGGTCACCACGCAGAACGGTGCCGCGGTGGTCACCAGATGCAACCCACCGCCTTTTTCATCAAAGGGATCTGGGTTTGGCACCTGGGGTGCGGCCCGCCGCCGCTAACCATGCCCGAATCAACTCGGGCGGTCGACGGCGGACCTTAATCTCTGCAACGACCTGACGCTGCCCCGCTATCCAATGCTTTCGAAAGTGGTGGGCGCGATAGGGATCGAACCTACGACCGCCTGTGTGTAAGACAGTCCGGGCCGATATTTCACAGTCCCGGCAATCTTTGCAGTCCAGGTCAGAGCCATTTTTTGTCCACACGTTCTTGATGAATCCGCATGCGACCACGCAGGATGCGACCACATTGCGACCACCACACTACCTGTCCAATGTAGACGGGAAGCAGCCGTACCCCAACTCAAAGCCTCGCGTCCGGCGGCGACCATCCGCCAAACGGACTTAATAGGCCCGCTCGTCGAGGTCGAACAGATGCTGGCAGGCGGGTTTGAGGGCTCTTCGCGGTTCGAGGTGAGGGTGTGGCGTTGAGGTAGAAGGGCTCGTGACCCTTCCAAACTGGCTGGTGTTGAGACACCCAGTCGAAGGGCCACGAGCGTGGATGACGCTACTTCTGTTCT
>JAABUY010001929.1_pt1 | contig 26084 bp, 23 predicted proteins | sample 5560271 | NCBI WGS metagenome assembly JAABUY01 (sample SAMN10711886, study PRJNA513374) | rock metagenome | isolation source: Antarctica rocks | place: Antarctica: Victoria Land, University Valley | reverse complement strand
GGCTCGTCCAGCAGCAGCACCTTCGGCTCCGAGGCCAGCGCCATGGCCAGCTCGAGCTTGCGACGGTCTCCGTGCGAGAGCCCGCGGGCCGGCACGGAGCCCTTGCCCGGCATACGAACCCGCTCGAGAAGGGAAGCGACGCGGTGGCGGTCCGTCGCGCTGCGGGCACCGCGCAGGGGGTTCAGCGAGCCGCCCCGCGAGGCCTGCAGCGCGAGCCGCACGTTCTCGACGGCGGAGAGCCCGTCGAAGAGCGCCGAGGTCTGGAACGAGCGCGCCAGCCCCATCCGGGCCCGCCTCGTCGAGCTCCGCCGGGTGACGTCCCGACCACCGAGGGACACCGTGCCGGTCGACGGACGCTGCACCCCCGAGAGGATGTTGACGAGCGAGGACTTCCCCGCCCCGTTGGGGCCGATGATGCCGAGCAGCTCACCGGCCCCGACGGAGAGGGTTACGTTCTCGAGGATGTGGACGCCGCCGACGCGCCAGCCGATCCCCGTGGCCTCGATCACTTGACGGGCGTGACCGGAGGAGCGACGTCGGCCGGAGCCAGGGTGGTGACGAGCTGCGGGGTGACCGTGCTGCCCGACTTGGACAGCTTGGCCGTGAACATCGGCTGGAGCAGCGCGTGGTCCTGGGGACGGATCTCCATGGCTCCCTTGGGGCCCTCGAACTTCCAGCCCTCGAGAGCGGTGACCATCTTGTCCACGTCGCCGCCGCCCTCGGACAGCGCGCGGACGACCATCTGCGCCGCGACGAACCCGTCGTCGTCGAAGAGGTCGACCTCCTTGCCCTGCGCCTTGAGCCCGGTCTCCAGAGCGGTGTAGGGCGCGTTCTTGGCGGCGCCCGCGAAGAAGTGTGAGAGGAAGCTGATCTTGTCGCCGGCGTCGCCGAACAGCGTGTGCGACGACTTGATGTCCAGCCCGGTGACCACCTTCGTCGTGTCGAAAACGCCCTGCTGAGAGAGGGTCTGCCACATCTGGGTGGCGTTCGTGCCGGCCCAGGCGACGAAGAGCAGGTCCGGCTTCTGGCTCTTGACCTGGGTGGAGAACGGCGTGAAGTCCGTGGCCGCGGCCGGGACGAGCACGGTGTTGACCGTGGCCCCCTTGGCTCCGAGGACGGCCTTGACGCCGGACTCGTTGGCCTTGCCGAACGCGCTGTCCTGGGCGAAGACGGTGACCTTCTTGCCGGTCAGGTCACCGACCATGGTGCCCGCCGTTGCGATGTCCTGGTAGGTCTGGCGGCCGGATCGGAAGGTGTACTTGTTGGCCCCCGTCACCGCGTCCGTGGCGGCCGGTCCGGAGATGAAGAGGATCTTGTTGTCCTTGGCCAGCGGGGCCACCTGCAGCGCGACGCCCGAGGACGTCGAGCCGGCGACGATCTTCGTCCCGCTGCCGACGAGGCCGGTCACGGCGGTGACGGCCTTGGCAGGGTCGCCCGCGTCGTCCTGCTCGGCGATCTCGACCTTGTGGCCGTTGACCGCGCCGGTGCCCTTGGTGGCGTAGTCGAGGCCGACGGTGAACGACTCCCGGTACTGCGCTCCGTAGGCCGACAGGGCTCCGGTTTTGGAGTAGACCAGCCCGACCTTGTAGGGCTCGCCACTTGCCGAGGCACCTCCTCCACTCGGTGCGGCGGCGCCCGGGCTGCTCGCTCCCGGGGTCCCGCACGCTGCCAGCGACACACCGACGGCGGCGCCCACCAGGGCCACGCTCCAACGTTTGGACATCGACGTCCTCCACTTCGGCGGGCGCCCCGCACACCGTTGCGCGGATCTTGGCTCGCCCGGCCACCTGAGGCGAGAAGTTACGGGAGGGACGACGGCGCACTCATGGCGTGCCGTCCCACATCGGCCCTCGGTGAATGTGTGATGACACCAGCGCGGGCACGGTGGCCGCGACCGGATCCCCGGCTCGATCGGCGGTGGGTCAGCGCTCGAGGGCCGCCGTCAGCTGGTCGGCGATGGCGTCCGGGGTCAACCCGATCTCCTCGAGCACCTCACCCCGCGAGGCGTGCGCGAGGAAGCGCTTCGGTATGCCGTGCAGGTGCACCGTCAGATACATACCGGCGTCGCGCAGCGCCTGGCTCACCTGCGACCCGACGCCGCCGACCACGAGGTTGTCCTCGAGCACGGCCACGGCGTCGGCGTCGCGGGCCAGCCGGACCAGGTCGTCGCTGACCGGAAGGCACCAGCGCGGGTCGACGACCCGGACGACGTGGCCCTGGGCGGTGAGCTTCTCGGCGACGGACATCGCGGTCGCGCCCATCTCCCCGAGACCCACGACGAGGAGCTCGACCCGCCCCTCTGGATGGGCCTCGAAGAGGACGTCCAGGCTTCCCGAGGTGCGGATCGCCGGGATGGGTGCGGGGGGGTTCTGCTTGGAGAACCGGACGACACTGGGGGCGTCGTCGATGTCGACCGCCTCCCTGAGGGCACGGGCGAGCTCGTGCGCGTCGCGCGGTGCACTGAGGTGCAGACCGGGGACCATGCCGGTCACCGTCATGTCCCACATGCCGTTGTGGGAGGCACCGTCGGTGCCCGTGATCCCTGCCCGGTCGAGGACGAATGTCACGCCGGCACCATGGAGCGCGCAGTCCATCAGGAGCTGGTCGAAGGCTCGGTTGAGGAAGGTGGCATAGACGCAGACGACCGGGTGGAGCCCACCGAAGGCCAGCCCGGACGCCATCGTCACGGCGTGCTGCTCGGCGATGCCGACGTCGAAGACCCGGTGCGGATAGCGCTCGGAGAACTCCTTGAGCCCGACGGGGATCAGCATCGAGGCGGTGATCGCCACGACGTCCTCGCGCTCTGCCGCAATGCCGAGCAGCACGTCACTGAACTCGTCCGTCCAGATGCGTCCCTTCACCTGCAGCGGCAGACCGGTCTCGGGGTTGATCTTGTCGACCGCGTGGAAGCGGTCCGCCTCGTCCTTGCGGGCCGGGTCGTAACCCTTGCCCTTCTTCGTCAGGACGTGCACGAGCACGGGCCCACCGAAGGCGCGGGCCTTGCGCAGCGCTGACTCGACCGCAGGTTCATCGTGTCCGTCGATCGGTCCGAGGTACTTCAGACCAAGATCCTCGAACATCCCCTGCGGGGCCACGATGTCCTTGATCCCCTTCTTCACCCCGTGGACGGCGCCGTACATCGCGCCCCCGATCACCGGGGTCCTTGCGAGGGTGTTCTTGCCCCAGTCGAGGAAGCTCTCATACCCCTGAGTCGTCCGCAGGGTTGCCAGGTGTTCGGCGAGGCCCCCGGTCGTCGGCGCATAGGACCGCTCGTTGTCGTTGACGACGATGACGAGCGGCAGGTCCTTGTCGGCGGCGATGTTGTTGATCGCCTCCCACGCCATCCCTCCGGTCAGTGCCCCGTCACCGATGACCGCGACCGTATGCCGGTCGGTCTGGCCGGTGAGCCGGCGCGCCTTCGCGATGCCGTCGGCCCACGAGAGGGCCGTCGAGGCATGCGAGTTCTCCACCACGTCGTGGGGCGACTCGGCCCGGCTGGGGTAGCCGGACAGGCCTCCCTTGGTGCGCAGCCTGTCGAATTCCCGCCGCCGGCCGGTGACGAGCTTGTGGACATACGCCTGGTGCCCGGTGTCGAACACGACCGTGTCGTTCGGCGAGTCGAAGACCCGGTGGATCGCGATGGTCAGCTCGACGACTCCGAGGTTGGGTCCGAGGTGGCCACCAGTGCGGGACACCGAGGTGACGAGGAAGTCCCTGACCTCCTGCGCGAGCACCGGGATCTCTTCGGCGCGCAGAGCCTTGAGGTCGTCAGGTCCGTCGATCGACTCGAGCAGTGCCACGGTGGATGTCAGTCCCTTCGCCGAGGTGCGTCAATCCACTGTAGTTCAGCACCGGAGACCCACCGGCCGCAGGATCGGTGAGGACTGCATGCCTCAGCGAGTCCACAGGTCACGTCGCTGTCGGCCTTGGCCCCATCCGGGCGAACGGCGGCGAGCACGCGAGATCCCGGTGCGGCGGTGGTCACCGCCGCACCGGGAGGTCATTCGCGGGTCACGCGACCTGACGCAGCCCCCGGCGAGCGAGGACCATCAGGCCGAGACCCAGCAGGAGCATGAGCAGCGCGAAGAAGACTGCGTTACCCGTGCTCACCCCCGTCTGGGCGAGCTGCCGACCAGCCGCTGCTGCCGGCATCGCCGACGCTGCCCGGACGGAGCTGGCTGATGTTCTACGGATGGTGCCGCGCCGTGCCGGCCCTCGGGGACATCAGAGACGCGGGATGAACCGCTTGCCCTGCATCGCCTCGAGGAGCAGCGCGGAGCTCCGCTTCGCCGCGACGAGTCGCAGCCCCTCGGCCTCGAGGTTGGCCAGGATCTCGGTCAGCGCCTCGACGGTGACGTGCTCGCCGAGCTGGACCCGAGCCTCCCGATAGGCCTGACGCATGGCGGACACCTGTCCGGCGATGTGACGGTCGGCGAGCCACGCGAGGGCGATCGGGTTCTTGCGCCACCCGGCATACCCCCGGTAGTCGGGAGGGCAGTGGTCGAGCAGCCACAGGACCGCCTTGTCCTCCCACCCGGACGTCTGTGCGGGCGGGACGGACCTCGGCCAGCCCGGGGGCACGTGTGCAGTCACCCCACCAGTTTCCGGCACGCAGGACCCTGCAATCGCGGCTCACCAGTTGGGCGCCGACGCAAGGTTTCGCGCAGGTGGACGTTGGGCGGGTGGATGACGTAGGGCCGTGCCCCCGGGCGCGAGGCCCCAGGCGTTCTCGACCTGGCCGCGCTGGTGGGTCGTGCGCACCTGCTCGTCCCCGCCGAGGCGAACCCCGTGGACGGTCCGGCGTCCTCATTGTCCATGGCTCCCAGCCGAACCTGTCGAAGGTCGGCAGCCGGCCGCGGGGTGAGCAGTGTATGCCGGGCGGTCGGCGGGGTCGGCATGTCCGGCTGGCGAGCCGGACGGGCGGGGTGCCCTCAGCGCAACGGTTGTCCAGCCTCTACCAGTTGGCCTGGGTCGGCCGCGCCGGCAGGGTGCCACCGCTCGGGTGGATGACGTAGACCGTCCCCCCCGAGTGCGGGACCCAGGTGTTCTCGAACTCGGCCCGGTCGTAGACGACACGCACCTGCGCATCGTCGGCGAGAAGGTGCGACGCCGGGTCGTTGACGACGACGTTGCCGTCAGCGGTGAAGCCGCAGATGACGAGCACGTGCCCGTTGGTGCCGTAGCCCGCACCGGTCAGCTGGCCCTTCTTGAACGAGACGGACGCGACGAGCGGGATTCCCGCGGCGATGAACTCCTCCGCCTCGGTCAGTGACCGGAGCCGGGTGACGAAACCCTCCAGACCAGACCGTGCCGCGTATGCCGTGTTGAAGGGCCAGTTGCCCCCGCCGTCGTACTGGTAGTCGAAGACGTTCCGAGCGGCGTAGTCCACCTGTGCGTCCTCCGGAGGTTCCACCCACGCCGTCTCCTCGGCCGTCGGCCCTTCTTCCCAGAAGCCGAGGACCATCGAGGTCGACGTCGGGGAGCACCAGGCCTCGCCTCCATTGTCCCACCGCGGGTAGTGCCCCACGTGCACCTCCTGCGAGAGCGTCGGGACGTCGAGGGTGGTGCCCAAGCCGCTCCCGGTCGGACTCTCGTCGACCTTCTTCGCGCTCGGCAGCTGCGAAGCCATCGCGCCGATGAGGTGGACCGTCGGCGTCAGGCTCGACCCGGTCGGGCGCATGAGCTGCACCTGGAGCTGCCACTCGTGGAGTGTGTGTCCGTTGAGGGTCGCCAAGGTGTCCACGTTGACCGTCGCGGATGCCGTGGCCTGGCCACCGACCGAGGTCCGGTGCACGGCTCCCCCGTCGGCGGGATCCTTCGACGACCACCGGCCGAGCACCAACCATCCGGTGTCCGTCCCGTCGTCAGCGGTCCCCCGCACCAGGACTTCCACCCAGGTGCGACCAGGCGTGTCGGCGTTCCATGAGGCGATGAGCTCGGTGAGACCGAAACCGGGGCTGACGACCGGCGAGGTCCAGCTGCCCATGAGGTAGGTCGTGGACGCACCCGACGTGTCGAAGGGGTCGACGTATGTTCGCGTCGCCGTCGTCGCTCCCAGGACGAGTCCGCCGGCGGATGCGGCGGTCCCATGGTGCGTGCCGCCCCGGAACTCTGCCGCCCGCCAAGCGGTGAAGGCGACCTGACGCGACCCGGACGTCTTGGCGGCAGCCGCTCGTGCGGGCCGGACCACCGGGCTGCTGGCTGCGACCGCACTCGCCCCCAGGGCCGCTCGCCGAGTCGGGTGGGACAGGGGCGCGACAGTGCGCTTGACGGTGGGGCCGGGGGTGCTGCGGATGCTGGGGTCAGCCATCGTGGTTCACCTCTCGGGGCATCGTGAGCGGTTCACGCGATCTCGATGCCGAGCGTAGATCCCGGTGCACCCTCCGGCAGCCCGAACGCGCGTCGTGTTCTCGCCGGCCTGCTGGTGGCGTCAGCAGCCGACCGGTTCCAGCTCGTCGATCGTGCGCGTCGTGATGATCGGCGACCGCAGCAACCAGAGGAAGGACAGCGATCCCCCGACCGCGGCAGCGACCATGGTGGGACCGACACCGATGAGCTGTCCGCAGAGCCCGCCGACGACCGCGCCGAGTGGTCGGATGCCGTAGTTGACGCTCGAGAAGGCGCCCGCCACCCGGCTGCGCATCTCGTCCGGTGTCACCGCCGTCTGCAGCGCGTTGAGGTTGACGTCGAAGAGCATGACGCCCATGCCGCTGAGGAACTCGACGAGACCGAGGACGCCGGCCCGGGTCCACACCGTCCCCGATGCCAGGGGCAGCAGGGCCAGCGGAGCGGTGAAGAGCACGGCGCCGACGGCGATGGTCCGGCCGACGCCGAGCCGGCGGGCCACCCGGGACGCCAGGACCGCCCCGAGGAGACCGCCCGTCGCGCCGATGCCGAAGGCGAGACCGATCGTGCCAGCGGACAGACCGAGCGTCCGGCTGGCGAAGAGGATGACGAGCGCACTGACGACGAAGCTGAAGAAGTTGATCGTCGTCGCACAGGCCAGGGACGCCTTGAGGTAGGGGTGGCGCACCAGGAACCGCATGCCGTCCGCCGCGCGGCGCAGCAGCCGCTCCGGCTGCTCGTCCCGCGCCCGGGTGGCCTCGTCGACCTGAACCCGTCCGATGAGGACCGCCGACAAGAGGAACGAGACCCCGTCCAGCAGAACGGCCACCGGGGCGGTGAGCACCTGGATCAGGCCGCCTGCGAGAGCCGGCCCCACGATGAAGGACCCCGAACGCGTCCCGCTGAGGAGTGAGTTCGCCTCGAGGTACTGCTCGCGGCGGACGAGCGAGACGAAGAAGGTCGGGTATGCCGTCTGGTAGAGGACGCTCCCGGCTCCGGCGAGCAGCGCCACGGCGAAGAGGTGCACCAGCGTGACCTCGCCGAGGTGGTACGCGAGAGGCAGGCTGAGGATGACGCCAGCCTGGAGCAGGTCGGCCCAGATCAGCAGCCGCCTCTTGCGCTGCTGGGAGTCCACCCACGCGCCGACGACGAGGGACAGGAGGTTCGGAGCCCACACGGCGGCCGTGAGCAGACCGACCGCCGTCGGGCTGGCGTGCAGCATCGTCACGGCGATGAGCGGCAGGGCCAGCTCGGAGATCCGGTCGCCGAGCTGGGAGACGGTCTGACCACCCCAGTACGTCGCGAATCGGCGGTCGCGCCACAGCGCATCCGGTGAGGAGACGCCCGACGTGGGGCCGGACGGCATACCGGACGCCTGGTCGTCGGCGGTCACGACGGCTCCCCCTCGTCCCGCCCGGGTTCCGGCAGGACGTAGCGCAGGAGCCGGACGCCCCGGGCCTGCGCCGGGATGTCGTCGGGCGTGGCGTTCTTGCGCAGGACGTAGGGCGCGAGGAGCGTCTCGATCGCCGACTCGATCGCGTCCAGCTCCTCCAGGGTGACGAGGATGGTGGTGTTCGCTCGACCGGCGACCCGCCGCCACTGCGGATCCAGCCGCGGCTCGACGTCGCGCGCCCACTGCCCGGGGAGGTCTCCCTCGACGTGCTCGAGGACGGCGGTGAGCATCTGCTGCGCCTCGCGCCCCGCTTCGTCCTCCGCGGTGAACCGGAAGCCGCGGCTGGCCGCCTCCCACCACCGCTCGCGACCACTGCTGTGCGCGCTGGAGTCCCGGACGAGTCCGTGCTTGGCCAGGTGGCGCAGGTGCCAGCTGGTCACGGACGGGCTCGCACCGACAGTGGGCGCCAGGGCGGTGGCCGTGCTCGGGCCGTGGTTCTGAAGAGTGGTGAGGATGGCGAGACGCACGGGGTGGGCGAGGGCACGCATGCCCTGCGCGTCGAGCTCGATGTCACCGTACGGGTTCGCCATGACCGTCCTGCCAACGTGAGAGTGTCGTATCGAGAGTACACTCTCACATTTGGTAGTCCGGTCCCAGCGATAGGCCCGTCGCCAGCGGGGCAGGCCGATCGTCGTCCGGTATGCCGGGTTGCCGGCTTTGGTGTCAGCTCGTCACGAGAGAGCGCAGCACGTACTGAAGGATGCCGTCGTTGCGGTAGTAGTCGGCTTCCCCGGGGGTGTCGATGCGGACGACCGCGTCGAGCTCCACGGCGTCTGCGCCGTCCCTGGTCGCGACGATCTTGACCGTTTTCGGCGTGCTGCCCTCGTTGAGGGCGGTGATGCCGCTGATCGCGAAGGTCTCGCTCCCGTCGAGGCCGAGGGAGCCGGCGCTCTGACCGGTGGGGTACTGCAGGGGCAGGACACCCATGCCGATGAGGTTGGAGCGGTGGATCCTCTCGTAGCTCTCGGCGAGGACTGCCTTGACTCCCAGCAGCCGGGTGCCCTTGGCGGCCCAGTCCCGCGACGAGCCGGAGCCGTACTCCTTGCCCGCGAGGATGACGAGCGAGATGCCCGCCTCCTGGTAGGCGGCCGACGCGTCATAGATCGTCGACTCCTTCCCCTCCGCCAGGAAGTTCCTCGTGAAGCCTCCCTCGACGCCGTCGAGCAGCAGGTTCTTCAGCCGGATGTTGGCGAAGGTGCCGCGGATCATCACCTCGTGGTTGCCGCGGCGCGACCCGTAGGAGTTGAAGTCCTTGCGCTCGACGCCGTGCTCTGCGAGGTACCTGCCGGCGGGGCTGTCGGCCTTGATCGAGCCGGCGGGGCTGATGTGGTCGGTCGTCACGGAGTCGCCGAGCATCGCCAGGACCCGGGCGCCCTCGATGTCGGCCACCGGAGTGGTCGCCATCGTCATGCCGTCGAAGTACGGGGGCTTGCGGACGTAGGTCGAGTCGGCGTCCCACTCGAAGGTCTTGCCCTCGGGCGTGGGCAGCGACTGCCACCGCTCGTCGCCGGCGAAGACGTCGGCGTAGTCCCGGGTGAACATCTCCTGGCTGATCGAGCTCGCGATGGTCCGCTCGACATCCTGTGGTGTCGGCCAGATGTCCGCGAGGAAGACGTCCGCTCCGTCCTGGTCCCGGCCGAGCGGCTGGGTCTCGAAGTCGAAGTCCATCGTGCCGGCGAGGGCGTAGGCGATGACGAGCGGCGGTGAGGCGAGGTAGTTCATCTTGACGTCCGGGTTGATCCGGCCCTCGAAGTTGCGGTTCCCGGAGAGCACCGAGACGACCGCGAGGTCGTTGTCCTGCACCGCCTGGGAGATCGCCGGGTCGAGCGGGCCGGAGTTGCCGATGCAGGTCGTGCAGCCGTAGCCCACGAGGTGGTAGCCGAGCTTCTCGAGGTAGGGCCACATGCCGGCCTTCTCGTAGTAGTCGGACACGACCTTGGAGCCGGGCGCCATCGAGGTCTTGACCCACGGCGCGACGGTGAGCCCGCGCCCGACCGCGTTCTGGGCCAGCATCGCCGCGGCCATCATCACCGACGGGTTCGACGTGTTGGTGCACGAGGTGATGGACGCGATGGAGACGATGCCGTGGTCGATCTCGAAGGACGTCCCTTCGGCGGTGCTGACCGTGACCTTGCGCGTCGGCCGGGATCCCGCGTCGCCCTCGTCGGCCGGCTTGTCGCCGCCGTTGGCGCCGTCCTTGCTGCCGCTGGAGCTCGGGTCGCTGGCGGGGAAGCTCGTCGCCGCGCCCGGATCGCCCTCGCGGTGCGAGACGTAGGTGGGAAGCACCTTGCGGAACGCCGCCTTGGCGTCGGTGAGCGAGATCCGGTCCTGAGGTCGCTTCGGTCCCGCGATCGACGGGACCACCGTCGACAGGTCGAGCTCGAGGGCCTCGCTGAACCGCGGCTCCACGTAGGAGGAGGACCCGGTGTCGTGCCACATGCCCTGTTCCCTGGCGTACGCCTCGACCAGGGCGACGGACTGCTCCGAGCGGCCGGTCAGGCGCAGGTAGTCGAGGGTCACGCCGTCGATGGGGAAGATGGCACAGGTGGACCCGAACTCGGGGCTCATGTTGCCGATCGTCGCCCGGTTCGCCAGCGGCACCGCCGCGACGCCCTCCCCGTAGAACTCGACGAACTTGCCGACGACGCCATGCCCCCGCAGTATCTCGGTGATGGTGAGCACGACGTCCGTGGCCGTGGCGCCGGCCGGGATGGACCCGCTCAGCCGGAAGCCGACGACCCGCGGGATGAGCATCGACACCGGCTGGCCGAGCATGGCGGCCTCGGCCTCGATGCCGCCGACCCCCCAGCCGAGGACCCCGAGCCCGTTGACCATCGTCGTGTGCGAGTCGGTGCCGACGCACGAGTCCGGGTAGGCGAGAACCCTCCCGTCCCTCTCCCGGGTTATCACCGTGCGAGCGAGGTGCTCGATGTTGACCTGGTGGACGATGCCGGTGCCCGGCGGGACGACCTTGAAGTCGTCGAACGCCGTCTGACCCCAGCGGAGGAACTGGTAGCGCTCGTGGTTGCGCTGGTACTCGAGCTCGACGTTGCGCTCGAACGCGTCGGCCCGACCGAAGACGTCGGCGATGACGGAGTGGTCGATGACCATCTCGGCCGGTGAGAGCGGGTTGATCTTCGCCGCGTCGCCACCGAGGTCGGCGACGGCCTCGCGCATCGTCGCGAGGTCGACGACGCAGGGCACACCGGTGAAGTCCTGCATCAGGACCCGGGCCGGCGTGAACTGGATCTCGGTTTCGGGCTCGGCGTCGGCGTCCCAGCCGGCGAGCGCCCGGATGTGGTCGGCGGTGATGTTCAGGCCGTCCTCGGTGCGCAGGAGGTTCTCGAGGAGGACCTTCAGGCTGTAGGGCAGGCGCTCACTCCCGTCGACCGCGCTCAACCGGTAGATCTCGTAGGACTGGTCGCCGACCCCGAGCTCGCCCCTCGCCGAGAAGCTGTCCACCGATCCGTTGCCACCTGCAGCCATGACGAACTTCCTTCCTCGAAACTATCTTGACGTCAAGATAATATACCCGTACCGACCCCGAGGTGCCAGCACCGACCGCCGTGGCTTGCTGACGCATTCCAGCCTCCCACCAATCGCCCGCACCCGTCGGAGTCACAGGGGCTCGCGCCGGTGCAGCCGTCACCCGGCTTCGAAGACGGCGATGCACTCCACGTGGTGGGTCATCGGGAAGGCATCGAAGGCGCGCAGGGACCGCAGGCGGTAGCCACCCTGGAGCAGGTATGCCGTGTCCCGCGCCAGTGCGGCCGGGTCGCACGCGACGTAGGCGACCGCCCGCGCCCCCAGCGCGACCAGGTCCGCGACGACGGACCTGCCCGCACCTGTGCGTGGAGGGTCGAGGACGACGAGGTCCACCCCGATCCGCTGGCGCAGCAGCGGTTTCAAAGCTCGGTCGACCCGGCCCGTGCGGAACTCCACCTGCGGGTGGTTGCCGGCGTTGGCGATGCCGTCCCGGACGGCGCGGGGGTCCCCTTCCACCGCGAGCACTGCGCCCTCTGGGCCCACCGCGTCGGCGAGGGCGAGCGCGAAGAGGCCGACCCCGGCATACAAGTCGAGGGCCCGCTCGCCCGGCTGTGGTGCGAGCTCGGCCAGGACGTGCTCGACGAAGGTGTGCGCGGCGCCGGGGTGGACCTGCCAGAAGCTGCGGGCGCCGAGCCCGAAGTTGGCCGACCAGGTGCTCGTCTCGACCCGCTGGCCGATGCGCGGCACGCGCTTCTCGCGACCCGGCACGACGACCGCGTTCTCCGGGTCGTCGGCCGCGACGACCTCGACGGAGCTGCAGCCGGTCCAGACGGTGTCGAACACTCCCGACTCGACGACGCGCTCCGTGGCGATGAGACAGTCGTCGATCGGGATGACCCCGTGCGAGCGGTGGGCCCGCAGGCCGGTTCGCCCGGCGGAGTCGACCGCGAGCTCGACCCGGGTCCGCCACCGCAGGCCCTGCTCGTCGCCGGGCACCGCCTCGACCTCGACGCCCACGTCCAGGCCGGCGAGGCGCTGGAACTGCTCGCGGACGACGGCCGTCTTGAGCACCCGCTGCCGAGAGAGGGAGACGTGCTGGAAGTCGCAGCCGCCGCACCGCCCGGGCCCGGCATACGGACACGGCGGGGCGACCCGCTCGGGGGCGGCGGTCAGAACCTCGACGGCATCGGCGCGCAGGAACCGGTCCTGGGCCCGGCCCTCGGTGACCACCACGCGGACCCGTTCGCCAGGCAGGGAGTGTCGCACAAAGACGACGCGTCCCTCGTGCCGGGCGACGCAGTGGCCGCCGTGCGCGATGTTGCCGACGTCGACGACCCACTCGGAACCGACGACCTGCTCGGTCGGCGCGTCGGTCGGCGCGTCGGTCACGAGGGGCCGCGGCGGACGGAGCCGACCGAAGGGCCACCGTAGAGGTCGTCCTCGTCCTCCTGGCCCTCGGACGACCGGAGCTGCCACGGGACGCTCGCGACCATGACGCCAGGGGTGAAGAGCAGCCGCGCCTTGAGTCGCAGGGCGCTCTGGTTGTGCAGGATCTGCTCGTACCAGCGGCCGAGGACGTACTCCGGGATGTAGACCACCACCACGTCACGCGGGTTGCCGCTGCGCAACGACCGGACGTAGTCGATGATCGGGCGGGTGATCTCGCGGTAGGGCGACGCGAGCACCTTGAGCGGCACCGGGATCTCGCGCCGGGACCACTCCTCGCGCAGCGCCGAGGTGTCCTCGGGGTCGACCTCCACGGTGATCGCCTCGAGGAAGGTCGGCCGGGTGGCCCGGGCATAGGCGAGGGCGCGCATCGCCGGCTTGTGCAGCTTGGAGAGCAGGACGATGGCGTGGACCCGGCTCGGCAGGAGCTGGCTGTCGTCCTCGTCGAGCCGGAGCTCTTCGCTGACCCGGCTGTAGTGGCGCTTGATGCCGAGCATGAGGACGAAGAGGATTGCCATGGCCAGGATCGCGTAGCGCGCGCCCTCGAGGAACTTCGTGACCAGCACGACGATGAGGACGGTGCCCGACATGAAGGCACCGAGGGCGTTGATGACGCGCGAGCGCATCATCCGGGCACGGGCCTTGGGGTCGCGCTCGGTGCGCAGGTGTCGGTTCCAGTGCCGGATCATGCCGGACTGGCTCAGGGTGAAGGAGACGAACACCCCGACGATGTAGAGCTGGATCAGCGAGGTGACCTGGGCGTGGTAGGCGAAGATCAGCAGGCAGGCGGCCGCGGCGAGGATGAGGATGCCGTTGGAGAACGCCAACCGGTCGCCGCGGGTGTAGAGCTGGCGCGGCAGGTAGCCGTCCTTCGCCAGGATCGAGCCGAGGACCGGGAAGCCGTTGAAGGCGGTGTTGGCGGCGAGGATGAGGATGAGACCGGTGACGATGGAGATGAAGACGATGGCCGGCGTGAAACCGCTGAAGACGGCTTTGGCCAGCTGGCCGAGCACGGTGTCCTGGACGTAGCTGTCACCGACCGGCTGTCCGTTGAGGGTCAGCTGCTGGGCCGGGTCGGCGGCGATCTGGATGCCCGTTGCCCGCCCCAGGCCGATGATGGACGTCAGCATCGTGATCGACAGCAGACCCATGAGGAGCAGTGTCGTTGCGGCGTTCTTGCTCTTGGGTTTCTCGAAGGCCGGGACACCGTTGGAGATGGCCTCGACACCGGTCAGCGCGGCGCAGCCCGAGGAGAAGGCCCGAAGGAGCAGGAACGCTGCGGCGATACCGACGACCTGCTCCTGCCCGGCCTCCGGGACGAGGGTGAACTTGGCGCTCTCGGCCTGGCCGAGGTTGCCGGTGAGCGCCTTCGCGAAACCGAAGAGGCCCATGCCGATGATGCCCACCATGAAGGCGTAGACCGGCACGGCGAACGCCTTGCCGGACTCCCTTACGCCGCGCAGGTTCATCGCCGTGAGGACGACGATGAGTCCGATGGCGACCTGGACCTCGTGGCCACGCAGGCCGGGAAGCGCCGTGGCGGCGTTCTGCACGCCCGACGAGATCGAGACGGCCACCGTCAGGACGTAGTCGACGAGCAGCGCACTGGCAACAGTCAGTCCGGCCCTGGGGCCCAGGTTGACCGTCGCGACCTCGTAGTCGCCGCCGCCGGAGGGGTAGGCGTGGACGTTCTGCCGGTAGGACGCGACGACCACGAGCATGACGAACACGACCCCGAGGGCGATCTGCCAGGAGTGCGTCGTGACGAACGCACCACCGGCCATGCCGAGCATGAGCAGGATCTCGTCCGGCGCGTAGGCCACCGACGACAGCGCGTCACTGGCGAAGATGGGAAGTGCCAGACGCTTGGGCAGGAAGGTCTCACCCAGCCGGTCGCTCCGCATCGCCCGACCGATCAGGATTCGCTTGAGCACGCGAGAGGAACTTGGCACCCGCACACTGTATGCCGGGTCGAGGCGACGGCCGGCCCACGGTCGGCCCACGGTTGGCCCACGTCCGGCTCGCAGCGGTGTAGCGTCTCGTGGCGTGCACTTCGTCATCATGGGATGCGGCCGGGTGGGCTCGACCCTCGCCAGGAGCCTGAGCAACCGCGGCCACGACGTCGCGGTGATCGACGTCGTGCCGACAGCGTTCCGCCGGCTGGGAAGCTCCTTCGAGGGCATGACAGTGACGGGTCTCGGCTTCGACCGCGACACCCTCAGGTCGGCCCGGATCGGCGACGCCTACGCCTTCGCCGCCGTCTCGAGCGGTGACAACTCGAACATCCTCGCTGCCCGCGTCGCAAGGGAGACCTTCGGCGTCGAGCATGTCGCGGCCCGCATCTACGACCCGGGCCGGGCCATGGTGTACCAGCGGCTCGGCATCCCCACGGTGGCCACGGTGCGGTGGACGGCCGACCAGATGATCCAGCGCCTCCTCCCGCAGGGTTCTGTGCCGGCGCTCACCGACCCGAGCGGTCGCGTCGTCATTGCCGAGGTCCCGTTGTCCCGGGCGTGGATCGGTCGTCGGATCAGCGAGATCGAGACCCTCACCGGCACCCGGGTCGCCTACGTCAGCCGGCTCGGTGACGGCATGATCCCCGGGCCGCAGACGGTGTTCCAGGACGGCGACCTCGTCCACGTGGCTGCGGCCACGGACGACCTGGGCCGGATCGAGAAGTCGTTCGACCAGTCCCCGCCCGCCAGCTGACGGATCCCGAGAGGTCGTCCTGTCCGATCGTCCGTCCTGATCGCCCAGAAAGGTCCCCATGCGCGTCGTCATCGCCGGAGCGGGAAGCGTCGGTCGCTCGATTGCCCGCGAGCTCCTGCACAACGGCCACCGGGTCCTGCTCATCGACAAGGATGCGGACGACGTCCAGGCCTCGCGCGTGCCCGAGGCGGCGTGGCTGCTCGCGGACGCCTGCGAGATCACCGTGCTCGAGGAGGCCAGGGTCCAGGAGTGCGACGTCGTCGTCGCCGCGACCGGTGACGACAAGGCCAACCTCGTCGTCTCACTGCTCTGCAAGACCGAGTTCGGCGTCCCTCGCACCGTCGCGCGCGTCAACAACCCCAAGAACGAGTGGATGTTCGACGAGTCCTGGGGGGTCGATGTCGCGGTCTCGACGCCACGCCTCATGACGGCCCTCGTGGAGGAGGCCGTCAGCGTGGGGGACCTCGTGCGGATCTTCCAGTTCCAGCAGGCCAAGGCCTCCATGGTCGAGCTGACCATGCCCGGGGAGAGTCCCTACATCGGCCGGCGGATCGGCGAGATCGAGTGGCCGGACGACACCGTCCTCGTGGGCATCATCCGCGACGACCGGCCGATCGCGCCGAGCCGCGACGATGCCGTCGAGGCCCACGACGAGCTGCTGTTCATCACCAGGCCGGAGAGCGAGGACGCGCTCGAGGAGATGCTCTCCCCCGGCCACCGGGTGCCCAGGGTCGGCGACTGACGTCCTTGCAGGACGAGGCGACCATGACAGGACCAGCCGGTTGTGCCGTGCCCCGCTGGCCGGGGCACGGCATACCGGTGAAGTGGGGTGCGGCGCCCCGCTGGCCGGGGCACGGCATACCGGTGAAGTGAGCTGCCTCGCCCAACCTGGCGCCGGCAGCGCACCGGCGCCTCCTCCACCCGTCTGACCCCGTCCCAGCCGGACATGCAGAAGCCGGGCTCGACCGAGCCCATGAGCACGGTATGCCGGGTGGTCCGGCACCTTCTGCATGTCCGGCTGGGAGTCCGGACGGTGCTACCCCGCACCGGCCGCGGAGTGGAGGCGCCGGGTCAGGCGCGGGGCTCGGCAAGCGGGGTGTGGCCACGCACCAGGATCAGCCCCATGACGACGACGGCGAGCAGGTAGGCGGGCCAGCCGAGGAGGATCTTCGCGATCCCGAGGGCGGCCACCTCCCCGGCCAGGTAGAGCGGCACCATGATGAGCAGGCGCACGGCGTCGAGTGCGACGATGACCCAGCCGAGCCGGCTCGCCACCGAGACGATGCCGGGGTGGCGACGCCACCCGGTGAAGGCCTCCTTGACGGCGGCCTCGTCGGCAGCTGCCCGAGCGCGAGCCTGCTCGTCCTGGGCAGAACCTTTCTTGCCGCCGGTCTTGAGCCGGTCGGAGGCCGCGACGAGCTCGGGGTCACCGGCCGCGATGAGGAAGCCGAACAGTGGCCAGCGCACGAGGTTGGCGGCGAGCATGGCGACCCCGAAGGCTGCCGTCTGGATCATCCCGGGAAGGAACGCGTCCTCGGCCTTCCCGGAGCGGAGCGCGAAGAAGGCGGCGACGGCCACGCCCACGGCGGCATACCCGAGGAAGCGCAGGGTCTCCTTACGCGCGAGCCGCAGGCCACCCAGCACGACGAGCGCCACGCCTGCAGCCACGACGGCCGAGCGGACGTCCTGACGCAGGGTCCAGACGAGAACGAAGGCAACCGTCGGCAGGGCGGACTCGACCGCCCCTCGCCAGCCGCCGATCGCGGTGGACAAGCGGGCGCGGAGCAGCTCCTCGACGGTGACCCACGTCGGCGGCACGGACCGGCGCGGATCGCCCGGGGGGTCGGCAGGGCTCAGTGGGCCGGGCTCGATCGGGCGCTCGCCGTGGGCGGCCCGGTCCTCGCGTCGCTCAGCCACTCTTGGGGACGATCTCGTAGAAGGGGTTGAAGATCGTCGGGATGCCGCGGTAGTAGGAGACGCGTCCGGTGGCGCGCAGCTGCACACCCGGGTTGATACCGACGATCTCGCGTCGGCCGAGCCAGACAAGGTGGAGCGGACGGCTGCCGTCGTAGATCTCGACGACGAGGGCCGGCACGTCCACGCGTGGCCGCAGCGTCACGGATCGCACGGTGCCACAGACGTCGGCCCGCTCCCGGTTGCCCAGCTGGATGATTGGGGTGGCACCGACGCGCCTGGCGTCCGCCTGCAGCTCGCGGTCCTCGAGCTCGTGGGTCGACCGGGTCAACCGGTCGGCCAGCCGGGCGAGCACGCCCTTGCCGGCCCGGTCTGCCCCGACGCGTTGCGGGCTGCCACCTCGGTCGTCCTTGTCGACGGTCATCGTCACCTTCCTGTCCTGGTCATTCGCGCGACGGCTGCTCAGCGCACTTCGGTGATCTCGGGACCCCGCTCGAACGGCTTGAGCTCGTCCAGCCGAGTCGTGCCGGTGTCCTCGCGCGGCTCCTCGTGCGCGGCGGGTTGGGCAGGCCTCTCGGCCGTCATCTCGTTGGGGAGCCGCAGCGGCAGGATCTCCCGTGGCGGCTTCGCCTCATCACCGCGGACGACGACGACACTCCGAACGAGCTCGACGAGCGGCCCCGCCGCGGCCTCGTCGAGGGCCGCCTTGCCACTGACCACCGCGCGCAGGAACCAGCGCGGTCCGTCGACACCGAGGAAGCGGACTGGCTGGAACACGGTGCGCCCACCGGCTCCGCGCGAGGGCATCCGGGCGATCAGCTCTCGACCGAGGGGGCCGCGGACGACGTCGGCCGTGCCGCCCTGGCTGACGATGCTCTGGGCGATCTCCTCCCGGATCTCGGCCCAGAGACCCATGGTCCGCGGGGCGGCGAAGGCCTGGAGCTGAACCCCGGAGTCCTCGACGAGAGCGTGTGCTCCCAGGACCGTCTGCTGGGCCTCGTCGAGCTCCAGGCGCAGCTGCATGCCGTCGATGGGCACGAGCTGGATCGAGCCGAGGTCGAGCCGGTTGGCCGGCTCGCTGGGCGCGGCCTCGGCACTGTCGAACGGGCCGCGCACCCGACTGAAGTAGTTCTCGTCCGTGTCGTCCGTGTCGTCCGTGTCGTCCGTGTCGTCCGCCTCGTCCGACTCCTCCACGTCCCCCGCCTCCGGGATCACGAAGCCTGCTCCGTGGGCTTGGTCCGCGACGTCGGTGTCTTCGGTGCCCACGGTTTCCAGGCTTTCGTCGACGGCGTCGTGGTCCTTGCGTCCTCGCCGGAAGATTGCCACCGTCTAGCCCTTCGTCGGATCGGTTGTCTGGTCGGCACCGGAGCTGGCCGCTCCGAAGCCGCCACTCGCGCCGTGCCCAGTCTCCCCCCGCGCGCTCTCCGACAGCGAATCGGCCTCGACGAACCAGGCCCGCTCGACCCGTTGCACCACCAGCTGGGCGATGCGGTCCCCGCGGCGGACGGCAAAGCTCTCCCGCGGGTCGAGGTTGATAAGGTTGATAAGGACCTCTCCCCGGTAGCCGGCGTCGATCGTGCCCGGAGCGTTGACGATGCTGATCCCGTGCCTCGTCGCCAGCCCGGAGCGTGGGTGCGTGAATGCGGCATACCCCTCCGGTAGAGCCAGCGCGACCCCGGTCGGGACCAGTGAGCGCTCGCCCGGGGCCAGCGTGACGTCCACCCGGGAGTGCAGGTCCGCGCCGGCATCGCCGGGGTGCGTGTAGGAGGGCAACGGAAGCCCGGCGTCGAGGCGCCGGATCGGCACTCGGACACCACGAGGGCCGGCCACGTCGTCGTGGGCCGGCCTCGTGTCGTCGACGGTGCCGTGCGTCATCAAGCCGCGCAGTCGCGACACACCATCTGGCCGCCGGCCTGGTTGGCCAGCTGGCTACGGTGGTGCACGAGGAAGCACTGGGAGCAGGTGAACTCGTCAGCCTGACGAGGGAGCACCCGGACGGACAGCTCCTCGCCGGACAGGTCAGCCCCCGGCAGCTCGAAGCCCTCTGCCTGGTCGGTCTCGTCGACGTCGACGCTCGACGAGGACTTGTCCACCCGGCGCGCCTTGAGCTCCTCCAGGGAGTCCTCGGACAGGTCGTCGTCGGTCTTGCGTGGCGCGTCGTAGTCAGTCGCCATGTGGTGTCGCTCTCCTGGGAAGATGTCGTGGTTGGTGCAGGTGCAGCTCTGGTCCCGGTGTAACGCCGGTGCCCGTCCGTTTGTGCCCACTCCGACAGGCGCCGTTCTCCTGCGCGGCGCATTGTGCCCTACCAGCACGGACTTCACACCTCGGTCCCACGAGACGGGCGGCTGCACACCCCCCGCAGTCCTCCGGTGGACGACGGTGGCCGAGACCACAGCAGGGGCACGTCACGCAGGTCCGGGCGCGGGGTCGGGCCGGCGTTTACCCGATGTTTGCCGGATCGGGGGGGTCCCGAGGCACTCGGGTCCACCGAGGAGACATAGCATCTCGACAGGTCGCCGCGAGCCGAGCAGAGCAGGCGCGCCGTCCCGAGCCATCAGGAGGTGCATGATGACAGAGTTCCTGGCCAACCTTCGCGACCGTGCCAGGCAGGCGCTGCGGTCACTGGAGGAGGCTCGCGATGCGGGCGACGACTACGCGATGGGCATCCACACGAGCGAGCTCGAGTCGATCCAGCGGCTCGCGGACGAACATGACGTCCGGCTCCCGGAGCTTGACGGCTTTCGCACGGACGTCGCCTGACCCAGCCTCGTTGGCGTCCCTGACGCTCAGTCGCTCCCGCAGAGCGCCGGCAGGGCCCGGCGAAGGTTGGGGCAGCACCCGGACGCGCACACGGAGGGCATGACGCCCGGTCCGGCCGGCTCGGACTCCCCGCGAGCCTGGGCGGCCCGCTCGACGACGAGGTCGACGAGGCCGGACACGAACTCGGGGTCGGTGCCGACCGTGGGCACGCGGACCAGCCGCAGACCGAGGTCGCGCGCCGTGTCCGAGGCCTCGGTGTCGAGGTCGTAGGCCACCTCCATGTGGTCCGAGACGAACCCGACGGGCGCCACGACGACGACCGTGCGACCCTCCTTCGCGAGCTCCCCGAGCCGGTCGTTGACGTCGGGCTCGAGCCATGGCTGGGTCGGGGGGCCGGACCGCGAGCAGTAGACGAGCTCCGTGGCCAGCTCGCGACCCAGCTCGTCGTGCACCTGCACGGTGACGGCCCGGGCCAGGTCGTGGTGCTGCTCCTGGTAGAGCCGCCCCTCCCCGTCACCGGGTCCGGACGTCTCGTCCATCGCGTCCGGGACCGAGTGGGTGACGAAGAGCAGGGCGAGCTCGTCGTCGGGCACGTCGACGAGCGGCCGCAACGCCTCGACCACAAGCCGGGCGTTGGGGCCGAGAAAAGCCGGCCGGCCGGCATACGGGCCGATCTTGTCGATCTCGAGGACGAGACCCTCCTCGCGGGCGAGACCCGCCGCCCGGGCGAGGTCCTCGCGGTACTGCCGGCAGGAGGAGTAGCTGGAGTAGGCACTCGTCGTCACGACGACGAGACGATGCAGCCCCCGCTCATGCGCCGAGCGCAGGGTGTCCAGCAGGAAGGGCGGGCTGTTGCGGTTGCCCCAGAGCACCGGCAGCTCGAGGTCGCGGCGGCGCAGCTCCCCCTCGAGTGCGGCGACGAGCGCCCGGTTCTGGTCGTTGATGGGACTGCGCCCGCCGAAGAGGTGGTAGTGCTCCGCGACCTCCTCGAGCCGCTCCTCGGGGATGCCCCGGCCGCCTGTCACCCGGCGCAGGAAGGGCAGGACCTCCTCCGGAGCCTCAGGCCCCCCGAAGGACAGCAGGAGTATGCCGTGGTACGGCGCGAGCAGGTCACTCGCCGTAGCGGCGGTCGGGCTCTGGCTCATGGCGGTCTCCGGCTCGGACGGGTGCGAGGGCTGTGCGGAGGACAAACGCTACCTGCCGGGCCACGGTGCGGCGTGGCCGCTTCCGCGGCACTGATCCCCGTGGCAGAGTCGCCCCTGACGACGGGCGACCGAGGAGTGTGTGATGCAGGACCTTCGACTCATCGGCGTGCACGAGGACGGGTTGCACCTGTTGCTCGCCGGTGCGGACGGCGAGCGGTTCCGGGTCCCTCTCGACGACGCGCTGCGGGCAGCGGCACGCCGCGACCGACCGCGACTGGGCCAGCTTCAGATCGAGATGGACCACGGCCTGCGTCCCCGTGAGGTGCAGGCCATGATCCGCGCCGGGGCCGGCACCGAGGAGGTGGCCGAACGATGCGGCTGGAGCGTGGACAAGGTCCGCAAGTACGAGGGACCCATCCTCGCCGAGCGCGCCCACGTCGCCGACCTCGCTCGTCAGGCCCGGGTGCGGGTTCGCGGCGGATCTGGGGGCAGCAGGTCAGCGACCCTGAGCGGACGGGTCGCCCAGCGGATGCGCGAGCGCGGAGTCGACCCGGACGCCAACACGTGGGATGCCTGGCGCGCTCCCGACGGCGGCCCCTGGACCGTCGTCCTCACCTTCGCCGCCGGTGGTCGGCAGCGACAGGCGTCCTGGGCGTTCGACCTGGTCTCCCGCACCGTCGACGCCGTGGACGACGAGGCACGCTGGCTCAGCGAGGACGAGCCGACCGTCAAGGGGCCGGTCTCGGCGGCCCCTCTCGGCTCCCAGCGGCCGACGACGGTCTATGACGTCGAGTCCGAAGGCGGCGTCACTTCGACGTCACCAGCGGCCCCAGCCCAGGACGAGCCGGTGGACCTCATGACCGCGATGCGCGAGCGCAGCACCGTCCGCGGTCGTCGTTCCGGAAGTCGGCGCAAGGCGCCGAGCCCGACCGAGCTCCCGGGTGAGGGTCGGACACCCGACGACGCCCTACCCTTGGAGGACCTCCACTACGACCCGACCGCAGACGGACCACCCCCGCCAGCGCACCTGCATCCGGACGACGATCCCGACCTTGTCGAGGCAGCCGGCGCCGCGGTCGGCGGTCAGGCGGCCGCAGAGCACGGGGAACCGGACGGTACCGACGGGCCGGACGGGAGCGACGGGCAGGAGCGGCGAAAGGGAGGGGCTCGTCGCGCAATGTCGTCTGACGAAGCGGTCCAGCCCGATCAGTCGCAGGCGCCGGCCCCGGAGCCCGCCGGTCAGGCCGACGCTGCCGAGAAGGCGGACGTCCCCGACAAGGGCACCCGCAAGGGCGGACGCGCCTCCGTGCCCTCGTGGGACGACATCATGTTCGGCGCGCGCCCCGACTGACCTGCGCTCGGACCTGCCGGGTCAGCCAGCCGGCCGCTGGACCGGACAGACGTCCGGGTCGAAGGGCAACATCTCCGGGGAGACCGCCGCCGCCCGTGCGGCCTGCGACGTCATCCGCCGCATGTAGTGGCGCCGGCAGAGCCTCGTACTCCGTCACGCCGCTTCGGGCCGGTGTGGGAAGAGCTGCGCCCGGAAGTCCGAGGTGATGCCGAACGCGAAGACGTCGATGGCCATCTCGTCGACGATCCGGGCCAGCTTTCTCCACCTGGCCAGCTACCTAGGCGTTCCGGGCCGCGACCCGCACGAGGGGGATCGACCGCTCCTCGGCGGTCACCGAGCCGTGCAGACCACGTAGGGCGAGGATTTCGGGACGGGTGCGCCCGGAGTGCACGACGGCGAAGTTGTCCTTCATCAGCGCCAGGACGTCACCGATGCGCGGCACCACCTCCTCACGCACCGCTCCGAACCAGCCCTGCTCGATGACGTCGTCGCGCGAGGCCACCCAGGCGCGGGTGCCCATCCGCTGCTGCCAGGTCGCGAGGACGTCGGCTGCGGCACCCGGCTCGCAGTAGAGCTGGAGCGAGCGGGGCTCTCCCCCGACGTGGCGCAGGCCGCTCAGCAGCTCCGGGTCGTGGGCGAGGTCCACCCGCAGGGCGTGTGGCGCGTCGACCATCCCATGGTCGGCCGTGACGTAGACGGCCGTGTCCGACGGGACCCGTTCGACCAGCGCGGCCAGGGCCCCGTCGATCGCCTCGAGCTCGTTGCCCCACTCCCACGAGGCGCAGCCGAAGACGTGGCCGATCTTGTCCAGGTCGCCCCAGTAGAGGTAGACAAGCGCCCTCGGCGTCGCGCGCACCGCCCGCAGGGACGCCTCGACCCGGGCGTCGAGCTCGCGGCCGGCGGAGAACCGGCCTCCCCGCAGCGCGGCGTTGGTCAGGCCGGAGCCGTCGAAGAACCCGGGACCCACCCGCGTGACGTCGATGCCCTCCGCGTGCACCTGCTCGAACACCGTGGGCGCCGGCTGCCAGCGGAACGGGTTCGGCCCGTTCTCCCAGGACAGCTCGTTGAGCATCCGGTCCTCACCGGGCACGAGCACCTCGTAGCCGACGAGGCCGTGGGCTCCCGGCGGGAGTCCCGTCCCGAAGGTGCCCATCGACGTGGCCGTCGTCGTGGGGAAGCCGCACTCGATCCGGTTGGCCGCGGGCAGGTGCGAGCGGAGGAAGGGCGCGTGCCCGCTTCGCTGGCGCAGCAGCTCGTAGCCGAGGCCGTCGACGAGGACGACGACCGCCCGCCGAGCCGGGGCGAGCGCGAAAGGGTGCTCCCCGGCATACCGGCTCGAGCCAAGGCTCGCGGCGACGGCGGGCAGGACCGCCCCGAGGGTCCCCGTGTCATAGGGGGGCGCCTGCAGGTCCGCCAACCTCACGGGCGAGGACCCGCGCCTCCACCGCCACCGATCGACGACGAGAGAATGCGGGCGAAGTGCAACGCGTTGGTGAGCGCGTCGTCGCCGTCGGCGTCCGCACTGATCCGCAGCGAGATATCGTCGGAGGCCACGGTGCCCTCGTAGCCGTGGTCGGCCTCGCAGTCGGCGTCGCCGCAGGTGGCCGGGACGAGGTCGAGCCGGCTCACGGCTCCCCACCCCAGGGTGAGGGTCAGCTCACGGCCGAGCGAGCCCTTGACGTAGGAGTCCGGGGACGTCACGACGTGGGCGAGCATCACGCCGCGGACCGCGGACAACGGCACGGTCTCGCTCGTCGCGATGGCGACGGCCCGGCCGGGCTCGTGCTCGTCGTGGTCGTCGGCGTGGGCAATGACGAGCTTCGTCGGCGTCATGGCGAGAACGGTCAGGTGCCGGCGCACGGTGTCCTGGTCGAACGTCGTCTCCTGGTGGACGAGGTGGGAGCGCACGACGTCATCCCCGAGCGCCGACTCGACGACGTCGGCCACCAGTGCCGGGTAGTAGCCCGCCCGCTCGATCGCCGTCATGAGCACCGCCGGGAGCGAGGTGCCGGCACGCGAGTCGCGAGGAGCCTTCATGGCGTCATCCTTGCACCACGTCGGCCGCCTCGCGTCCGGGCATCGGCCGGGGCACGGCTCGGGCACGGCTCGGGACACGACCGTGAAGCCTGCGTCGGCCCGCACCGGATAGCCTCACCGGTGTGCCCGTGAGTTCCGATCGTGTGCTCGTCATCGTTCCCGCCTGGAACGAGGAGGAGAGCCTCCCGACGGTCGTCGCCGAGATCCGCGAGGCGCTTCCGGCCGCGGACGTCCTCGTCGTCAACGACGGTTCGGTGGACGGCACGGCACGGGTCGCGGAGCAGGCCGGGGTGCTGGTCGCCAACCTGCCGATCAACCTCGGTGTGGGGGCGGCGATGCGCACGGGCTATCGCTACGCGAGCCGCAACGGGTATGCCGTGGCCATCCAGATCGATGGCGACGGCCAGCACAACCCGCACGACGTCCCGGCACTGCTTGCGCTGCTCGACGACGGGGCGAACATCGCCATCGGCGCGCGCGTCCCGGGGGACGGCGCCTACACGGCCAAAGGGCCCCGGCTGTGGGCCATGAAGCTCCTCTCGTCGGTCATCTCCCGGATCGCGCACACGCCGCTCACCGACACGACATCGGGGTTCAAGGCCTGCGACGGCCAGGCGATCGACCTCTTCGCGCAGAACTACCCGGCGGAGTACCTCGGCGACACGGTCGAGTCGCTCGTCGTCGCGGCGCGCTCACACCTCGTGATCCGCGAGGTCGGGGTGCACATGCGGTCCCGGGCCGGCGGCGCGCCGTCGCACAACCCGCTCCGGTCCGCGGTCTTCCTCGGCCGGGCGGTGATGGCCCTGATGCTCGCCCTGACCCGGCCCAGGCCGTCGCGCCGTAACGAGGGTCGTTACGAGGAGCTCGGCGCATGAGCATCCGTTCAGTGAGCGGCTACCCCTTCGCCCTGGCGGTCTGCGTCCTGCTCCTTCTTGCGCTCTTCCTCCTGCTGCGGACCCAGCGGCTGCGCGAGAAGTACTCGGTCATCTGGTTCGCGGTCATCCTCGGAGTCGTCGTCCTCGGCTTCGTGCCCTCGATCACCACATGGCTCTCCTCCGTCCTCGGGGTGACGACCCCGCTCAACCTCGTCTTCATCCTCGCGTCGCTGGTCCTGCTGACGGTCTGCATCCAGCTGAGCATCGAGATCTCGGCCCTCGAGGAGTCCTCGAGGACCGTCGCGGAGGAGCTCGCGCTGCTGCGGCTCGAGCTCCGGCAGGAGATCGAGGTCGCGCGCCGGGACAAGGGTCCGGAAGAGTCGCGCACCGCCCCCACCGGCGGCGACGAGGGCTCCCACCCCTGACCATCCGGAGGCCCCCGTGGCAGGGCGTCCACAAGTCCTCACCCGAAGGGTTGTGGACACGGAAGGGGCAACGGCCGTGCACCGGTCCTCACCAGAGGAGTGGCGCCGGCACACCATTCGCGTATGCCGGCTGCGCCG
>JAABUY010001928.1_pt1 | contig 26117 bp, 25 predicted proteins | sample 5560271 | NCBI WGS metagenome assembly JAABUY01 (sample SAMN10711886, study PRJNA513374) | rock metagenome | isolation source: Antarctica rocks | place: Antarctica: Victoria Land, University Valley | reverse complement strand
GCTCCAGCGCGGCCGGCCGGAACTCGTGCTGCCGGTAGGCGATGGTGATGGCCTCGATGAACGCGGAGATCGCCGACGAACCGGCCCACAAGGACACCACCAAGCCCACCGAGATGACGTCGCCGCGTCCGGCGTTGAGGATGGTGTTGACGGTGTTTCCGACCAGGTTGTTGGCGACCTCGGGGTTGAACACACCGTGCAGGAACCGGTCGATCTGGCTGTGCAGCATGGCCAGGGTGTCGGGTCCGAACAGTGGGGCGACGAGTCCGGCCAGTCCCAGCAGCGCCAGCAGCATCGGCGCGGTCGAGAGCGCGCACCAAAAGGCGGCCTGCGAGCTCAACCCGAACAATGAATCACCCCAGGCCTTGGACAAGGTCCGGCCGGCGACCTTGCGGTACCGCCGGTGCCGGGCGGGCGGCTCGTCACCAGCCCGGAACTCATGCCACGCCGCGATCACCGGCCGGCCGCTGTCGGCCTGCGGCGGATCGTTGGGCCCCTGCGCCCGAACCGGCGCGGTCACACCCGGCGAACTCCCCACGACGTCCGTCGCAGGGCCGAGGTGCTTGCTGGTTTGAAATCGGCTGCTCACACCACACTGGATTCCCGCCGGACGGGCCAGCCACGCCCACCGGCGCGGCGCTCCGGCTGGCCGCAAGTGTGGGGGAAGCCGAGCTGCGGGCACCCGCCGGGCTTTTATGGGAATGACCGATCTCAGTGAGCTGGGCACCCACATGGTCGGGTCCCGTCGGCCACGCGTTGTGCCGTTTGGAGGGTCGGCGGGCGCAGGCGGTCGTTGCATCGAGGTGAGGTGTTGTAGGCGTGGCCGCAGGAATTGATCGGTAAGCAGGCCGAGTTCTGGGTTGTGCTGGCCGGCGGGTCGACGCTGCAGGCTGCCTGTGATGCTGTCGGGGTGAATCGGCGAACTGGCCGCCGCTGGCGGCAAGCGACCGGCGGGCAGGTCCCGCGCAAGAGCCCGAGTGTATGCATAACTGCTGGCGGATCTACTATCCCTTTACATCGTAAGAAAGCGCACCCACTAGGACAGGTGAGGCGGATGAGCGTCGAGAACGTGGTCTGCCAGACACCGTCCCCAGGCGTCGACGAGCTGCAGAATCAGATCCGGAACTTGGACGCCGCCTTGCAGACCGCCAGAGTCATCGGACAGGCGCAAGGCCTGCTGATGGCACAGAGTCGGTGCACGGCGCAGGATGCGTTCAACCAGCTGGTGCAGATGTCCCAACATCTGAACATCAAACTTCACCTAGTGGCCGCCGAGTTCGTTTGCGTTGCCACCTACACCACCTGCGGCCCTGCTGACGGCGCGGCGGCCAGCTCGACCGTTGAACCGGAAAGGCCGAGCCGAGCCCGGCGAGCCGCAGCTGTGCGCCTCCACTGAAAGTCACACCCCGGCAGCAAAGCGACCACGACCGAGAGCGGACTGCGCGTCGTGATGTTGGACGTCAGACGTGCTGTGCCGCAGCCGCCGAAGGGTCACCGCTCTCAGCGAGCTTCGATCTGTCATCGGCGGATGAGGTCCGGTCGCTCTTGGAATCCATCCTGTCGCGGAGAAGCCGACATATGTCGGTGTTCCATTTCCAAGGTTTCGAGACAGCTCGGTTTCGAGACAGCTCACAAGCCGAGAACCAGCATTGAACCGAATCGCTGTTTCTGTGAGCTCGTGGTCAGTGGACGGGGCGTCGACCTCAGCGGACGCCGGGATAGTGCGGGCTCATGGGCATTAATCCGCCACCTGCCGGCATGGCCTCGCTGTCCATCCGGTTAGCTTCGCCTCCGTACTGACGGTCCACCAGTTCTGCGCATTCCACGAAGCCGTCGGCGTCGCCGACAAACCCCAGGCCCCCCAGGAATAGGTCATGTGAATCACCTTGCTGGGTCACCTCCCTAATGATCCTTCGGCCGACCTCGGTCACGGTATTTAGGGCTACATCCATCACCAGCAGATACGGATTACCGACAGGGCCGCACGGAAAATTGTGCAGTGCAAGACATTTGATAGCGGTGTGGTATAGAAACGTCCAGCGTTCCCAAGCCCGCCGAATTGAAGTCACTCCAGCGATGGTGTGCTCAGCGAAAAATGCGACGATGAACTCGTGCAGTCTTTTGCTGGGCCACCCGTTGTAGTAGATGACGTTCGGACCCAACATCGTGGCGGCGGGCATCAGACGACCTGAGTACAGATCGTCGATGCCGATGCTCTCTCCGAGTAACCGGCCCACCAGGTCGTCCCTGTGACCGATGCAGGCAGCGACCCCGGCAGTGTGGAATGCCAACGCGCCGGGCGCCCGAGCCAGGTTGATCAGTACAGCCGACCCATCTCGACGGGGCATCTCCGATAGTTGCGAGATCGCTTTTATCCAACGGTTATCGACGTCTTGGTCCCCGCGTTGGGCAAGAAAGGCGATCGTTGTCAGGAGCGGGTCGATGGCCGTTTGAATCTCGGCGTGGACCGGGCCAATTTCGTTTGGCCCCCCGTTCACAGTGGCGGTGAGAGTGTCCAGGCCGAGCACGGCTTCGACCTGCTGCTGCACAATCTCGGTGATGCGGTAGTGCTGGCTCTCGTTGTCCAGGGCCAACTGCAGAGGGTCCACTGGTTCGGCGACGGGCGGGCTGGTAGACCCCGACTCAGTGCCTCCTCCGCGGACCCAGCCCGGCCGCGGTGAATTCGTGAACGCCTTCATCAGGGCAACCGTCACCTGGTTCGCCAACTGATCGGCGTTCGACCACCGTTCGGTCGTTTTGTCGCCAACCCGTTCCTTGAACGCGGCCAGTGCCTTGCGCTGTTTCTCCTTGGTCTCCTGTTGCCCGGGCTTGATCATCACCTCGTCGGAGCTCAGGAATGCGAGCACGGGAATGTCGTGAGCGAGCGCGTACTCGTATTCCTTCTCGGTGTAGGTGATGGCTTCGCCGGGCACGATGGATCCCGCGCGGTTGCCGATGATGAGGACCAAGTAGTCGGTGTAGGCCAAGGCTCGGGCGACGACGCCCCAGGCAGGATCGTTGCTGGCGCTGAATAGTTCCATTCCGGCGGGGATGCACCGCTCGGTCTTCAACAAAGCCTGGGTAACGGCCAGCCGCTCGTCCTTGAGGTCTTCGTAGGTTGAGCTTACGAACACCTGATAGAAGGTCGGCGGCGACTGCTGGGGCGTCATGAGGGAGGCCTCCGGGATGTGCGCAGCAATGGGGCTTGGTGGACTGGACGCCGGGTGGACGAGGGCGACATCCGCCGCGCGGCGATCGCGAACCTGCCAGTAGGTATCCAGATCGCCGACGTCACGATAGTTCCAGATCTCTCGCTCGATACTGAGCTGCCAACCCGGTTCACCCAACCCAACGGCGCCCCGCATGCCCACAGGTTCGCGGTTCAACAGCAATGCGACGCGTCTGAGTAGTAGGTCGGGATCCTCCGGGAGCTGGTTCCAGTTGTATTCATCAGCGAGCCTGACCACGAGTTCCTTGGCATTCAGGACTGGTATCGCCTCGGGTTCCTCCGGGAAGCCCTCCCACTCGTCATCGATTTCGGCGGCGACCCTAAGCGCGGAGAGGAACAGTGATCGGTCCAATTGGGCAGGCTCGGTGCAAGCGATCATGCCGGCGAGCGTCACCGTGAACCATGAAGGTGGATGCTCGCCCGGGTGCCTGACCGGGGGCTCCATCAGCCCGGCCGGCAGAGAGTGTGCGACCCGGAGGGCGTCTTCGCCGGTGCGTCGGAACAGGCGATCAACTTCCCGGAACTTCGGCCACTGCGCCGTGGCCGAAAACAGGTCCCAGACGAGGCGGAGCAGGTCGCGCTGTAGCTCATTCTGCGGCTCGGGCCTGTTCACCCGCAGATCTTGTCACTCGTGGTCGCAGCTACCTCGTGCGGGGCGCACCAGGGAGTTCCAGTTCGCGTAAAGGGCTCTTAGCCGAAAAGAGGTCTGAGCAACAGCGGTACGGAATCCGGCGCTAAGGACTGATCTTGCAGGTCAGGGCTCTAGCGAATCATCCCGCGCATCGAGGGGCTGGCCACCGCCATTGTCGGGAAACGAGGGTTTGTCGACAGAAGCCAGTTGGTTACAAACCCGCAGGTCAAGCGCGTCGACAACTCGTGTCGGCATTCACTGTCGACTTCCTGGGGCAGTGGGGTATTCCGACACTGCCGCGCGGCTTACCGCCGGATCCTGTACCGCTGTCTCAGACCCCCAGTCTCACGGGCCCACACCCCCATCTCGGTCCTTGGAGGCATCTCCGGCATTAGAGGCAACACAGGCATTGCCAGCAATGGGGGCGGTGGGGGGTAAAGTCGCTCATGCTGGCAATGCCTGTGTTGCCTCTAATCTTGCTATAGTCCCTGTTGTCGGTATTACCCGTCTTTACACCATTGCCGCTATTGCCTCTGATAGTTCTGGAGCGTCCAATGCCACTAGACCGAGCCTCGATGCAGCGGGTCGTTGCAATAATCAACGGGAAGGGGGGAGTGCAGAAGACAACGTTGGTCGCGAATGTCGGGGGGCTGCTTGCCTTGTCCGGGTACCACGTGCTGCTCGTTGACCTCGATCCGCAGGGGAACCTCGCGGAAGACCTTGGGCGACACCGACACCGAAATCGACGATGCGGGAAAGGCTCTGGCAGGTGCCCTAGCTTTCGGTGGCGCTCCTGCTGCAGTCACGGTTCGACCGAATTTGGATGTGCTGGTCGGGGGCTACCACCTGAACGCAGCTGCGGCAGCACTTACGAACATGGCCAGCCGCGATTCGCGATCAGCACGGTTGGCGCTCGCCGAGATTCTGGCCCCCCTAGTACTACAGTCGCACCTATGGTTGGTGTCCTCGGGTTCGGTAGTGGCATTGGCGGGCCCGGTGTTGGTGGCGGCGTCGCCAGGTTGATCGGGTGAGTGTGGCGTCCGGGTCCAGGGGATCGATCCAGATCAGATAGATCAACAGTCGCCGGATTTCTGGGACGGTGAGGGCGATGAGGGTGCCGTTTCCTGGTTCGAGGCCCCCTTTTTTGACCGGGTGACGGTCAGGAATGCGTGGGCGAGCATCGACAGGGTGATGTGTCGGTACCAGCCGGTGTACTGGCGGACCTGGTAGTGATCCAGCCCGGTCTGGCCTTTGGATGTTTGGAAGGTTTCTTCGATGGCCCAACGGGTCCCGGCGACGGTGACCAGCTGGGTCAGGCCGGTGCGGGCCGGTGCGTGGCACAAATAGTAGGCCAGGTCGGTGGGGTCGGAGATGTTCCGGCGGGCCAGCAGCCAATAGTTGGAGTCGGGGAAGTTGATGCCGTGGATCGGCGTTCTGGCCCAGTCGTAGAGTCGGTCCCCTTTGGCTCCCTTACCCGCTGATCGTCGCCGCCAGGCCTGCGCCGGCAGTGCGGCGATCAACGCGTCGGCCCGGAACTCCTGGCCCTCCCGCGGGCCGGCGGCGACGACATGCTGGTTGACCGGAACGGCCAGAACGTAGGACAGGTGCAGTTCTTCGATCTTCACGCGGAGCTTGGAGTGCTGTCCGTAGACTTCGTCGCCGGTGACCCAGCGGGCCGGCACCCCGTTGGTGACGGCTCGCTCCAGCATCACCATGGCCTGCTCGGGTTTGGTGGCAAAAGTGACGTCCTCGCCGATCCCGGCGGCGGCGCAGCGGTCGGGGTCCTGTGTCCATGCCTTGGGCAGGTACAACTCTCGATCCAGGAACGTCCGCCCGGCCGGGGTGGCGTAGGTCAGGAACACCCCTATCTGGCAGTTCTCGATCCGCCCCGCCGTACCGGAATACTGCCGGGACACACCAGCCGATCGGGTGCCCTTCTTCAAAAACCCGGTTTCGTCGATGATCAACACACCGTTCCGGTCACCCAACGCGGCCACCACATAGGTCTGCAGATCGTCACGAACCAGATCGCCGATCCCAATCAGTGGTCGACAGCAACCGCTGCATCCCGTCGGGGGTGGCATCCCCAGCCCGCTCCGACAGCGTCCAAGAGTTCTTCCGTGCCTCACCCGACAGCAACCCCCGCACATACGCCAACGCATGCTCACGAGGCTCTGACCTGGCAAAACGCTGCCCGATCAGGGCGTGCAGATCCGCCAACCCGTCCGCCCACTCCTGCACCTGCGCCACACAAAGATCATCACCCATCACCGCAGGATCGGCCCAACCCGCCACTCACCTGCGAGGACACGCCGACAACATCAAAATAAACGCGGCTGTAGTACTAGGCGGTAGCTACGACATGATTTTGATTGATTGCCCACCCGGCAATGAGCCCTTGCAGGCAGCCGCAGTCGCAGCAGCGCGATGGGCTGTAGTGCCGGTGAAGACAGACCAATCCAGCCGGAAGGGTCTCCTGGACGTCGCTCGGCGACTCGACGATGTCATGGACGTAAACCCTGATCTGGACCTGCTCGGCGTCGTACTGGTCGGAGTGGGATCCAGCGCGCACCGGGTGCGTCAGACAGCGAGAGACCTCATCAGCGAGGCACTCGGCGGCGACGAGCGCATCTTCACTGCATTCATCCGCCACTCCGAGGCGACCGCACAAGCGGCACGGGAGAAGGGCCTCCTGGTGCACGAACTCGATGAGCAAGTTCGCCAAGGCCCTTCCTGGTGGCAGATTCGTCGCGGCGAAGGAACGGGGGAGTCCGCGGGCCCTCGGACAGCACAGTCTGTGGCCGATGACCTGCAGGCTTTCGCCAAGGAACTCGTGGACAGCATCACAGTCGCCGAAGAAGGAGTACCGGCATGACGAACCCAGATCGATCGATCAGCGGACTAGCCCCGCGACGCAGAACACCAGACGCGAGCCGGCTGATCGCAGCCAACCGACCGGCCCCAGGTGTAACGCCGCCAGCCACATCGAGCGAGCCGGAACCCATCACTTCAGTTGAACCAGAAGACACCCCTGGAAGGGCGGCGACACAGTCGTCGCCCGACGAGAACCCAACCACAACGGTAAAGGTTTCGATCTATCTGCCAAGAGGGCTCCGAAAGGCGGCTGTCGCCGCCTTCAAGGCCACTGCTCACCTTGAGGGCGACCAGAGTTGGTCAGACATGATCGAAAAGGCGGTGCGAGCCGAAGTGCTCCGCAGGCAAGAGGTCTACAACAAGGGCCAGGTATTTCCGGGAGGGGAAGGCAAGCTCACGCCCGGACGGTCAGTCTCGGCGTAATACCTCTTTTACCTCTAATGGGAACATTACCTCTGTAAAGGGCAGAAGCTCCGAGACCGCACGCGAAGCGAAGGCCGAACTGGCCGAAGCCAACGACGCGGCTCAGGAACTTGGGGGGAAGTGCTGGTAACGCTGCTGTGTCACCACGCACCGAGTTTGGGTTTCCGGCTGCAGATTCGGCCGCGCCGGCGGGCGGCGGCCAGGCCATCGAAGGTGCGCTCTGATGCGAGCGCACCTTCGAATTCAGCGATGGACCTGAGCATCTGGAAGAACATCCGCCCGGCGGCGGTGGAGGTGTCGATCCCCGGCCCGAGGCAGGATCTTGGTCTAGCAGCGCCACACGGAGGTGCAGCGACAAACCAGTTGCCGGCCAGGGCGTCGGCGCGCCCCGAGGTGAATGTCGGTGCTGCTATATAGCGTCTCCTGCATGACGGAACCGTCACCCAGCGACTCACCACCCACAGACTGCGAAGGTCGTGCAGTCGGAGCTCGGCTCCGCGCACTGCGGCACGCAGCAGGGCTAGCTGGCCGATTTGCTGGACCGCCTGGCCAAGTAACCGGCTCGGTCGTGGCCGGGTCCGATCTCCGACGACGGGGGTTCGGGTCCGGCCCGGCCGCTACAGCAGGTCGCCGGCGGCCGGGCCGGTGCGATGTCGCTCTTCGATCGCGGTCAGGTGCGCCTCCAGCGCAGGGTAGTTCAGCGCTCGACCCGTCCCTGACCCCATCCGTTCGATGTCGACCAATTCCCATACCGCGCCCATCGCAAGGCGCGTCATCGGTGCGGGGAACCATTCCTTCCCAGTGAGCTGCGTGACGCGCTGTCGGCTCACCCCCAGCAGGGCGCTCAGTTCCGCCGCACCCAACATCTGACCACCGTCTCGAATCCTCATAACCACTAGGCTATCAGCCTAGTCGGCTCATGCCTAGCCCAAACAAACCAGCGTCGACATACGCACAACGACGCACCCACACTCACCTAGCGCGAACCCCCGACCCCAGCAGGGGCGAGTTCCGTCAGTCGGGATTTGGCAGGTGCCATAGGCGACGCCATATCGATGCACCCGGGGGATCGCGACGGACCCCCGTGGGCCGCACCTGGCCGGCGCGATAGGGGCCCTCGGCCTCGATGCGACCCTTTATGAGTCAGTTATCGGGTGGGGCCACCCGCGGAAGTCAACGCGGTCGAGAGTGACGGTGCCGCTGGAGAACGTCGCCCCGTTGAAGTCGACGGTGCCGCCGGAGAACGTCGCGCGGCTGTCGAAGGTTGTGCCGGCGTAGGACGTCGAGCCGAAGTCGACGGTGCCGCCGGAGAACGTCGCGCCGTTAAACTGGACCCTGCTGCCGGAGAACGTCGCGCCCCAGCCGAAGTCGACGGTGCCGCCGGAGAACGTCGCTTCGCGGAAGCCGACGGTGCCGCCGGAGAACGTCGCTTTGCGGAAGCCGACGGTGCCGCCGGAGAACGTCGCCGAGAGGAAGTCGACGTAGCCGCCGGAGAACGTCGCCCCGCTGAAGTTGACGGTGCCCCCGGAGAACGTCGCCGAGAGGAAGTCGACGGTGCCGCCGGAGAACGTCGCCCCGTCGAAGTTGACGGTGCCGCCGGAGAACGTCGCCAGGCTGAAGTCGACGTAGCCGCCGGAGAACGTCGCCCCCTTGAAGTTGACGGTGCCGCCGGAAAATTCTGCGCCAGCGAATGATCCTCCGTCGAAGGTAACGCCGGTGAAGTCAAAGTCGTTCCCTTGCCAGGAGTTGTTGGCGAAGTCTTGGAGGTGGGCGGTGATAGTGGAGATGACGGTGAATCGGACTTCGCGGTCGTTTGGGAGTTGTTCGTAGGTGCGTGTTTCTTTACCGGTTGCTCCGCGGCCGTGCATATCGAGGCCGCCTACCGGCCAGGTGTGTTCGCTGACGACTGACTTTAACAAGCCGGTGGACGGGTCGTAGGGCAGCCGTAGATAGCCGCATAAGACGTTGATGCATTGTTGGCGGTGGGCGTTCCACTGATCCGCTAGCGCGGCCATCGCGGCTACGCCGGCTATGCGCTCGATGGCGGTGACCGCGCCGAGTTGACCGGAGGCCGCGGCGAAACGTTCGTCGAAGCGGGCCTGCTCCAGGTCGCGTTGGCGTCGATAGGCCACCACGAGGGCGACGGCTGCGCCCAGCCCGCCGATGACGGTCAGCGCGATCTGAGTGGTTTGGAATCCGCTGGCAGAGTTGTCCAGGCCGCCCAACTGCCATGGCCAGCGGCCGCGTAGAAGCCGGCTGAAACCGCCCCAGACCACGACGGTGACCGTGATCAACACGGCCAACACAGCACCGACCGCAGGGAGCAGGCCCACCCGCCTCACCGCGACCTTGGCCCACCTCCTCCGCGAACGCTTGACACCACGGGCGGGCAGCGATTTCCTCATAGCAGGGTTCTACCAGCTCTCGCCAAACACGGAGACCGTCTACATCCGCTGGCCAGAAACGACCGCTTCTGAGCCCGGCTGACCACCTGTCCTGCGGATCCCGTCGACGCTCCGCCAACATCGATCGGCCAGATCTGACCTGGACGGACATACGGCGATCCTGCGAATCGTGCTAATTTGCAGCCTGCGCCACATCGTCAGGCGCCGCTCCCCTGGGTCCGACGGTCTGCGCGGCATTCGTCGAATGCTGGTGAACTGCTGATGAAAGCAGGCCCCAGATGTATGACGAAAAGTCCGGCTGGAGCAATCTGCGAACCTCCCTTGCGTCCTACGGGGATGTGCTCCGCGCTCCCGGAGCAGCCAGGCCGGCCGCGGGGATGGCGTTGGCCTCATTGCCGATCGGCATGCTCAGCCTTGCTGTCCTGCTACTCGTCGAACAAGCTCAGTCCAGTTTCGCCGCGGCGGGATTGGTGGTCGGCCTCCTTGGACTCGGAACGGGTTTGGGAATCGCGATACAAGGCAGGCTCATCGACAGAGTCGGCCAGTCGCGGGTTCTGCTGGTTGCTGCTGCCGTACAGTCCGCGGCGCTAGTCATCCTCATTGCGAGCGTGCACTATCGAGCCGAGTCATGGGTGCTGGCCGCCTCGGCTTTCGCTGCCGGCGCGGGGGAGCCACAGGTCGGCGGCTCCATGCGAGGCCTATGGAATGTCCTGGTGCCGGTCGACAAAAGGCAGACGGCAACCGCACTGTCGTCCCTGCTCTTCGAAGGGCCGGTGATCGTCGGCCCGCTGCTGCTGGCGGTGGTTCTTACCATTGCCAGTCCGACCGTTGCAGTGCTGATGTGCGGTCTGTTCTTCGCCACGGGCGCATGGGTCTTCGCCAGAAGTACTGCGGCTCGTCAGTGGCGTTCGGCGCCGAGAAGGGGAACTTCTCGATGGGGCGCCCTGGCTAGCCGTGGGGTTCGAGCCGTCACCCTGATCGCAGCCACCCAGGGTTTGGTCACCGGCCTGCTCCAGGTCTCGGTCGCGGCATTTGCCACCGAGCACGCGGGCGCCGGCTCAGCCGCGATGCTGTACGCGTTGCTTTCCGTCGGCAGCCTGTTGGGCACAGTCGTGTATGGAGCGAGGACCTGGCGAGGATCACGGGCCGTCCGACTGAGCATGTTGCTGTGTTTGCTGGCTGGTGTACTCGGCTTGGCTTCGATCACATCCACAGTGCCGCTCCTTGGACTGGCCGTTCTTGCTGCCGGGCTGTTGCTTGGCCCATTGGCGGTCTGTTGTTTCTCTTTGATCCAGGACCTGGCACCAAGCGGGGCTCTGGTAGAGGCCTTCACAACGCTCACCGCAGCTGGGCTCGGTGCGGCTGCTGGCGGTGCGGCTGCGGCGGGTTGGATCGTTAGCCGTACCGGGCCGGCTCAGAGCCTGTTGGTTGCGGGAGCGATCGCGCTATTAGTAGGTCTCACGCTGTTGGGGGTGGCTCGTTCGTCGCCGAGGTTTCCCATCCGGCCGTCCGCTTGAACAACCAGATTCAGTATTTCGGCCGGGCTCGCCAATGCGCTAGGTGCGAACTCGACAGTGGGAAAGTGTTCCGTTGATTGTGCCGACAGCACTACCGACCCAGGGGCCTGACGCCAGGAATTCAAGCCCTCAGGAGCTGCCGCCACTGGGTGATCTGAGACGAGTAGACACCCTGCTCCCGCAGATACCCGCCCCCTCCACCGTTACCGGCGGCAGGGCGTGGGCGAATAGGGCGGCTGGAGATGCTCAGAACCCAGGTCCGAAATCAAAGAGTCACAACCCGTTGACCTGTGGGTTTTCGGTCAGGACAGTAAATGAGAACTAGGAGATCTGCTGACGGAGGCACCATGGGGCGCATCCGGTACTGCCAGCAGTACCCGGATCTGTTTGCGGGGTTGCCGGCGGATCAGGTGTGGTCGGTCGAGCAGACGTTGGCTAACGGCCGCCTCGAGGGTTGGGGACCCGGACCGCCTGGATGTCGCGGATCTGATCGAGCATGCGTTGGGCCGGCTGACGCTGACCGAGTACGTGGCCCGGGGGAGTGGCGTCGGGCAGCTGCCCGGGCTCGTACCGGCTGTCTGAGACCGCCGGAGGACTGTCCTACTGCTGGCCAGGTTCCGTAAGCCGATGGCTGACCGGGACGAAACGATCATGCTCAGCGAGCCCTGGTGTGGCTTTGGATAGGAAGTGGCGGCGTTTTCGAGCTGGACGATGGCGGGGTTTCTTGTCGCCTGCGGCATTAGCCACGACGTAGACGATTGTTCGCTAGGTTGTTCGACTTCATTTCTTGTAGGACAGCGAAGACGTGCGCTGCGCACGCTTTCTACGAAGGCGAAAAACTCTACTCACCGTGGTCGTGGGAATTCCGCAGTGGCCTCTTCGAGCTAGAAAATTGGCGAGTCCACGGGATCCTCGCCGACGAGGACCACACTGTGAGCAACAGAGGGGGGGCCGCCGATCGGTGTGGAATCGTTCACACGCGGGTCAGCGACGCGCGGTGAGCGATGGTTCGCCATGCGACGCGCTGCGTCAACGACGAAAGCTCGTCGTTTCCCTCTTTCCAACCGGTCGTCGGCGTTCGTACCGGTGATCATCTCCGCGAGTTGCGGCACCGTCTGCCACCATGCAGCCAGCGCTATCAAGGCGAACATCAGGTGGGCCGGATCCACTGTCGGGTCAAGGACGCCATCGCGTTGAGCCTCGGCGAAATCGTCGACCTTGTGCCGATAGTGCGCTGCGCGTTGTTCGGCGCGGGCAGGCGGGTCCCGGGTGAGGCCCTCCCACTGAAGTAGCCGCGCCAATTCCGGGTGGGCGGCATGAAAGTCGTATGCCGCGCCGGCGAACTCGCCGACATCCTCGCTCGCTTCAACGCTGACCGCGGCTGCGAGCCGGTCAAGTTCGTCAGCGAGAACGACCTCCCACAGGGCGTTCTTATCCCCGTAGTAGCTGTAGAGGCGCTCCTTGTTGATACCGGCGCGAGAGGCAATGCGCGTCATCGTCGTCCCCTCGAGACCATGCTCGGCGAACTCCGCTGTCGCCGCTTCCTTGAGGCGGCGCCGTGTTCCTTCCGTGTCCCATGCCATACGGTCATCCTACGATCAAACTCCAACGCAGGAGTTGCAGTTGCCTCAAGATCGGCCTAGACTGAGAATCCAACGCGATCGTTGGACATTCCATACCCTGACCGTTGGGATCCTGCATGACTGCCCCGCTTTCGACCCGTGACGTCCTTACGCCGATCTTTGCCCACGTGCATGAAACCGGTTTGGGTGAGGAGTTCTTCTCGGCTCTCGCCGATGACCTCTCGTTCACAGCCACTGGCGACTCACCCCTTGCCGGCCACTACGCCAGCAAGGCCGAATACCAGTCACGGATCTTGGACCGGTTGCACGACCGGCTTGCCACGTCGGTTCGCCCGACCCTGGAGCAGATGGTCGTCGACGGGGAATGGGGTGTTCTGCGCTTCCGCAGTGAGGCAGTTTTCGGCAAGAACGGTGCGGACTTCAGCATGCAGTACACGTGGTGGCTCCGCGTCGTCGAGGGTCAGATCACCGAAATCATCGGCTTCTACGACACCCACAAAATGCACGCCCTGTTCGCTTAACCGCTTCCACGTTCCGTTAGCCCCATCTTGTAAAGGAAACCCTCATGACGGCTGACCTCCTGACCCGTTTGCAGCTTGTCGAAGACCGGCTCGCCATTTACAACCTCATCGCCATGCACCCCCTCAGTGCCGACACCGGAAATGCTGCGTTCTTCGACGCCATCTACGCCGAAGACGCCACCTTCGACCGCGGAGAAGGCCTCTCGGGCGCTTCGGGTCGGGACAACCTGCTCGCGATGGCCAACAGCGACGCTCATCGCGCAGCGATCGCCGGCGGGCTCGCTCACCTTGGCACCCTGCCCCTGGTCCAGATCGACGGGGACTCCGCTGTGGCGATGTCCTACATCGCGATCATCCACCCGGATGCCGAGGGGGTACCTCAGGAACTCCCCAACCACGGCACCACGGAGGGGTTCCGCATCCACCGTGTCGTCGCGAATCGGTGGGAGCTGAACCGTATCAACGGGACTTGGCGCATCAGCCGACGCACCGCTTTGCCCATGGACGGCCAAGGACCGGCAATCGACACGATCCGGTCCCTCGCCGCCCACCCCGCTTGAACGTCACCCGACCCTCATACACGCTCAAGAGAAAGACACGGCTATGACCATCTCTAGTCCCTCCGCACGCCCTCAACCCGGCGGCACCTGGCAGTACGCGGGCCGCGACGTGGCCCGCATCGGGTACGGCGCCATGCAACTCGAGCGGCTCCACAGCGACCCGACCGCTGCCCGCCGGCTCCTCCGAATGGCCGTCGACCTCGGGGTCGATCACATCGACACCGCTGACTTCTACGCAAACGGGTTCGTCAACAACATCATCCGCGACGAGCTCCGCTCTGAGGACGCCACCATCACGACCAAGATCGGCGCGGTAACGCATCCAGGTGGCCCGATCCCACTTCGCGCAGCACAACGTCCCGAAGATCTGCGCTCAAGCGTCGAAAGCAACCTGCGCAGCCTTGGCCGAGAGCAACTCGACGTCGTCAACCTCCGACGTGTCGAAGCGGGCCTCGGCATCCGAGCAGAAGGCGACCAGATCGTTGACCTCGACGATCAGCTGGCCACCATGGTCGCACTCCGCCAAGAGGGCAAGATCGGCGCAATCGGTCTCAGCAATGTCACGCTCTCGGACGTTCAACGAGCCGTCCCGGTCGAACTTGCCGAAGTGCAGAACTCCTACAGCGTCATCAGCCGCGACGATGAGGGCATCTTGGAGCTCTGTCTGGCCGAGAGCATCGCCTGGGTGCCGTTCTTCCCCCTCGGCGGCGCCTTCCCCGGCGTGCCAAAAGTGACCGACTCGACCGACGTCCATCACATCGCATCGCACCTCAACGCGACAGCTTCACAGATCGGCCTCGCGTGGCTGCTCCAGCACGCACCCAATGTCCTCCTCATCCCGGGCACCACGACCGCGGCGCACTTGTCAGAGAACATTGCTGCCAGCGAAGTGCAATTAGCCGAAGAAGACATCGCCGCCCTCGACACGCTGCTCGTCTAGACCGTACTGCGACAAGCCAAGGCTGGCGACAGTCCTCGGCGAGATACCTCACCCCGTCACTCGTAGCAGATACGTTCATATTCGCTACATCCGATTGGCCCTTTCGGCCACAGCTGCGATTACGCCTATTCCTGTGAAGCTTCGTGAAGTTGTCACCGGATTCGCTCGCATAGTTGTCACCACCGAGGGTCTAAGCAATGGCGAGGGCCCCGACGGGTGCGATGTCGGCGTCCCGCAGGAGGATCGCTGACCGGGACGGCACCCCTTCGAGGCCCGACCCTGCTCAGCTGCTTGACGAAAACCACAGGGACACCCCCTCCCCCCGAAAGGACGCCCCTGCGTCGCATCACCTCGGCGGTCTAGATGATCAACGAAAGAGCCGCGCTTGGGTACTGGACTACGTGCGCAGGCACCCCGGATACTTCCGCATGCTTGTCCGAGATGGCGATAGCGCCGGCAGTGAAAATTGAGGCCGTCCCACAGGCCAACGCTGGCTGACTTCCCGCGACGTATGCATAGGGTTCGAAGTACGGTGCTGGCTCAGCGGACCATGGCGAGCACGTCGCGGACCAGCTGTCGTGCGTAGTCATCATCGACCTGTAGCGCGAATACAACGTGGTGATACAGCGGCGCGATGATGTGGTCAAGGATCTGCGCGACGGTCGGTGTCGCTTCTCCGCGTTCGCCGGCACGGCGCACCATCGCCGAGGCCTGCTCGCGCCGTGTCTCTGTGACCGGGCAGCTTGAAACGATGTCGCCGCGCGCCGACACCATTGCCCGCAAATACCGGGCCCTGTTGGGTCGGGTGATGTCATGGGCGATGATCATCGCCCACTGCGTCAGGTCTTCCTGCAGCGATCCGGTGTCGGGTAAGGACTCCCCTTCTCGTGTCAGGGCGGCGACGGCGACTTCCTCCAGCAGGGCATTGACGTCCTCCCAGCGTCGGTACAACGTCGTCGGGTTGACCCCGGCGCGCTCGGCAATGACAGGAAAGGTGATCTTGTCGGCACCCTCGCCCACAAGCTCGCCGACCGACCTATAAATCGCGGTCAGCACCCGACTACTGCGTCCGCCGGGGCGGCTCGCGGCTACGTGAGTGGACACGCCACCAGTATTGCAAACAGTTTTGCTTTATTGGAAGCGGCGCACTACCGTCGTTAAAACGAAGGTCGTTGCTTTACGACGGAGGTCCCGTGTTCAATCGCCCAGTTTCATTCGTCGTCGCCGGTGCCGCTAGCGCCGCGACGCTGACGGCCGCCTCGGCGCCGTCGCCGCTCTATCCCGTCTATCAACGACTCTGGGGCTTTTCCGCGTTCACGCTGACGGTCATCTTTGCCGTCTATGTCCTCGCGTTGCTCGCAGCCTTGCTGACCGTGGGCTCGCTCTCTGACCGCGTAGGACGTCGGCCGGTCGCCTCCGGCGCCCTAGTGCTCCTCGCGCTGGGCATGCTGCTCTTCGTGACCGCCGAAGGTCCCGGCGGCCTGATAGCTGCGCGCGTCGTGCAGGGTTTGGCCGTTGGCGCTGCCACCAGCACCACGACGGCCATGATCATGGATTGGGCGCCGAACCCGCGGTTCGGCTCGATCCTCAGCAGCGCGGTCCCGTCACTGGGAATTGCCATCGGGGCGGTCCTGGCCGGTGCCCTCGTCCAGTTCGCGCCCCACCCTCGCCAACTCGTCTTCTGGATACTCGCCGTCGTCTATCTAGTGATCGCAGCGCTCATATGGTTGGTACCCGAACGCCCTCGCCTCGAGTCGATATCGCGGGAATCGATCTGGCGGTCACTGCTACCGAGCGCTGGGCTTCCGCCGCACACGCGACCAGTCTTCTTCGCACTACTTCCCGCGATCGGCGCGACGTGGGCACTGGCCGGACTGTATCTGTCGCTCGGGTCCTCGATCATTGGCACCGTCCTGGGGGTGCACAGTCATTTCGTCGTGGGCATCGTGCTCGGAGTGTTCTTCGCCGCGGGAATGTCCGGCACCGCTGTCTCGGCAGTTCTGCCGCCCCAACTGCGCGAGTGGTTTGGGTATGGAGCTCTCACCCTTGGCGTCGTGGTCACGATCGCGGCGATGCTGATGAGTGCCTTGCCGCTCTACGTGGTCGGATCGGCGATCGCGGGCCTGGGCTTCGGCGCGGCATTCCGGTTCGTCGTCAACGCACTCGCTGAGGCGGCGCCGATTGCCCAGCGAGGAGAAGTGTTCGCGACGATGTACATCGTCAGCTACCTCGCATTCAGCGTGCCGGCCCTCGCTGCCGGGCTCGCCGTCGAACAATTCGGGCTCAAGCCAACAGCCGTAACCTACGGGGCGTTGGACGTCGCGCTGGTGGTGATCGCGACAGTCGCAGGGCTCGTCCAAGCACGGCGACGGGCTAGCGAGAACGAGCTTCGACCAGCCGCGGCGACGGGCTAGCGAAAACCAGCCTCCGCCGCGCGGCCGGAGTCCCCCGCGCACTGCGTCGTTTCCGCCCCTACGATGCCGACAGAAAGGACGACGCTACGTGCTCAGCAGCTCAAGGAGTGGACCAGGTTTCTGCGCCCTAAGGTAGTTGTAGGCGTGGATTCGTCCCACAAAGGACCCTCTGTGCGTGACACCGAAAGCGTGGGTGCTCGCACGCCTACGGTAGAGCGTGCAGGCGTTATCGCGTAGCGCCCCGGCGGTGAGGTGTTCTCCGAGGGTGTTGATGATCAGGTCGAGATCGGCATCCTGGAAGGGTCGGGGTGCTCGAGTGGAGGGGAGGTCTGTACCGGCAACCAGCGTTGACGGGTTGGCGTGTGCCAGGTCTCGCAGTGCGCTGGGTACGTCCAGATCGCCACGGCTGAACCCGGTCGCTTTGACGTAGGCGCCGTGTTCGGCCAGGCGCAGTAGGGCCGGAAACCCACGGCGGGACAGGCCGAGGTGATCAATGCTGACCTGGGGCAGTGCGGTCAGGGTGGGCTCCAGTCTGGCAGGTCGCGGGCGTCGAGGTAGAGCTCGGTGTGCCAGCCGGCGATCTCGTGGACCCGTCGGGCAAGGTCAGTGAGGTGGTCGAGTGTCTCCCCGCCACCGCGGAAGAGATTGAACCGCACCGCGCGCACCCCGGCGCTGGTGAGGGACTCAATCTGCCCGGTCGTGGCCGAGGCTGGGAGTTGGGTGACGCCGACGAAACCGGGCCCGAGACGGTTAAGGGCATCGAGCAGGTAGGTCTGGTCGAAACCCTGGAAGGAGCCCGACACGACCGCGCCACCTACGACGTTCAGATGCTTCGTCCGGCTGCGGTAGTCCTGCACGGTGAAGGTCGGCGGTAGATACCCGTGGTTAGCCGTCAACGGGAACTAGGGATCGATGATGTGCAAGTGCGCATCGAACAGCGGCGGTCACTCGCGGAGCGCGTCGTCAACTTTGCCATCGGAGATCGGTGGGCTAATCAGCATGGTTCCATTCTCGCCCGCCATTGACGGGTTCCCAGGACACGGCGGCCGGGCGGAGCTCCCGCGCCGGGAAGCGACATCGAAGCACAGCACCTGACCCGCTGCGGCCATCGTGGCCAATACGAGGACCACGCAATCCACCCGCAGACCGCCGCTCAGGGCGACATGGGCAGCGCAAGTCCCGATAAAGGAAGGCGACCGGAACCGCCCTCCGACGCAGCCGACTGCCAAGATCACGATCGCGTCGATTGGGGATCGTCGTGCGGGACAGAGTCCATTGTGAGTGTGTCGGGTGGCCGGCCCTGCCGGTCCACCCCCTGCGATGGATTCGTGGCCGGGTAGGCCGCGCTCCGCGCAGAAATGCCGAGGGATCTACATGAGCGTGCAGAGCACTACCATCCCGACGTGACAATCACTATCACCGCAGCCGGCCCCAGCGACATCCCGAGTTTGCTGGCATCGGCCGACGCCCTCATCCGAACCGACGCCGGAGTGTTCGACGCCGGCGCGACGAATCTCGCGTGGGCAACGAGCGGAGGCCCAGCTTACTGCGCAGCTCTGGTGGCCGGCGGAGATGACTTCGCCATACTCGCGCGCGACGAGGACGAGGTGATCGGGCACCTCGTGGGGCGCCAGTACGGCCCGAACGAATTGCATCCGATCACCACGGCCGAACTCGAAAGCATCCACGTCTACCCCGCCCATCGCGGGCGTGGCGTCGGGGGTCTACTTGCGAGCTCCTTCCTCGAGCGGGTCGCCGCGGTCGACCGCGTCATAGTGTCGGCGTATGCCCAAAACACGCGGGCGCTGAGCTTCTACGCTCGGCGGGGCTTCGAGGTCAGATCGGTGATCCTCGACCAGGATCTTTGACCGATCCAGGGCGGAGCCAATTGACGATCGCTGAGCGGGATAGGGGCGTCAGCTACCCGGGTCCTGGAGATCGGGGGGATCGGTTGTAGTGATGAGCCAGCGGGTCAGGGCCAGCGCGATGCGTCGCTGCTCGTCCGCTCGGGCGACGTCGGCCAGCACGACGACAGCCCTGCCAGCTTGGGGGGTAGAGGGCGAGGAACGCCGAGTAGCCGCCAGTCTCACCGTTGTGCCAGACCACGGTGCGGTGCGTTCCGGGGAGCCGATCGATGACCCAGAACATGCCCGAGGCCCGATCCGGCTGGTCTGGAACGTACCGGCCGATCGGCTGGAGCGAGGCCAGCCCCGGGGCGGTGTGATTGAGCAGGGCTGTGGCCAGGCGGGTCAGGTCTGCGATGGTGCTGATGGCACCGCCGGCAGGGCTGTAACCATCCAGGACCCAGGGCTGGGAGCGGCGGCCGGCTGCGGTCCACCCTCGCGGCGGGGCGTCCGGGCGGGCGGCGATCTGGGTGTCCGTCATGCCGATCGGCGTGCAGACCCGCTCGGACAGCAACGTTGGGAAGTCCCGGCCCGCGGCGGCGGCGAGCGCGTGGCCGAGGACGGACGCGCCGAGGTTCGAGTACCGCTGAGCGCCCCGGTGTGTGAGCCGCTGCCGTCGGGCGAGCCGCAGCACCGTCGCCGGGTCGAGACCGCGGTAGGGGTTGGTGCCGAAGACGCCTGAGCACACCACGCGAGCGGGCGTGCTGACGGTGCGCGGGAGCCCGGGCAGACCGGACGTGTGCGTGCACAGCTCCCGCACCGTCACCGATCCGAGCGGGCTCCCAGCGGTGTCGGGCAGCAGGACACCGACCGTGCTGTCCAGCGTCACCTCGCCGCGTGTCACCGCCTCGGCCAGCAGCATCCCGGTGAGCGCCTTGCTGACCGATCCGACCTCGAACCGGGTGTTCGCGTCCGTTCCGATGAACGCGGCCCGTGTCCCGCCGTCGAGGTCGACGACCGCGGCGGCTACTCGCCTGGTACGCCTCCCGGCCGCCCGTCCCAGCACCCTGGCCAACTCGACGTCGCCGTGGGCCGGCGGAACCCGGTGCACGAGTGCCCGGAACCAGCCCACCGCAGTGACGGTGAGGAACAGGCACCCCAGCGCACCGAGAATCGCGCCGATCACCGGAACCACCTCACACTCACGCAGACAGTCTCACACCGGACCTCGACGCCGATCCAGGGCTCCGCCACCGCACCCCCGCAGTGGGATCGATGACCGGAGCAGGATGGCTGTATGGACCCCAACGGATCTGAACTCCGCGTCATCGAGACAGCGGAGCAGGCGGCGATGAACCTGGGCGATGATCCGAACCACACGGTGGCTGCCGCGGCCATGGACTCCCGAGGCATCATCTATAGCGGAGTGAACGTGTACCACTTCACGGGTGGCCCGTGCGCGGAGCTGGTCGTCCTTGGTGCTGCTGCCGGTGCGGGTGCCGGCCCGCTGATCACCATGGCCGCGGCCGGTGATCGAGATCGAGGACTGATACCGCCGTGCGGGCGCTGTCGACAAGTGATGCTCGACCTGCATCCAGATCTGCTCGTGGCCGTACCAGGCGAGTCAGGCCCGTCGGTGCTCCCGATCCGGAAACTATTGCCCGAAACCTACTTCTGGCCGGATGCCAATGCCAAGCGTGTCCTGCGCTTCAACAAGCGTTACTACGACGACGTGGCCTCGGGAAGCAAAACGGTGACCGTCCGGTGGGACGACCCCATTGCTGTTGGACCTGCGACCTTCATCTTTGAGGACCATCCGGACAACCCCACGATCGAAGGTGAAGTCCTGACCATCGAGCGCTACCCGCTCGAGGGTTTGACGATCCAGCAGCTGAAAAGGCCCTCCGGGAGCGACGTTCTCGCCTTGAAAACCGCATTGCGGGAACGCTATCCCAAGATGCCCGACGACGCGTCTGTGGACGTGGTGACCTTCACAATCGCCTCGCCGTAGACCTGCAGCGCTACCGCGGACGTTAGGCGATGCGTTTGAAGGTTTGGCGATAGGTCGTAAAGATGGCCAGGATCGTCACCCAGGTGGCGAAGTACCAGCTGGTGTCGGCCGGTGTGGTGGATGCCAGGAGCAATCCGGCGGTGGCGGCTCCGATGGGTGTTGCGGTCCAGGTCAGCAGCCCGAAGGAGGTGGTCACACGTCCGCGAAGATCGTCGGGAATGGTACTCAGCAGGTAGCTGCGCGAGGCGATCCCGAATATCGGCATGGTCGCTGCGAACAAGGTCAAGGCGATTGCGGTGACGATGAGGTTCGGGGAGAGCGCGAACAGCGGGGACGAGCAGGATAAGCCGGAAAGCCGCCGTTGAGGGGTGTTTTGGCTGGTCATCGGTCGGTGGGCAGGGTGTTGATGGCATTTTCGCGGTCGGCTGTGGTGGGCCGGGCGTAGCCGCGGGTGGTTTCCAGTCTGGTGTGGCCCATGAGTTCGGCGACCAGGACGAGGTCGTGGCCGCCACGGACGAGGTTGGTGCCGAAGGTGTGGCGTAGGACGTGGGTGGTGAAGTCGTCGTGCAGGCCGGCGTCGGCGGCGATGTCGGCGAGGATGGTCGCAGCGCCGCGGGTGCCCAGGCGACCGCCGTGGTGGTTGAGCAGCAGCGCTTCGGTCGTTTCGGTGTGGGGCCAGCTGGGGCGTTCGTCGTTGATCCAGATTGCCAGTTCGCCCCGTAACTCGTTGTGCGCTGGGACTTCTCGGTAGCGTTGGCCTTTGCCTGCGCGGACGATGATCAGACCTTTGCGGGCGGACAGTTTAATGTCGTCGAGGTTGAGGGCGACGGTTTCACTGATGCGCAAGCCGGCGTAGAACGGTAGTAGCGCTAAGACTCGGTCTCGGGGGTTGAGTCGGCGTTGCACTGCGCGGAGCCAGCGGGTGCCGTCCCGGCTGCTCAGTGCCCGTGGGGCCTGTTGGGGCAGGTCCAGGCGTCGCGCGTTCGGCGGTCCGAGTCCGAGTCGAGTGTAGAAGTCACCGAGGGTGGCCAGGGTGGTGTTGATGGTGGCGGGGCTGCGTCGGGTCACGGTTTGCAGGTGGGTGCGGTAGTCCCGGACGACGCTGTCTCGGGCCGCGGCGCTGCTCAGGGGGTCGGCGTCGACGTCGGCGCTGGCTATCCAGAGCAGGTATTGCCGGATTCTGGAGGCGTAGGCGCGGCGGGTCTGCGCGGACACGGGCGCACCGGCCAGCTCCTGGACGTACTGGGTGTGGACGGCGGCGAGGTGCTCAGGTAGGTCCGTCGGCTCCGCGTTCGGTCGCGGCCTGGAGGTCGACCGCGCACGGTTCGTGTTATCGGAAGTTGTTTCGCCCGGCTGTCGGGTCTTGCCGACTCGTTTATCGGAAGTCACTACAGCAGTCTACTTCCGATAATGCTAGTTATCAGTAGTCGGACCGCAGGGAACTGGCTCGGCTACGTCAGACGCTGGCTTGCGTCGGCGGCGACGTTCTTGCGGGTCCGGCAATGGCTGCTGCAGGGCAGTGACCAGCTCGGCGACGGAGCCAGTAGCCCAACGGGCGGGCAGTGCTGTACCACCCCGCCGTTCGCCAAGGCGCGCCGCGCCCACGCGGGACCCAGCGACTCCCGCCGTGTCCCCCGGCAAACCTTGATGTGAGGCCTCATCCACAACCGGGGTCATGCCGCTAGCGGCGGAGTCGCTGACTCTGATCCAGGGCGCACCTTCATCAACCACGCCCCGTGGCGTGCCGCGGAGATGGGGCACCGACCCGGCACCGACCACACCAACGCGACCCGGCCGCCGTCGCCCAGCTGCCCGAGCCGCAGGTGCAGGCGTAATAAAGTCAAATCGGATAAATAAGCTCTGTACTGTGTCCTGCGGGTAAACTTCACGTGCTAAATCGACGAATGGTCTTGCGCCTCGTCCTTCGGCCCGTTAATATTTAAGAGTCGTTAAGCCGCTGCTCAATCAACACTAAATCACCCTAGCAGTGGCCCCGCATCACACCAGGTCGTGACATCGTCGTCGCAGCGATCCCACCCGAAAGCTGAACGGAGAAAATCGATGGCGAACCGTGACCTACCTACCGCCAGTCTCGTTGAATCCGAAGACGGCCCACCGGCCGCCTTCGTGATCCCGTTCTACGGCGATCAAGAGTTCTCAGTGCGCTATCTCGCGGAAGCCATCGAAGGCTTCGACAACCAGACTGATCCGAATTGGCGGGCCATCATCGTTGACGACGCCACACCGAGAGATGACGCCAGGAAGTACCTGTCCAAGATAGAAAACGAACGACCGGAGCAGCTGCACGTCATTCGGCTACCCAAGAACATGGGCCATGGACATGCGCGGAATGTCGCCGTCCAGTGTGCCGCCGACAACGGCTACCCCTTCATCATGTACAACGATGCCGACGACATATCGCATCCACGGCGCGTCGAGGTGGTCCGTGCGGCATTTTCTGCCAACCCGCTAGTGGATCTAGTCTACTCAACGTTCACCGCGATCGACGAGAACCGCCGGGAAATTCCCGACAATAAAATGGTGGCAACCAACCAAGCCCTTCTGGCTCTTCAACGGTCCCGGCCGATCATCGGTCAAGACGCATGGATCCGGATGGGCCTCGAGGCCACGGCGAGCCTCCCGTCTTCGACGGCACTTCGCACTGCTGCTGCTCGTGCGTGTCCGTCCCCGCTTCAGACCCCATCGGAAGGCTTCTACCAGTGGATGCATGTCTCGGCGGCCGGCGGGAGCTTCCTCTTCACGCCTGAAATTCCGAGTCTGTATCGAGTCACGACTTCCCCTTCGGGCCTGTCCCACCACCGCCAGCGAATTGGCGTAGAACAATTCTACAAAAACCTGGTCTCTGTGCGTACAGCCGGGTTTGTGAACGCTCTCCGCGTCGCGTCAAATCGTGGTCATTGGTGCAGTAACCACGCCGATATGATGATGACCCTGTTTTATCTTCGACTCGCCGAGAACCTGGCCAAGGTTGGCCAGACGGTGACCGCTGAAGACATATTCAAGAAGCACCTCACGACGTCCTATCCGGCCCTGTCAACCCACCTGACGGACATGGTGGCTTGATCAATCGATGCCTGTGCCGGAACCCCATACTCGTTGGGTAACCCTGTGGTCGGGATCCTTCCCGACGTTCGGGTTCCACCCAGGAGGGGGTTGGTTCAGGCGACGGAGCACGGGCCAGTCGAGGCCCGCGCCGTCGATGACCCCACCTCGGCGGTCGGCCAAAGTGGCGCTGTTCGTGGTGTTGATGATCGACTCGCTGTCTAACGGGTTGTTCATCCCGCTGTCGCTGCTCTACCTGATGCTGCGCTCCGGTGCCTCACTGGTCCAGATCGGTCTGCTGCTCAGCATTGCCGGCCTCATCGCTTTGCCGCTGCCGCTGCTCACCGGCTGGCTTGCGGACCGGGTCGATGTTCGGATGGTGGTGCTGGGCGCCCAGTTCTTTCAGGCGGCCGGGTTCGCCGGATACGCGATGGCAGCCAACGTACCCATCGTGTTCATTGCCGCCACCCTCGGATCCCTCGGGCGTACCGGGTTCTGGTCCTCGATCTACGTCCTGCTCAGCGGGCTGACCGACCAGGACCCCGACCCGCGCGCCCGCGAACGCTGGTTCGGCGCCACCGGCGCGATGCGAGCAGCCGGATACGGCATCGGGGCCTCGATCGCCGGGCTCGCGCTGACGGTGAACTCACTCCAGTTCTACGAATGGGTCATCGCCGGCAACGTCGTCCTGCTGATCATCGCCGGCGGCCTGCTCGCCGGGTTCGTCCCCCACCGGCCACCGCCGGCGATCGGGCATCCCCACCAGAAAGCCCGGGGCTACCGCGTCCTGTGGGCAGACCGGCCGTTTCTCATGCTGGTGGCCCTGAACACGGTGTTCGCGCTGTGCAACATCATGCTCAGCGTCGGCTTCGCACCGTACATCGCCCACGCGCTACCCCAGATCACCTGGGTCGTCGGGCCGCTGCTGGCGATGAACACCGTCATCCAGGCGCTATGCCTACCGCTCATGGTGCGCCTGCAACGGAGGTTTCGCAGACATATCTCGCTGTGCCTGGCCGGTCTGCTCTGGGCCTGCTGGGCCCTCGCCACAGCGAGCGCCCTCGTGCTGCCCACGCACTGGCGGATCCCCTGCCTGGCGATAGCCGTGCTCTGCTACTCCGCCGCACAGATGATCCACTCGCCGGTGTCGAACGCAATGTCCGCCGACGTCGCCCCCCTCGACGTTCGGGGACGCTACCTAGCCGTGTTTCAGTCCTCGTTCGCAATAGCCACCGTCGCAGCACCGATCCTGTTCTCGACCCTGCTCGCAGTGGGCGACGCGGTCCCCTGGCTGGTCCTCGCCGGCGCAGCACTCCTGACGATCCCCAGCCTGCTACTGCTCGCACCCCGACTTCCGGAGAAGGCAGTGACAGGCATCCGCCAACCCATCGCGACCCCTAGCTGATCGACGCTTGTTGCTGGCGGGGTGACTCACGATGGGCAGACAAGCTAGGCGCTTCCGACGAGCCCGCCCGACCACCTGCTCTGAGATGTCAAGATCCTCGGACAGGTTCGGGTGGCTTCGTCAGTGAACCCTGACGTCACTTGTCGGTGAATCCTGACGTCACGTCGGTGGTCTGATCCTCGGTTGTGTCGGTGAATGTGGGTGTCACTTCTGGTGGTCGTCGGTGACCGCCGGCCGATTGGAACGGGTGGCCACTTCGGCGTTGGCCACGTTCGAGCAGGCTTTCTGCGATGACGAGCCCTACCGACGCCGCATCCTCACCCAGCTCAACCGCATCGCAGCCCGCCACGCCCTCGCCCGCCAAGTCTTCCACGGTCAGCGCGGCCAGCTGCGCCAGCGCTACCGCGAAGGCCAGGAAGACCAGCTCGGTGCTCTCGGCCTCGTCCTCAACGCCATCGTGCTGTGGAACACCCGCTACCTCGACGCCGCCCTGGCCCAGCTCCGCCGCGAGGGCTACCTCGTCGAGGACGCCGACGTCGAGCGGCTCTCACCCCTGATCCATGACCACATCAACCTGCTCGGCCGCTACCACTTCACCAACCCCGATCGGAATGGCGGCGACCAGCTCCGGCCACTCCGTGACCCACGCACCGCCGACGACGACTGAGAGCCGCGATCACCAACCCTTAACGGAGGA